>Ga0208220_1001251_pt1 | contig 10688 bp, 5 predicted proteins | sample NGESurdeep092012_9_FD_184484 | JGI IMG/M metagenome (GOLD analysis project Ga0208220, IMG submission 184484) | Arctic peat soil microbial communities from Barrow, Alaska - NGEE Surface sample F53-1 deep-092012 (SPAdes) | ecosystem: Environmental > Terrestrial > Soil > Wetlands > Peat ... | reverse complement strand
CCGAGGGGCTCCCGGGGGTGGTCCAGGTCGGCCGACTTGACCACGCTTATGGGCTCCACCACCTCCAGCTGGGCCATGGTCTCGAGCTTGTTGAGCTCGTGCATGGCTTGCTCTGAAAAAGTAACCTGATACATCGTCATTTGGGGTCTAAACCCGTACGGTTTCCCCGCAACGCTATTCCTTGCAAAACGATGGCAGAAAAGCCCGTTAACCTCTCTGACATCAGGGCGGCCAGGCGTCGAATACAGGGCGGAGTCATCGTCACGCCGTGCCCGGAATCAATCCCGCTGAGCGAAATCACTGGTGCGAGGATTGTTTGCAAACTCGACAATTTCCAGAGGACGGGGTCGTTCAAGGAGAGGGGCGCCCGAAACGCGCTCCTCAGGCTCCCTTTGACAAAACGATCAAGGGGAGTTGTCGCCGCCTCCGCGGGCAACCACGCCTTGGGGCTCGCCTACCACGGAAAGCTCCTGGGAATACCGGTGACGGTCGTGATGCCACAGTTCGCGCCGCTCATCAAGATAACGACCTGCGAGCGCCTTGGCGCCCGCGTGATCCTGCAGGGCGCGGATTTTGCCGAGGCCCGCGCGCAGGCCGACCGCCTTGTGGAGGCGGAGGGCCTCACCTACATCCATGGCTTCGACGACCCGGACATCATCGCCGGCCAGGGTACCCTCGGCCTCGAGATCCTGGAGCAGGTGCCCGATGTCGACGCGATCGTCTGCCCGGTTGGCGGGGGAGGCCTCCTTGCGGGCCTCTGCGTCGCCGTGAAAACGCAGCGTCCCCGGGTCAAGGTGATCGCGGTCGAGGCGGCGGCCACCGGCAACCTCTCCGCGGCGCTGTCCGCCGGAAAGCCCATCCGCGTCCCGAGGCGGCCGACCCTTGCCGACGGCCTTGCGACGCTCTGCATCGGCGAACGTTCGTTTGGGCTCATCCGCGGCCGCGTCGACCAGGTGGTCAAGGTGGAGGAGAAATGGATCTCGCTCGCGATCCTGAGGATGCTGGAACTCGAGAAGACGGTCGTCGAGGGAGCCGCCGCGGTCCCTTTGGCGGCCATGATGTCGGGCAGCCTGAAGGGGCTTCGCGGAAAGCGGGTGGCGCTCGTCGTCTGCGGCGGCAACATAGACCCCGTCGTGCTCGGCCGCGTCATTGAGAAGGGTCTGGTCCACGACGGCCGGCTCACCCGCTTCACCGTCAGGATCGTGGACCGCCCCGGCGGCCTCGCGGAACTCTGCCGCGTCATAGCGGCCAGCGGCGCGAGCGTGAACCAGATAGACCACGACCGCGCCTTCAGCGGGCCCGATGTCAGCGCGACCCATGTCGTCTGCACTGTCGAGACCCGGGACCGCGGGCACGCCGCCGCGCTCAAGAGGGCGCTTGCGAAGGCGGGCTTCAGCACGTGAGGCCCGGGCTGCTCGCGCTGGGAGGCTTCATCGCCCTCACCGCGGCCCTTGCCGGGAAACCGGGCCCCGTGCAGCTCGATATTCCGGTCTTTGAGGGGGGAATCGGCATAGGTTTCTACCAGGAGACGGCGAGGCTCTTCGAGGCGGTCCGGCCGGGCGTCAAGGTCCACGTCTACGGCAACCCGAGGATCCAGGACCAGGTGAGGGTCAGGATCATGGACGGGCACCTGCCTGACGCGGTGTCCGCGCCCTACATCCAGTGGAGCACGCTCGTCCGGGACGGCAAGATGGTGGACCTTCGCTCCTGCCTCGGGGAAAGGAACTGGGAGGGGAACGCCGCCTGGGGAAGCACCTTCCTGCCGGGGTCGCTGGATTCGTGGAGGATCGCCGGCGGCATCTACGGTGTGCCGCTCGCCTACTCAACCTGGGGCCTTTTCTACAACCGGGGCCTCTTCAGGGAGCACGGGTGGAAGGAACCGCGCACTTGGGATGAATTCTTCGATCTCTGCGACAGGATCAGGGCCGCGGGCCTTGCGCCCGTCAGCCTCCCCGGGACCCGCTGGCTTTATCCCGACGCCTTCTTCCGCGCGGCCTACCACAACCTCGCCGGGCCCAAGGGGTGGCAGGCGATCAACGACCTCTCGCCCGGGGCGTGGCTCGATCCCCGTTTGGTCCGCAGCGCCGAGGTACTCGCCCGTGTCACCCGGGAGGACGTGCAGCCGGGGTGGGAGGGGGAGACCGCCCAGGGGGCGGAGCTCTACTTCCTCCAGGGCAAGGCGGCCATGACCGCATCGGGGTCATGGTTCTTCAACGAGATGAGGGGAAAGATCCCGGAGGGCGTCGACGTTGGCACCATGAATTTCCCGGTGTTCAGCGACGGCCTGTCCGACCCGACGACAATCCAGTCGGGAAGCGATTGCTTCTTTGTCTTCAACACCGGGGATCCCGTGAGGCAGCGGCTGACGATCGACTTCCTGCGCTTCCTGACTTCACACGCGCGCGCCCTGGCGTTTGTCCAGGAGACGGATTCCCCGGTCGCCATTCGCGGCGTGCCGGTCTCGGCGTACTCACCGCGCCTGCGCTCGCTGGCGTCGATGATCGCCGGGGCCGGAGACTCCTTCAACATGCCGCAGACGATGATGCTGGCCCCGGTCATCCGTCAGGCGCGGGTCGACGAGACCCGCGGGCTTGTCGACGGGACGGTATCGGCGTCCGAGTTCTCGAGGAAGCTCGAAGAGGCGGCCGAGTCCGACAGGGCGCGTGTGGCCGAGCCCGACCGCGTCGTGTACCGGCACGCGCCGGCGGGAACGGCGCTCGTGGGCGGCCTCCTGGTCCTTGGGGCGTGGCTTCTCGGCTCGGGGCTGCGGCCGGTGCTCTCGCGCAAGGGGAGGGACGATTCCGCGGCCGAGGGATTCGGGCGCCTCAGGCCGGGAATGGCGGCCGGCTTCGTGGGGCCGGCGTTCGCGCTCTACATTGGCGTTGTCCTCGCGCCTGCGGCCATCGCGTTCATGTGGGCCTTCACTCATTGGGACGGGATCGGGGAGCGCACATGGGCCGGCCTCTACAATTTCAAGTCGCTCCTCTTTGAAGGGGACGCCCTCTGGGAGGCGCTCGGGAACAACCTCTTCCTCATGCTCGTGCCCGCCGCCATCGTGGTCCCGCTGGCGCTCCTCTTCGCGACGATGATTCACAAGGGAATCTGGGGGGCCAACGCCTTCCGCATGATCCTCCTCTTCCCGAACCTCCTCGGGGGGATCGCGGCGACGCTCATCTGGCTCAGCGCCTACCAGCCGCACGGCGGCCTTGTTAACGCGGGCCTCTCCGGGGCGGGAAGACTCCTGCACTGGCCCTGGCTCGCGTCGTTCGCCGACTACGCGTGGCTCTCGGACGGGCACCTCTACGGGGCCCTGATCCCGATCTATGTCTGGATGGCCTGCGGCTTCAACCTGGTGCTTTACCTGGCGGCGATGGAGGGGATCGACCCTCAGCTGTACGAGGCGGCGGAGATCGACGGGGCGCCTGGGTGGATGCAGTTCTTCACGATCACGCTGCCCCTCATCCGGGGAGTTGTGGCAATATCCGTTGTCTTTCTCGTGATTGGCGGGCTAAACGCATTCGAGATGATCTGGCTCCTGACCTCCCAGGACCCATCGGCCTCGGTGAGCACGCTTGGGACGCTCCTTGTGACCACCATGTTCAAGGACCTCGACATAGGCCGCGCCGCGGCGCTGGCCGTCATCCTGTTCTCGCTCGTCCTTGCGGGAAGCGCAGGCGTGCTGCGCGCCCTCAGTGGAGAAGCAGTCGAGTCCTGATGAGGCTGGCAAAAGCAAACCCCGGCAGCTTCTCTCGCCGCGTGGCCGCCGCGGCCCTCGTGGGGTACTCGCTCCTCCTCGTCTTCCCCATGCTCTGGGTCGCCTACTCGTCGCTCAAGGGGGACGACGCGATCTTCAGCCACACCTTTGCGCTTCCGTCCGCGGGCGACCTGCGGACGGACAACTACGCCCACGCATGGACGCAGGCGCACTTCGGCGAGTATTTCCTCAACTCGGCACTCGTGACCGTCACGTCAGTCGCGCTCATCGTGGCCCTGGGCTCGATGGCGGCCTATGCGCTCGCGCGATTTCACCATCCGGCAGGAAGGATCGTCTTCGGCCTCATCCTCGCGGGCCTCACAATCCCTGCACAGCTGGCTGTCGTGCCGCTCTTCTTCGAGATGCGCACCCTCGGGCTCCTCAACTCCCGCGCGGGCCTCATCCTTGTCTACACGGCCAACGGACTGCCCTTCGCGATTTTCATCCTCGCCGGGTTCTTCCGCTCGCTTCCCCGCTCGCTCTACGAGGCGGCCATCGTCGACGGCTGCGGGGAATTTGCCGCGTTCTGGAAGGTGCTCCTGCCCCTCGCGAAGCCGGCCCTGGCAACCGTCGCCATCTTCCAGTTCATCGGCGTGTGGAAGGAATACTTCTACGCCTTCATGCTCGTGAGCGGCGACAGCGAGGGCTCGGCCCGAACGATCCCTCTCGGGCTTGCTAACCTCTCGATCGCGGCGGAATACAGGACCGAGTACGGCATGCTGTTTGCCGGGATCATGCTAGTCACGATTCCCATCCTAGCGGTCTATATTGCGCTCCAGAGGCACATCGTGAGGGGAATCGCGGCCGGCGCCCTCAAGGGCTGAGCGCCTGACGAGGCGGACCTACTTCTGGGGGGCAGCCTCGCCAAGCGACTTCACAGGGCCCACCGTGACTTGACCCAAGGGGATGGCCTTGTGGATCAGGCCCTTGGTGTCCTGGCCAAAGTATTGCGACGCGTATTGCGCCATGGCGGGGAGGTCCTCGTTGAAGGCATGATGGCGCTCACGGATGCTGAACCGCGTCTCCCAGAGTTCCCGCGCCTTTTTCCGATGCCTGAGAGCCTGAAAATCATAGGCCATCAGCACCACGAAGTACCGATCCTCCTCGATCTCGTCCAGGAGGTCCTGACGCGCAAAATCCATAGGGGTGTCGACATAGTGCTGCGTGTCTTGCCACCACGAGTCGTAGCCGAGCATCATCACGTTCAGCTGGTCATCCTGGTCGCGAAGGTCGTTCTGGGCTTTGACCATTGTGGCGGCGACCTCGACTTCGCTTATGGCCGCCTCGTAGTCGCGCCGTGCCGACAGGTTGCCCATAAATCCCCTCCCAAGGAAGGTTCCGGCGGCGGCCTTCTCCGCGGACTTGTTGAGCAGGACGTTCTCGGTGTCCTTCAGGTGGTCGTAGACTTGGCTGTCGGTCGCATGCTCCTGGCCGTGGCTCGTGCCCCAGTACACCATGATAAGGAGCTTCGTTTTGTCGGGGTCCTCGCCAGGAATGTAATTCTGGGAAGCGAGCGGCGCAGCGATCATGTGCGCCACGTCGAGGAATTTCAGCTTGTCGATCGAGAAGTCCGCCTTTGAGCCCGACCAGACGCCGCCCGGCCCAAATACATAGGTTTCCGGCAGGAATTTTCCGTTGGCGAGCTGCGCGCGCACATAGCTCTTGGCCTTCTTGGAAGCGACGGCCGTGATGTCGTTGTTCTCCCCCGAGGTGAAGAGATCGAAGATATTCGAAGCCCGGGCCTCCAGGACCAGAAATGCGCTGAATCCAAGAATCAGGAGCGCCGTAGAACTAGGAAGCTGGTGTTGTGCCCGGGGACCCACGGTTTGTATCCCCACAATTGCTCGCGGCGTGCCACGAATGCCCGGATTCGTTCAATACATTGACCATCAATTAAATAAGTCCATGGAAGGGCATTTCATTTCATCTCATGGCCGCCCCAATGGGGACTTACACCAAATTCCGAGCCTACAAACCACTCGCCGTTTGCGGTAGATTACCAGCGGCCGGATAGAAGGCTGGTGGGGGCGGCCGCTTTGGTGCGGGATATCTGAAGCATCTGGTGTTAAACAAGTATACATCTTGGAATTCCGAAGGCCCGGCGTCGTCGAAACCTCGTAAAGAACCCAGTGCCGTGTGCTATATAGGGAAACATCCCTAACGTGAACGGGTCGCACTAAAACCTCCCCCTCCTTTTTGAGCCGCAACCCCTTTGGTCTTTTCCTGCTGGCCCTTGCCCTGTGCACTGCGGCGGCACGAGCCGCCACGATAGATCCGACCAGGACGACCTTTCACGACAGCGTAAGGGAAGTCGCTGCGGCGGGGGGCAATGCGACGATCACGAGGTCGACGCTCTATGCGTCGGAAAGCGCGGCAACCATGACTTTCGAGGTGGCGCTGCGCATGCGCAACTTCGACGAGCTTCAGGCGCGCGTCGCGAATGGCGAAGTCATCTCGGTTGCAGAGAAGGAGGAAAAATATTTTCCACTCGCGGCGGATCACGAGAAGCTCGTCGCGTGGCTGAAGGCCCAGGGCCTCGGGGTGACGCGGACGGACGCCAACCGCCTCGCCGTCTTCGCTCAGGGCTCCGTTGAAGCCGTCGCGAAGGCTTTCCAGGTGACATTCGCCCGCGTGAAGGCGAGCGACGGGCTTGAATTCACATCGGCGGTAACGGCACCGAGCGTGCCCGCGGAGATTTCTGCGTCGATCGTCGGAATCCACGGCCTGCAGCCCAATATCAGGAGAAGGCCGCTCTCCATCCCGAGGGCGGTGCAGCCCCGGCTAAACCTGTCAGGTTATACCCCGACGCAGATCTCCACGGCCTACGGCGCGGCGGCGCTCGGTTCGACGGGGGCGGGACAGACGATTGCGATCTACGCCCTGGGCTATCCCGCCCCTTCCGACCTCACCGCGTTTTGGTCGACGACCTCATCGGCACAGGTGGTCGGGAACGTGACCCAGGTCGACGTGGCCGGAGGTCCCGGCTCGTCGCCCGCAGCAGACATACTCGAGGAAGCGACCCTCGACGTCGAATGGGCTGGTGGGCTCGCGCCCGGGGCGAAGATTCGTGTCTACGGCGCCAACGCCCAGGATCCGGCCGAAAACGACGAGATCCTCCAGCAGGTCTACGCCGACGCGCTGACAATGCCCACGTTGCGCGTGCTCTCGATTTCCGTGGGCGGAAACGAGTCCGACGTGCCGAAGGATTACCTGATCATCGAGTCCCAATACATGGCGAATCTGGCAAGCACCGGGGTGACGGTTCTCGTCGCCTCGGGCGACTCCGGCGCCACGGCCGAGAATCAGGTGCAGACATCTTATCCCACCTCGGATCCCGATGTCACCGGCGTCGGAGGCACAACGCTCAGCCTTTCCGCGACGAATACGATATCGAGCGAGACGGGCTGGTCGGACAGCGGCGGCGGCATCAGCAAGGTGTTCAACCGGCCTTCATGGCAGGCCGGGGTCGGGGTGCCTGCGGGAACGACGAGGCTTGTCCCTGATGTGGCCTCGGCGGCAGACCCGAACACGGGCGCCTATTTTTACTTCAATGGATCCGGCTCGCAGGAGATAGGGGGAACGAGCTGGGGTGCGCCGACATGGGCCGCGTTTGTCGCCCTCATCAACCAGAAGACCGGGACCCCCCTCGGGTTCATGAACCCCAAGCTCTATCCGCTGAACGGCACGGCGGCTTTCAATGACGTCAAAACGGGCAGCAACGGGGCCTTTTCCGCGAACGTTGGCTATGACCTCGTCACGGGCCTTGGCACCCCGAATGTCTCTGCGATCGCCGCCGCGTCCCTTTCCTCAAGTGCTTCGGCCTACATCCCGGCTCAGACCGGGGACCAGGTCGTGACGACAAACCAGTTGGCCACGTTCTTCGTCGTTGGCGCGGGCCAGCCTCTGCCGACCTACCAATGGCAGCGCATGGCCTCTGGCACGTCGGGCTGGGTCAATCTCTCGGACTCCGGTAACTACAGCGGGACCCTGACGACGATGATGGTCGTCAGCGGCACATCGTCCTCGATGACGGGCGACCAGTTCCAGTGCCTGGTCACCAACTCCGGCGGCACAGTGACGAGTACGCCCGCCGCCCTCACCGTGAACACGCTCGGCGTCACGACCCTCGCCGGCTGGCCGGGCTCGTCGGGAAGGGCCAACGGCACGGGACGCGCGGCGCGGTTCGCAAACGCCGGCGGCCTCCGGACAGACACGAGCGGGAACGTCTATGTCTCCGACTCGAGCAACTACGCGATCCGCAAGGTGACGCCAGGCGGAGTCGTGACCACCGTCGCCGGGATTCCCGGGAAGATGGGATCCGCCGACGGGCCGGCGGCCTCAGCCACCTTTGCGGGCGTGGGCGGCGTGGCGGTCGACTCTGCCGGAAACATCTTTGTCGCCGACTCGGGCAATTACACGATCCGCGAGATCAGCACCTCCGGGACGGTGTCGACCGTTGCCGGAGTCGCAGGCATTCGCGGCGACGTGGACGGGACGGGGACCCAGGCGCGGCTCTACGATCCCCAGAACCTGGCCATCGACAGCGCCAACAACATCTACGTGTCCGATGGTGAGGGAAACGTGGTGCGCAAGGTGACCGAGGGCGGCGTCGTGACCACCATCGCGGGCTCGGGAGTCCAGGGCTATAGCGACGGAACGGGCACGGCTGCGTCTTTCAACGACCCGACCGGCATCTCAGTCGACCTGTCCGGCAACATCTATGTGGCGGACTACGGCAACAATATCGTGAGGAAGGTGACGCCCGCCGGCGTGGTGACCACGATTGCGGGCTCCGTGCTCCACGCGGGGAGTTCCGACGGCACCGGCCCGGTCGCCAGCTTCAACGGCCCCGCGGGTGTCGGGGTCGACAGCTCGGGCAACGTGTATGTCGCCGACTCGGGCAACGACACGATCCGCAAGATTGACCCGACGGGATTCGTGACGACGGTTGCCGGCCAGGCGGGTGTCCCGGAGGCCACCGACGGCCTTGCCGCCAACGCCCGGTTCAACACGCCAGGTGACGTCACGATCGACAGCACGGGGATCGTCTATGTGGCCGATGCGCTCAACAGCACGATACGGCGCATCATACCGGGGCTGAACTCGGCGCCCTTCTTCACGGTGCAGCCGACGAGCGTGACCGTGGGCGCCGGATCCAGTGCAACCTTTGCCGCGGGAACGGCGGGAGCTGAGCCCGTCTCGTTCCAGTGGAGCTTCAACGGGGCCGCGATCGCCGGCGCGACAGCGCCCAGCTATACGATCGCCAACGCCCAGCCTTCGGACGCGGGTTCCTACACGCTCACGATCACGAATGCGGAAGGAGCGGCCACGAGTTCCGCGGCTACCCTGACGATCGGGTCCGTGGTGACGGCCCCGGTGATCACCGCCCAGCCGGCAGGAGGCTCCCTCCAGGGTGGGTCGTATACGCTCTCGGTGACAGTGAGCGGCGGAAGCTCGTACACCTATCAGTGGCTCCTGGGCGGCGTCGCGATCGCCGGAGCCACCGGATCCTCCTACACGGCGACGTCGCCGGGAAGCTACACGGTCTCAATCACGGATTCCTCGGGCACGACCCTCAGCAGCGCTGCGGTCGTCGGCAACCAGGGCCGCCTCATCAACATCTCGAGCCGCGCGATCGTGCAGACCGGGTCGGCGATAACGATCGCGGGCTTCGTCATCGACGGGGCGCCCGGAGCCCAGAAACAGGTGCTGATCCGGGGAGTCGGGCCGACGCTCGTCAACTTCAACATCACCGGGTTCCTCGCGGCGCCCACGATAGAGCTCCTCAATTCGTCGCAGACGGCCATCGCCTCGAACACGGGTTGGGGCACTGCGGCCAATGCGGCGCAGATCGCCACGATCACCTCGACCCTGGGCTCCTTCACACTGCCGACCGGAAGCGCCGACAGCGTCATTCTGACGAGCCTCGCGCCGGGATCCTACACCGTTGAGATGTCCGGGGTTGGCGCGACGACCGGCATAGGACTTGTGGAGGTCTACGAGACAAACACCTCCGACCCGTCGACCCTCGTCAACATCTCGACCCGCGCCCAGGTGGGCACCGGGTCTGACATCCTCATCGCGGGATTCGTCGTCAGCGGCTCGGCCCCCGTCAAGGTGCTGATCCGTGCCGTCGGGCCCACGCTAGGAACATTCAACGTGAGCGGCGTCCTTGCCCAGCCGGTCCTGACTGTGTTCCAGGGCGCCAACAACCAGATCGGTACCAACACGGGATGGGGCAACCAGGCCAACCCCAACCAAGTCGCGTCGGTTGCAGCCTCATTGAATGCCTTTGCGTTGCCTGCCGGAAGCGCAGACAGCGCCCTGGTCATGACACTGAGCCCCGGGACCTACACGGCCCAGGTCTCGGGCGTCAACGGGACGACCGGCATCGCTCTTGTAGAGGTCTACCAGGCTCCTTAGAGCCTAGGGGGAATGGGCGATGTCACCTTAGGCGACGTGAGGCGCGCGCACGAGCGGATCCGCGATCGGATCCAGCGCACCCCCGTCCGCACGAGTGACCGGCTGAGTGCGGCGGCGGGCGCCGAGCTCTACTTCAAGTGCGAGAACCTCCAGAGCACGGGCTCGTTCAAGGCAAGGGGGGCCCTCAACAGCGTCCTCTCGCTCTCGGCCGAGGAGGCCTCCCGCGGGGTGGCGACTCATTCGTCGGGAAACCACGCGGCGGCGCTGGCATGGGCCGCGGCAATGCGGGGGATCAAGGCGTGCGCTGTCATGCCGCGGACGGCCAGCCCGATCAAGGTGGCAGCCGTGAGGAGCCATGGAGGAGAGATCATCTTCTGCGAGCCGAATCACAAGGCGCGCGAGGAGACCGCCGCGAGGGTGATCCGCGAGACGGGCGCCCACATGGTCCATCCCTACAATGACCACCGGATCATGGCGGGCCAGGGCACCGCAGCCCTGGAATTACTCGAGG
>Ga0208220_1001250_pt1 | contig 10699 bp, 11 predicted proteins | sample NGESurdeep092012_9_FD_184484 | JGI IMG/M metagenome (GOLD analysis project Ga0208220, IMG submission 184484) | Arctic peat soil microbial communities from Barrow, Alaska - NGEE Surface sample F53-1 deep-092012 (SPAdes) | ecosystem: Environmental > Terrestrial > Soil > Wetlands > Peat ... | reverse complement strand
CCCCGCCGTTCTCGCTCGCCCAGGTTCATCCTCGACGCGTGCAGGCGCAACGCCGCGGCCGACACGGTCTGCGCGGTCACGGCGTCATGGGCGGCCGAATCAGCCGCCAACGGTCCGTTCGAGATCATGGTTTCCAGGGTCTCCGCGGCCCCGACCGAGCGCGCGGCGCTCAGCCGGCAGCTGCCCGCGCTGTGCACCCGGTTCAGCAGCAGCCCGGCCAGCGGCATCCGCTCCTCGGCCAGCCGCTCGACGAAGTAGGACGCCTCGCGCAGCGCGTCCGGCTCCGGCGTCGCCACCACCAGGAACGAAGTCCCCGGTGCCTGCAGCAGCTGGTAGGTGGCCTCGGCGCGCTCGCGGAACCCGCCGAACATCGTGTCGAACGCGGTCACGAACGTCTGCGCGTCGCGCAGCAGCTGGCCGCCGAGGACCTTGGTCATCGCGCCGGTCATCATCGAGAAGCCGGCGTTGAGCATCCGCCCGAACGGGCGCCCGGCCTTCACCGGGCTGGTCAGCAGCCGGATCAGCCGCCCGTCGAGGAACCGGCCGAGCCGCTCGGGCGCGTCCAGGAAATCGAGCGCCGACCGGCTCGGCGGGGTGTCGACGACGATCAGGTCCCACTCGTCCGACCGCCGCAGCTGCCCGAGCTTCTCCATCGCCATGTACTCCTGGGTGCCGGCGAAGCTGGAGGAGAGCGACTGGTAGAACGGGTTGGCCAGGATCTGCGCCGCCCGGGTCGGGTCGGAGTGCGCCTCGACGATCTCGTCGAACGTGCGCTTCATGTCGAGCATCATCGCGTGCAGGCTGCCGCCCGACTCGTCGTCGACGCCCTCGACCAGCCGGGGGGTGTTGTCGAGGGAGCTCAGGCCCATCGACTGGGCCAGCCTGCGGGCCGGGTCGACGGTGAGCACGCAGACCTGGCGCCCGCGCTCGGCCGCCCGCAGCCCGATCGCGGCCGCCGTCGTCGTCTTCCCGACGCCGCCCGAGCCGCAGCAGACGATGATCCTGATGCGCCGGTCGTCGATGATCCGGTCGATGTCAAGCTGCGGGTTTGTCATAGTCACGCTGCCCCCTGGTCGCGGAGCTCGGCCGCGAGGCGGTGCAGGGCGGCCAGGTCGATCCCCTCGGGGATCAGCGTCAGCTCGTAGACCGGCTGGCCGGCCGCCTCGATGTCGGTCCGCTCGCGGTCGGCGAGCTCGATGTGACGCGCGTGCCCGGCCAGCTCGTCTGCCAGCTCGGCCGCCAGCGCGTCGGTGCTGTGCAGCCCGACCGAGGTCAGCGCGGCGGCCATCGCGGCCAGGTCCGGCGGCGCCTTCAGCTCCTCGCGGGTCAGCATGGCCGGCTGCGCCATGTTGATCACGATGCCGCCGACCTGCATGCCCGGGATCGCGCGGATCTCGGCGATGCCGTCGAGGGTCTCCTGGACCGGCATTTCCTCCAGCGTGGAGACGAAGTGCACCGCGGTCTGCGGCGACTTGATCACATTGGCGACCGAGTCGGCGTGGGCGCGGACCGGGCCGACCTTGGCCAGCCCGGACACCTCGGCCGAGACGTTGAGGAAGCGGCCGATGCGCCCGGTCGGCGGCGCGTCGAGCACCACCGCGTCGTAGGCGAAGCCGCTCGGGGACCCCGGCTGCCGGCGCCGCGTCGCCTCGGTCGCCTTGCCGGTGACGAGCACGTCCGACAGGCCGGGCGCTATCGTCGTCGCGAAGTCCACCATGCCCAGCTTGTTGAGCGCGTTCCCGACCCCGCGGAGGTTGTAGAACATCTGCAGGTAGTCCAGGAGCGCGCCCTCCGGGTCGATGGCGAGCGCGTACACGTCGCCGCCGGCGTCGCGCCCGTCGTCGGCCTCGCCCGGGCCGATCGCGATCTTCCGCTCCGCGTAGGGGAGCGGCGCGCGGTCGAACAGCCGGGCGATGCCCTGCCTGCCCTCGGCCTCGATCAGCAGCACCTTACGGCCGGCGTGCGCGAGGGCGAGCGCGAGCGCTGCGGCGACGGTGGTCTTGCCGGTGCCACCCTTGCCGGTGACGACGTGCAGCCGCACGCCGTCCCAGTCCGTGTCCCTCGCGGTCATGCTCAATCCCTGATCGTTGCGGCACCCCCGGGTCCCCGCGCGCCCGATACGATGGCGATTTTGCCATCGGGCGCGCATCGGGGGGTACGGGGGGTCGCCCCCCGGAGGATAACTGCGTCCTAGTGAGGCTATCGCCGCGCGCCGACCGGTACGTGCCGGTCCCCGCAGGTCCGATGGGCGAAGAAGAAAAGCAAGGGTAGCGAACGGACCCGGGCGACTCTTACGGTCCAACTGATCGCTGTGTTGTTTGGCCGCCGCGGACTAGGCTGAACCCAGGCCGTCGCGGTCGTTTCTCATGCGGTGGCAGCTGCTAATGAGGAGGCGGGGCTGTGGAAGCTCTGATCGTGGTCATCGTGCTTTTGGTGATTGCAGGCGTGATCGCCCTCGGGCGGTCGATGAAGGTGGTCCAGCAGTACGAGAAGGGCGTCCTCTACCGGTTCGGCCGGGTTGATTCTCAGCTGCTGGAGCCCGGACTGGTCTTCATCCGGCCGATCGGCGACCGGGTTGAGAAGGTCAACATGCAGATCATCGCGATGACCGTGCCCGCCCAGGAGGGCATCACCCGCGACAACGTGTCGGTCCGGGTGGACGCCGTGGTCTACTTCCGGGTCGTGGACCCGATCAAGGCCACGATCAACGTGCAGAACTACATCAACGCCGTCTCCCAGCAGGCGCAGACGTCGCTGCGGTCGATCATCGGCCAGTCCGAGATGGACCAGCTGCTGGCCGAGCGCGAGACCGTCAACAAGAAGCTGCGGCAGACCATCGACGAGCCGACCGAAGAGCCGTGGGGCATCAAGGTCGAGCGGGTCGAGATCAAGGACGTGTCGCTGCCCGAGGGCATGAAGCGCTCGATGTCGCGGCAGGCCGAGGCCGAGCGCGAGCGCCGCGCCCGGATCATCACCGCCGACGGCGAGTACCAGGCGTCCAAGCGGCTGGCGGCGGCGGCGTCGGTGATGGCCAAGGACCCGGCCGCGCTGCAGCTGCGGCTGCTGCAGACCGTGGTCGAGGTGGCGGGCGAGAAGAACAGCACGCTGGTCATGCCGGTCCCGGTCGAGCTGCTGCGGTTCTTCGAGAAGATGGCGCCCGGCCCGGCCGCCGCCACCGGCTCGACCGCGCTGGCGGACGCCGAGGAGGAGGACCGCCGCCTCGCCGACATCGGGGACGCCGAGGTGGCCGCGGCCGAGGCGGCCATAGCGCACGTGGCCGCGCCCGCGGCGGTGCCCGAGATCGAAGACGTGCCGCCGGTGCCGTCCGTGCCGCCGGTGTCCGGCGCGGCGGGCGTGCCCGAGCTTGCGCCCGGCGAGGAAGTACCGGCCGCAGACCGATAATGTGGCCGACATGACCAAGTGGGAGTACGTCACCGTGCCGCTGCTGTCGCACGCAACCAAGCAGATCCTGGACAACTGGGGTGACGAGGGATACGAACTCGTCTCCGTGGTGCCGGGCCCGACCGCCGAGCAGCTGGTCGCCTACATGAAGCGGCCGAAGCCATGAGCACCCCGTCGGAGCGGCTGGCCGCGCTCGGGCTCACGCTGCCGCCGGTGGCGCCGCCGCAGGCGGCCTACGTGCCCGCCATCCGGACCGGCAACCACGTCTACGTGTCGGGCCAGCTGCCCCTCGCGGACGGGAAGCTGCAGGGCACCGGCAAGGTCGGCGACACCGTGAGCGCCGAGGAGGCGGCCGCGCTGGCGCGGCTGTGCGCGCTCAACGGCCTCGCCGCCGCCGCCTCGGTCGCGGGCGGGCTCGACGCGATCAAGCGGATCGTCAAGGTCACCGGCTTCGTCGCCAGCGCGCCGTCGTTCACCGGGCAGCCGGCCGTGGTCAACGGCGCCAGCGAGTTCTTCATCGAGGTGTTCGGCGAGGCCGGGCGGCACGCGCGGAGCGCGGTCGGGATGGCGGTGCTCCCGCTCGACACCCCGGTCGAGGTCGAGCTGATCGTCGAAGTCGCGTAAGGGCGCCGGGCGGCGTGCGGATACGGCTTGACTGGTTCGGGGAGAAGCTCGCGCAGCGGCTAGCCGACCTTGAGGCCGGGCGGATCGCCCCGGCGACCCCGCGCGACGCCGCGACCGTGATGCTGCTGCGTCCGGCCGGGGCCGGCGTCGAGGTGCTGATGCTGCGGCGGGTGGCGGCGATGAAGTTCGCGCCGGGCGCCTACGTGTTCCCTGGCGGCTCGGTCGACCCGGCTGACCACGCCGCCGAGGTGGGCTGGCACGGGCCGGACCCGGCCGAGTTCGGCGCCCGGCTCGGCGCGTCCGCCGAGATGGCCCGCGCGCTGGTCTGCGCGGCCGTGCGGGAGACGTTCGAGGAGGCCGGCGTGCTGCTCGCGGGCGCGCCGGGCGGCGGCCCGGTGGCCGACCCGTCCGGGCCGTCGTGGGAGGCGGACCGGGCGGCGCTGACGGCAGGCGACGTGACCCTGGCCGAGCTGCTGACGCGGCGCGGGCTGGTGCTCCGGGCCGACCTGCTCGTCCCGTGGGCGCGGTGGATCACCCCCGAGGGCGAGCCCCGCCGGTTCGACGCGCGCTTCTTCGCCGCCGCGCTCCCGGCCGGCCAGGTCGCGACCGGGCACGCGGCCGAGTCCGACCGCATCGCCTGGCTGCGGCCGGCCGACGCCATCGAGTCGGCCCGGGCCGGGCAGATCTCGATGCTCCCGCCGACCGCGACCACGCTGCACGGCTTCGCGGCCGAGGCGGCGGCGGCCGGCCAGGACGCGGTGGCGGCGATCCTCGGCCGTCGGCCGGTGATCGAGCCTGTCGTGCCGCGGCTCGTGCTCGAGGACGGCCGGGCCTGGCTTTACGTCCCCGACGAGGTGGGGTACCCGCTGTGAGCGCAGAATCCGGTCTCCGCCCGGCCGACGGCAGCCGGGCGGCCGACGGCATGGGCAGCGCCCGCGCGTGGTGCGCGCTGGCGCCCAACCCGTCGCCGATGACGCTGGACGGCACCAACACGTGGATCATCGCCGAGCCCGGCTCGCCGACCGCGGTGGTGGTCGACCCGGGGCCGGACGACGAGGGCCACCTGCGGCGGGTGCTCGCGCTCGCCTGCGCGGGCGACCGGCGGGTGGCGCAGATCGTGCTCACCCACGGGCACCCGGACCACTCGGCCGGCGCGGCCGCCTTCGCCGAGCTCAGCGGGGCGCCGGTCGGGGCGCTCGACCCGGCCTTCCGGCTCGGCAGCGAGGGATTCGGGCCGGGCACGGTGCTGACCAGCGCCGGCTGCGAGCTGCGGGTGGTCGCCACCCCGGGGCACACGGCGGACTCGCTGAGCCTGCTGCTGACGGCCGACGGTGGTCTGCTGACGGGCGACACGGTGCTCGGCCGGGGCACGACGGTGATCGCGGACGACGGCTCGCTTGGCGACTACCTGAGGACGCTCGACAAGCTCAGGGCGCTGGCCGACGAGGCGCCGCTGCGGGTCCTGCTGCCCGGCCACGGGCCGCTGCTGGCCGACCCGGCGGGCGTCCTCGACTACTACATCGCGCACCGCCGGGAGCGCCTCGACCAGGTCCGGGCGGCGCTGGCGACGGGGGCGCGCACGCCCGCCGAGATCGTCGCGGTGGTCTACGCCGACGTGGACCGGGAGCTCTGGCCGGCCGCCGAGCTGTCGGTCCGCGCCCAGCTCGACTACCTGGCCGGCCGGTAGCGTCAGCGGGTCAGCGGGTCAGCGGGGAGGTAAGCGGGCGCGCTTGCGCAGGCGCTCGGCGTCGAGGATCAGCACCGAGCGGGCCGAGATCTGCAGCCAGCCGCGGGCGGCGAAGTCGGCCAGCGCCTTGTTCACGGTCTCCCGGGACGCGCCGACGAGCTGCGCCAGCTCCTCCTGGGTGAGGTCGTGGTGCACGTGCAGGCCGTCGAGCTCCTGGGTGCCAAAGCGATCAGCGAGGTCGAGCAGGTTCTTGGCGACGCGCCCGGGGACGTCGGTGAAGACAAGGTCGGCGGTCACGTCATTGGCCCGGCGCAGCCGCTGGGCGAGCGCGCGGAGCATGTGCAGGGACACATCGGGCCGCTCGCGCAGCCACGGCGTCAGCGCCTCGTGCTTGAGCGCGGCCAGCACCGCGTCGGTCACCGCGCTGGCGCTCGAGGTTCGCGGCCGAGGGTCGAACAGCGACAATTCGCCGAACATCTCGCTCGGCCCGATCACGCTCAACAGGTTCTCGCGACCGTCGGCGGCGGCCCGGGTGAGCTTCATCTTGCCTTCGATCACCACGTAGAGGGCGTCGCCGTCATCGCCCTCCAAGAAAAGGTGCTCGCCGCGCGAGAGCTTCACCTCCGCCATCTGCCGGCGCAGGGCGCGGGCGCCCTCATCGTCAAGCCCGTCAAATAGCGGTGCCCGTCTCAGCACGCTTTCGGTGTTGTCCACCGGTCCTCCTTGCTTCCAACCTGGCCATTACCAAGTGTGAGCCATGGGGTGCCATGCTCTGCGCCCGGCACCCAAAGTATTCCCGCCTACGTTGACAAAGTGCATGGATCTCCCCGGCATTCCTGCGACATACGACTACGCTACGTAGCAATGTGATTGCGCTTGGGGGCGGGATGGGTACTGGCTGGCGTCATCTGGCCGTTGCGGGCGGCCTGCGGCTCGCCGCGCTCGGTCTGGTCGGCGCGATCGGGGCGGCCGCGATCGGGGGTGGAGCGGCCTCGCTGACGGCGGCCCGGGCGACGGCGGGCGGGAAGCCGGGCGCGGGGCAGTTGTCGGCCGCGCAGGGCCTGGTCGCCTCCCGGGCGGCCGCGCTGGCCCGGGCCGGGGCCAGGGCGAGGACGCTCAGCGCGGCCCTGTCCGGGCTCAGGACGCAGGCCGAGGCGCTGACCGAACGGTACGACCACGAGGTCTCGCTTGAGCAGCAGGCGTCCGCCGCCTACCGGGCGGCGCAGGCCCGGCTGGCGGCCGCCAGGCAGTCCGAGCGGCGCGCGGCCGCCCGGCTGGCCCAGCTGGCCGCCGCGGAGTACGAGGCCGAGGGCGGGCCGGACATGGCCGCGGCCGTGTTCGCGGGCATCACCGATCCCCGCAGCTACCTCGGCGCGATCGGCTTGCAGCAGGCGATGGACAATCAGCAAACCGACCTGCTTGCCGCCCGGCAGGCGGACGACATCGTCATCCGGCTCTTCGGCCAGCAGGCGGCCGGGCTGCTCGGGCAGCGGCGGGCCGCCGCCCAGGCGGCCTCGTTCCTGAAGACGTCGGTGTCGGCGGCCGTCAGCCGGCAGGCGGGCCTGGTCAAGGCGGCCGACGCGGCCAGGTCCCGGCTGTCGGCCGAGACCGCCGGCGCCCGTGCGGGCGCGGCCGCGCCCGCGGCGGCGGGCGGTTCCGGCGCCTCGGGCGCCTCGTCGCCCGTTGTCACCAGGCCGGGCAGCGTCGCCGCCGGCGTGCTGGCGGGCGGCCCGAGCGGCGCCGCCCCCGGCGTGTTCGCGCCCGACTGGGCGCCGGACGCCGGCGCGAGCGCGGCCCAGGGCAACGCGGCCGCCGACTGGGCCCTCACCCAGCTCGGCAAGCCCTACCAGTGGGGCGCGGCCGGGCCTGGCTCCTACGACTGCTCGGGGCTGGCCCTGCAGGCCTGGGCCAGGGCGGGCGTCCGGCTGCTGCACTGGACCGGGTTCCAGTGGGTATCGGGGCCGCACGTGCCGCTGGCCGGCCTCCGCCGGGGCGACCTGGTCTTCTACGCCTTCAACATCGCCGACCCGGCCACCGTCCACCACGTCGGGATCTACATCGGCCACGGCCTGATGGTGGACGCCCCGTTCACCGGGTCGTTCGTCAGGATCGACAGCATCTACGCGTTCCCCGGGCTGATCGGCGCCACCCGGCCGGCCGCCTGACGCCTGGTCACGTCGCGAACCGGCTGCGTAGAGTTCGCTCAATGTTCGGGCGCTGACGGTGGGTGGCAGGGTGTGTTACGCGTAACCTGACCAGATGGCGGAGACTAGGCGGTGCGAGCGCTGCGGCATGGAGTTCATGCCCAAGCGCGAGCACGCCCGGTTCTGCTCCGCGCGCTGCCGGGTCGCCTGGAACCGCGAGAACTGGAACCTGGTCAACCGCGACCAGCAGAAATGGGGCAGCGAGAACTGGGACGACGGTGACCGTCGCCCGGGGACCGAGCCGAGCGCCCTGGGCTGGGCCCTCGTCGCCATGCGGGACACCACCGACCGGCTCGGCAAGGTCAGGGCGCGCGACCGCGCGCAGGCGTTCGCGGTGATCGGCGAGGCCGTGTGGTGGGTCACGATCGTCGACGCCACCCTGGTGCGGTACTACCCCGACGAGTACGACAACACGCTGGCCGGGCTGCCCGGGTGGCAGCGGCGGGTGACCGAGGCGACGTTCGGCGGCCTGCGGTTCGTGCGCAACCGGATGGGCTACTACGCCGACCACGCCGACTTCATCCAGCCCCGGCCGGACGAGGTGGAGGGCGGCGACGCGCCGATCACCGAGTGGGCCTGGCGGTCACTGCCCGCCCCGACGCTGGCAACCCTGCCCCCCCGCGGCCAGGAGTGGGAGCTGAGCCGGTACCAGGCGTACCAGGACCGGCTGGCCGGGCGCCCGATCGGCGAGACCTTCTCGCTCGCCTCGGCCTTCCTGACGCTGGTCGCGTCCCAGGCGGGCGCGGCCGCTCTCGGCGCCTGACGGTACGACGAAGACGCCTAATTCGGGAGTATCACGCACAGTTAGTATCGCTCCGTGTATTGTCTGTTACACGGTGTTATGAGATGATCTTTCTAGGGCCGGAAGGCGCGGTTACCTGGAGAGGCTCGCGGCATGTTCATGGCCCGGCATAGGCGGTCGGCGCGGGGCTCGTCGGTCGGCGGCGGGCCGGCCGGCCCGGTATCGGGGCGCCAGGCGCTGTGGGTGAGCACACTCGAGCGCAGGTACGACTTCCACCTCGGCGAGGCGATCAGGGCCGCGATCGAGGGCAGCCACGACAAGGCGACCAAACACTCGGGGACCGCGCTCTCGATCAGCCGGGAGCTCTGCGCGGGCGCGCCCGACCCGGCCCGGCACCAGCCGGAGCTGGCGGCCGCGCTCTGCACGCACGCCCGCTACGGGGCGGGCTGGCAGGCCATCGCGATGCTGGCCGAGTCGGCCGGGCACTACGCCGAGCTGGCCGAGGCCGAGCCGGCGGTCTACGAGGTCGCCCGGATCGACGTGCTCACCCGGCTCGCGCTGGCGTCCGACGAGGCCGGGAACAGGGCGGCCGCGGTCGGGCTGCTGCGCGAGGTCATCGGCATGTACCTCAAGGCGCCCGCGGCCGACCCCGACGAGCGGGACATCGGCCTGACCAGGGCCAGGTTCCAGCTGGGTCGGTGCCTGGTCGCAACCGGTCAGCGCGGGGACGGGCTGGCGGAGATCGATACCGGGCTCGAGCTAGCGGCTGAGGTGCTCGAGCGGCTTGCGATCGTGACCGCCGATCCCGGCTGGCTCGACTCCGCGCCCAGGTACTTGCAGCTCGCGGCCCCGGACTGGTCGGCCGCCGCCGTTCGGTCGATGACCGGCCACGCGGAGGCGGGGCGCTGGCGGCGGGCGGCGATCTCGGCCCAGGCCGCCGTCTTGATCTCCGGCGGCCTGGCGGGCCTCGGCGGCGAGACGCTGCGCGACGCCCACGCGGCGATCACCGCCCTGGCGGAAGCTGTCTTCCGCGGCGGGGCGTTACCGGCCCTCGTGCTCCACGTGGCGCTTGCGTGAGCGCTCGACCTCGGCCTCGGCGTCGGCCCGGCCGGCCCAGTGCGAGCCCTCAACCGACTTGCCGGGCTCCAGGTCCTTGTAGACCTCAAAGAAGTGCTGGATCTCCAGCCGGTCAAACTCGGGCACGTCATCGATGTCCTGCAGGTGCGCCTGCCGGGGGTCGCTCGCAGGCACGCAAAGGATCTTGTCGTCCGGGCCCTTCTCGTCGGTCATCGCGAACATGCCGATCACCCGGGCGGTCACCAGGCAGCCGGGGAAGGTCGGCTCCTCAAGCAGCACCAGTGCGTCAAGCGGGTCGCCGTCGCCGCCCAGCGTCTCGTCGATGAACCCGTAGTCGGCGGGGTACCTAGTCGAGGTGAACAGCATCCGGTCAAGCCGAATCCGGCCGGTACGGTGATCCACCTCGTACTTGTTCCGGTGGCCCCGGGGGATTTCGATGACTACCTCAACGTCCATGTTCGCTCCACACGTTAGTTACTGATTTACTCCATTGTCGCCGGTCGCATGCGCGCGGCCGGACGGCGGGTCCATCGACGACCGGCGATATAGCCCTAAGCTGCTGGGCACACTCGCTTCCCGCGAAAGGTATGTTCGTGCACCGCACACGGACCATGGCCGTGGCCACGCTGGCCCTGCTGAACGTGTTCACGCTCGGTGCCGGGGCCGCGGTGGCGCACATGCTCCCGCCCGGGCTCGCGGCGCTGCGCATCCCCGGCACCGCGAACGGGCCGCTGATCGCCGCCGCGCCGGTGCTCGCGTCCGCAGGCGGCGCATCGTCGACGCCGGAGCCCACCGCAGCCGGCCTCGGCGCCATGCTCGGCGCGGCGCTGCCCTCGGCCGACACCGGGACTGGGGTCGGCATCGAGGTCGCCGACGCGCAGACCGGCCGGGTGCTGTACCAGAACAACGCCGCCGCGCTCGCGACCCCGGCCTCCACCAGCAAGCTGATGACGGCGGTGGCCA
>Ga0208220_1001247_pt1 | contig 10725 bp, 6 predicted proteins | sample NGESurdeep092012_9_FD_184484 | JGI IMG/M metagenome (GOLD analysis project Ga0208220, IMG submission 184484) | Arctic peat soil microbial communities from Barrow, Alaska - NGEE Surface sample F53-1 deep-092012 (SPAdes) | ecosystem: Environmental > Terrestrial > Soil > Wetlands > Peat ... | reverse complement strand
GCCGTCGGGGTGGCATTGACGTTGGACAAACCAGGCAGGGTCTGGCTGATCCAATTACCCGTCGGAGTCCACCAGTCGTTGCCCATCTGTCCGCCCGGGGTCTGGAAGAACACGTTCATCAACGAAAAGGAATTGGCGATGGCCGTCGGGGCACTGTTGACATTGGTCGGCCCAGGCAACGTCTGACTGATCCAACCACCCGTGAGAGCCCATCTGTCGTTGGCCATCTGTCCACTGCTGGTCTTGTAGTACACGTTCATCAACGAGGGTGAAATGACGAATGCCGTCGGGGTGCCATTGACATTGGACGACCCGGGCAGACTCTGGTTGATCCAGCCGGCGGTCGGAGCCCACCAGTCGTTGCCCATCTGCCCGCTCGTGGTCTGGAAGAACACGTTCATCAACGAAGGCGAATTGGCGATGGCCGTCGGGGTGCCATTGACGTTGACCGACCCGGGCAGGGTCTGGCTGATCCAGCCGGCGGTCGGAGCCCACCAGTCGTTGCCCATCTGCCCGCTCGAGGTCTGGAAGAACACGTTCATCAACGAAGGCGAATTGGCGATGGCCGTCGGGGCACTGGCCGCGTCGGCCGGGCCGGGCAGGGTCTGACTGACCCAACCACTGTTCGGTGTCCACCAGTCGTTGCCCATCTGCCCGCTCGTGGTCTGGAAGAACACGTTCATCAACGATGGCGAATTGACGATGGCCGTCGGGGCACTGGCCACGTCGGCCGGGCCGGGCAGGGTCTGACTGACCCAACCACTGTTCGGTGTCCACCAGTCGTTGCCGACCTGTCCGGTCGGCGTCCGGTAGAACACGTTCATCAACGATGACGGTGCGGAGGGACCAGCGACCATATTGTTGTATTGGTAACCCCAGAACCCCTGGGACATGAAGTAATTCACGGAGATCGTCGTGTAGTGGGCCGCGGTGCCAGGACTTGACTCTTCAAAGACATTGGCGATCGACCCCGGACTGGCCCAACTGGCAAACAGGACGACGTGCGTAGTCGTCAAGTCCACGATGTCACCAGGCTGAAGTGCCTCCAGACTCGCCAGTTCCGTGCCGCCCGTGACCGTGGCAACTTCTGGAAGGGTCTCGGTGGTTAAGCCGTAGTTGTTGGCACTCCCGGTATTAAGACCCAAGGCCATAGAAACGTACCCGGAGCAATCCTGCCGGTAGGTACCATTGCCGTCGGTCCAGTAGTTGGTCTGGCTGTATGGAACACCCTCATTGACCCAACTTTGGGCGCGAGCGAGGATGGTGGACGGCGCGATTGCGGGACCGTACAGAGTTCCACTTACCCGAGGACCGAGCGCGTTCTGTGGGCCAGCCGTCTGCAGTTCGGCCGCCGTAGCGGTGGTTGGATTGGGAACAGATGGGGAGAACGGTGTGCTGTGCGGGCTCGTTGCCGCAGGGCTGGCCGATGCCGGTACGAAGACACCCAGCAGAATGAGTGCAACGGCCGGGGCGAAGACCCTTATGGCGTGCCACGGTCTCATGCTCCTGAAGCCACCACAAAGATGGCGCCACAACACCGCGAGACGGTTGGCCGCGGCAACCTTCCAGTGGCTCCCACTCGACCATCCGAGTGGTCAGCCTCTTCCACCGTCTCCCTCACCGGGCCGCCCCGGGCCGTTGGCGAGCCGGGCGGGCACACATCCCGCGGAGATACGAGACTTCGTGAACGAACACTGCCGTCACTTCGACTCCCTCCCTCGTTCTTTGACCCCCGCCCGTGCGCGTCGTCGCGGCGCTAGGCGCGGACGCACCCCAGGCTCGTAGGTTGTCCAACTACATCATGGGAGTCACATGGTGCAGGACCGGGGCATTCGGGTTGCATCCCGGTTGCCGTTCACCCGGCCTTCAAGCCGAACGAGAGGGCGAAGCTCGCCCCAGGATGCACAGGGTGCGCCTCCGCGGGAATGAGATGCCCGACCGGGCCTTGTCGACGAACGGGACCTGTCCCCTCCCACCTTCCCTTGTTCCCGCGGCCCTGGACCCCCTGATTCGGCTGCGGCGAGAAGTTCGTCATGAGGCAGACTGACGTCGGTGCGTGATTCGGTTGCGGTTGTCCACAAGTTGGTGGCTCGAATTTCTCCCGTGGATGCCTTAGAGGCTGAACACCTGTCCGACACCTTGCGGTGGCTTGAAAGTACCGATGACGTGTTCCGACGATCGAAGCCAGCACTTCCGCCTCGACACTTGGTCTCGTATGTCGTCGTGCTGGATCGACACAACTATGACGTCTTGCTTGTTGACCACGTTCTTTCTGGACTGAAGCTTCCACCTGGTGGGCATGTCGAGCCCGACGAGCATCCGGCGGCGGCCGCTCGGCGGGAGTGTCGCGAAGAACTTGGAATCGAGGCGAACTTCGCTGACCGGCGCGAACAACCATGGTTCGTGACCGTCACCACAACCATTGGGCTTGATGAGGGCCACACGGATGTCAGTTTGTGGTTCCTGTGTGAAGGAAAGAGAGATATGAGAATGACTATCGACGAGGTCGAGTTCCAAGGCGCCCGCTGGTGGTCATTCGATGAAGTGGTGGCGGCTAGCGGGGAGGAATTCGATCCACACTTCCGGAGATTCATGAGGAAGGTGGCCGCTGCTGGGTGACTCGACCAAGATCGGCGTTCTGGAGCACCGCCCTAATCGGATTCGGCTCCCAGCGGCTCGGTGAACTGCTCGCGCCGTGAAGCCCGCCATCTCGAACGCGGACGGCGCGCAGAGCACAACTTTGTGCATACCCAGGTTTACCCACCCATTGGACGACGAACCGAGGTCGGCACGATCACTGGTCGGGGCGCATGGCTCGATAGCATGCCGCTGAGTGTACGGATCATGAACGAGGAGCAGATTATGGAGATCGCACGGGCCAGAGAGCTACTTCGCACCGATCGGGTCCGCACGGAACGACTGCTGGAGGAGATGGCCGGGAATAGCCAGGCGGACCGGACCGCCGCCAATCAGTCGGGGGACATGTTCGATTCAGCGGAACCGTTAACGGGCCAAGGTACGGATGATTCCGTTGTTGATGAACTACAAGAACATTTGGCTGCAATCGATCGTGCGGAGACGCGTCTCGATGCCGGCCACTACGGCTACTCGATTCGAAGCGGTCTGCCCATTCCCGACGATCGTCTTGAGGCCGATCCCGCCGCTGAACTGACCGTCGAGGAGGCTCGTCAAGCGGATTGAAGAGGTGGACACCGGTCTGTCACACTGTTCCAACCGCTTGTCTTCGCCCCCGTCGGGCAAGACGGGACAAAACTCAGTAGAGGAAGGGCACCTGGGCAACGTCTCGGCGAGTTGGGCTGCCGCAGAGCGCACGTGCCGATGCACGTTGGGCAGATCTGCTCGCTCGCTCATTTCAGGCTACGGCGTCGCTCCGATGGGGCAGGACCCAGCCCGGACGCGGGAAATGGCAGGTGTAGCCGTTCGGGTAGTGCTCCAGGTAGTCCTGGTGCTCAGGCTCGGCCTCCCAGAAAGGCCCCGCCTCGGTGACCTCGGTGACGACCTTGCCGGGCCACAGTCCGGAGGCTTCGACGTCGGCGATGGTGTCCTCGGCGACCCGTCGCTGCTCGTCGTCGACATAGAAGATGGCCGATCGATAACTCATGCCCACGTCGTTCCCCTGGCGGTCGAGGGTCGTCGGGTCATGGATCTGGAAGAAGAACTCGAGGATCTCTCGGTAAGAAGTGCGCTCGGGGTCAAAGGTGATCTCGATCGCCTCGGCGTGGGTGCCGTGGTTTCGATAGGTGGCGTTCGCCACGTCGCCGCCGGTGTAACCGACCCGGGTGGAGAGCACGCCCGGGCGCTTGCGGATCAGGTCCTGCATCCCCCAAAAACATCCTCCGGCCAGGATCGCCTTCTCCGTGGTGCCGCTCATTAGGCCACCTCCTCCTTCGTTTCGGGTCTTTGAAGAGCTTCTGGTACCCACAGTTTATCCGTCGCCTTCGAGGTCTTCGTCTGGGACGAAGGCGCAGGCCCCTAGAAGCGCGGGTCTCGACCTGCACGGGATCCCCTCGGGGTCTTTGCAAATAACCCTGCGTGACCTCTCCCTTTGTGGATCACTTCGGACGCAACGATATGGCAACCCACATTCGCCCTGACTGCTACTGCCGGTATTTATGGTCCAGGTGATGAAGATCCCCGCCCAGATGGAACAGAAGGTACAGCCGCGCTACCAAGGCCGCGACCGCCTGCTCCACATCGTCGTGGTCGCGGCACTGGCGTGGGGTACGGCCTACCTGGTGTGGCGGGCGCTGGACACCGGACGGGGTGCGCAGCCGGTGATGTTCGCCGTCCTCTACGCGTGCGAGGTGTTCGGTCTGGCCGCACTGGCGTCGTTCGCCTTTCTGGCATGGCGCATTCCCTCGCCCACGCGTCCGGAGATCGGGTGGCGACCGACCGTCGACGTCTTCGTCTGCACGTATGACGAGGGTCTGGACGTGCTGGCCGGCACTTTGGTGGGATGCGACCGGATCACGTACCCGCACATCACCTGGGTGCTCGACGACGGGCGACGGCAGGACGTGCGCGAGTTGGCCGAGCGATTCGGGGCGCGCTATCTGACCCGGCCTACCAACGAGCACGCCAAGGCAGGAAACATCAACAACGCGCTCGGCTACACGCAGGGACAAGTGTTACTGATTCTGGACGCCGACCACGTGCCGCAACCTGACATCCTCGATGCCACCATCGGTTACTTCGACAACCCTTCGGTGGCCGTGGTCCAGACACCCCATGACTTCGGCAACCACGACTCGTTCCAGCACTTCGAGACCGGTCGCCACGACCAGAGCATGTTCTTCGAGACGATCATGCCCGGCAAGGATCGCCACAACGGAGCGTTCTGGTGCGGCTCGGCAGCGTTGATTCTGCGCCATGCGCTCGAAGGCATCGGCGGAATCGCCACCGAGACCATCGCCGAGGACTTTCACACCACCATACGGCTGCACGGACAGGGATGGCACTCCCGCTATCACAACGAGACGCTGGTCCAGGGTCTTGCCCCCCACGACCTGGCCTCGTTCCTCTTGCAACGCGACCGGTGGGCGCGGGGCAACCTGGCCGTGCTGCGCACTCCGGAGAACCCGGCCATCGCCGCCGGCCTGACCCTCAAGCAGCGGGCCAGCTACCTCTCGTCGCTGCTGGCCTACTTCGTCCCGCTCCAGCGAGTGGCCATGGTGGCTGTGCTGGCGGCCATGCTGATGACCGGACGGCTTCCACTCCACGCCACCCTGTGGCAGTTCGCGCTGTTCTGGCTGCCCTGGATGGCCCTGAACCTGACGGCCTCGGCGATGCTCTGCCGCGGGCGGGCCACGCTTTGGGACGGTTCCTACTCCACGCTCCTGACCACAGGCATCTTCGCCAGGGCGGCCTTTGCGCTCATCCATCCGTTCCGGAGCTCTTTCAAGGTCACGCCCAAGGACGGGATCGATGATGGGGGTTGGTCGGCGGTGAGCCAGCTCCGCCTGGTGATGGCCATGGCCGCGGTGCTGGTGGCGGCCATTGTCGTCCGCGTCCTCGGGCTGGCCGGTCTGCTCTCGGTGCCTCCACTCCACGGGCTGGCCGTGGTCGCCGGTCTGACCTTCGCCGCGTGGGAGCTGACCCTGGTCGGCGCTGCGCTCGTCAAGGTGGGCCGCCGTCGGCAGGCACGCCATCACTACCGGGTGCCTGTCGGGGTTGCCGGCGTGGTGAACGGAGCGCTGGTGCGGGTCGTCGACCTGACCCCGGGTGGGGCCGGCGTGGTCGGCGCCGCCCCCATCGAAGTCGGTTCGGAGGTCCAGCTCCATCTCGACCTCCCCGGCATCGGAGGTGAGGCCCGTGACATCCGCGTGGCCTTCACCATCTGTTCGTGCCGCCCGGCAGAGGGGCTGGGCTGGCGGATGGGAGGCACGCTCAGGCCACTCGGCCAAGCCGACCTCGAGGCGGTCATCGAGCACTGTCACGTGGTCAGCGCACGCGCTCGTCTGACCGAGTCGGGCCGGTTGTCGCCGGCAGACCCGCCCGCTGACGGGGGACTGACGGACAACGAGCGGATACAGCCGCACCTCTCTGCGCTGGGCTGACGGCTACCGGCATCTGGGATTCGTCGTTCTTCCCCGGCTGGACAACCCGACCCCGCCGCCGTCCATGCCACACTGCCTCCAGGCAGGCCGCAGCGGCCTGAGGAAGCGATATGACGGCGCGCCACTTCGATCACCAGCAGCTGGTCGAGGCGGAATCGCCGAAGACCTCACTCGAGGACATGCTGACCCCTCGTGGGGAGAGGGCCTCGACCGGGCGTTGGACCATCTGGTGGGCACCATGAGGCACAAGGATGGTGGCGCGGCCATGGGGGAGGAGATCGTGAACGACCTGAAGAACCGGCTGGCCATCGTCGAATGGAGAGACCTCCCCCGCCCGCCTCCGGCCACGGCCTCCTGGCAGATACCCGGATCGGACTTGCACCGAGTGGCGAAATACGAGCCTGCACGTGGGCCACGTCATCTCCATCATCTCTCCCCTCTTCTGCCGTGTCAGCCACTGTTCAGAATGTCCTCGAGCGGATCGTGAGGGCAGCGGCACTGCCTGGTCTCATGACCGGCCTGGCATGACCGAATCGCACTTGAGCGAAACCAGGCCGATGAGTTTTGGGGTGGCCAGCCGTCCAATCATCGGGCAGTGAGTTCCGAGAGGAGAGAAAGATGTCCGAAACAACGAGTCATCCCTTCAATGGCCGAATGGGCTAGCTCGAGGACGCTGCCTTGCCAGACCCCACGCACCTCTGACTCAGGGACAAGAGGTGAAACCAGCTTGGATCGAGACCACAGGAGGTCGAAGTGTCTGCATCAGTGCTCTACATGTCGATGTCACTTGACGGGTTCATCGCCGGCCCCAACGACAGCCCCGACAACCCCGGCGGTGACGACTTCATGCGGCTGCATGAGTGGTTCGGGTTTGCCACGGACGCCGGCCCGAACGCCGAGGTCTCGGACGCGTCGGGAATAGGCAAACAATTCCTCGACGAGATCAAAGCGACCGGCGCGGTCCTCTCGGGTCGCAATACCGTGGAACAGGTCGACCACTGGGGCGGTGATCACCACGACGGCGTCCCTATCTTCGTGCCCAGTCACCGGACGCCGGGACCGTCGGTCGCAAAGTATCCATTGGTGACGTACGTGACGGATGGGATCGTCAGCGCGATGGCACAGGCGAAGGCCGCCGCAGGTGACCGCAACGTGCTGGTGCACGGCGCGTACACGGCACAGACTGCGCTAGAGGCGGGCGTGCTCGATGAGTTGCAGATTCACCAAGTCCCGGTGCTGTTGGGTGGGGGGCGTCGACAATTCGAGGTGTTGCCGGCCAGAGTCGAGTTGGAGATCCTGCGAGTGATCGACACCCCGGAGGCCACACACATCCGCTACCGCGTACGTCGCTGAGTCGGTGGCCCCGGCGGCCTCTTAGTTGTGGTTGGTCAATATGAGTTGGCGATCGGGAGTGGCGCGGATCGATCCGCTGCTTACTGGTGTTGGGTCGTGGACGCCGGGCGAAAGCGGTGACGCCATAACGGCTGAACACCGTGCTCACCAGGACATATGCAGGTCACGTAAGCCCGAACACGGCACATCGAGTAGGTGTGGAGTCTGCAGGTTTCGGCGGGAATAGCTACTCACCATGGCTCGCCCCAACATCCCTTCTCCGGGCCTTCCCCCCGCCCTGCGGTACACGCTCGCCGCGTTCCACTCCACCAGCACTCCACCGAACGCCGAGTCACCAAGACGCGCGGTGCTACTCCTCCGTTTAAGACGGACCGCCCCATTCGATCATGCGTTAGGTGCCTTGGGGCCCTGGGGCCCTTACGTCCAGAACCCAGTGGCCCACGGGACACGTTGTCCAGGGCCAGTGGAGTGGGTCGGACGGCGACATTTCTTGGATGGACGAAGGTGTGGAGTTGCGGGCGCCACGCCAGTGAATTGCCGCTGGCGAGCGGAAGCGGTGAGACACCCAAGGTCTCGGTTTAGCTGTCGGTTGCCCAGATCCTACGAAACCGCCGACAATGAAGGCCGTGTCGCGCAGTGGCTGCCAGAGCATGGCGTCCACGAACCGCCGCCGGCCGGCTCAGAGTTGGCGGAGCCGGCCGTCCCGCCATTGGAGTTGAGGTTCGAACTGGCCGTGTGGAGAACCCCAGTTCCCGCAAGGAGGGCCAGCGCCGGATCGCCCGCCTGCATGTTCTCGTAGACACACGACGAGGTCGGCCCGGGATACCAGTCCCAGAACATGAAGCCGGTCACACCGAGCGCCGACTGAGCCGAGATCTTGGCCGAGTAGTCCGCCGCCCGCTGGGCGAGCGAGACCGAGCAGGACGTGCCCGCCTCTATCCCCATCTCCCCGGCGATGATGGGCTTGCCCAGGGCCTTGGCCTGGGCCACCCGGACCGCGATCCCGTTGTACTGGTCGCCCCCGACCGCCGCGGTGGCGGCGTAGTAGTCGTGATAGGTGAGGATGTCGAGGCCGGGCGACGCCCCGACCGTCTGGTAGTCGCCGTTCTCCAGGCCACAGGTGCCGGTGCCGAGGAAGCCCGACTCCACTTTCGAGCCCGGGGCCAGCGCGTGAATCTCCCCGCCGACCGCGGTGAAGAACGAGGTCAGGTCCGTGGTCGCCTGCGCCTCGGTCACGTCGCACACCTGGGGCTCGTTGATCGGCTCCCAGGCGTAGACGGCGGGTGAGGAGGCGTAGCGGGCCACGATGTCTTTGACCCATTGCGAATACGGCAGCGGTCCTTCGGACGTGTTCGACGTGTAGCCGCCCGAGTAGAACGCTTGGCCGAGCTGGACGCCCGGGGATTCGTTGACCCCGTCACAGTCGCCCCACTGGTTGCCGAGTACGGGTATCAGCTTGTCCCCGTACTTGGCCGCGGTGGCGAACACGTTGTCGAGCGGTCCCCAGGTCAGCGAGTTGGGGTTCAGCGTATTGGCACTGGCCGTCCCGAACGGCTGCATGGCCCAGAAGCGCACCACGGTCCCAGTCGGAAGGGAGGCAAAGAAGGCATCGGTGGAGGTATGGATGTCCGACCCACAGCCGTTGTTCACCCCGTAGTCGGTCGCCAACTCGTAGGCGTTCAGCCCGACGAAGGGCCGCCCGGGCGAGGGTGGATTGCCGGGGATCGCCGTGGCGTTGGTGCGTGGCGTGGTGGTCGATGGCGTGGTGGTCGGAGTCGTGGTGGTTGCTGTGGTGGTCGGGGTCGTGGTGGTCGGGGTCGTGGTTGTCGGTGGCGTGGTCGGTGGTGTGGTTGTTGGTGTGGTCGTGGTCGGTGTCGCGGTCGTTGGTGTCGTGGTGGTCGGACAGGCCCCGTCACCTTGCAGCCCGATCACGCCGTACCCGTTCCCGCACTCCGTCACCGTATTGGCCGCACTACCCGCCTGCAGGATGTTGTAGGCCCCGACGAAGTTGTTGGAGCGGACGATCAGGTTCGGGTTCTCGTAAGCCTGTAAGACCGAGATGTAGGGCGTGTTGGCGAAGTAGTTGGTATCACCGTCATAGAGCGGGAAAGTGTTGCCCGAGATGTTGGCATTCACCACCCCTTGAATCTGCATGGCGGCGACATGACCGGGGTTCGGATCCGCGATGCTCGCCCCGGTCGTGCCAATAGCGGGCTGCAGGTTCTTGTTGAGAGTGACGATCAGCCCGCGGTTCTGGTATTGGGTGGGAGTGATAGCCGGGTTGGTGCCGATATCTTCGATCAGTGGACTGTGAGCGTCGAGGGTGTTGTTGGAGAGCAGGACGTTGTCTTGTTGCACGCCGGGAGACTGGCCCTGGATTGATGCGAACCAGACATCTCGGAAGTTGGTCCACGTGTCATTGGTGATGGAGACGTTGTCTTCCGCCGCCTGCAGCGGATTGCCTTGAGCGTCGAAGGCCGTGCTGTAGACGTCGTACTCCATGTCGATGGCGTCGACCCCCATGTTGGTGAAGGTCGAGTTGTTGACCGTTAGCCCGTTCACGCTCTCCACCGTCAAGCCGTGGTATCCGGCGTTGGTGAAGGTCGATGACTGGATGTTGACCGCTGTATTCAAGGAGTTGTCCCCCGGCGTGTCATTGTTCTGCGGCGGGTCGAGGATGATGAAGTCACCTTGGATGTTCGACATCTTCATACCGGTAACGGTGACAGTGTGGTTGGCTTCCATGAAAAGCCCGTAGTTCCCCTCATATGACACACCGCCGTTGTTACCGTTGAAGGCTCCGGCGACCTTGAGGCCGTTAAGGGTGAGGTTGGCGTTCTGACGCAGATACACAATGCCCTGTACGTCGGTACCTTGCCCACCGGCCTTCGATTGCGATATGAGAGATCCGTTGCCGTTGATCGTAAGCCCCGACGTGTTGTGGATGATCAGAGATCTGTCGATGCGGTAGCACGCCGCAGAAGGAAGGGTGACGACAGTGTTAGCGGGGCGTGAACTGAGCCAGTCGCCTAACGCTTGGCCCACGTCAGCTGAGCAGTTGGCGGCGATGGTGGCCGGTGGCGTGGTGGCCGGAGCGCTCGTCGTGTTCGTAGTGGTCACCGCCGCCTCGGCACTTTCCGTCGACGCGAGGTTTGAGAAGCTGTTCAGGTCCGCCAGATGTGGGAGGGCGACTGCCGGACCGGCCTTCGAATACCCACCCCGCGAGGTCGCCTGGTGCCCATTCGCTCCCACCGGCCCGGTCCCCACCGTGACGGCCAGCGATCCCACGGCCAAT
>Ga0208220_1001246_pt1 | contig 10738 bp, 12 predicted proteins | sample NGESurdeep092012_9_FD_184484 | JGI IMG/M metagenome (GOLD analysis project Ga0208220, IMG submission 184484) | Arctic peat soil microbial communities from Barrow, Alaska - NGEE Surface sample F53-1 deep-092012 (SPAdes) | ecosystem: Environmental > Terrestrial > Soil > Wetlands > Peat ... | reverse complement strand
ATCCAGGAGTTCCGCGACTGGCTCGACATCTGCGAACAATACGGCCGCTCGAATCTGCTCGACACCGATCCGGTCTGGTCGGTGGGCATGAGCCAGGTCGCGACGCTGCATCTGGCGGCGCACGCGACGCTGCAATCTCGCCGACCATTTCAGGCACCCGGATCGCCGCTCGTCGGCGACGTGCCGGAGTCAAGGAACGCTCCACGCCCGGCGGCTTAGCTGGCAAGTGCGGCTTGGTTCGAGAACGTGGTGCCGTAGGGACGACTTTGGAAACGATCGGGAGGGTGCTTATGAGCGACAAAGCAAATATGCGGAGCGGCGCAAAGTTGAACGGCAGCGCGATTAGTTCGAGACAGCGTGATCTGGTGATCGCATATCTGAGTTATGCGCTCGACGATGTCGGCCATCTCAGCCCGATCGGACTTCGCTTGTTGCAGCTGACGATTGCGTCGCTCGCCGGAGGCAAAGCACTGCCCGAACCTGGACACAAGGTGCTCTCCGAAGGCACGGCACTCTCCGAAGACGACGCGGCGACGAGTTCCGGTCTGCCATTTCAATCCGTCAACTGATTTATGCCTTGCCGGGAGAGTTCATCGACTCGATGAGTGCTAGTACGGCGCGTCTAGTCTTGATGTCGGAAATTTCGGCAAATGCCTGGACCATGCGCAAAGATACCGGGTCGGACAGCAAATCGAACGGTGAAGAATTCTTTAATGTGGTCGGGGCATCGCCGCCTTCAAAGAATGCCGTGACCGGTACTTCAAAAATTGTAGCAATCTGATAGAGACGGCCGCTTCCGACGCGATTGGTGCCTTTCTCGTACTTTTGTATCTGCTGAAAAGTCACGCCCAGTTTTTCACCCAGGCCCTCTTGCGTCAGGCCCCTGACCAATCGATGGACACGAATGTTTCGGCCAACGAGTTTGTCCGTCTTGCTGGCAGACTTATTTGATGTTTTCGGCATTTTTCGTTCCAACGGTTGCGGTGAGCTGTTCGCTATCGCATCTTTTCAACAAGTGCAAATTAACGCCTCCACCTGTGACGGTTGATCTTTAACAATAGGCGCGCTCCGTTCCGCGGGTTGGAATTCCGACCCCTCCATTCCGCCGATTGAAATTCCAACACGGCGCGGCGCCGTCGGTCGATGGTTGCCGACCTTGATCCAGCCGACTTTTGCTATCGCCGCCAGTGTTTAAGCAACAATGCTCGCCCGGGTTACACGCGCGGACGGCGACGGCAATTTGCCAGGAGCGCCACAAACGTGACCGCGTTGCGCGTCGACGCGATCATTAATACCGCACTGAATGCCGATTCGCAGCGCGATACGATACGCGGATTTGCGTATGACCGATTTTATGGTTTGCAACTGGTGCAACTCTCGATGGGCGTAAAGCAAATCGGTTGCGGTCTCCCTCGATCGCCCAGCGAACGGGAGAAAGTTCTCAAGCGGTGAGGGTTGCTACGCTATTATTCTCACACGCCTCGCTTAATAGACAGAATATTCTCCTATTTGCAGAATGAAAATAGCCACTATATGAAATATTGTTCTTCACTAGGCGGTGCCCTCGCACGAGTGGTTTCCGCCGCAAATGCCCACTTGGCTATGAGGGTCCAATGACCTCTCCACTCGAACAGAAAAAGATCAAAGTCACCGGCCCGGTGGTGGTAACCGCCAACCGCGTCGGCGACGGCGCTGTGGTGTATCGCCGCGCCGACGGCGGCTGGACCACGAAACTTGACGGCGCTGCCATCGCGACCAACGCTGATGGCGCGCAAGCACTGATGTCGGCTGCGGTCGCCGACGATCTGGGTGCGGTCGGTCCCTATGTGGCGCCGGTCAAGCTTTCGTCCGGCGGACACGTCCGCCCCGGAAATCTGCGTGAGCTGATCCGCTTCGGCGGCCCTACGATCGCGCTGCCACTGCCGTTGGGCTGCTAGGGCTGATCCTAAAAGGCGGTTGTTCGTAAAACGGCCTGCCGCGGACTCGCTCCAGCAGGCCGGTTCCGGTAAAGCTCGTCGCAAATATAAAAGCTGGGCGCGCATGTACGTTTACGACGCATTTGACCGGACCCTGGTCGCCGAACGTGTCGCGGAATTCCGCGATCAGGTTGCGCGCCGCTTGTCCGGCGAATTGAGCGAGGAGGAGTTCAAGCCGCTGCGCCTGATGAACGGCGTTTATCTGCAGTTGCACGCCTATATGCTGCGCATCGCCATTCCCTACGGCACGCTGTCGTCCGCGCAATTGCGCATGCTGGCGCATGTCGCGCGCAAATACGATCATGGCTACGGCCATTTCACCACCCGTCAGAACATCCAGTACCACTGGATCAAGCTCGCCGAACTGCCGGATGCGATGGCCGATCTGGCCAGCGTCGGAATGCACGGTATGCAGACCAGCGGCAACGTCGTGCGCAATATCACGACCGATCAATGGGCCGGCGCCGCGCCCGACGAAATCGAGGATCCACGCATCTGGGCCGAGCTCATTCGCCAGCACGTGACGCTGCATCCCGAGTTTTCGTTCATGCCACGCAAATTCAAGATCGCGGTCGGCACCACGCGCCACGATCGCGCCGCGTTGCGCATCCATGATCTCGGGCTGCAGCTGCATCGCAACGAAGCGGGCGAAACCGGATTTGAAGTCATGGTCGGGGGCGGGCTTGGCCGCACGCCGTTCCTTGCCAAGACCATCAAGCCGTTCCTGGAAAAGCGCGACGTGCTGAGCTACGTCGAAGCCATCCTGCGCACCTACAATCAATTCGGCCGCCGCGACAACATCTACAAGGCGCGCATCAAGATATTAGTGCACGAGCTCGGGCCCGAGGCTTTTGCCAAGGAAGTCGACGCCGAATGGCAGAGCATCAAGGACGGCACGCTCGCACTCGATGACGACATCGTCACCGCCATCACCGGCCGCTTCAGCTACCCGGTCTATGAACGGCTTGCCGACAGTCCGCCGGAACTGAACGACGCACGCCGCACCGACCGCGGTTTCGATGCCTGGATGGGCAATTCGGTCGCCAATCACAAGGTCGCCGGCTATGCCATCGTGACGCTGTCGCTCAAGCCGGAAGGCGGTACGCCAGGTGATGCCACTGCCGCGCAAATGGACGCCGTTGCCGATCTCGCAGATCGCTACTCGTTCGGCGAAATCCGTGTCGGCCACGAGCAGAACCTGGTGCTGCCTCATGTCGCGCAGCGCGACCTGGCGGTGCTGTGGCGCGCGCTAGAGGCGAACGGCGTCGCCGTGCCGAACGTCAATCTCGTCTCCGACATCATCTCTTGCCCCGGCCTCGATTATTGCAGCCTCGCCAATGCGCGTTCGATCCCGATCGCGCAGGAAATCACGCGGCGTTTCCACAACCTCGATCTGCAACGCGACCTCGGCCGGCTGCACGTCAATATTTCCGGCTGCATCAATGCCTGCGGCCATCACCATGTCGGTCATATCGGCATTCTCGGCGTCGAGAAGAACGGCGAGGAATTTTATCAAATCACGCTTGGCGGCAAGGCCGACGAGAATGCGACGCTCGGCACGCTGATCGGCCCCGCGGTGCCTTATGCTCAGGTCGCCGATGTCGTCGAGGACATCGCCGCGGCCTATCTCGAATTGCGGCAGCGGCCGGATGAATTGTTCATCGACACCGTCAAGCGTACCGGGGTCGAACCGTTTCGGGAGCGCGTCTATGCCACTCGTTGAAAATGGCAAGGTCGTCGAGGACCGCTATGTCCGCGTCGATGGCGACGCGCCGCTGCCAGATCGCGTCCCCGTCATCGTGTCGGCGAAACGCTTCCTGGCGGATGCCGACGCCTTGGTCAGTCGTGACGGCTCGCTGGGCGTCTTGTGGCCGAACGATCGGCGGGTGACGGAACTCAAGCCGTGGCTCGGTCATCTCGCGCTGATCGCGCTCGATTTTCCAAAATTCCGCGACGGCCGCGCCTACAGCCAGGCGCGGCAATTGCGCGAGAATTCCGGCTTTCGCGGCACGCTGCGCGCCACCGGCGATGTATTGCGTGATCAGTTCCACTTCCTGGTCCGCGCCGGCTTCGACTCCTTTGACGTGAAGAAGCCGGCCGATGCGGCGGCTTTCGCCAAGAGCGTGGCGCGTTACACCGTGGTCTATCAGCCCGGTGCCGACGGCCAGCTGTCGGCGCTGCGGCGGCGATTGCAAAGCGCCGTGCCGAAAGCTCGCGAAACGGTGTAAGACTACACGACGTAGCCCAGATTTCGCTGACGCTCGATCCGGGTCACATCAATGGTCGAGGTAATAATGACTCCCGTTGTCGCAGTGATTGCGCCTGGCGCGATGGGCGCCGCGGTTGGAAAAAGGCTCGTCGATAACGGGGCCAAAGTGCTCACTTCGCTCAAGGGCCGCGGCGCCGAGACGGCGGCGCGGGCGAAGGCCGCGGGGATGATTGCGGCAAGCGACGAAGAGATCGCGTCTGGCGACTTTATCCTTTCAATCCTGCCGCCGGGCGATGCGCTCGCGCTTGCCGGGCGTTTTGTGCCGGCGCTATCCGCCAGCAATTCAAAGCCGGTCTATGTCGATTGCAACGCTATCAATCCCAACACGGTCGAACGCGTCGCGGCCGCGATCGCACCGACCGGATGCCCATTCGTCGATGCCGGCATCATCGGGCCGCCGCCGAAGCCGGCACAGCCGGGCGAGGGCAAGCTCACGGGGAATACCCGCATTTACGCGTCGGGCGCCGCGGCGCCGCGGTTCGCGACGCTGCGCGACTATGGCCTCGACGTCCGCGTGCTCACCGGCGCATTGAGCGCCGCCTCGGCGCTGAAAATGTCATACGCCGGCATCACCAAGGGCACTCAGGCCATTGGCGCGGCAATGATGCTCGCGGCATCGCGCGCTGGCTCCGCCGATGACCTGTTCGCCGAACTGCAAATGAGTCAGAAGGAAATGTTCGGCTGGTTCAAGCGGCAGTTGGGTACGATGCCGCCGAAGGCGTATCGCTGGGTCGCGGAGATGCAGGAGATCGCAGGTTTCGTCGGCGACGATCCCGCGGCGCGTGAACTCTACGAAGGCGCTGCGCGGTTCTACGAGCGCTTCGCCGAGGATTTCGAGGCGAATAAGAAGGATGCGGTTGCGCTCGCGGCGTTTCTTGGCAAGAGTTCTTCCTGATTTTCCGCTACCGGTTCAGCCACCTTCTGGCAAAACCGAGCAAGCCCTGCGGCAGGAAGATAATCATCGCAATAAAGACGATGCCGAGCGGAATCAGATAGGGGAACTGGTCGCCGAACAGCCGTGACAGCAATTCGCGCGCGAGCTGAAAGAAACCGGCGCCGACAATCGGCCCGACCAACGTGCCGATGCCGCCCATGACGTTGTAGATCACGGTGTCGCCCGAAATAAGGAAGTAGACGAAATCGGGCGCGGCGAATTGGTTCTGCACGGCGTAGAGCACGCCGGCGAGGCCGGCGAACAGGCCGGACAGCATCACCGATACCATCTTGTAGCGCTCGACCGGGTAGCCGATGGCGCGGGTGCGTGGCTCGTTCTCGCGGATCGATTGCAGCACCATACCGAATGGCGACTGCGTGACGCGCCGTAGGATCAGATAGGACGCCGTCACCACGGCGAGCACGAACCAGTGCATGGTCGTCGTGGTGAAGCGCGCGTCGTAGATGAATGGGATCGTCAGACGCGGGCGAGTGAAGATTAACCCATTCTCGCCGCCGGTCACGGCGGTCCAGGTGAAGATGATGACATAGAAGATCTGGCTGAAGATCAGCGTGGTGATGGCGAAATAAATGTCGCGCAAGCGGATCGAAAAAAAAGCCACGAACAGCGCCGCGCCGGCGGCGCCGGCGAGCCCGCACAGGATGGCGAGCCACAGATTCGGCGGACTCACCAGTAACAGCGCCCCGGCCGCGCCGTACATTCCCAGCCCGAAAAAGGCCGAATGGCCAAACGAGATCATGCCGGTATAGCCGATCAGAAGATCGGACGACATTGCCAACAAACCCCAGATCAAAACTTCGGTGAGGAATCGGCGCCAGAATTCCGGCAGTACGAGCGGCGCCACGATCATAAGCGCCATCACGGCGCAAAAGCCGATCCAGAAAACGGCGGTGTGGCTCAGCTTCGTTTTGTTGAAAGACATGGCTTTGAGCAAGTTGGTTTTATCGAGCGGCGTGGTTGTCATTTTGGGGTCGCGAACAGGCCGGTGGGACGAAACAGCAGCGTCAGGATCAGCACGATAAAGGAGACGATGACCGCTTGCGACGGATCCACCCAGATCGTGGCATAAGCCTCAAGCAGACTGATGAAGATGGCGGCAACGATCGAGCCGGCAAGATTGCCCATGCCGCCAACCACCACCACGATGAAGGCCTTGAGCACCCAATCAAGCCCCATGGTGTGATTGACACCGGCCATCGGGGCAAAGAGCACGCCGCTCGCCGCTGCCATGGCGGCGCCAATGGCGAATACGCCGGTGTAAACCAGGGGCACCGGGATACCCATGGCCTGCGCCATGACGCGGTCCTGCGCGGTGGCTCTGATCCAGATCCCGAATCTTCCGTATTTCAGGAACAGCCAGAAACTTCCGATGATGGCGGCCGACAACGCCGCGATCATGATGCGGTACCAGGGATACTGCAGATAAAACAATGTGAATCGGATGCTGATCGGCTCTGGAATCTTGCGCACCACCGGACCGAATTGCCACAGCGCGTAATTCTGCAAGACCAGCGAGATGCCGAATGTGACGAGTATAGTGTTCAGCGGATCGCGCCCGATCAGCGGCCGCAGCGTGACGATTTGCAGTGCCGCGCCGAGAATGGCGACGATCAGCGCCGAGCCGATCAACGCCAGCCAGAAGCTCCCGGTGGTCGTGAAGATGACGAAGCCGACATAGGCGCCGAGCATGAACAACTCGCCATGCGCGAAGTTCACCACGTCCATGATCCCGAAAATCAATGTCAGTCCGGAGGCTATCAGCGCCAGGATCATGCCGGTGACGATGCCGTTCACCGTTTGGATGATCAGCAGGTCGAGGGGAATGGCTTGAAAAAAATGGCCCACCGCATCCATCGCTCACACCCCGAGATATTGCTTGATGACGGCGTCGTTCACATCGATTTCGGAGGCGGCGCAATGATGACGCACGCAACCTTTCTCCATGATGTAGACGCGCTGGCTGGCGGCAAGCGTCAACGGCACATTCTGCTCGACTAGCAAAATCGCGACGCCTTCCTCGTGCAGAAACTCGATGATGTTGCGGATCTGCGAGACCATGCGCGGCATCAAGCCTTCGGTCGGCTCGTCGAGCAGGATGATTTTGGGCTCCAGCATCATAGCGCGGGCGATCGCGAGCATTTGCTGCTCGCCACCCGACAAAGTGCCGCCGGCCTGAGCGCGGCGCTCCGCAAGCACCGGAAAGAACGTGAACACCTTATCGAGCAATGCCTGACGCCTCTCCTCGGTGACACCATGGCGGTCGAGGCCGGTACGCAGATTCTCCATCACCGTGAGCAGACGGAAAATGCGGCGGTCCTCCGGCACGTAGCCGATGCCGAGCCGCGCCAGCTTGTGCGGCGGCAGCCCGGTAATGGCATTGCCGTCGAGGAGCACCGTGCCGTGGCTCGGCTGCACCAGGCCCATGATGGTTTTTAACGTCGTACTTTTTCCGACACCATTGCGGCCAAGGAGCCCGACTACCTCGCCGACGCCGACCTTGAGCGAGACGCCGTGCAGGATGTGGCTCTTGCCGTAATACGTGTGCACGTCCTCGACCAGGACGAGTGGCTCGACGCTGTCGGGGGAGGCACTCATGTCTTGAGATAGACCTCCAGTACTTTGGGGTTCGCCTGGATTTCCTCAGGCGTGCCTTCCGCCAGAATTGCGCCGTAGTGAAATACCGTGATGCGGTCGCAAAGCTCCATGACCACGTTCATGTCATGCTCGACGATCAGGATCGTGAGGTTTTTGGCGATGCGCCCGATCAGTTCCTTGGTCTCGTCGGTTTCGCCCTGACTCATGCCCGCAGTGGGTTCGTCGAGGCAGAGAAGTTTCGGCTCGGTGGCGAGCGCGATACCGATTTCGAGATTGCGCTGCTCGCCATGCGACAGATTGGAAGCTAATTCACGAGCCTTGCCGAGCAGGCCGACGGACTGCAACGCCGCTTCAGCCTTGTCATTGATGTCGACGAAGGCACCGTGATGCGCGACCATGTTCCAGGCATGTCGGCGCGATTGCGCCGCGATGCGCACGTTTTCCAGCGCGGTGGCGTTGGGCAGGATATTGGTGATCTGGTAGGAGCGCGCGATGCCCTTTTGCGAAATTAAGTTGGAGGGTAGCCCGCTGATCTCGTCGCCATTGAAGATGATACGGCCTCCAGTCGGCCGTAGTACGCCGGTCAGACAGTTGAAGAACGTGCTCTTTCCGGCGCCGTTCGGTCCGATGATGGCGCGCACCTCGTTGCGCGCAAGTTCGAAATTGACTTGCGAAAGCGCCGAAAGCCCGCCGAAGCGGACAGACAACAGTTCGGTCTTGAGAATAGGGGCCGACACCGCCCCCCGGCCATTCGCCGGGGAGCGTATGTCGATCGACGGTTCGGCGCTCACTTACGCCGAAGTGAACTTGCATGCCGGTGGGACCATGGTCTTGTCCCCCGGCACCGTCTCGCGAAGGTGGTAGGTCCCGCCGCGGACCTCGAAGATGAACTCGCGCGGGAACGCCTGGTGGTCTTCCTTGCGCAGCGTCTTGTCCCCTTGCGGGAAATCGTCGCCTTCCTTCAGCTCGAGACCTTCCAACGCCTCGATCAGCTTCATGGTGTCGGCACGGCCGTCAAACTTCGATTTCTCCATGCCGATCTTGATCGCGTTTAAGGCCTCGTAGTTCGACTGGACGTATTTATCAGGCAAAGGACCGGAGGGATCGACCTTCGCCAGCCGCGCTTTGGCTTCATCGAAGAAGCGGTGCAGATAGGGCGTGTTGAGCGGCCCGTCGAACACCGGGATGTAGCGGTTGATGGCGATGAAGCCGTCGATCTTGTTACCGATGGCGATAAGATTGGTCGATTCGGAGATCGACCCGTCGCCGGCCCATTTGTATTTCTTGGTGAGGCCAAGATCGTAAGCCTGGGTGGCGAGAGTGACGCCGTCCTTGCCGAAGAAGATGCCGAACAACCCGTCGAAATCACCGGAAATTTTCGACAGGAACGACGTCATGTCGGGTGTGCCGAGTGGGATGCCGGTGGTGCCGACCACCTCGCCGCCGTTCTTCTGAATCTCGGCGACATAGGCGTCGCGCGTGGACTGGCCCCAGGAATAATCGGCAAAGACGATGTGCCACTTCTTGCCCATCTTGGTGAGTGTGGGCGCGAAGGCGACCGCTTGCGCCGGCGCAAAATCGTAGGGCCGGAAGCTATAGCGGTTGCACTTGGTTGTGGTGAGCGTGGTGTCGAGGCACACGCTGATCATGTTGACGATCTTGGCGTCTTCCCACACCGGCATGCAGGCGAGACAGATGTTGGACAAAAAGCCGCCGACATGGACGTCGATATTGTCCTCCTGCACCAGCTTCTCGGTCTTTTGCCGGGCAACCGCCGGCGAACTCTCGTCGTCGGCAATGACCAGTTCGACCGGACGGCCATTGATGCCGCCATTCTTGTTGATGCGATCGGCCGCCATCTGCAGGCCGACCACCGCGGTCTTGCCACCGGCGGCGCCGGCGCCCGACAGCGGCTGTTCCGAGCCGACCTTGTAGGCCTTGGCGGCGCCAAAGGCTGCCCGCCACGGCGCCGGCACCAGCATCATGGCGCCGATCGCGCCGCCACCCCAGCCGACGATCGTGCGGCGCGTGACCTTGCCGCTATACCAGGCGTCCTGCGCCCATGCTTCGTCTTTCCACTTTTCGCTCATCGTACGTCTCCCTCTGGAATTCGCTCTCTGTTTCCCCGGCTGGCCCTTAACAGGCTCTGGCAAGTGATTTATGCCGTTAGCAAACGCGATCTTGCTGACGGTTTCAACCGGATTCGCATTGCCTCTCCGGGCCGGCCGTAGCCTGCTCCGCGTAAGATCGTCGCGGTAGTGGTATTTCTTGCGGCTTCTCCGATGATAAAAGAGGCAGAAATCTTGGTCGACACGCGAGAGCAGGAGCAGGCGATGGGGATTGCTATTCCCACTATGTTTCCGACCGGGCTTTCGGCGCGGCACGCGATCCGGCGTAACGATTATTCCGGGCCGACCTCGGGCCTGGCGCCCGGCTTCGTGCAGGCCAATCTCGCTATTCTGCCGCAAAATCTGGCGCAGGATTTCCTGCAATTCTGCCAACGTAATCCGAAGCCGTGCCCGCTCATCGGCGTCTCGGCGCCCGGCGATTGGCGCATTCCGGCCTTGGCCGAGGACCTCGACATCCGCACCGACACGCCGCGCTATCGCGTCTGGCGCGCCGGCGCGCTGGTCGATGAGCCGCAGGATCTCATGACATGGTGGCGCGACGATCTCGTCACCTTCGCGATCGGCTGTTCGTTTTCTTTCGAGCAGGCCTTGCTGGAGGACGGCATCGAACTTCGCCACATGACATGCGAATGCAATGTACCGATGTACCGCACCTCGATCGAAACACAGCCGGCGGGGCCGTTCCACGGACCGCTTGTGGTCTCAATGCGGCCGATGAAGCCCGCCGCCGCTATCCGTGCGGTGCAGATCACGACCCGGTTTCCGTCCGTGCATGGCGCGCCGATCCATCTCGGCAGGCCGGACCTGGTCGGCA
>Ga0208220_1001245_pt1 | contig 10754 bp, 9 predicted proteins | sample NGESurdeep092012_9_FD_184484 | JGI IMG/M metagenome (GOLD analysis project Ga0208220, IMG submission 184484) | Arctic peat soil microbial communities from Barrow, Alaska - NGEE Surface sample F53-1 deep-092012 (SPAdes) | ecosystem: Environmental > Terrestrial > Soil > Wetlands > Peat ... | reverse complement strand
TTGAGAAACCCTCGAATATCAGCCATCAGACCCTTGCGTAGTCGTCGGCTCGTCGCTCCTGCTCCCGCCGTTCCAGGGAGCAGGCCAACGCTCGCGGTCTTTCCCGGCGATGACGCCGACTGGAACAACTCGGTCCGGCCGACCGTTCGAGGTGCCGATCCGAGGAACGGAAGCGCCCGTCGTCCTCACTCGCAGCCGGGTCACGTTCACACCCTCTGAGCGGTATTCCCGTCGGGCTCGGTGAACTGCCGGCCGGTATTCGAGCAGCATCGGTGCGCCGGCGGGGCTCGAGCACTCAGCCATGTGGTGCAGACGGTCCGACGAGGTCGCGCAACACGAAGGGGAGGATCCCGCCGTGGCGGAAATGCTCGCGTTCGCTCGCCGTGTCGAGTCGGGCTAGCACCGGGAGCAACCGGTCGTCGGCCAAGACCCGAAGAGCGTCGTCCGCACCGGCCGCCAGAGCGTTGAGCCCGACGAGGTCGAAGGTCTCTTCGCCGGTGAGGCCGAGACTTGCGGCCGAGGTGCCGCCGGTGAACTGCAGGGGGAGAACCCCCATGCCGATCAGGTTGGAGCGGTGGATGCGCTCGAAGCTCTCGGCCAGCACGGCGCGTACCCCGAGCAACATCGTGCCCTTGGCGGCCCAGTCCCGAGACGACCCCGAGCCATACTCCTTGCCGGCCAGCACAACGAGGGGCACCCCGTCGGTCAGGTAGCGGTGGGCGGCGTCGAAGATGCTGAGCTGGTCGCCGCTCGGGAGGTGCCGAGTCACGCCACCCTCCACGCCGGGCACGAGGGCGTTCTTTAGCCGAACGTTGGCGAAGGTGCCGCGCACCATGACGTCGTGGTTGCCTCGACGGGCGCCGAAGGAGTTGAAGTCGCGCCGTTCCACGCCCCCCTCCAGCAAGTAGCGCCCAGCGGGTCCGGTGGGCGGGATCGAGCCGGCGGGTGAGATGTGGTCGGTGGTCACGCTGTCTCCGAGGACGACGAGCGCCCGAGCACCGACGATGTCGGCGACGTCGGGGACCCCTCGGCCCGCCCCGTGGAGGAACGGCGGGTGCTGCACATAGGTGGAGGACGCCGGCCAGGAGAAGCGAGCCTCGCTGCCGACCTCGAGTGCCGTCCACCGCTCATCGCCGTCGTAGAGGGTGGCGTAGGAGGCGGTGAACTGGTCGCGTCCGAGCACTCGGGTCACCACGGCGTCGACTTCGGCCGGTGTGGGCCACAGGTCTTCGAGCAGCACCGGCTCGCCGTCGAGGGTGGTGCCGAGCGGCTCGGTGGTGAGGTCGATGTCCATGGTGCCGGCGAGGGCGTAGGCCACGACGAGCGGCGGGGAGGCCAGGTAGTTCATGCGCACCTCGGGGTGGATCCGACCTTCGAAGTTGCGGTTCCCCGACAGCACGGCGCAGACGGCGAGGTGCCCCGCGGCCACGGCCTCGGGCACGCCTTCGAGCAGCGGCCCGGAGTTGCCGATGCAGGTGGTACACCCGTAGCCGACCAAGTCGAACCCGAGCTCGGCCAGCGGCCCGTCGAGCCCGGCGCGCTCGAGGTAGTCGGTGACCACCCGCGACCCTGGCGCCAGCGACGTCTTCACCCAGGGCTTCGGTGCCAGCCCCCGCTCGACCGCCCGCTGGGCCAGCAGGCCGGCGGCCACCATGACCTGGGGGTTCGAGGTATTGGTGCAGCTCGTGATGGCGGCGATCACCAGGTGCCCGTCATCGATGGCCACCGCTCCGCCGACGAGGTCCGCCGACACCGGCCGGGGCACCCGCACCAGCTCCTCCCTCCCGGCGTCTTCGCCGGCGGTCGGTCTTCCTTGCAGCAGCGGGTCCGGTGCGCCTGAGGCAGCGACACCGGCCATGACCGAGGGCGGGTCGCTGGCCGGGAACGACTCGGCCGAGGCCTCCTCGGGACTGCCGTCGGCGATCTCGGGCCTCTCCCGGGCCTCTGCTCCCAGGCCTCCGGCAACCGCCTCGGGCTCGAGCTGGGCCAGCGCCGCACGAAAGGCCCGGCGAGCCCCCGACAATGTCGCTCGGTCCTGGGGGCGCGATGGCCCGGCGATGCTGGGCTCCACCCCGGACAAGTCGAGCTCGAGGAGCTCGGAGAACGCGGCTCGGTCGCCGCCGGGCTCGTGGAACAGGCCCTGCTCCTTGGCGTAGGCCTCGACGAGTGCCACATGGCCGGCCGAGCGACCGGTCAGGCGGAGGTAGTCGAGCGTCGTTTCGTCGATGGGGCTGATGGCGCACGTCGCCCCGTACTCGGGCGCCATGTTGCCGAGCGTGGCCCGGTGCTCGGCCCGGAGCCCCACCAATCCGGGTCCGATGAACTCCACGAACTTGCCGACCACCCCGTGGCGACGCAACAGCTCGGCCATCGTGAGGACGAGGTCGGTGGCCGTCGCCGTCGGGGGCAGCTCGCCCACCAGGACGACGCCGACGACCGCCGGCATCGGCATGGGCAGGGGTTGGCCAAGCATCGCTGCCTCCGCCTCGATGCCGCCCACACCCCAGCCGAGCACGCCAAGCCCGCCCACCATCGGGGTGTGGCTGTCGGTGCCCACCAGCGTGTCAGGGAAGGCCTCTCCGTCCTCGGTGGCGAAGACCACTCGGGCCAGGTACTCGAGGTTCACCTGGTGGCAGATCCCGGTGTCGGGCGGCACCACGGCGAAGTGGTCGAAGGCCCGGGCAGCCCAGCGCAGCAGCCGATAACGCTCGGCGTTTCGCTCGTACTCGATCGACGCGTTGGCGGCGAAGGCCTCTGTCGTCCCCGACACCTCGGCGATCACCGAGTGGTCGATGACGAGCTCGACGGGGACCTTCGGGTTCACGAGCGCCGGGTCGCCGCCGAGGTCAGCTACCGCGTCCCGGAGAGCAGCCAGATCGACGACGGCCGGGACCCCGGTGAAGTCCTGGAGGAGGACCCGCTCGGGGCTGAAGGCCACCGCGGACGAGGTGGCATCCCCTGGCCACGCCGCGAGCCCGGCGACATCGTCAGCGCTGACGACTCGGTCGTCCTCGTGGCGCAGGAGGTTCTCCAAGAGGACCTTGATCGAGTATGGCAGCCGGGCGACGTCGGCCACGTCCCCGAGAGCGGAAAGCCGCCAGATCTGGTAGTCCTCGTCTCCCACTCGCAATGGCGCCCTGGCGCCGAAGCTGTCTCGGGTCATCGTGGCCTCCGTCCTTCCGTCGTACCGTCGAGTCGCATCCGCTCCTCGACTCGCTATACCTGTCGAGAAGACGCCCCGATCGGGGGCTCCTGCGCCACGCCGTCGGCGTCCAATGAGGCGCGGACAGAGCGAGCGGCGGCCACCATGTGGTCGAGGGCGGGAGTCACCTCGTCGTAGCGGCGGGTCTTCAGCCCGCAGTCGGGGTTCACCCACAGCCGGTCGGGTCCGAGGGCGGCGAGGGCCTGGCGTAACAGCCCCTCGATGTCGGCGACCTCGGGGACGCTCGGCGCGTGCACGTCGTAGACACCGGGGCCCACCCCGCCTCGGTAAGGGGCGTTTTGGATGTCCCCGATCAGTCCCATGTCCGAGCGGGCGGCCTCGAGCGATACGACGTCGACGTCGAGGTCATCTAGCGCTTCGACGATGTCGCCGAGCTGGGCATAGCACATATGGGTGTGGACCTGGGTGGCGGCGTCGGCAGCCGAGACGACGAGCCGGAAGCTCCGGGTCGCCCAGGCTAGGTATCCGGGATGGTCACGCCGGCGGAGCGGCAAGCCCTCGCGCAGGGCCGGATCGTCAACCTGGATCACGGCGGTGCCGGCTGACTGCAGGTCGATCAGCTCGTCACGTATGGCGAGGCCGAGCTGGGTGGCGGTGTCGGCCTCGGGTTGGTCGTCGCGGACGAAGGACCATCGCAGCATGGTGACCGGCCCGGTGAGCATGCCCTTAACCGGCTTCGTGGTGCGTGACTGGGCATAACGGGTCCACTCGAGGGTCATGGGCGCCGGTCTGGTCATGTCCCCGAAAAGCACCGGCGGCCGTACGCAGCGCGACCCGTAGGATTGGACCCACCCGTCTTGGGGCAGGACGAACCTGGTGAGCTGGGCGGCAAAGTAGCGCACCATGTCGTCACGCTCGGGCTCGCCGTGGAGGATCACGTCGAGACCGAGCTCCTCTTGCAGGGCGACGACCCGGTCGATCTCGAATCGCAGGCGGCCTCGGTACTCGTCGTCCCCGCTCCGTCCGGCCCGCCACGCCGCCCGAGCGGCACGCAGCCCGGCGGTCTGGGGGAACGACCCGATGGTCGTGGTCGGCAGCAGCGGCAGGCCCAGCCGGGTGCGCTGGGGCTCGACGCGCTCCTCGAATGTCGGCGACCGTTGAGGATCGACGGCGGTCGAGGCCATCGCCCGGCGGACCTTGGCATCCCTGACCCGTGGCGACCGATTCCGTGCTTCGAGAACGGCCCGGTTGGTCTGGATGGCGGCCGCCACGGCGGCCCGGCCCTCGGTGGCTCCTTTGGAGAGCACGGCCAGCTCGCCGAGCTTCTCCTCGGCGAAGGCGAGCCACGGGCGGACCTCGTCGTCGATCTCTCCCTCGGTACCGAGACCGAGCGGGACGTGCAGAAGCGAGCAGGAAGTCGACACGACGACCTCGTCACAGAGACTCGTGAGACGTTCGAGCAGGTCGAGCGAGGCGTCGAGGTCGTTCGCCCAGACGTTGCGCCCGTCGACCACCCCGGCGAAGAGGACCTTCTTGTCGAGGCCGTCAACCTCGGACAGCAAGGCGAGGTTCTCCTGGCCTCGGCAGAAGTCAAGCCCCACGCCCTCGACCGGCAGGTCGGCGAGCACGGTCATCGCCGATCCCACATGGCCGAAGTAGGTCGAGACGACGATGCTCGGACGGCCCGGCTGCTCCGACAGGCGTCGATAGGCACGGCGGAGCGCGGCGAGCTCGTCGTCGGTCCGGTCCTCGACGAGCACCGGTTCGTCGAGGCGTACCCAGACAGCACCCTGGCGAGCGACCTCGGTCAGCACCTCGGCATAGGTATCCACGAGGGAGTCGAGCACGGTCACGAGGTGGTGGTAGTTGGTGTCGAACCACTTGGTGAGCTCCAGCGGCGCCACCGGACGCCCGTCCATGTCGCCGCCGCGGGCCAGGGCGAAGTACCGGTCGAGCTCGAGCAGCTCATCACCAGAGCGGAAGCGGGCTGGGACCGCCCCCACCATGAGGGCCGCGTCGAGCACGTGGTCGTAGAGGGAGAAGTCGTTGGAGGGGATGAGGTCGACGCCCGCCTCAGCCAGTATCTGCCAGTTGCGCCGCCGGATGGCCGACGCCTCTGTCTCGAGCGCCTCGGCGTCGAGCCTCCCCGCCCAGAAGCCCTCGAGCGCCCATTTGAGTGCTCTGCCCTTGCCGATCCGGGGCATGCCGTGGACCGCGGTTCTCATCGGGCCTCTCGCCGGCCGCGCGCGCCCGGCCGGCGACGAGGGGGTGCCTTGGGTGGTCTCGCCGTCGCCGTGACGTGACCGGCGGTCGCCAGGGAATCGAGCAGGAGGTGGAAGTACACGAGCCCACCGTAGGGCGCCCAGGACCGCGACAGCTCGGCGATCGCGTCGTAGCCACCGGACGGGTCGAGTCCGAAGCGCTTCTGCAGGTTGTTGCGGGCCCCGACGTCGTCGCCCGGGAGCACGTGGAGTCGTCCGAGCCCGCGCAAGAGGGTGTACTCGGCGCTCCAGCGCCCGATCCCGCTGAGCCCGAGCAACGTCGCAATCGCCTGGTCGTCGTCGGCGTGGTGGAGCGCTTCGAGGTCGAGGTCCCCGGTCGCAACCCGGTGAGCGAGGGTCGTGACGGCGCTGGCCTTGGACCTGCTGAACCCGAGGTCCCGCAGGTCTTCGGGGTTGGCTCCGGCCAGCCCCTCGGGCGTCGGGAACCCGGCCGCGCCGTCTGGCGCACCAGTGACCGGGCCGTAGCGTTGGGCCAGCCGGTTGAGGAGGTGGATCCCCACAATGAGAGAGAGCTGCTGGCAGGCGATGGCGTTCACCACCGCCTCGAAGACGCTCGGGAAGCGTGGTGGCCGCACGCCGACGAAACGCTGGGCGAGGGTGCAAAGACGGGCGTCGTGCTCGGCAAGCCGGTAGAAGCCTTCGAGGTCGACGCCCAGACCCAGCATGGCTTCGAGGACGCGTCGAGCCTCGGTGACGCGTCGATTGCTCGGCGCGGCGCCCACAGCTCGAAGCTCCACGGCGAGCACTGGCGTCCCCGTTTCCGGCTTCTGGCGGACACGGAGCTCGACCGGCCGGCCACCCATCGCCAGGGTGCGCCGGTAGGAGGTGCCGTCGAAGCGGTCCACTTCGTTGTGGGGCCGGCGCCGCAGCGCCCAAACCGTCAGGTCCAGCCGGAACGGAGTCGGCACCTCGATCTCAAAGCTGCGCACCCCCATCGCTCTACCGGCTCTCGTGCTCGAGGACCGTACGGAGCACCGTGGCCCCCGAGTGTTCGATGTCCCGGGTGACGGTGGGCAAGACGATCCGGCGCCCGGTCATCCCGCGCAGGCGAGCAAGGGCTTGCGCTCCGGGCGACACCGTCAACTCGCGCCGGTAGCGGCGGGGAAAGTCACGGAAGCGCTCCGGGTCGTGTCCGTACCACCGGTGTAGCTCGCTGCTTGGCGCCACGTCCTTCGACCAATCGTCGTAGTCGACGGCGTCCTTGGCCAGGCCACGGGGCCAGAGCCGGTCGTCGAGTACCCGGTGCCCGCCTCGCTTGCGACTGAGGTCCTCGTGTACGCGGACGACCTCGACGCGATCCCTCACCACGGGTCAATCACCCGAGCCGGAAACCCAATGCCCCGGCCGCGTCGGCGTTGATCAACGCCGGGCTCCACGGCGGGTCCCACACGACGCGCACCTCGACCGATGTTGCATCGCCCAGCGCCTCTTGGATCGCCGTTCTCGCCATCTCGGGCAGAGGGCATCCTCGTCGAGCCTCCCCACCGTGGCGCCATGCGCTGTCTCCTCGTTTGTCCCGTATTTCTAGTCTATACTAGAGGAATGAGCGCGGTACAGAGCCAAAGAGGAAGACAGATGTCCCGTCAGGGCCAAACCGAGGCCCGGGCGCTCGGGGATCCCACGCGCTATCGGATCTTCCGCTACATCGCAGACGCCCACCCTCCCGTGGGCGTGGCCGAGCTCACCGATCTTCTAGGTTTGAACCACAACGCCGTGCGTCAGCACCTCGCCGTGCTGAAGGACGCCGCGCTGGTCGGCGAGGAGCACGAGCACCGGAACCGTCCGGGGCGCCCGCGCCTGTTGTACCGCGTCAACCCGGACATTTGCGGTTCCTGGGGGACCGAAGGGCCCTACGAGCTGCTGGCCACGCTCTTGAGCGAGGTGGTCCGAACCCAGACCAGCCCCCGCGAGGTCGGGCATCGCGCCGGGAGACGCCGCGCCCGGCAGTTCACCAAAGAGGACACCATCGCCGTGCTGGAGGAGGACCTCCACGCTGGCGGCTTCCACCCCGATTCCATCCCCCTCGCTCGAGGGTGTGACTTCGTGCTCGGTCGCTGCCCGTTCGTCGAGGTGGCCGTGACCGATCCCGCGACCGTGTGCCAGCTACATCTGGGGCTGGCCGAGGGCGTGGCGGCAGAGCTCGGCGAAGGCGCGGTCGTCGACCTGGTAGCACAGGACCCCCGGCAGGCCGGCTGTCGCCTCGAGGTCCGGATCCCTGATGGTGCTCGGCCGGCTTCTGTGTCGGGCGCGGGCGGCGATTCGAACCGCCTCAACCACTAGGAGGGACACCGAACATGTTGGCAACGAGCACGCCCCTGGTCGCCGTCGAGCTGTTGGCCGCGTGCATTTGGGTCGGAAGCCTCGTCTGTCTGGCCGTCGTCACGAGCGCAGCACGCAAGGTGCTCGATGGTCCGTCCCAGGTGGCCTTCTTCCGGGCCATCGGCCGGCGTTACGGCATCGTCGGCACCGCCGCGCTCCTGGTGGCGATCGGGTGCGGCTTGACGCTCGCCTGGCCACCATCGACATGGTCAAACATCATCGACGCCTCCGTCGCCCTCTCGGGGGCCTTGGTACTCCTCACCGCTGCCGGGATGGCCCAGGCCAGGGCGATGACGGTCTTGCGCCGTCGGGCCGTCACCGCCCCGGACGACCGTGCCGCCGCCGAGGCCGTCCGACGCGGCCGTGTACTGGCCGGCGCCCTCCGCGGCACGATGGCCCTCGTGACCCTCGCCGTCCTCGTGCTCGCCGCGCAAGCCATCTCCCACTGACACGAACTAACGGCCCTGATCATGCCGCTGACGGTGCCTACGTACCCCGGTCGTAGCTGCCCACCGGGGACCGCAGCCCCACCGCGAAACGGTTCCAGCCGTTGATGGCGACGATGGCGAGCGTCAGCGCCACGATCTCTTCGGGGCTGAACTCTTTTGCAACCTGCTCGAAAACTTCGTCGGGCGCGCCTGACTGGGGTAGCAACGTCAGGGCCTCACACCAGGCGAGCGCGGCTCGCTCCCGTGGCGAGTAAACCGGTGACTCTCTCCAGACGATCGCGAGGTGGAGCCGCTGTGCTTCCACGCCGATCGCCTCGGCATCTTTCGTGTGCATGTCCACGCAGTAGCCACACCCGTTGAGCTGAGACGCCCGCAGCTTCACCAACTCGAGAAGGGGCGCCTCGAGTGAGCTCTGGCGGACGGCTGCCTCCAGGCCCGCCATGGCCTGGGTAGCGGCTGGAAAGACGGTTCGGTAGTCGATACGCATCATTACTTCCTCCATCTGTAAACGCCTGCCCATTGGAGGCGCGCTTGCCGGTTCCCCTTCGAACGCCGGTGCCGCTGTCGGGGTCCTTGACCCAGGAGACGCCGAAGAGCACAGCTCGTGTCCGGTTCGTCTGATCCTGCCCCACCCACGGTCGAGTACCTGGCGGATGCCAAAGGCGTGTTAGCCGCACCGTCGATCACGACGAACTAGAACTCGCCGCTTTGTAACACAACACGGATCTCCTCAAGCTCTCGGTCGTGGCATATCCGGCACTGGGATCTCAGCTCTTCGCTTCAGCGTCGTTCTCGTTCAGGCAGCTTGAGCAATAGCGGCGTCGGTGGCCCGCATCCGGGCGGCCATGGTGGTCAGCATCGTTCGCGCCACGGACGGAGCAACCTCGAGGAGACGTCCGAACTCGCCTCGGTTGAAGTCGAGCAATCGCATCGGCGTCTCGGCGACCACCGACGCGCTACGGGCGCGCCCGTCAATGAGCGACAGCTCGCCGAAGAAGTCCCCCGGACCGAAGGTGGCGACCTCACGGCCTCGGACTCGACAACTCGCCTTACCAGAGACGACCACGAACCACTCCGAACCCGGCTCCCCGGCCACGGTGACCTCTCGTCCCGCTTCGATGGGAACTGGCGTTCCGAGCGCCGCCAACCTCTTGAGTTGACGGTTCGTGCATTTCGAGAAGAGCGGCAGATTGCGCAACCCGGCCAGAACGCTCCTTGGTACTCGCTTCGTCATGACTGCCTTCTTTCCCGGCTCGCCAACCGATCTACTTTAACACTATTAGTCTAGTATAAACTAGAAATATGTGCTCCAGCGCCCTTCCGGTCAGGGCGGCGGTCCAAATTGGGAGGCGGCCGATGGTGCGGACTTGTTCCTGGAAGGATCGACGAGGAGGTGGTGGCAGGTGAGCCATCTAGGAACCGGTCCGGTGGCCATGTTCCCGGTGGGGCTGCGGGCGTTCGGGAGAATGGTGGGGTGTGGTGTCATGGACAGCTGTGGACAACGGTGTGGAATACCACGCGATAGTGCGGGTAACAGACCCCGAGCCCCGGCCGGCGTAGGTTCTCGCCCGGTCGGCCGAACACCCAAACACTCTCGCCTGCTCTCCACCGGGGCAGCTACAGAAGTGAGACCTTTGGAACCAGCCCAAGGAGAGCCAGCATCTGACAAGGCCGAGCCCGAACGGACTCTCCACCTGCTCACCGTCGGACACAGCACGGCGACCAGCGGCGAGCTCGCCGGCCTGCTCGAGGGAGCGGGCGTGGAGCTCGTCGTCGATGTGCGTAGCGTGCCCGGCAGCCGTCGTCACCCCCAGTTCTCCCGTGCCGAGCTGGAGGTATGGATGCCCAATGCGGGGATCGATTACCGCTGGGAACCCGACCTCGGGGGCTTTCGTCGGACCACCGCGGACTCTCCGAACGTGGCGCTTCGCCACCCCTCCTTCCGGGGCTATGCCGACTACATGGCCACGGACCGTTTCGAGCAGGCGCTAGAGCGCCTGCTCGCCGATGCCTCCCGCCAAGAAATCGCCGTCATGTGTGCCGAGACGCTGTGGTGGCGCTGTCATCGACGCCTTATCGCCGATGCCGCCACGCTCCTCTTCGGTGCCGACGTCCGGCACCTGAGCCATGACGGCCGGATCTCGACGCACCGGCTAACCGACGGCGTACGGCTCGACGGCCGAGGGGGTATCGTCTACGACGCCGGGCAGGCCCGGCTCGACCCCGGTGCATCGCCCGGGTCGACCGATTGGCCCCCATCGAGCTGAGCTGCCGTCACGACGGCCATGGTCTCGATCACTGTTGCTCGACGCCCTCTGGTGCCCAAGCCGTGAATCACAGGCGACCACACGGCGGGGTCCCGCGAATCTGGCCGCGGTTCTTCGAGATCCAGATGTTCACATATGCCTGCATGACGTTGTGGTGGGGCGCCCTGTAGCCGACCGGGCGCCGCGTGCACCCGCTCGGCTGGCGGACCCCAACGAGAGCCTGACCATGTGGCAGCGATACCCAAAGATTGAGCGCCCCGGTGGCTTGCCGAAC
>Ga0208220_1001244_pt1 | contig 10757 bp, 9 predicted proteins | sample NGESurdeep092012_9_FD_184484 | JGI IMG/M metagenome (GOLD analysis project Ga0208220, IMG submission 184484) | Arctic peat soil microbial communities from Barrow, Alaska - NGEE Surface sample F53-1 deep-092012 (SPAdes) | ecosystem: Environmental > Terrestrial > Soil > Wetlands > Peat ... | reverse complement strand
CGCGGCCACGTCCCCCTTTTGCAGCTCCCGGCGCAGAGCAGAGATACTCCCGAAGGGGACGGCACGGGTGCCGGGGAGCAATGCGCCAAAGCCGTCCCGGAACTCGGCACCACCATTGAGCGAAAGTGCCCCCGTGCTCAATCCGTGAAAGGCGTGTTCGGCGAAGAGAATCCTCGGTCGACCGGTTGCTTGTCGGGAAAATTTGATGGCCGATTCAATGGCCTCGGCCCCTGAGTTGCAGAAGAACACCCGATTGATGTCGCCCCCGCATCGCGCCACCAGTTCCTCGGCCAGGAGTCCGGGCAAGAGTGCGCAATCCATCTGCACCATGTTCGGCAGATCGAGGTCGATCGCTTGATGGAGCGCGGCCTTGATCGCGGCGTGGCTCCGTCCGAGTGCATAGACGCCGAATCCGGAGAGGAAATCGAGATACCGGTCGCCCTCAGCATCGAAGAGGTAGGACCCTTCGCCGCGCACGTAGAAGCGGTCGAAGCCAATCGTCTTGAGGACTCCTGCGAGCTCGCTGTTGAGGTGCTGGTCATGCAGTGCGAAGTTCTCACCGTGCCGCGCTCGAAGGAGTTCGGCCACATCGATTGTCATCCTTCTCCTTCTCGAATCGTGACGCGACGTTTCATCGTAATGGCGCGGCCCGCCCCCGCCGCGCCCCCGCCCTTCTTGAGGCCTCCTCCAAGCGTACGTTCGGTTGCGGCCCTGTCATCACTCAGATTCGCGCCTTCGAGCCAGGCGCCCAGTCACCGGTGCGACCTCGTCGTCAGAGTGGTGCACGCCTGCCGGTGGATTCGAGCGCCGGCCACCGGCGTCGGAGGACAGAGCCTACGACCGGCGGACTTCATCGGGCAAAGGAATGCCAGCCGAGCCAGGCCCAGCCCAGAGCGAGGAGCACCCGTCCGATCCGGCTGGCTTTGAGGCGGAGGACGACGGCCCCGAGGGTCGGAAGTCGTCCACCCGACAGCCACGTGGCCACCAGCCAGACCGTGACGGCCAAACCGAGCACCGCCCAGATGAGAAAGCTCCACTCTCGGCCGGTCATTGGATGACCAGAACCCAACCGAGGGCGAGCCACAGGGAAAAGGCCACGAATTTTCCGATCGGCCTGGCGTCGAGCATGTCGATCAGCCCGCTCATCGTGGGGTGCGCCGATCGTGGCGTGTTGAGATAGCAGTACAGCTCCCAACCGACGGTGGCGACGACCAGGCCCAGCCACACCAGGGCCCACCGATGCAGCGGTTCGGGTGGGGCAATGTCATGTTCTGGTCGATCTGTCCGGCGGGAGCGCCGGGCCGGTCGAAGCCGAAGCACGAGGACGGCCAGTCCGGCGGAGAGCGGGAGAGCCGTGATGGCTTCCGCTCCCAGGGTGAACGGGCTGGTGAAGGAGGCCAGCACGGCCGCCGCCAGGCCCAGGACCACCGGACCGATGGGCCGCCGGCGGTCGGTCACGACCCTACTTGGCGGCTTCGGAAGGCCAAAACCACTCGGGTTCGTGTCCACGGGTTTCGGGGAGCAGATAAATCAGACTGCTCAAGGCCATGGCCGGAACAAAGGTGAACACGGCGGCCGGGGCGAAACGGTTTCCCACGTCGGCGATGGCCCCGAAGACGACCAATCCGATCACGGCGCCCATCACGGAGCTGGCCACGTTCCATCCGGCCACCGAGGAACGCACCGACGTCGGAAACAGCTCATTCACGAAGGCGCCACCGGCCGGAGCGAAAATCGCCCCGCCGGCGGTGCCGATGACATACCCAGCCACCAGCGCGGATGTGCCGCCGCTGTAGCAAAGGATGCTGGCCGCGCCGATCAAGAGGATCGCCCCGGCTGCCGTCGGTCGGCGGCCCACTCGATCGGCCAGCCACCGGCCGGCGAGGAGGCCGCCGAAGCCGAGAATCCCGGCTCCGACGACCATGCCGGATATGGCGGTTCCCGGGAAGTGTTCAATATTCTGGGCGTAGATGAAGAGGAAGCTGGTGGCCGGTCCGGTGATCAGCGCGAGGGAGAAGGCCACTCCGCTGACAATGGCCAACCGGCTGCGGTAGGGGCGGGCCACCGGCCCGATGATCGGGAGGCGACGCTCTTTGGCCGCCACCGTGACCAGGAAGCGGTCGGGCTCGGACACCTTTCGAGCCACCCACGGCAGGGCAATGAGCGGCACCAGCGCCAACAACAGAATCCCCTGAAAGTTCAGTGCCTTCCCGAACAGCCCGTAGATCACCGCAGTCGCTCCCGCCCCGACGGCGTAGCCCGCGGCCACCAGGGCCACCGCCGCCGCACGCTGGCTCGAGCCCGTCTGTTCGGCGGCCTGGACTTGCGCCACCGCTGCTGCGGCTGACAAGAAGGGTCGTCCGAGCGCGAACAAGAGGACAAACCACCAGTAGCCGGGGCTGGCGGCGGACGCCGCCGTGATGGCCAAACCGATCCCGCACGCGACCAGCATCACCCGTCGTCGGCCGATCCGGTCGGCCAGCCCGGCCAACGGGAGGCCTCCGAGTGAGGCGAGCCTGACCACGGCCAGGCCGAGCCCCAGTTCGGTGCCCGAGAGCCCGGCGCGATCAGCGACCGTCGAACCTTGAACGACGTGGCCGAAATGACGGGACACGTCGCCGAGGGTGGCGGTGAGTCCGAACTGTCCGAACCCAGCGGCGAGCGCCACGATGGCCACCGCCACGACGGCCGGGTCCGACCAACCATGGAGCCGCAGCGGTCGACCGGGAGCACCATCGGTCGGGCTGACGTTGTCCACCGGCCTACGGTCGTTCTGGCTCACGGTGAGCGCCAGGAGTGGGAGATCCGGGTGGTGGTCTGGATTTCCGCACTGTAGGCACCTCGGCCGGTAACCGCCCGCCGCCCCGGGCGCCGGAGTCTCTCGGTGCGATTCGGCCGTCAGGGACGAGGTTGGCGCTCGATGTGTTGGAGTTCGATCATGAGCGGCAGCAGGAACCCGACGTAAGCGTTGGTGAGCGTGTAGTCGTCGGTCGGTGCGTGGGTGGTCATGGTGCCGATATCGATGATGCGGACACGATCATCCTTGCGTTGGTACTCCTTGGCCCGTTCGAGGATGGCCACCAGCTCCCCGGGGGACGAGACCTCCATCCCGAAATGGTCGAGCGGTGCGGTTACCAGAAAGTGCTCCTCCGCCGGGAGCAGGTAAAGGAACTGGCGCAATGCCCCGGTGTAGAGAATGAGCGGGTTGCCCTTCTCGGTGCTGTTGTCTCCTTCGGTCCATCCGAACACCTCCGAGAAGAAGTCGAGCAGTGCGGCTCGCCCCGCGGCGTCCATGAGGCTGGCCTGGACGCTGATGGCCACGTGGTTGATCCGGGGACGAAACGCATCGTCCTTCATGCGGAAACCTCGGGTCGCACCAGGACCTTGCGGGGGATCTCGCCGCGGGAGAGGCGCTCCATGGCCGACATCACGCCGTCGAGCGGGATGTCGTCGGGCTCGATGAGGAACTCGAGGGGCAGCAACCCACTGTCGAGCAGGGCAACCGCGGGACCGAATCCTTCGGCGTTGTAGTTGTAGGCCCCGGCGATCTCGAGCTCGAAAATTATCATGCGGTTCTGATTCACCCGCGGCGGCTCAAACCCGGTACCGACGATCACCAGCGAGCCGGCATAATCCAACTGGTTGAGGGCCCTTTCGGTGGCACTGGCCTGGCCCGAGCATTCGAAGGCCACGGCATACGGTTCGGTCACGGTGGCTCCCATCGGTGGATCCACCAGGGCATCGGGTGTCACGGTCCGGGTGGCCCCGACGGCCAGGGCCTGCTCCCGCCGGATGAGCGAGGGCTCGCTCACCGTGATGTCCGTCACTCCCTGCGTGCGCAAGACGGCGACGATGAGCAGCCCTACCGGACCTCCACCGGTGACCAGGACTCGATCGTCGGGGCCGACGTCGCCCGCCCGCACCGCATGCAACGCGATCGCCGTCGGCTCGGCCAGGGCGGCCGCTCTGATGGAGAGTGAATCGGGGATCAGCAGGACGTTGTCCACCGCCACCGTCTTGTAACGGCAGAACGCACCACGAGAGTCGAGGAAGTTGCCCGGTGGGCGGCGCAGGCACACCGAAGGGCGGCCGCGGCGGCAGGGCCGGCACGTGCCGCACCCCGGAGATGGGTCTCCCACGACGCGATGACCCGGTGCCCAGGCTGACCCGGATGGTCCCGACACCACGACGCCAGACCATTCGTGTCCGAGGATCGAGCCCGGCTTGGCGTATTTTTCCAACACCATGTGGAGGTCTGACCCGCAGATCCCGCACTCGGCGATCTCCACCAGCACCTCTCCGGGACCCGGGTCGGGAATTCCGACGTGCTCGACGGCGATCTTTCCTTCACCGACATAGACGGCCGCGGGCATGAGTTCCGAGGGCACTTCAGATGCCTACTTCGGGAGCTCGTACTGTTTGAAGAAATTCCACATGGTCTCGTTGGCGTCGACCAGGACGATGCCACGCCCCACGCCCTGCAGGATCCACGTGTTCATCGGCCCGGTATTGAGCGGGCTGCCGGGCCACACGTGACCAGATCCGGTGAACCGCTCGAGCTCGACCTTGGCTCCGTCCTTGCAGTGGGCATAGGTAACCAGTGTGGCTGATTCTCCGGCCGACACCGACCCCGCAGCACCAACGACGGGCGCAGCGGTGTGGGGCGTGGTTGAGCACCCGTCGTTCCTGACCCACTGGTTGATGCCGTCCTGAGCGGATAACACCAGCTTGGGGTTCTTGTTCGGCGTCCCATTGAACGCGACGATCGGGTCACTGGTGCTGGCGAACTCCAGGGCCGGCACCACTCGGGATGGATGGATGGTGGGGATCTCGATCGGACCTTCGACTGAGGAGACGGCGGCGATGTGGCCAGCGGCCCGGGCGGCCATGGCATTGGCCATCATCCCGCCGCTGGAAATGCCCGTGATGTAGACCCGCCGCAAATTGACCGGCGTCCGTTGCGCCACGGCGGCGATGACGGTGGTCAGGAATCCCACATCATTGATGTTCCTGGCCTCAGGGAGCGCGCAACAGAGTCCGGCGTTCCATCCGTATTGCGCCTGCATGGCGACCGGGTCGGGGGTCAGCACCTTGGAGACTCGGGTGCCGTCGGGATAGACGGCGAGGTACCCGTTCTGGTCGGCGTTGGCATCCATTTGCGTCTGGAGCTCCTCCAGCTGTCCGTTCTGCGTGTCGCCGTGCAGGTTGATCACCATCGGGAGCGGCTGGCCGGTTGTGGCCGCAGGTGGGACATGGATTCGGTAAGCCCGCGTCAGCCCGTCGAACTTCAGGGAGAAGAGGTAGGAGCTACTCATCGGCACCAGTCTGGGCGCCGGACCCCTGGTGGTCGTGGTGGTTGTGCTGGCCCATGCCGCGGCTCCCGAGATGGCCAGCGAACCGCACAGCGCCGCCAGCCCGAACAACCCGACCAGCCCAACCAGCCCGGGGAGGGCGCGGGCTCGCGCCCGGTGGGGAACTGCCATGGTCGGACTCCGTTCCTGCGGCATGGTGCAACGGAGCGAAAGTATGCCAGTAAGGGAGTGTCGCCGGATGGAACGCCACACCACGCCGGCCCAGCTCCTGGGTCTGAGGGTCATGCCCCAGCGGCCAGGGACCCATGGGTCGAGATCGCCCGCCTGGTTACTCTTTGCGCCACGGTGGTCGCCCACCACGAGGGCAACGGAGCCCGTTGGACCGTCAGGTTGGATCCCGAGGGAAATGAGTACTGCCTCGGCTGACCGACCGGAGCGACAGTGCAATGGCCAGGGGCCGTACAGGCATGAGAGGAGCGTCTCGAATCATGAGCGGTGAAGCGTTCAGCGAGGAAGGGCTGCGGGTTCTGCATGATCGCTTGGCTGCTCATGTGGAGCACGGCGCTATGCCGGGGTACGTTGCCCTGGTCGCCAGCGGGGGCCGGGTTTGGGTCGACGTGGTGGGGGCCAAGGCGTTCGAGAAGAGCGACCCGATGCAACGGGACGACATCTTTCGCATTGCCTCGTTGACCAAACCAATCGCCGCCGTAGGCGCTCTGGTGTTGGTCGAGCGGGGCGTCCTGCGCCTCGACGAACCGGTGGATGGCTGGCTGCCCGAGTTGGCCGGCCGACGGGTACTGCGGCACGTGGGGGCCGATCTGACCGACACGGTGCCGGCTCGTCGCGCCATCACGCTGGAGGACCTTCTCACCTACCGCATGGGCTTCGGGAACATCCTGGCGCCCGCGGGCACCTACCCGATCCAAACCGCCGAGGTGGCACTGCAACTGAAAACTCTCGGCCCGCCGTGGCCGCCGACACCACTCACCTCGGACGAGTGGATGCGGAATCTGGGCTCGCTGCCCCTGATGAGCCAACCCGGCGAGGAGTGGCTGTACAACACCGGGTCGGATGTGCTCGGCGTCTTGATCGAGCGGGCTGCCGATCAGCCCCTCCAGTCCTTCCTGCGGGAGTGCATCTTCGAGCCCCTGGGCATGCGAGACACCGCCTTCAGCGTGGTCGACGGGAAGAGAGATCGATTGACCACCGCCTACGCGGCGGACCCCGCCACCGGCGCCCTCGACATCCTCGACTCGCCCGAGGAGAGCTACTGGGCCTCCCCGCCGTCATTCCCACGGGCGGGCGGCTGGCTGCTCTCGACCGTGGACGACTATTGGGCCTTCGTGCAGATGGTCATCGGTGGAGGTGCGGCCGGCGGCGTGCGCGTGCTCTCGGAAGGCTCGGCACGCCTCATGACGACCGATCACCTCAGCCAGGCGCAGCGGGCCGCTTCGACGCCGTTCCTGGGGACCGGTGCCGGGTGGGGATTCGGCCTGATGGTGCCTGCGGCGGGCCGGCCGAGCGCGGCGGGCCCTCGCCTGATCGGCTGGGACGGTGGCACGGGCACGACCTGGCGATCCGACATCGACCGGGACCTGACCACCATTCTGTTCACCCAGCGTTCGATGACCTCACCCGAACCGCCAGCCATCTTCGTGGACCTGTGGACCGGAGCCGATCTGGCCCTCGGCTGACCGCCAGTGGCCCCTGACCTGGGGGTACGGTGTGTTCCTGCGGGCTGGGCCACACTGTTCGGCGTGGTTGCCCAGTACATCTACACCATGCGCGATCTGAAGCGCTTCTACCCGCCCGATCGCGAAGTGCTCAAGGGCATCAATCTCTCCTTCTATCCCGGAGCCAAAATTGGCGTCATCGGCTCGAACGGCTCGGGGAAGTCGTCGTTGCTCCAGATCATGGCGGGCGAGGATGATGGCTTCAGTGGTGAGGCCCGTCTGACCCCGGGCTTCACGGTCGGGTTCCTGGCCCAAGAACCCCAACTCGACCCCACCAAGGACGTGGCCGGCAACGTGGCTGACGGGGTAGGCGATGTCAAGGGCCTGCTCGACCGCTTCAACGAGGTCTGTGCCGGATTCGCCGAGCCCGATGCCGACTTCGACAAGCTGCTGGCCGAGCAGTCCGACCTCCAGTCCAAAATCGATGCCGCCGGGGCCTGGGATCTGGAACGTACCTTCGAGATCGCCATGGACGCCCTGCGCCTTCCCCCGGGTGAGGCCGACGTCACGACACTGTCCGGGGGTGAGCGCCGCCGGGTGGCCCTCTGCCGGCTCTTGCTCTCGGCGCCCGACCTCTTGCTGCTCGATGAGCCCACCAACCACCTCGACGCCGAGTCGGTGGCGTGGCTCGAGCGCACACTGCAGGACTATCCGGGCACGGTGGTGGCCGTGACCCACGACCGGTATTTCCTGGACAACGTGGCCGGCTGGATCCTTGAACTCGACCGCGGCGCCGGCATCCCCTGGGAGGGGAACTACTCGTCGTGGCTGGAGCAGAAGCAGGCCCGCTTGGCCGGGGAGGAGAAGGCGGATCGTTCGCGTCAAGCCGCCCTGCAGCGGGAACTGGACTGGATCCGCATGTCGCCCCGGGCCCGCCAGAGCAAGGGCAAGGCTCGGTTCAACGCCTACAACGACCTGGTGGCCGAGGCGGAAGCGGCCGAACGGCGGGCCGACAAAGTGGAGATATCCATCCCCCCCGGCCCTCGACTGGGTGATCGGGTGGTCGATGCCGATCGGGTTGTCAAGGGCTTCGGGGAACGATTGCTCATCGACGGCCTGTCGTTTCTCCTCCCGCCCGGGGGCATCGTCGGCGTCATCGGCCCCAATGGTGCGGGCAAGACGACGCTGTTCAGGATGATCGTCGGCGAGGACACGGCCGATGAGGGCGAGCTCAAGGTGGGCGCCACGGTGGCGCTGGCCTATGTCGACCAGTCCCGGGACAGTCTGGCCGCTGGAGCCAGCGTGTTCGACGAGATCACCGGCGGGGTCGACCGGATTGTGGTCGGGAACCGTGAACTGCACGGGAGAGCGTATGTGGCCAGTTTTGGCTTCAAGGGGAGCGACCAGCAGAAGTTGGTGGGGCAGCTCTCGGGCGGCGAGCGGAATCGGGTCCAGTTGGCCAAGGTCCTCAAATCCGGGGGCAATGTGCTGCTGCTCGATGAGCCGACCAACGATCTCGATGTCGATACCCTGCGGGCCCTCGAAGAGGCCTTGCTGGGTTTTCCCGGTTGCGCCCTGGTCATCAGCCACGACCGCTGGTTCCTCGACCGCATCGCCACCCATGTCCTGGCCTTCGAAGGTGACTCCGAGGTCCGTTGGTGGGAGGGGAACTTCACCGACTACGAGACGGATCGCAAGAAGCGGCTCGGCGTCGAGGCCGACCAGCCCCACCGCCTGCGTTACAAGCCATTGTTACGGGGCTGACGTGGCGCCCCGTCCGCCTCCCGGGCGAGACGGGGGCCCGGCCTGCGTGTCCCGGGTGCTGACGCCGGCGGGGACATGACTTTGCGGGTCGACTTGACTTCGGACGAATATGGCAGTGTTCGTGAGAGGTTCGTGCACCGGAGCGACAAGCAACGGCGTTCGGAGATGGGGGGGGATTCGTGCGTAAGGGGAAACCGCAGAACGTGACGACAGCACCCGTGGCGCGTCGGGGTGCCTGGGCCCATCGGCGGGTGTCTCTGCTCATGGTCGGCGCGCTCACCGTCGGCGGCAGCACCGCCGCCTACAGCGGGGCCGGGGTGGCCGGGGCGGCGCCCAGTCCCGTGAGCCAGGCCAGCACCAGCACCCGCGGTGTCACCAAGACCAGCATCAATGTGGTCTTCCCGGTGGTCAACCTGAATTCGCTGCAGGGCCGGTTGGGTTTCGCCGAGGATGCCGAATATGGCGAGCAGGTCAAGGCCATCAAGCTCTTCGTCAACCACATCAACACCACTGGCGGGATCAACGGCCGCAAGATCAACGCCATCATCTCCATGTTCGACCCCACTGACGAGCAGTCCATGCGCTCGCTCTGTAAGGACTGGACCCAGGGCAGCCCGGCCGCCTTCGCCGTGCTCGACGGCCTCGGGGCCTGGACCGGGGCCGACCAGCTCTGCGTGGCCCAGGAGGGCAAGACACCCTTCATTGGCCAGTGGACGGGCGTCTCCACCTACACCCAGGCCGGGTCGCCCTACCTGTGGTGGACCGGACCCGATGACTCGGCCCTCCTGCAGGCCCTGGTCGACTGGGGCAAGAGCAAGGGCACGCTGAGCCCCAAGGTCAAGGTGGGTGTGATCGCCGGGGACCAGGCCCCCGACCAGACGGCGCTGACCAAGTACCTGCTGCCCGACCTGAAGGCCATCGGTGTGACGCCCGTGGTCGAGACCCTGGCCGAGAACATCTCCGAGACGTCGACCACCGACAGCCAGGCGCCGCTCATCATTGAGAAGTTGCAGGCCGCCGGCGTGAAGTCGGTCATCCCCCTCGTGACCTTCAATGCCTTCACCCCGGTGCTGGCGGCCGAGACGGCGCAGAAGTACTTCCCCACGCTACTGCTGTCCGACTACGACTCATCAATTGAGTCGTCGCTGGGCTTGCTGCCCGTGCCCTACGAGAAGGCGCTCGACGGCCAGGAAGGTGTGACCACCGAGACGCTCGGCGGGGTCGATGACCCGCGGCCGCAGGCGGCCGGCGGGTACGACCCGGGCGTGCGGAGTTGCTGGACCATCTGGCACAAGGCCTACCCCGAGATCCCCAAGGGCAACATGAACGATGACATTGAGGAGCAGGGGCCGGTTCAGGGCTGGTGCCAGGAGATCCGGCTGTTCGACCAGGCGGCCACCGCGGCCGGGAAGAACCTGAACCGTCGCACCTTCGTCACCGCCATGTCAAAGATCACGAACTTCCCCGGGGGCTACTCGCCCATCTTGACCTACGGGCCGACCAAGTTCGCCGGGCCGACGCAGTACCAGGTCGTCCGCCTGCACAACAACGTGCCCCCGAGCGCCCAGTGCCGCCTCCCCCTCGGCAAGCTCCCCCCGCAGGGGCGCTGTTGGACCACGGTCGAGACGTGGAAGCCCCTGCCGAAGGCGGGTTGATGGCGGCCACGCATGCCAGTGAGAAGGAGCGCTGGGAATCCGACGGCTGGTGCCTCCTGGATGCCTTGCTGCCCGACGATGTCGTGCGGGCGGCCCAGGCTGAACTGCCGGCCCTGTTCCCCACGGCCGAGGAGTTCGCGGCCGACCGCGACCCGGAGCGCAACCGGCCCTTCCGCACCGACTCCCACACCGTCATGCCCGGCTTTCCCTTCGAGGCCGGCGCGCTCAACGACCTGGTCCTGCACAACAGCCTGATGGACCTGGCCGAGGAGTTCCTCGGCCAGAGCGACCTTCGGCTCTACCAGGGCATGCTGAGCGCCAAGTACTCGCTGGGCGCCGAGTCCGACGAGCAG
>Ga0208220_1001243_pt1 | contig 10759 bp, 9 predicted proteins | sample NGESurdeep092012_9_FD_184484 | JGI IMG/M metagenome (GOLD analysis project Ga0208220, IMG submission 184484) | Arctic peat soil microbial communities from Barrow, Alaska - NGEE Surface sample F53-1 deep-092012 (SPAdes) | ecosystem: Environmental > Terrestrial > Soil > Wetlands > Peat ... | reverse complement strand
ACTTAGTTCTACAGTCGTTCTGGTCTAGGGTTCCTGCTATGAGCGTGAGCTTGCGGACGATGCCGGACCTTGAGCGGGAGCAGCGCGAGGCTGAGATCGCGGGCAAGTGGGCGGATGCGTCGCCGCACCTGAGCGAGCGGGCCCGCCGGATCTGGCTGGGCACCGAGGCGAGGCAGCTGGGCCACGGGGGGGTCAAGTTCGTGGCGCAGGCGGCCGGCGCGGCGATCGAGACGGTCCGCAGCGGGATCGCCGAGCTGGGCAAAGACCCTGGTGAGCAGGAAGAGGGCCGGGTCCGGCGGCCGGGCGGCGGCCGGAAGAAGGCCGAGGACAAGGACCCGGGACTGCCCGCCGCTCTGGACGCCCTGCTTGATGACGACAAGAGCGAGGCCGGGGACCCGATGACCCCGCGTCTGCGGTGGACCTCCAAATCCCTGGCCAGGCTGTCGGACGAGCTGAACGGGCAGGGGCGCGAGGCGTCGCCCGCGATGGTCCGCCGGCTGATGCGCCAGCAGGGATGGCGGCTGCAGTCCAACAACAAGTCCATGGCGAAAAGCCTCCCGCACCCGGACCGGAACGCCCAGTTCGGCTACATCAACGAGCAGGTCACGGAGTTCGCCGCCGCCGGGCAGCCCGTGGTCAGCGTGGACGCCGAGAAGAAGGAGCTGGTCGGGAACTTCGCCAACGGCGGGCGGGAATGGGCCCGCGCAGGGGAGGCGCCGCAGGTCCTGGACCACGACTTCCCCAGCTGGGCGGAGGGGAAGGCCCTCCCGTACGGCGTCTGCGACCTGGCCGGGAACGAGGGATTCGTCAGCGTCGGCGATGACCACGACACTCCCGCGTTCGCCGTCGCCTCGCTGGAGTCCTGGTGGGCCGCCCTCGGCCGCCTCCGCTACCCGGACGCGACCCGGCTGCTGGTCACCGCCGACTCCGGCGGCTCCAACGCCGCCCGGTCCCGCGCGTACAAGAAGCACCTGGCCGCCTTCGCCGGGCGGCACTCCCTGGACGTGACCCTCCTCCACTACCCCTCGGGAACCTCCAAGTGGAACAAGGTCGAGCACAGGCTGTTCTCCTTCATCTCCGTCAACTGGCGCGGCAAGCCCCTGGCCAGCTACGAGACCGTCCTGGAACTCATCGGCGCGACCACCGCCAAGACCGGGCTCACCGTCACCGCCAGCCGCGACGCCGGCGTCTACCCCACCGGCGAGAAGATCAGCGACAAGGACATGCGGCAGCTGGAGAAAACCCGCATCACCAGGCACGACTGGCATCCCGACTGGAACTACACCATCCACGCAGAAGACAGACCATAAATCTAAGTTATTAAAACTTCTCCCCTTAAGGGCGGGCTCAGCGACTGATAAGCCGCCTGCTCCCGGCGCGGCCGGCCCGACGGCGGGCCGGCGGCGCGCCGGTCCGCAGCCACAGCTGGATCTGGGCGCCGCCGAGCGACGACCGGTCGATCTTCAGCCCGCCCCCGGTCGACTCGGCGACCCGGCGGGCGATGTCGAGGCCGAGGCCGGTCGACCCGCCGCCGCTGCTGCCGCGCAGGAGCGCTGAATCCGGATTGCCGATTCCCGGTCCCGCGTCGGCGAAGAAGATAAGCACGACGTCCTCGCCGGCGTGCAGGGTCACGGCGAACCCGGTGCCCTCGCCGGTGTGCTGGAACACGTTGCCGATCAGCGCGTCGGCCGCGGTCGCGAGATCAGAGCGCGGGACCGGTACCCGGGCGAGCCGGTCCGCGCCGGTCAGGTGGCAGGGCCGTCCCTGGTCCTCGGCCAGCGCCGACCAGAAGCCCATCCGGTCCGCCAGCACCTCGGCCGCGTCGCAGCCGACCGGCTCTTCCGGCGCGGGCCGCCGCGCGGCCCGGATGATCAGGTCGATCTCCTGCTCCAGTCGGCTCACCGCGAGCCTGGTCTCGTCGGCGGCATGACCCGGGCCCAGTCCGGCCGCGTTCATCCGCAGGGCCGTCAGCGGCGTGCGCAGCCGGTGCGGAAGGTCCGCTGCCATCACCCGTTCGGCTGTGATCAGCCTGGTCAGACGCTCGGCCATCACATTGAACGCGTGCCCCGCCGCCAGCAGCTCGGGCGGCCCGGCGGGCTCGCTCCGCGCGGCGAGATCGCCGTTGCCGAGCGCGGCCGCCGCCTCGGCCAGAGCGCGGGCAGGCCCGGTGATCCTGGTCGCCAGCCGGTCGGCGACCAGGACCGATACCCCGATCAGGGCGACCGCCACCGCCGTCATCACCGCCCACGACGCTCCGACGCCACTGGAAACCTCGGCCGCGGGCAGGTAGACCTCGGTCACCGCGAGCCCGCCGGCGCCGAGCGCCACCGGCTGGAGCACGACGTAGCCGCCGGGCACCGGTGCCGTGAACGACTCGGCCGCGGTCACGGCCGCGCGCAGGTCGGCGTCGCTGGCGTGCTGGGGGCCGCCAACGAGGGTCCCGCCGCGCAGTCGGTCGGCAGGCTGCGGGCCTGCCAGGTAGACGGCGAGCTGCCCCGCCTCGCCCGCCTGGGTGCTGGCGATGGCGCGCTCGAGCGTCGCCCGGCTGGTGCTGACCGCGAGCACCGGCTCGATGGAGGCGCCGGCCAGCTGCGCGGACGTGAACGCGCGGTCGCGGGCGACGTCGCGCACGATGATCGCGAGCGGGATCAGGAACGCTATCGCGACCATCGAGGTGACGGCGGCGGAGACGAGCGCGAGCGTCCTTCTCATGGCTGGTCACTCTCCTCGTCGGGTCACTGCGGCGGGTCGAGCATCACGCCGATGCCGCGCACCGTGCGCAGGTACCGCGGCCGGGCGGCCGTCTCGCCGAGCTTGCGCCGCAGCCACGACACGTGCACGTCGATGGTCTGGTCGTCGCCGTAGGACTGGTGCCAGACCTCGGTCAGCAGCTCCTGCCTGGTGACGACCACGCCGGGCCGGGCGGCCAGGTAGGCGAGCAGGTCGAACTCGCGGCGCGACAACTCGACCGCGGTCCCCTCCAGCAGGGCCTCCCTCCTGGCCAGGTCGATCCGGAGCCCGCCGACGCTGATGGCGGGGGCCGGGCTGCCCGGCCCGGCCCGGCGCAGCTGCGCTGAGATCCGAGCCGCCAGGTGCTCGCAGGAGAACGGCTTCACCAGGTAGTCGTCGGCCCCGGCGTTGAGCAGCCGGATGATCTCCGCTTCCTCGTGGCGGGCGGTGGCGACGATGACCGGCGTCGTGGTGACCGCCCGCATCATCTTCAGGGCCTGCTGGCCGTCCAGGTCGGGGAGGCCGAGATCGAGGACGATCACCTCCGGTGAATGCTGGCTGACCTCCCTGATCCCGTCCAGCGCGGTACCGACCGTCCGCACCGCGTGCGCCCGCTGGGTGAGGTCCGCCGCGATCGCCGACCGGACAAACGGGTCATCCTCGATAATGAGCACACGGGCCATGAGCGGAACGCTATGCATTCGAAGCCCGGCTTGCGGCATTATTGCCGACATGACGCGGGCCCTCACCGGCCTGGCCGCCTGGCTGGCCGGCACTGCCCTCGCGGTCGGCCTGGCCTGGTTCGGCGCGAACATGGTGGTCAGGGATGCCGGGATGAGCCCCGGCGTGCCGGTGATCAACGTCGCGCCCGCATCCCCGGCCGGGCAACCGCCGACCCCGCCCGCTTCGCCCGCGCCGCCCGCTTCCTCCGCTCCGGGCGCGTCGGCCAGCCCGGCCGCGAGCCAGCCGGGCCGGAGCGCCGCGACGAGCAGCCCGTCGCCCTCAGCGGCTCCCTCGGCAACGCCGTCGGCCGCCGCGGCCGGCACCGTGCGGAGCTACACGCTGGCCGGCGGCCGGGTGGCGCTGGACGTCTCCGGTGACTCGGCCGCCCTGGTGACCGCCATGCCGGACGCCGGCTTCTCCGTGCAGACCTGGTCGGGCACCGACTGGCTGCGGGTCGACTTCAGCTCCGGCGCGCAGGTGTCATCGCTCATCGCCAGCTGGTACCAGCACGCGCCGACGGTGACGGTCGAGAACTGACCCTGCCTTGGTAAGCGAGATCACCGTCTCGCGCGGCACCGCGCCGGGGCGCGCGCGATTACCCTTGGCCTCATGCCCGAGCAGTCGCGCTCCACCGCCGAATTGATCGTCGAGTGCCTGGAAAACGAGGGCGTCACGCACGTCTTCGGCATCCCCGGCGAGGAGAACATCCGCCTGATCGAGGCGCTCTCGAAGTCCTCGATCGACTACGTGCTCACCCGCCACGAGCAGGGCGCCTCGTTCATGGCCGAGACCTACGGGAGGCTGACCGGCAAGGCCGGCGTGTGCTCGGCGACCCTCGGGCCCGGTGCGATCAACCTGCTGCTCGGCACGGCCGACGCGACGACCAACTCCACCCCGCTGGTCGCGTTGTCGGCCCAGGTCGGGATGGACCGCAGCTACAAGGAGTCGCACCAGAGCGTCGACCTGGTCTCGATGTTCGCCCCGGTGACCAAGTGGTCGGCGCTGATGGCCACCCCTGGCGCGGCGCCGGAGATGATCCGCAAGGCATTCAAGCTCGCCCAGACCGAGCGGCCCGGCGCCGTCTACCTGGCCGTTCCCGAGGACGTGGAGGAGGCGTCGGCGCCGCCGGCGCTCGCCCCGCTGCGGGTGAACGTGCCCCGGCCCGACGACCCGTCGGCCGAGCAGATCTCCCGGGCCGCGCAGATCCTCCGCGAGGCCCGCAACCCGATCGTGCTGGCCGGCCACGGGGCCGCGCGGGCCGACGCCAGCGCGGCCCTGATCCGCTTCGCGCAGGCCCTCAACATCCCGGTCGCGACCACCTTCCACGGCAAGGGCGTGTTCCCCGACGACCACCCGCTCGCGCTCGGCTCGGTCGGGTTCATGCGCCATGACTACGTCAACTTCGGCTTCGACCGGGCCGACGTCATCGTCGCGGTCGGCTACGAGCTGCAGGAGTTCAACCCGGTCCGGGTCAACCCCAACGGCACCACCAAGATCATCCACGTGCACCGGTTCCCGGCCGAGGTCGACGCGCACTACGACGTGGCCGTCGGCCTGACCGCCGACATCAGCCACAGCCTCGACGCCCTCGCCGCGGCCGTCTGGCGCAAGGCGCCCGCAGCCGACGGGGGGCGGATCAGGGAGCTGCTGGCGGACGAGCTCGCCCGCGGCCAGCAGGACGACCGGTTCCCGCTGGCGCCGGCCCGCATCGTGGCCGACACCAGGGCCGCGCTCGGCCGCGAGGACATCGTGCTGGTGGACACCGGCGCGCTGAAGATGTGGATGGCCCGGCTCTACCCGACCTACGCGCCCAACACCTGCCTGATCTCCAACGGCCTGTCGACGATGGCGTGGACCGTGCCCGGCGCGATCGGGGCCAAGATCGCCCGGCCGGACGCGAAGGTGCTGGTGGCGACCGGCGACGGCTCGTTCCTGATGAACTCGCAGGAGATCGAGACCGCGCTGCGGCTCCGGCTTCCGATCGTCATCCTGATCTGGGTCGACGACGCGTACGGGCTGATCAGCTGGAAGATGGACCTGGAGATCGGGCACAACGTCGACACCCGGTTCGGCAACCCCGACTTCGTCGCCTACGCGGAGAGCTTCGGCGCCAAGGGCTACCGCATCTCCTCGGCCGACGAGCTGCTGCCGACCCTCGCCACCGCGCTGGCCGACGACACCGTCTCCGTCATCGCCTGCCCGGTCGATTACAGCGCCAACACCGAGCTCATCCGCAGCCTCGGCGATCTGGACGAGTCTCTGTCCTGAGCGGCCGCCAGGTGTAGCTTGGGCGCGCGCGTCGTCGTCGGGGACGCGACGGGCGCCGGTCATCGTGAATAAGGACGCGGCCGACGGCGGCCGTGTGCATCGGCGACAACGTCCCCATCATCATCACCACGCGCACCAAGCAGGATCGGACATAAGGGTCATTGTGTGCCGTTCAGGTCGTATAGCGCCCTCAACGGAACACGATCAGGCCGGCAGCCGCGAAGGCGGGGCGCGAACGGCACACAATCATGGCCGCCGCGCCAGACGGCCCCGCCCGCCCGTCACTCGCCCGTCCTGAGCGGCTGCTCTGCGGCGCGGGCGTTGATCGCCTCGGCCGCGGGCGCGTGGTCGGCCTGGTCGCGCCGACCGGGCAGGGCCAGCGCGATGAGTCCCGCCGCCAGCGCCAGCCCCGCCGCCGCGGCCATCGCGGGAGCGAACCCGCGGCTGAACGCGCCGGCCGACGCATAACTGCCGGCCGTGGTGAACACCGCCGCCAGGATGGCGACGCCGAAAGCGCCGCCGAGTTGCCGCATCGTGCTGAAGACGCCCGACGCCTTGCCGATGTCGCCGGGCGGCACCGAGCCGACGACCGCCTTGGTGACCGCGGGGATGGCCAGCCCGAGCCCGGCCCCGGAGATGAACAGCGGCGCGACCATCGCGCCGTAGCTCAGCTGAGGCGACGCGATGATGGCGATCCAGGCTAGCGCGGCGCCCTGCAGCGCCAGGCCGGAGACGATTAGCGGCCGGTCGCCGATCTGATCGGCCAGCCGTCCCGCCCGCGGCGCGATCAGGAACGGGGCCACGCCCCACGGCAGCAGCCGCAGCCCGGCGTCGACCGGGTCTAGGCCCAGGCCGATCTGCAGGAACTGCGCCATGAAGAACACCGCTCCGGTGGTGGCTGCGTTCAGGAAGAAGGTCACGGCGCTGCCGGCCGAGAAACCGCGGGCCGCGAACAGGCGCATCGGCAGCATCGGCGCCCGCGCGCGCAGTTCCCACCGGACGAACGCCACGATCAGCCCCGCGCCTGCTGCCAGCGCCCCGGTTACCTCCGGGCTCCCCCAGCCGACCGAGCTGCCGCGGACCAGCCCCCACACCAGCCCGAGAGCCGCGCCGGTGCCGAGCCCGAGGCCGGGAAGGTCGAGCGCGGCCTGCGGCCCGAAGCTCTCGTCCAGGCGGCGGAGCACCAGCGCGATCGCGACCAGGCCGACCGGCACGTTCAGCCAGAAGATCCACTGCCAGGCGATGCCCTGGGTGATGGCGCCGCCCAGAACCGGCCCGACCACGACCGCCAGCGAGGTCACCGCGCCGAAGATCCCCATCGCCCAGCCGCGGCGCTGCGGCGGGACGGCCGCGTTCAGCACCGCCAGCGCGAGCGGCATGACCAGGGCCGCCCCGGCCCCCTGGACTGTGCGCGCGGCGATCAGCCAGCCGACCCCCGGGGCGAGGGCGCAGCCGGCCGACGCGACCGTGAACAGGGCCAGCCCGGCGGCGAAGACCCGCCGCCGGCCGAAGCGGTCGCCGATCGCGGATCCGGTCATCAGCAGCACCGCGAAGGCCAGGGTGTAGGCGTTGACCGTCCATTCCAGGTCCGCGATGGAGGCGCCGAGGTCGCGCCTGATCGTGTTCAGCGCGGTCGTGACGACCAGCATGTCGAGCACGACCATGAACGACGCGACCGACGCCAGCGCCAGCGCCCAGCCCTGCGACCGGCTCAGGTCCTGCCCCGGCCCTAGGCTCGCCCTGCTCGTGGTTGCCACCTGTCCTCCAGTGATCGATGTGTCCTGCCGCCTGTTACGACACCGCGATCGCGGCCGACTGACCGGTGACTTTCGCGCCTGGCCGGTGTCGTTACCTGCGAGAGACGATGAAGGGCGTGCCGATGAGAGGATCCGATGGTGGCGATGACAGCGCTCGTTCGCGCCCGGGCAGGCGACGGGGAGGCGTTCCGCGAGCTCACCGAGCCCTACCGGCGGGAGCTGCAGTTGCACTGCTACCGGATACTCGGCTCGGTCCAGGACGCGGAGGACATGCTCCAGGAGACCATCCTGGCGGCCTGGCGCGGGCTTGACCGGTTCGAGGAGCGAGCCTCGATGCGCGCCTGGCTGTACAAGATCGCGACCAACCGCTGCCTCAACTCGCTGCGCGCCACTGGCCGGCGCCCGGCGCTCGCGACCGCGCCCTGGCCGGGTGCCCCGCCGCCCGAGCCCACCCGCCGGGCCGAGCCGCTGTGGCTGCAGCCGTACCCGGGCGCGCTCCTTGACGACCTGCCCGACACCGCGCCTGGCCCGGAAGCCCGCTACGAGTCCAGGGAGGCGGTGGCGCTCGCGTTCACCGCCGCGCTGCAGCGGCTGCCACCGCGCCAGCGCGCGGTGCTGGTCCTCCGCGACGTGCTCGGCTACCCCGCCGCCGAGGCGGCGGACATCCTCGAGACCACCGAGACGTCGGTCAACAGCGCCCTGCAGCGGGCCCGCGCGACGCTCGGCGAGCACGCCACGGCGGCCGGCCGCGACCCCGCGCCGCCTCCGCGCTCGGCCCGCGAGCGCGCGGTCATCGACCGGTTCGTGGACGCGTTCGAGGCCGCCGACACCGCCCGACTGGTCGCCCTGCTCACCGACGACGCGTGGATGTCGATGCCGCCCGAGCCGCTGGAGTACCAGGGCCACGCCGCGATCGCCGAGTTCTACCTGAGCCGCACCTGGTGGGGCACGCAGCCCATCCGGCTGGTGCCGACCCGCGCGAACGGCCAGGCCGCATTCGGCTACTACCTTCAGGATCCGCACGCGGCGGTCGAGCGCGCCAACGGGCTGATCGTGCTTACCCTGGCCGGCGACAAGATCTGCGCGATCACCCGGTTCGGCGACAACAGCCTGTTCCCCCACTTCGGGCTGCCGCGGACCCTGCGCGACTAGTCAGGTTCGCCTGCCGGGCAGCTCGGGGCTGCCGAAGCGGGCCACGTAGTGCCAGACCCGTTTCAGGGCCTGCTCGTCGTGACGGCCGGCCCGGGACGCGTCGCCGATGAGGCGGGGCGTCAGCGCTCGGTCGCCGGCCAGCGACGCGCCCAGGCGCGCGAACTCGGGCCCTCGGTACCCGGGCCCTCGGTACCCGGGGTTGGCCAGGAACGCGGCTGCGGTGACGGCGAAGCCACCGTGCCACTCGACCGGGCAGCCCAGCCGGCTCGCCCCGTCCTCGACGGAGGTCGCGCGGTAGCAGGGATCAAGCACCAGCGCGTCGACGTCTGCGCTGATGTGGATCGGGCCGTGGACGTGCGCCTCGATGTAGTCGTCGAGCGCGTCCCTGTCATCGGCTTCCGCCAGCTTGACCAGTGACGAGAGTCGTGCCGCGATACCGAAGTGCTCGGGCGCGGCGGCGCTGTCGGGATGGCAGAAGGTGGCGCGGGCGAGGGCGTCCGCCGTCAGGCGCAGATGGGCCGATCTGAAGCGCGGCGAGCCGCCGATTCGGCGCTGCCGAAAGTTGAGCGACCCATACTTCGGCCGGCCGGCGGGCGGGCTGTCGTCGTAGACGGCGCCGAAGATGCGACTCTCCCATCGCCACCGGTCGCCGTCCGGGTACGCGGTCAGGCCCCCGTTGCTCACTCGCGTCTCGAACTGGGACCGGTAGACCCGGTCCAGCGCCATCCGCTCCAGGATCGGCACGCCGCCCACCAGCCGGTCAGGGTGAAAGTGCAGCGTCACCCGCCAGGACTGGTCCCCGGGATCGCCGTCCGCCACCGCCGCCACATGCTCAAGCGCCTCCTCATGCAGCTGCCTCACAGGACCAGCATTCACGAACAAGCACGCAGACCGCCACCCGAATGCCGGCCGGCCCGGCGGCCGGCGATGCTAGACGGTGACCGGCGAGCGAGGGAAGAGCCGCGGGAGGGATGACGCATACCGTTAAGGGCGCATATAAGCAGATCGCGGCGCTACCGGGGGGAGTGAAAGCCGTCATGGCCAGCCTCATTGCGGCGGGTATCGCCGCGCTGGGTTTCTTTTCAGCGGGCGGCTTCAACAGCCCCGCCTTGGCAGCGCCTCCGTTCCCGAATTCGGTCAGCGCGCCCGCGGGCTACCAGGTGACCTACGCCCATGACTTCACCACGCAGGGCATGGGCGACTGGGTGACCCAGCCCCGGGCGGGTGCCACGGTGTCGGTCAGCTCCAGCTACGGGCTCGGGGTCGAGGTCACCGGCGAGGTCCAGTGGGCCGAGGTCATCTCATCGGATGCGGTGATCGGGCCAAACTCGTTCGTTCAGGGGCTTGTGTACATCCCACCGGGCCCGAACGGCTACACCGCTAACTGGCCCGCGTTCTGGTCGACGGGCTCGCCGTGGCCGGGCAACGGCGAAATCGACATGCTGGAGGGGCAGGAAGGCCGCTCGTGCGAGCAGACGCATTACGGCGAACTGCAGCCAAATGGTCACGCCAGCGTTAATTCCGTCAGCCACTGCGGGCCGCTCGGCCCCAGTTCCACCGGCTGGCTCACGGTCTCCATGTTGCGGACGGGCGAGCAGGTCGAGGTCTGGTACGACAAGACTTTCATTGGCAAGGTTCCGCTGCCCACAACGGCCGATGAGGAACTGATCTTCCAGAACCAGGACGGCCCCGGCGACAGCTGCCCCTCGTGCAACGGGCCGCTGGTCTTCCCGTCCACCGCGTGGCTCTCGCGGGTCGCCGTCTGGAGTGCGGGGTAGCGGTTGGCCGAGCCGTGCTACACGCCGAGCAGGTACTGCCGCTCGCAGCTGCGGGAGAGATCGGTGACACCGGGCAGCGCCAGCAGCTGGCTGGCCGTTCGCGGCGTGGTTTCCTCGCGCGGGGCCCATCGGTCGACGTAGACGCCGGCCGGGAGCCAGGCGTCGTCGGAGTGCAGGCGCTCGGTCACGACCAGGCGGCCCACCCGCCGGCCGCCGACCTCGTCCACCCCGGGCACCCAGAACACGCGCCCCGCCTGCCGCGAGACCAGCGGGGTGAGGTCGGTCAGCTGGCCGCGGGCGACGTACTCCCACAGCCGCTCGTCATCGAGCGGGCGTCCCGTCAGCGGCGGG
>Ga0208220_1001242_pt1 | contig 10761 bp, 6 predicted proteins | sample NGESurdeep092012_9_FD_184484 | JGI IMG/M metagenome (GOLD analysis project Ga0208220, IMG submission 184484) | Arctic peat soil microbial communities from Barrow, Alaska - NGEE Surface sample F53-1 deep-092012 (SPAdes) | ecosystem: Environmental > Terrestrial > Soil > Wetlands > Peat ... | reverse complement strand
GACGCCGCCGCGGCCAGGTACGGCACGTCCGCGGGAATACTGCCGAGCTCCGTCCCGAACGCGAGCGGCATCGCGATCTCCTTCAGCGCGATCAGCGGATCGTGCACCACTGCGGGCGGTGCACCGGTTGTACTAACGACCACCGCCGACGATGGCACTGCGTCGCTCTCGAGCAGCAATCTCACGATTCCAACCGGAGCCGTCGGTTCCTGTCTCGTGCGCGCGACGTCGTCGCTCAGCGGATCGCCAATCGACTTCGATATCATCGTCGGCGTGTCGAGCGGCTACACGTGGTTGGGCGCGACGAGCAGCGACTACACCGTGAGCTCGAACTGGCTGGGGAACGCGACGCCGACATCCGGAAGCAGCGTATACGTGCCCAAGTCGGTACCGAACTGGCCGGTGATCGCAGCTGCAACGACGGTCAGCGCGCTGACACTCGAAGGTGGCGCGAGCCTCACCGTGAGCTTCGGCATGTTGACCGTGAACGGGACGATGAGCGCCGTAAGCGGCTCGACGATTACCGTCGCGTCCGGAGCGTCCATCGAATTCGCTGGCGCGAGCACCACGCTCGCGAACCTCGAGGTGAACGACGGAACGGTACAATTCGACCATGCCGCAACCATCACCGGCGCCGTCGTGACGACGGGAAGTGCGACGATGAAAAACCAGAACGTCGCCACCGCTCCCGATCTGTCGATCTCGGGATCGCTCACCACGAGTAGCGGCACGACGCTCAACGGTTTGCGAACCCTGAACTTCACCGGATCGACCTTCCCGGCATACGGTAACGCGTCCGCGACGGGTGCACCGCTGGTGACCAAGATCTCGGCGAACATGACCGCGCCCGCAGGGAGCCCGACGGTCGGCGGCGAGCTGCTCGTGTCCGGCGCCAATCTGACGATCAGCGGCACGACGTCATTGACGGTCAAGGGGGACTTCGACGTCGCCGGCGCAACCGGTCAATTGCTGATGTTCGGATCACCCACTTTGACTATCGATGGGAATGCGACCTTCGAGGGCAGGGGAGGCACGCAGGGGCAGGGGTTGAGCGACGGCACGCTCGTGCTGCAGGGGAATTTTGTTCAGAGAGACCAAACGTCCGGCTCACACGGCGAGTTCGAGCCGGGTCCGAACTTCACCGTGGAGTTCGCCGGGAACAGCGCGCAAACGGTGTCGTTCGATCACCCCGGCGCCTCTGTCCCCACGCAGTCTCAATTCACGAACGTCGTCGTCGCCAATCAGGCGGGCGTCACGCAGCTCTCGCATGTCTACGTCGAACAAGGGACAATGACGCTCGGTGTTTCCGGCATGGGCGTCTGGAACACATTCAACAACATTCTCTTCATGGGGTCCGCGCTTCGCATTACGCTGGGTGCCCAACTGCAGGTCGGCAGTGGCGGCCAACTCGACCTGGACGGCGGCACGTGCACCGCCACCGATCTCGCGAGTGGTCTCGTCCCTTCGAGCGGTCCAGTCGTGGGTGGCATCTGCACGCAGGGCGACGTCGGCAGCACCGACTTTCTTCCGCGACCGTCGTACGATCGGCTGGCTAGCGTATCGGCGCGCTAGGTAGCGCCTCTCTTTCGACGTTCGTCCCCATTCGTTTCACCACGAGCCTTACGTCGCGTCTGTGCGGAACGTGTGTGAATTGCCCCGCAAGGATTGCTGGAGCTTCCCATTCGTGAGAGGATGGGAGCATGAAGACAATCACGATTGTCGTTTTCGCACTCGCGGCTTGCCAATCCACCAAGCCATCAAGCATCTCGAGATGGATATCATCACGCCTAGCGAGCCCTCGAACGAGCGGGAGCGACACGTCGTTGCCGATGTGAGTGCCGACTCGGTTCACATCACCAAGCGCGATTCCACCGGCACGAAGAAGATCGCCTTCGCGAAGGGCAACGCGCTCGCGATGCCGCATCTCCCGCAGATGTACAGCCTCACCGACCTGTACATGCTCACGTATTCGGGAGCACGCTCGACGTATAAAGTAGGTGCAGCGACTCGCTACCATGCCGGATGTCGAGGCGATAGGCGAGAGGTTCGCGGCGCTCGAGACGGCGAGTGGCGGCATGAAGCAGCTGAGCGTGCGCGACACTGTGCACGCCACCATAGGCGCCGCGGCGCTCTCAGTCGACTACGGCCGGCCGCTCGCGCGCGGTCGCGTGCTGCTCGGCAACATCATGCCGTTCGACGAGGTATGGCGCACTGGCGCAAACGCGGCGACACAGTTCAACCAACTCGCCAGTCGAGAAGTTCGCGATCTCCATCGCACCGACGGCCGCGCGAAAGGGAATTCTCGTGTTGGAGTGGGGACCATTCCGGTGGACAGCGCCGATCGTCGTCGACTGGGCCTGCACCGTTTGCAACTGCCGCTCGGGCGAGCCGCAACAATTGGAGATGCTGACACTGACGGATCAAACGGACGACAACGGATAAGACTCTTTCGCAGTCATCCGTCAGCGTCCCTTAGATCCGTTCATTCCGTAGTTCCAACCTGTTGATGCCTGAGTTGCGTAGTCACAGACTACTCTTGCAACCGCCGCTCGCGTAGGCGCTACGGCATCGGCCGCTCGTGAATCAGCATCCACGACGTGCCGAACCGGTCGCGCAGCATCGCAAACCGATGCGCGAAGAAGTTTTCCTCCATCGCCATGAAGATCTCGCCGCCCTCGCGGAGTAGCGCATACAGCCGCTCCGCCTCGGCGTCGCTGTCCACGATCAGCGTGAGATACGCGCTCCGCATCGGCTGAAAGCGATCCGGCGGAACGTCCGCGCCGAGAAGTGTCGTGTCGGCTACGTCCATGCGCCCGTGCAGAATCTTGTTCTCGGAGCCCGGCGGTGCGTTTCCCGGATCCGGCTGGTCGGCGAACGTCATGAGCATCGTGATCTTTCCGCCGAGGTGCTGCGCATAGAACTCGAAGGCCTCGCGACAGTTACCGCCGTAATTGAGATAGGTGAAGAGCTTCATGGGCGTGTCCTGGAGAGGATTGTTTATCAGGGTGCTGAGAAACCAGGAACTGCTCGACGCAGAGTCGCAGAGGTGAACTGAGAGTCACAGAGGAGTAGGACTTAAGTCTTCCATGGCGGACTTCCCTGCCGCTTTTCCTCCGCGGCTCTCCGTATCCTCTGCGCCTCTGTGTCCCTCTTTCTGTCTTTTTTTTCCCATGTCGACCCACAAACATTTGGCAACCTGTTATACGCTGTGCGCGATTCTGCATGAGTCTGCCATATACGTGCCGAGGTCGGTTTCGAGTTCACCGACCTCAACAATTCAATTCCTCTGACGTTCCTCGCACGACTCCCTGACCTCCCGTTGACATTGTGCGCGAAAGCGATGACTGTCACCTGCCACAAAGTTCCTCGGCAGTTGCTCGCAAGTCGCGACGTGCCTGTTCGAGAACCGCTCGCAGTTCTTTCCCACCCTTCCCACTCAGCAAGGAGGCGACGTGCGGAAGCTTTGTCTATTCGTGTTGGCCGTTCTGTTCAGCGCGGCGTTCAGTAGCGCTGCGCAGGCGCAGAGAACGCTCAAGGGAACCGTCACGGATCTCGAGACGAATGCCCCCATCGCGTCCGCCAGCATTCACATCAGGGGTACGTCGTTCGGTACGTACTCCCGGTCGGACGGTCAGTTCACGATCAATGGCGTGCCCGCAGGAACTCTCACACTCGAAGTCCGTCGCATTGGCTACGCGCCGGTAAATGACACCGTTGGCGCAGATCAATCGGTGGTGGACATCAAGATGAAGGCCGATGCCCTCCGCCTGAGCCAGCGGGTGGTGACCGGTCAGGCAACCTACGTGGCGCGAAGAAATCTCGCTAACGACATCGCGACGGTGGGCGCCGAGGATCTGTCCAGAACCCAGTCGCCCACGCTCGAAAATGCGCTCCAGGGCAAGGTCGCTGGCACGGTGATCACGTCGAACTCCGGTGCGCCCGGCGGCGGACTCCAGGTGCAGATGCGCGGCGTGACCTCGATCTTCGGCAACTCCCAACCGCTCTACGTCGTGGACGGTGTTCCCGTTTCCAACACGACCATCGAGTCCGGTCTGAATGCGGTGTCCGGAGCCGGCGCGGGAATGAACGCGGGCAACCAGGACAACGGCGTGAACCGTATCGCCGATCTGAACCCGGACGACATTCAATCAATCGAAATTCTCAAAGGCCCGTCAGCTGCAGCCATCTACGGCTCCAGCGCGGCGAACGGCGTCATCGTCATCACGACCAAGCGCGGTGAGCCCGGAAAGACAAAGTTCTCGGCCACGCAGCGACTCGGGACGTACACGCAAGGAAACACGCTCGGCTCGCGTCACTTCTCGCTCGCCGACGCGTATGCCTACGCTGGGTCCGGCACGAGCTCCCAGATCATGGATTCCGCCTCCGTGCTGGCGAACTACACGTCGTGCAACGGATTCTGCGACTTCGAGAAGGAGGTCTACGGCGACCGCAGCCTGTCGTACCAGTCCAGCCTGGACGTGAGCGGCGGTAACGATCTGACGCAGTACTTCGTGTCCGGTCTTGCCCAGCACGATAACGGCATCATGTACGGCACGGGCTACAGCAAGCAGTCGCTGCGCCTCAATCTCACGCAGACTGCTTGGTCGAAGCTGCAGCTTCGCGTGAACACGAATCTGATTCACACGCTCACGCAGCGCGGCATCAGCAACAACGACAACAACAACATCACGCCGTATTTCGTGATGGCGGAGACCCCGAGCTTCTTCGACTTCCGGCCCACGAACGGTGTGTATCCGCTGAACCCGTTCACCTCGAGCAACCCGCTCCAGACTGTAGCGTATTTGCGGACGCCCGAGGACGTGTTTCGACTTATCGGATCCGTGAACGCGACGTACAGCGTGTTCAGTAACGACATGCAGAACCTGAAGGCAACGCTGGACATGGGACTCGATCACTACACGTACACCGCGAACATCTTCTCGCCGCCGATTCTGCAGTACGAGCCGCTGGATGGTCTGCCCGGCACGGGGACCAATCTTGCCGCGGGCGAGACGCAGGCGCCGATCGCGCTCACGCTGGCGCATCAGTACACGGGACACAGCTTCAGCGCCACGACCTCACTCGGCGCTCGGCGCGGCTTCGACAGCTTCAGCTCGACGAACAACGTCACACAGAACCTGCTGACGGGCCAACAGAACGTGGATCGCGGCTCCGCCGTGCAGGTGTTCGAAAATCGGACATTGACGCGGACGCTTGCTGTCTTTGGACAGGAAGAGCTGCTGCTGATGGATGAGAAGCTCCTCGTCACCGGCGGCATTCTTGGTCAGCGTAGTACCAACAATCAGGATGTGAACAAGCTCTTTTACTATCCGAAGGTCGCTCTCTCGTATCGCATCCCGAAGGCGGGGCCGCTGGAGGAGCTCAAGTTTCGCGCGGCCTACGGCGAAACCGGCAACGAGCCGATATATGGGCAGAAGTTCACCTCGCTTACGGGAGTCACGTACGCCAGCCAGAATGGTGTGCAAATCGGCGGCACGCTCGCCGATCCCACGCTGCACCCAGAGCGTGAGAAGGAGATCGAGGGTGGATTCGATGTCGGCCTACTCGACTCCCGGATCGCCCTCTCCGTCACCGGCTACCAGAAAAACAACTCTGATCTGATTCTGCAACAGACGCTGGCGCCATCCACCGGATTCGCGGTGCGCATCTTCAACGGCGGTGAGATTCGGAATCGCGGCCTGGAAGCGTCTCTGTCCGGCGTTCCGGTCGCGGGCAAGGACTTCAACTGGAATACGCACGTGACGTTCTCGCTCAACCGGGGCACGGTGACGAGCCTCCCCGACGGCGTCCCCGCGTTCCGGCCCCCGAACTCCTTTGGCTTCCAATACGGCAGCGGCTACATCGAGGTCGGTCATTCACCATCGCAAATTCGCGGCACCGTGGACAGCGCAGGTGTCGGAGTGCTCCGCGACATTGGCGATTATCAGCCGAAGTTCACGCTGGGCTTTTCCAACCAGGTCACGATCGGGAGATTCCAGCTCTACGGACTGCTCGATTGGCGCAACGGTGGCGACGTCATAAACATCACGCAGAACGTGTACGATGAGCTGGGCACGGCCCCTGACTACGCGCAATCACTCATTCGCGACTCGGTGTTCAACAACGTCGGCGCATCGGTGTACATGCAGGACGCATCGTTCCTGAAGTTGCGCGAGGTCAGTCTGTCCTATCTGCTCCCGGAATCGCTGGTGCACGGCATCTTCGGCGGTCGCGTGACCGGCGTTCGCGCGGAAGTCAGCGGGCGCAATCTGGCGACATGGACGAAGTACCCGGGGCTGGATCCCGAGGTGTCCAACTTCGGCAATCAGAACATCAATCGTGGTCAGGACCTCGCGCCCTATCCGCCAACGCGAAGCTACTTCTTCAGTCTCAACGTGGACTTCTGACCATGCCAACACTTCTACTCAAAAAAAGCACACTTCCCCTTGTGAGGGAGAGGGCCATGCGGAATCGATATATGGCGGTGTTGCTCGGGATCCTCGCGATGGGGGCGTGCAAGGACGCCACGCGACCAGACCTGAACAACCCGAGCGTCACCGACTTCTCGACCATCTCCGACCTGTCACAGGTGCAGGCGCTCGCAACCGGCGTCCTGTTTGGGGATCGCGGACAGATCGGCAATGAGGTGCTGTACGGCGAGACCCTAGGCCGGGACGGCTACCGCCTCACCGGCTCCGAGCCGCGATTCGTGACCGAGCTGCTCGGGGTTGGGATCAATACCAGCGATTTTCTGGGTTCCGCACTCTGGCCATACGGCTCGGTACGTCTGGCGAACATCGGTATCGGCGGCGTCACCAACGCACCGGCGACCATATTGCCACCGGAAGCGCAACAGGCCACGCTCGGCTTCCTGCGGACGATCAAGGCGCAACTGTACCTGCGCATCATCGAAGCGCGCGACACTGCCGGCGCGCCGATCAACACCGACATCCCGGCGACCGATCCACCCGCGCCGTTGAGCTGCGCGAACGACGTTCACCAGTACATCTCGGCGCTGCTCGATTCCGCCGCGGCGAATCTGAGTGCGGGCGGCTCGAGCTTTCCATTCGTGCTGCCGCCGGGCTTTACCGGCTTCGACGATCCGACGAGCTTCCTCACGTTCAATCGCGCACTCGCGGCGAAGAACGACGTCTACATCGCCTTTCGCAACTATGCCGCGAGCGGGACCATCGACGGCGGGGCGTTGACCAATGCGTCGACCGCATTGGCCGCGTCGTTCGTGAGCAGCGACCCCGCGGATCTCGACAATGGTCCGAAGCACGATTTCACCACAAACTCGGGAGATGCAGTCAACCCACTGTTCGAGAATCCCACCAGCACGGTATTCCGGGCGAACCCGCGAGTGGTTAGCGAGGCCGATCCGGGCGACCAGCGTGTGGCAACAAAGATCATCACGGGATCGCCCATCACGCAGTCCGGGCTGACATCGTCGGACGTGTACGTGGTCTACAGCTCCCCATCCTCGGACATGAAGATCCTGAGCGACAAGGAGCTCCTCATGGTGCAGGCCGAGGTGCTGTGGGGACAGGGCAACTACCCTGGCGCGCTCGCGCTGTCGAACGTTCTTCGCGTGAGCGAGGGCGGACTCGCGGCGAAGACCATTGGCAGTTTCGGTTCGGATGTAGCTGGTGGCGTGCTTAACGAAATTCTCAAGCAGAAGCGCTACTCGCTGCTCTGGGAGAGCCCGGATCGGTGGCTCGATGCGCGGCTGTTCGGCAAGCTCAATGGCAGCGCGCCGCCGGTTGGGGTAGGGCAGGAGCGCGGCTTCGACCCGATTCCGAACTTCCCGATTCCGTTCAACGAGACCAGTGCACGGAGTGGAGACCTTACGCAGCAGTGCAATTCGGGCTCGTGAGCTGACGACAGGTTCCTGAATTGGCAGACGGCCCCGGCGATGTTGCCGGGGCCGTTCTGCATCCTCAGCGCCGCCGGCCAGAGCGTGTGACGCAATCACTTTGCGGTAGCTTCTCATCCGTTTGTTGTCCGTTCGATCCGTTTCCGTCCGTATCAAATTGTTGATGCCTGTTTTGCGCCGGTTGCGAATGGCGGCTGATGGTCCGTAATTGGTGTTCGCCATCGCGATCCGGAGGCGTCCGCGGATTGCCATCCTCAGCTCCCCACCACACCAACTCACAATGCGCCGTCTCCTTCTCGCCCCGCTGCTCGCCCTCGTGTTGCTCGCCACCGCCGCGACTGCGCCAAAAACGTACGAGGTGGGCCGCATCGAGACTCGTTTAGGCGAGATCCTCTTCGTGCTCTTCGATCAGACGCCGCACCACAAGGAGAGCTTCCTGAAGCTGGCGTCAACGCATTACTGGGACACGCTCACGTTCAATCGCGTGATCAAGAACTTCGTCGCGCAGGGCGGATGTCCGGACACGCCGGAAGGCTTTAGCGGGTCGCCGTACCTGCTCGCACCTGAGTTCATCGACAGTCTCAAGCACGTGTACGGCGCCGTCGGTGCGGGGCGCGACAACAACCCCGGGCAGCTCTCCGCCGGCTGCCAGTTCTACATCGTCGCGAATAAGGATGGCCTCCCGAAGCTCGACAACCACTACACGGTGTACGGTCAGGTGGTGAAGGGAATGGACGTCGTCGAGGCGATCGTGTCTCAGCCGAAGGATTCCACGAACAAGCCGTACACGGCGATTCCGCTGCACATCGATGTGGTCACGATGACCGCGGACCAGCTCAAGGGATACGGCTACGTGGCGAAGTAGCGAGCCGACGTCGGCCAAGTAACGGCGAGGAGACGTCCAGGCGGATCGTGGCGTAACGCGGCACGGGGAGATTGCGCGCAGGTCGCCAGATCACTTCCGCCTGCGAGCCAAGCGCTCGCGAGCATCGCCCGAGGAACGCCGTGAAGCCGAGCCTGCGCGTACGCCAGCCGATTGCCCTCCTGATGCTGCTGTGTGCCTTTCCCGCCGGGTGCAGGAAGAAGGCTGAGTCCCCGCCTCCACCGCCCGCCCCGCCCGCCGCGCCCGGTACCGGCGCGCAGGCCGCTGGCTCCGGCGCGCCGGAGCCCGATGGCCCGCCCACCTGGATCTCGAACCCGAAGGTGACTCCCGGAACCACGGTGCTCGCCGCCGTCGATCCGCACGACATGACACCGTCGGAGCGCGATTTCGGCCGCGCACCCAAGCTCAGCCCCGACGTGGATTACCAGCCAGGCGTGATCGTGATGGAGGAGGGGGACAAGGCGATCAAGTCGATAGCGAGCGACGGACTCACGTGGACGTTCGACGCGAACGCCCCGCACGTGAACGAGTTCCAGGACGGAAAGATCGTCTTCGCGACGGGCCGCGCAGTGGGGAAGGTGTTGGGATTGCGAAAGAACGGCAGCACGGTTTCGCTCGTTCTGGGTCCGGTGCAGCTCACGGACGTGATCAAGCGCGGTCGCTTCGTGATGGACACGCCTGTGGATCCCGACAAGATCGTCTCGTACATCGCGCCGGACTATCCGCAGGCACCGGATGCCCCGGACTCCGCCAGCGCGACGAAGACGACGATGCTCGATGACACGAACGGCGGCGAGGAGACTATCGTCCTGTCGACATTCTCGCACGGGAAGTGGATACCGACATCCATGTCGCGGCGCTCCGCAAATGGAACACGACACACCTATCGCCGATTTGGCGCGCAGGGGCTGCCCCGTTTGCCGCAGGGGCTGCCCAGTATGCCGCAGGGCCTGCCACACCCTCCGGTGCTCCCGCCGCTCAACATCCCGGCGACAAAAACCGTGAACATGAACAACGGCGACCTTCGCGTTGACGGTGTCGCCAACAGGACGTTTCTCGGCGTGCAGTACTACTACACGCCCAAGAGCGGGCCCACCGCCTATGCGGGCGGACTACTCACGCTGCAGGCGCCGGTGGTGAGATGTGTTTTCACGATCAATTCCAAAGGCATCGACAGCGCGGGAATCCAGATCAAGGGCGCCGGTGGCGTGCAGTTGCGTCTCGACTCGCACAGTTCCACAGAATCCTTCGTGAACATACATCTCAAGAAGTGGGTGCCGCTCGACATGAGCATCCAGCTCGGCGGTCCCGTGCCCTTCTCGTTGACGTTCGCGATGCTGTTCGATATCAACTCGGGGTTCAGTGCGAAAACCTCGCTCATGGTGGCGGAAGGACAGTACGGATTTTCGGGAGGGATCTGGGCTGGTGCAGCCGGCGGGCAGTGGACCGTCGCGACGCCCATGCAGATCACGCCGATCAAGAATCTCGGCGAGTCGATCGCCGGCGTCTCGTTGGGCATCAACTCGTTCGCGCTGAGTTTCGGCATCCGCACCCTCGTTGGACTCGGCGCGTTCGGATTCAACACCGGAGTGTTCGCCCAGGTGCGCTTTGGCGGAAGCCTGCTGCTCGCGCCCAACGAAGCTTTCCCCTGTCGTCAGGCCACAATCGAGACGTTCATCGACACCGGAGTGGGCTATCAGCTGCCGCAGTGGGCATCGAAGGCCATCAACTTCTTCCTCGGCGCCATCGGCGCGCACGCCATCGACCCCGTGGGAACGCTCGTTGCGGGGCCGACCAAGCGCCTCTTCCACGGCTTCGATCAGATCCCGACCGGCTGCTCGGGGAAGAGCGGTTAGGCGAAATAGGGTTCAGACAGGCGATCTTCGCTTACCTACTTCTTCACCGCAGAGTTTTTCAGTGGCTTCGCCGACCCCAATGTCGTCAACTGCCGCTCGGGCTGGCGCATACATCCCTGATACGGACACAAACGGACCAGGCGGAC
>Ga0208220_1001241_pt1 | contig 10763 bp, 7 predicted proteins | sample NGESurdeep092012_9_FD_184484 | JGI IMG/M metagenome (GOLD analysis project Ga0208220, IMG submission 184484) | Arctic peat soil microbial communities from Barrow, Alaska - NGEE Surface sample F53-1 deep-092012 (SPAdes) | ecosystem: Environmental > Terrestrial > Soil > Wetlands > Peat ... | reverse complement strand
CGAATGAATTTCACCACCCGTTCCCGCAAGTCCAACGCACAAGCTTTCATGCCCGAAAGCCTATCACACTATGTCCCAATGTCAATATGAAATGCTATATGAAGCCTACGTCCAAGCCAGCACGCTCATCGGAATTCTTCAGGCCAAGGCGCGGCGCATCATTTCAATGGCGGCTTGATTCCGCCCGAAGCCGCTCCGTCTGGCCAAAAGAAAAATTCGCCATTCCGTTCTTCTCAAACGCGGAATCTCACATATACTCGTCCGCATGGCAAAGTTGTTTCTCGGACTCGATTCCAGCACGCAAAGCTTGAGCGCGCTCGTCATTGACCTCGATTCGCGGAAAGTCGTCTGCGAAAAATCGCTGAACTTCGACCGCGCGCTGCCGCACTACAAAACGCAGAACGGAGTTCTGCCCAACCGCGACCCGCTCGTCAAACACAGCCCGCCGCTGATGTGGGCGGAGGCGCTCGACTTGATTTTCGCCGAAATGAAAAAGGACGGCGTCGCGCTCGGAGAAATTCTCGCCGTCAGCGGCAGCGGCCAGCAGCACGGCTCGGTTTATTTCAACGAACGGATTTCCACCGCGCTGGAAAATCTGGATGCAGGCAAATCCCTCGTCGAAAACCTGCGCGGCGTTTTCGCGCGCAAGACTTCGCCCATCTGGATGGATTCCTCGACCGCGAAGGAATGCGCCGAAATCCGCAAAAAACTTGGCGGCGTCAAATACATCGCGTCGCGCACCGGCTCGGACGCGTTTGAGCGGTTCACCGGGCCGCAGATCCGGAAATTTTTCAAAACCGAGCCGGACGCCTACGCGAAAACTTCCGGCATCGCTCTGGTCAGTTCGTTCATGGCGTCGCTCCTCGCCGGAAAAATCGCGCCGATTGACTTTGGCGACGGCGCGGGCATGAACCTGATGGACATCCGCCGGAAAGTCTGGGACACGGACGCGCTCAAGGCGACCGCGCCCGGCTTGAAAACGAAGCTGCCGCCGCTCGCCGCGCCGGGACAGGTCATCGGCCTGGTCAGCGCCTATTTTGTCAGAAAATACGGTCTTAACCCGGAAGCTCTCGCCACGGTCTGGACCGGCGACAATCCGGCAAGCGTCCTCGGTCTCGGCCTCGTCAAACCCGGCCACATCGCCGTCAGCCTCGGCACGAGCGACACGTTTTTCGGAACGATGGAAAAATGCCTGACCGACGAAAACGGCGAAGGCCACGTCTTCGGCTCGCCGGCGGGCAATTACATGACGCTCATCTGTTTCAAGAACGGCTCGCTCGCCCGCGAAAAAATCCGCGAGCTTTACGGAATTAATAACTGGAAAGAATTCGGAAAACGTGTCGCCTCGACCAAACCCGGCAACGACGGAGGAATTTTATTGCCGTGGTTCGAGGCGGAAATCGTCCCGCGCGTCAACCAGCCGGGCATCCACCGGTTTGATCTTGACGAAAAAAATGCCGCCGCAAACTGCCGCGCGATTTTCGAGGCGCAAATGATGTCCATGCGCCTGCATTCGCAGTGGATGAACGTGTCGCCGGAGAAAATTCTGGCAACGGGCGGTGCGTCGAACGACCTGGCGCTGCTGCAAGTCATGGCCGACGTGATGAACTGCCGGGTGCTGCGGATTGAAGTTTCCAAAAGCGCGGCGCTCGGCGCGGCGTTGCAGGCCGCGCACGGCTGGCTTGTCGCTGCCGGCAAAAATCCGAAATGGGAAAAACTCGTCGCCGGATTCACCAAGCCGGTTCCGGACAGTGAAATCCGCCCCGATAAGAAAGCCGCGCACGTCTATGACAGTCTCATCGAAAAATACGCCGCTTGCGAAGGCGAGGCGCTGTGGAAATTAGGAAATTAAACTGCTGAATCGCCGCCGGATTGCCACGCGCCTGATTTTCTGCTCGCCATTTCGCAAACCGGCGGTGTAGGCTTGCGCCAACCTGATTGACGGTCTGGGCAGGTTGGGCAGTGCGGCGCAACCCGCCGGATATTGCTCAAATCAGTCGCCGCATTTGAAATTCTGAATTTCTTAGACAGATGAAGCCGCGTGCCGCCCGCCAGTTGGGGCGACAAACATGGACAATTTTTTTATCCCGGCATTTCTGCTGAACCTCGGCTTGTCGGGTTATGCGGCGGGAGCCGTGGCGGGATTGCTGCTGCTGCGGTTTGAAAAATTGGCGAACATTTTTTCATTCGGTTTGGCGGCGTTCGCCTCGGTGTGCGGCGTCATCGCGTGCGTCACGGCACTGGCGACCGGAGCAACTGCACAAAGCCAAACCTTTGAACTGCTGCCTTCATTGGTTCCGTATTTACAGTTCACGGTGCGACTGGATTCGCTCGGCGCGTTCTTCGGGCTGATTGTTTCGCTGCTTGGAATGGTCATCTCGATTTATTCGCTCGGCTACGCGCGCGGATTTTATGGACGCAAAAATGTCGGTGTATTCGCTGCATTTTTCAACCTGCTGCTGCTGTCAACGACCCTGGTTTTTCTGGCGGGCAACGCCTTCTTTTTTCTCATCGCGTGGGAAATCATGGCGCTGACGGCGTATTGCCTCATCAGCTTCGAGCATGAAAAGGAAGAAACGCGCAACGCAGGCGTGCTTTTCTTCATCATGTCGCACATCGGCACGGGCTGTTTGATTCTCGGATTTCTGCTGCTGTTTCAGGCGTCGGGCAATTACAGCTTCGACGGTTTTCATTTGCTCGGCAACGCGATGTCGCCCGGCAAACGCGACGCGGCGTTCCTGCTCTTTCTTGCAGGCTTCGGCGTCAAGGCCGGCATCGTGCCGCTGCACATCTGGCTGCCGGCGGCACATTCGGTCGCGCCGAGCAATGTTTCTTCAATCATGTCCGGCGTTGTCATCAAGGCCGGCATTTACGGCATGACGCGCGTTTTTTTCGATTTTCTCGGCTCGCCGCCCGAATGGTGGGGCGTGACGGTGCTGGCCATCGGCACGATTTCCGCCGTGCTCGGCGTGCTCTACGCGCTGATGGAACACGATTTGAAACGCCTGCTTGCCTATCACAGCATCGAAAACATCGGAATCATTTTGATGGGACTCGGCGCGTCGCTGATGTTTTTGCACAGCGGCCATCAAATGCTGGCGTCGCTTGCGCTCATCGCCGGGTTGTATCACACCATCAACCATGCGGTTTTCAAAGGTTTGTTGTTCCTCGGCGCGGGCGCGGTGCTGCACGCCACGCACACGCGCAACATGGAGGAAATGGGCGGGCTGGCCAAACGAATGCGCTGGACGGCGCTGTTTTTTCTCGTCGGCGCGGTCGCCATTTCCGCGCTGCCGCCGCTGAACGGCTTCATCAGCGAATGGCTCACCTACCAGTCGCTGCTGCAAGGTTTCGGCACGACCACAAGTCTTGTCCGGCTTATGTTCCCGATCAGCGGCGCGATGCTCGCGCTGACCGGCGCGCTGGCTGCGGCGTGTTTTGTGAAGGCGTTCGGCATCACATTTCTTGCCCAGCCGCGCAGCGAACACGCAAAGAACGCGCACGAAGCTTCCTTCACCATGCTATTAAGCCAGGGAATTCTGACTGCGGCGTGCGTTTTCCTCGGATTGTTCCCGACCGTTTTCCTGAAATTGTTTGACCCGTTGACGCAGCAATTCACCGGCCAGCAATTAAGCGCGCAGCTTTCTGCGGCGAACGGCCTGGTTCTTTCCAACGCGACGGCGCAAGGCGGGACGGTTTCAATGCTTGGGCTCGCGCTTTTGGGATTGTCCCTGCTGGCCGTGCCGTTTGTGTTGTGGCTGCTGTTCGCCATGCGCGCGAAAACCCGGCGCGGCCCGACTTGGGATTGCGGCCAGCGCGGGCTGACGCCGCAGATGGAATACACCGCGACGGGTTTTTCAAAACCGATCCGGATGATTTTCAAGGCGCTGTTCCGTCCGCATCGCGAAGTGCAGCGCGAATATGATTTCTCGCCGTATTTTGCCACGACCGTCCGCTTCGAAAGCCACGTCGAGGAGGTTTTCCAGACGCGCATTTACCGTCCGCTGAACCGTCTCGTGCTGGGCGTCTCGCGCCGGTTGCGCGCGTTGCAGGCCGGCAGCATCCAGGCTTATTTGATTTATATTTTCATCACGTTGCTGTTACTGCTGATTTTCGCGTTATGAATCTCGAACCGCTGGACATTTTGTTGCAAACGATTTTGCTGCTGCTGCTCGCGCCGCTGATCAGCGGCTGCATCCGAAACTGGAAGGCGAAATTGCAAAATCGCCGAGGCGCGCCCGTCTGGCAGCCGTATTCCGACCTCGTCAAATTTTTCCGCAAGGACATGGTGATTTCCGAGCACGCCTCGTGGATTTTTTCATTTGCGCCTTACGTTGTTTTCATCAGCGCGCTCGCGGCGGGACTGCTCGTGCCGATGGTGACGGCGCAAGCGCCGTTGAGTTTGTTCGGCGACGTGCTGGCGCTCGTCGGCCTGCTCGCGCTGGGGAGATTTTTTCTCGCGCTGGGCGGACTTGATCCCGGCAGCGCGTTCGGCGGCATGGGCAGCAGCCGCGAAATGACGATTGCCGCCGTCGCCGAACCGGCGATGATGCTGGCCATTTTCACCGTCGCCATCACGGCGGGTTCGACCGATTTAAGCCACATCATTCAAGCCTCGCAAAGTCCGACTTGGAAATTGCTCAACCCGACGCACGTCATGGCGTTCGCCGCGCTGTTTATTGTGCTGCTGGCGGAAACCGGCCGCATTCCCGTGGACAATCCGGCGACGCATCTGGAACTGACGATGATTCACGAGGCGATGCTGCTCGAATATTCCGGCCGTTATCTCGCGCTGATGGAATGGGGCGCGTCCATCAAGCAGCTCGTCCTGATGACGCTGCTCGTGAATGTATTTTTCCCGGTCGGCATTGCCGCTGCCAACACACCTGCCGCGCTCGGCATCGGCGCGCTGGCTTTTGCCGGCAAATTGATATTGCTCGGTGCCGCCGTGGTCGTCGTCGAAACCACCAACGCCAAACTGCGCCTGTTTCGCGTGCCCGATTTGTTGAGCGCCGCGTTCGTGCTGGGCATGATCGCGCTGCTGTCCACATTTATTTTTCAATGATATGAACCCGCCCGCCTCACCTGAAATCGGCTCGCAACTCATCACGCTCATGGCCGCGCTGATGCTCGTGTTGCAACTGCTCCTGGCCGTGCAACCCATGCTGTTCACCAGCGTCCGGCTTTACGCCGTCCAGTCGCTTTTTCTGGCTGGCATCGCCGGTGTCGTCGCGTTCTTCGACCATGCCGGCGACGTTTATGTGGTCGCCGCGCTCACCGTCATCGGCAAGGTGATTTTTCTTCCCTGGCTGCTGAACCGCCAGTTGCGCCACATCAAGATCACGCAGGAAATCGAGCCGCTCCTCAATCCGACCGCGACGATGATGGTCTGCGGCGGGCTTGTTTTGCTGGGCTATCTTGTGGCGCGGCCGTTCACGTCGCTCGAACGGCTCGGCAACAATACGCTGGCCGTCGCCATCACGCTGGTGCTGACCGGATTTTTTCTGATGATCAACCGGCGCAAAGCCATCAGCCAGGTGCTCGCGCTGCTCACGGTGGAAAACGGCGTGATGCTCGCCGCCATTGCGTTGACCACTTACGGAATGCCGCTCGTCGTCGAGTTCGGCATTTTCTTCGACGTGCTGGTCGCCGTGATGATCCTTGGAATTTTGATTTATAGAATTCGCGAAACGTTCTCCTCGATGGACACCAGCAAGCTCGACCAGTTGAAAGGATGAAATGCCGCTGCTGACATTCATCCTCATCGCGCCCGTCGCCGCCGGTCTGGCAAATCTGCTTCCGATGCCGCGGCGCGTGATGTCGTCTTTGAACGTGCTGGCGTTTGGCGCGACGCTGGTTTTTGGGATCATGCTCGTTCATCAGGTGCTCGCGCGCGGCACCGTCACCGAATGGAATGAATTTCTTTATGCCGACGCCTTGAGCGCATGGATGGTGCTGCTGATTTCAATGGTCTCTCTCGGCACGTCGCTTTACGCCGGACGATACTTTGAACGGGATAAGGCGAATGGCGCGGTCACCCCCGCCCGCGCACGCGAATTTTTCGTGCTCACGCCGCTGTTCAGCGCGGGAATGTTTCTGGTCGTGCTCGCCAACAATCTCGGCGTCATGTGGGCGGCAGTCGAGGCCACGGCGTTGTCATCCGTGCTGCTCGTGGCGCTTTACAACCGCAAGACTTCGCTCGAAGCCGCGTGGAAATACATCATGCTCGGCAGCCTGGGACTGGCGCTGGCGCTGCTCGGCACCGTTTTTGTCTATGCCGCCGCCTGCAAAAATGATTCCGGGCCGCTGCCCAGTTTCAACTGGTCGCATTTGATGACGGTGGCAAAACAATTTGATCCGCGCATGATCAAACTCGCGTTTCTGCTCGCGCTCATCGGCTATGGCACCAAGGCCGGGCTTGCGCCGATGCACACCTGGCTGCCGGACGCGCACAGCGAAGCGCCGTCGCCCACCAGCGCCATGCTTTCCGGCGCGTCGCTCAAGGTCGCGATTTATGCGCTGCTGCGATTTTACATTCTCACGACGGCGTGCCTCGGTTCCGGTTTCAGCCGGCATTTGCTGCTCGGCTTCGGGCTGGGCTCGATGTTTCTGGCCGTGCCGTTCATTCTCGTGCAGCGCGATCTCAAGCGGATGCTCGCGTATTCGAGCCTTGAACACGTCGGGCTTATTTGCACCGGCATCGCCATGAACACGCCCGTCACCATTTTCGGCGCGCTGCTGCACATGGGCTATCACGCGCTGACCAAGCCGGTTTTGTTTTTTGCCGCGGGAAACATCCATCAAACCTTTCACTCGCTCAAATTCCGCACCATCGGCCCAGGTGTGGTGAAAGTGCTGCCGGCCACCGCGCTGTTGATGATTTTGGCCGCCGCCGCCGCGGCTGGCCTGCCGCCGTTCGGATTATTTTTCAGCGAACTCATCATCATCAGCGGCGGGATTGCCGCCGGAAAAATCATCGTAAGCGTGCTGGTGCTGCTGGCCCTCATCGGGACATTCTGCGGCGTGCTCCGGCAACTGACGCGCATTTTGCCCGGCGTCCCGAAACCCGAATTTGCAAACAACATTAATGCCGCGCAACTCGACGGCGTGCCGGCGATGGCATTGATGCTGGGCGCATTGCTGGTCTTCAGCGTGTGGCTACCTGTGCCGCTGCTTCAGGAAATTCATCAGGCAGTGGACATCATTGGAGGGAGACCATGACCCTGGTTCTTCTCCTGCTCATCCCGGTTAGCGCCGGGCTGCTCTGCCTGGTCACGCGTTCGCACCAATCGTGGGAGCGTTTGAACCTGCTCGCCTTTGCCGCTCTTGTGCCTCTGGCGCTGAAAACCGCCTCGGATGTCCTGGCGCAAGGCGTTGTTTCGGCACTCGGCGGATTTCTCCGCGCCGACGCCTTGAGCGCGCTTGTCATCGTCCTCACAACATTTGTCGCGCTGGCCTGCGCGATTTATTCCACCGGCTATTTCCGCGCCGACGCCCGCGCCAATAAAATTTCGGACGCGCAATTGCGCCGTTACTATGTGCTGACGCCGCTGTTCGTCGCCGTCATGCTGCTCGTGCCGCTGGCCGACAATCTCGGCATCATGTGGGTCGCCATCGAAAGCTCCACGCTCGCGTCCGTGCTGCTCGTCACATTTTACAACCAGAAAACTTCGTTCGAGGCCGGCTGGAAATACATCATCATCGGCAGCATCGGCATTTCGCTCGCGCTGTTTGGAACCATTTTCACCTACTCTTCCGCCGTGAACGTGCTTGGCGCGGACGCGCATCGCGGAATGAACTGGAGCGTGCTCGTAGGAATTGCGGACAAATTCGATCCGAAGGCGATGCGGCTGGCTTTCATTCTTGTGCTGCTGGGTTACGGCACGAAGGCTGGCATCGCACCGATGCACACATGGAAGCCGGATGCCTACGCCGAAGCGCCCGTTCCCACCGCCGCGCTGCTCGGCACTGCCTTCGTCAACTGCGCCATTTATGGCATCGCACGCTTCGACGTTCTGGCCGTGAAATGCCTCGGCCCGGAATTTCCAGGAAAATTGCTGGCGGGTTTCGGCATCGCCTCGATTCTCGTCGCCGCGCCGTTCGTCCTGACGCAGCGGAATTTCCGCCGCATCCTCGCCTATTCGAGCATTGACCACGCGGGCATCATGGTCGCGGCGCTCGGCTTCGGCGGCAAACTCGGCGCGCTCGGCGCTGCGCTGCACATGGTTTTCCACGGCGTCACCAAGCCGCTGATGTTCTTTTGCGCGGGCAACGTGCAGCAGCATTTTGGCACGCCGTATTTCCGGGGCGTGCGCGGTGTCATGCGCGTGCTGCCGTGGACGGGCGGATTTCTTTTGATGGCGACGCTCGCCGTCACCGGAACGCCGCCGTTCAGCATTTTTCAAAGCGAGTTCGTCACGTTGAGCGCGGCGCTGGCAGCCCATCACGGCTGGCTGGCGTTCCTGTTCATCGCGGGCGCGTCGGCAATCTTCGCCGGGTTTCTTGTCCACATGGTGAAAATGAATCTGGGCACGCCGCGTCCCGACCAATCCGGCGATTCAACGGTTCAGCGGTTCAACGAATGTCCGTGGAAATTCAGCGCGATGGCGCTGGTCGCCGCATCGGTTATTGCGCTTGCATTCTGGCTGCCGCAGCCATTGTATCAACTGGTGCAGCAGGCCGCCCAAATCATCGGAGGTGTCCAATGAATGTTCTGACTGAAATGCTGCCGGCCCTCGACGACCTGAAAAAAAGATTCGCCGGACGGCTTGACGCCGTTCAATCGCCGCGCGCAAATGAAATTTATGTCCACGCCAAAATGGATTTGGTCGCCGGCTTCACCGCGTATCTTTATCACGAGTGGCAGGCGCGGCTGGTGAGCCTGTTCGCCGATGACGCGCGCGAAAACAGCGGCCTGCCGCGCCAAAGCGAAGCGACGGCGGGCGCATTTCATCTTTACTACGTCTTCGCGCTCGACGCGGCGGGCGGCTTCATCATCCTGCGCGTGCCGGTGCTTCCGGACAAACCGGAGTTCGCCTCGCTGACGAACGCCATTCCCGCCGTGAGCTGGCAGGAACGCGAGGTGCAGGATTTGTTCGGCCTGAAATTGATCGGCCATCCGAATCCGCATCGCTGTGCGCTGCACGACGACTGGCCGGAGGTTTTTCCACTCCGCAAAGATTTCGACTTGCGGACGCAACTGCCGCCGTTCCAAGGCGAACGCCACAAATTCCGCACTGTCGAAGGAGAAGGCGTTTTTCACGTTCCCGTCGGTCCGGTTCACGCAGGCATCATCGAGCCGGGACATTTTCTGTTCAGCGTCGCGGGCGAACCGGTGTTGTATTTGCAACTGCGCCTGTTTTACACGCACAAAGGCACGGAAAAACTTTTTGAAAATCTGCCGGTGCAACATTGCGTCCGGCTGGCCGAAAGCATTTCCGGCGATTCCAGCTTCGCGCACGCGACGGCGTTTTGCCATGCCGTCGAGCGCGCCGCAAATGTCGAAGCGCCGCCGCGCGCGAAATTTCTGCGCTCGATCTGCCTCGAACTCGAACGGCTTTACAACCACATCGCCGACATCGGCGCGATTTGCACCGACGTCGCTTTTGCCACCGCGAATATGCACTGCATGAGGCTCAAGGAGCGCGTGCTGCGTGTCAACGAATCGCTCACCGGCAACCGGCTCCTGCGCGGCATGGCCTGTCCCGGCGGCGTGCGTTTTGATTTTGACGCCGAACAAATCAAATCGCTTTCGCAATTCATCGCCGGATGGCGGCCGGAATTTGATTCCATCGTGCAACTCATCGAAGGCTCGTCCTCGACGCTCGACCGACTGGAAACCACCGGCATTCTCAAGCCCAAAGTGGCGCAGGATTTTGGCGTAGTCGGCATCGCGGGCCGCGCGTCGGGTTTCGACCACGATTTGCGCCGCGAATTTCCGCACGCCGCCTACGACCATGTGAAAGTCCGCGTGCCGGTTTATCAAGCCGGCGACGTGAAGCACCGGATGCAAATCCGCATTGACGAGGTGCGCGAATCGTTTTCGTTGATCGAACAATTTCTGGCAAAACTGCCCGCCGGCGAAACGCGAATTGAAATCGGCGAATTGCCCGCCGGCGTGACCGCGCTGGGCTACGTCGAAGGGTGGCGCGGTGAAATTTTTCACTGGATCCGCACCGCACCTGGCAACCGGCTGGCGCGCTGCAAGGTCAAAGACCCGTCGCTGCAAAACTGGCCGGTGTTGAGCGAGGCGATCCAGGGCAACATCGTCCCGGATTTTCCGGTCGTGAACAAAAGTTTCAACCTGTCATATTCCGGCACCGACCGCTGATTTATTTTATGTTTGGAATCCTCGGAAAAAGTTTGAGCACCGGCGTCGTCACGGAGAATTATCCGGCCACGCCGCCGGAAGTTTCGTCGCGTGCGCGCGGCAGGCCGGAAATTGACTGGGCGAACTGGAAGGACGCCCGGCCCGCGACGGCGGTTTGCCCGACCGGCGCGATTTCTTTTCAAGACGCAGATGGCCGGCGCGCGGCGCAGCTCGATTTGTCGAAGTGCATTTTCTGCGGATTGTGCGCCGAGGTGGACAAGGCGATCCGCATGACCAACATTTGTGAATGTGCCGTCCGCCGCCGCGAAGAATTGACGTCGGACGCAAGTTACAGCCTCAACTCCGACAGCAGCCATGAAAAAATGATTTCGCCGACGGCGAAGACTGGTAGGGCCGTGCTGCCGCACGGCCAGGACGACCAGCAGGGCGTCCC
>Ga0208220_1001240_pt1 | contig 10765 bp, 7 predicted proteins | sample NGESurdeep092012_9_FD_184484 | JGI IMG/M metagenome (GOLD analysis project Ga0208220, IMG submission 184484) | Arctic peat soil microbial communities from Barrow, Alaska - NGEE Surface sample F53-1 deep-092012 (SPAdes) | ecosystem: Environmental > Terrestrial > Soil > Wetlands > Peat ... | reverse complement strand
CCGGCAACGGCGGCCAGCCGCTGCACAAGGCGCGAGGTCACGGTCGGCGCGCCGCCGACCTTGCCGGCGCGGCTGAGCACGACCTCCTTGGCGCCGAGCGCCTGGGCGAAATCGTGCGCGGACAGGCCGATGCGGCGTTCCGGCGGATCGAGCCCGAGTGCCGCGCGCATCGGCCGCGACAGCCACGGATCGTTCTGCGTCTCGCCCGGCCAGGTGCCCTCGTTGAGACCGCCGAGCACGAGGCGATCGACGGTTTGCAGGCGCGCTTCCAGCGGGCCGAAGATGCGCAGGCGGACATCGTGCAGTTCCACGCGGCGCACCACGCGATCGGCGATTGCCGCATGAAACAGCTCCGCATAGTCGCCCTTGCTGACGGCGAGTTCAGCCGCGGACGTGCTGTTGGCGATGTCGTCAAACGCGCGCGCCAGTGCGACGCCGTCATTGCCGGCCAAGGCAGGGAGCTTGCCATCGGCATCGGTGCCGAGCGCCACGATCACTGCGCGATGCGCGGCGGCGAATTGCGACAGCGGGTGTGGGCGCTTCAGGTTCTCCAGCGGGGCAAGCGCCGCGCCCAGTGCGGTAATGAATTCGGCGGCGACGTCATAGGCATCGTCCTCGATCAGCCAGCGCGAATCGCTGTGGTGCATCCGGTCGCGGTTGAGGCGGAACGTGGCCAGCGCCCGGTCGAGGCCCTCGCTTCCCGGGCGAGGACGCGGGCCGCGCAGCAACGCGTGTTCGATTGTTGCGATGGGGGCGGCATTGCCGTGCTTGCCGGCGCCGAGCCGCAGCAACGGATGTTTCAGCAGCGCGAGCAGGGTGACCGGTTCGAGGCCGCCGAGAGCTGCTTCAGCGGCGAGCCGCGCGAACACGCCGGCGCCGGTATCGGCGAGACGGTCCCCGCCGGAATCGTCGACGGGTACGTGCCAGCGTTCCAGCGCCGCCAGTACGCGGCGGGCGAGCGCGCGATCCGGTGTCACCAGCGCCGCGGTCTTGCCCTTGGTCTCGAACGCTTCACGCATCGAGACGGCAATGGCGAGCGCCTCTTCCTCGGCATTGGCGGCGTCTATCATGCCGATCGAGGCGATCGCCTTATCGGCGGCGGCGGCGAAATCTTTCATCGTGGTGTGCGCCTGCCAGCGATCGGTGGTGGCGGCGGGCCGCAGCGCTTCCGATACCAGACGCTCGCGGCCATGCGACTGTGCCGCGCTCAGTGCGACGACACCGCCACGAACGATGCCGATGCGCGCGAGCAGGGCCTGCATGGCGAATTGAGGGTGGCTGGCAGCGGGGGCGTCACCGTCCGCCTTGCCGCCGGAAATGGCCTGCCACGAAGCATCGTCGACGTCGATATCGAGACCGGGCAGTACCAATGCGCCATGCGGAAGCTTGGCGATGGTGGCGAGCAGCTTGGCGGTCGCCGGCATCGAGCCGGTGGAGCCGGCGGCGATGACCGGCGCATCGCTGTTGGCAAGACGCGCGGCTTCGGCCTCAATCAATCTGTCGCGCCGTTCGGCGGTTTCGATGGCGCCGCGCTCGGCGCGGATCTGCGGCCATCCCTCGCGCGCGATTTTCAGGAAACGTAGCGAGAGCTGCCAATAAGGATCGAGCTCATCCGGCACCAGGCGATCGAGCTTCTCCCAGCCGACCTGCCGCGTGGTCATGTCGTCGATCAGCCGGGCGAGATCGTCGGCAAGGCCGAGCGCGGCGGAAGGCGTATTGGCGATCAAAGGCGAGCCCTCGATGCCGCGCAGCTCCGGCGAATTCGCCCATTCCAGGATCAGCGCCGCGAGCAGCAGGCGTCGCTCGAGCGGCGCGATCGCTTCCGGCAGGTCGAGCGCGGCCTGGCTCAGCCCGGCCGTTGCGGCATCGGCGAAAGCGAACTCGTCCTCGTCGATGTCGCCGATGGCGACGATGCGGGGCAGGACGGCGGCGTCGCCCTTGACGCGATCGAGAAAAACGGCGCGCGCGAGCCGCGCCGCGCGCCGCGTCGGCAGATAGAGGGTGGCGCGGGCGAGTTCGAGCGGATCGCGCGTCGCCGGGAAGCCTTGCACCAGTCGGCCGGCGAGCAATGCATCGATCAGCACCGGCAGAAACGGCGCCGAAGCGGGGATGTTGAAGACGTGGGGCTTTTCGGCGGGCATCGCGTGAATCATACACGCTTTGCGCGGGAGTTGCGGCTACCCCGTGCTCGCGCGGATCGCGGCCTCGGCGGCGGTAATGGCGTCGGGCGTACCGACATGCATCCACAGTCCGTCCAGCCGCAGGCCGTGCAGGCGGCCGGCCGTCGCCGCGCGGTTGAACAGATCGGTGAGCGAGAATTCGCCCTCGGGCGCGCCAGCGAATAGCGCCGGCGCTAAAATCGCCGCGCCGGCAAAAACGAAAGGCACCACGTCGCGCTCGGCGCGTGGGCGCAGGCGTCCGTCCGCCGACATGGCGAAGTCGCCGCGCCCGGCATAGCCGATGCTGCCCGTGGTCGGCGCCAGCAGCAGCAGGGCGTCCATCTTCGTCTGGTCGAAGCTTTCGCCGAGGCGAACGAGGTTGGGCCGCACGCCGTCGATCCACAGCGTGTCGGCGTTGAGATGGAAAAACGGCGCGTTACCGAACTCGGGCAGCGCCTTGACCACGCCGCCGCCGGTACCGAGCAGCAGGCCGCGTTCGTCGGAAATTACAACCTGCGGCTTTTTGCGAGCGGCGACGTGGCTGATGATCTGGTCGGCGAGGTAATGCACATTGACGACCGCGCGCTCGACGTTCGCGTCGGCGAGGCGATCGAGCGCGTGATCGAGCAGCGGCTTGCCCGCGACCTCGATCAGCGGTTTCGGCCGCTGCGCGGTGAGCGGGCGCATACGCGTGCCGAGACCGGCGGCGAGCACCATGGCGCGGCAGGGTTTTTTCGGCATCATCATGCTTTGAGAGCCGGCACGTTGATGCTGTACCAGGCACCGAGCGGCACCAGTGCCGGATGCGCCAGCGATCGCTGCAGATAGCCCCATACGCGCGGCATGTGACGTAAATATTGCGGCTTGCCGTCGCGAGCATCGAGACGGGCGAAAATGCCGAGGATTTTCGAGCAGCGTTGGGCGGCAAGGGTGGCGTAAAGCCTGGCGAAATGCGGTGCGTCGAAGCGCGGGTCGGCCGCGCGGCGCGCCCGCGTGTAGCGCGACAACAGCGAAATCTCCATCATCTCTGGTACGTCGACGCGTGCGTCCAGAAGCAGCGAGGCAAGGTCGTAGGCGGCCGGCCCCGTCATCGCGTCCTGGAAATCGAGCAGGCCGACTTGGGCGATGCCCTGCCGTTCCGGCAGCCACAACAAATTGGGCGAATGAAAATCGCGCAGCACCCAGGTGGGCGAGGCATCGAGCGCCGGCACCAATGCCTCGTGCCAGAGCGTGAAATAAGCGTCCCGCATCGATTGCGAGAGCTTGGCGCCGAGCCGTGGCAGATACCAGTCGACGAGCAGCTCGGCCTCGATGAGCAGCGCCTCCATGTCATAGCGCGGCAGCCGGTATTCGACGCCGGGCTCGACGGCGAGCGTGTCCGGCAGCCGCATGCCGTGCAGCGCGACCAGCACATCCACCGCCACCTCGTAACGCGCCTCGATCGGCGCCGGTGGATCGCCCTGCACCAGCAGCTCTTGGCCGAGATCCTCGATCGCCAGCAGGCCCGCGGCGCGGTCGGCGGCATAGATCGCCGGCGCCGAGAAGCCGCGCTCGCGCAGTCCTCGCGCCATGGCAACAAACGGCGTCACGTCTTCGGCCAGATGCGCGATGGCGCTGTACGGCTTGCCGTCGCGCACCGGCGGGCCGTCCGGCCGGCGCGGCGAATTCATCAGGATGCAGCTTTTGCCGCCGAGGGTCAGCCGCTCATAGGCGCGCGTCGAAGCGTCACCTTGCACGTGTCGGCGCGCAGCATTGCCGAGGCCGCTCTGTTCAAGGAAGCGGCGGATGGCGGCGATGCGCTCGGCGCGCGCGGCAAGCGCGCCGTAGCCGGTGACGCGGGCCTGGCGGAAGGTCGGCCCGTGTTGCGGCGACAGCGTCAGGGTAACGTCGAGCCGGTCGGCAGGAAGGAAACCGGCGGCGCGGTCCGGCCATTCCAGCAGCACCACGGCGCCGCTGGCGATGTCTTCGAAACCGAGTTCGCCAAGTTCGGCCGGTCCTGACAAACGGTAAAGATCGGCATGCACCAGCGCAAAGCGCGGCAAATCGTAAGCCTGCATCAGCGTGAACGTCGGGCTCGGCACCTCGATCGAGACATCGCCGGCGAGATGACGAATGATCGCGCGGGCAAACGTGGTCTTGCCGGCGCCGAGATCGCCCGACAGCGTGATCAGGTCGCCCGGCGCGATCAGCGCGGCGATATCCAGCATCAGCCGGTGCGTTGCTTGCTCGTCGGCAAGCGCCACCGTGAAGCTTGAGCCACCGGGTGCGGTCGGAAACATCGAATCAGCCGCCCTTTCGCCGCCACCTTATAGGCAAGCCGGGCGAGCAAGTCAGCGCACCAAAGACGGCCGCTTGGGGTCGAAGGTCCAGTTGGGAATGAGAAACCGCATGGCGACGGCGTCGTCGCGGTCGCCGAGTTCCATGCTTTTGTAACGGGCATGCGCGGCTTCGACCTGCGCCATGTCGATGTCGACGCCAAGACCGCCGCGATCCGGCACCGCGACCATGCCCTTGACGATCCTGAACGGGTCTTTGGTCAGCTGCTGGCCGTCCTGCCAGATCCAGTGCGTGTCGATTGCGGTAATCGCGCCAGGCGCCGCGGCAGCAGCATGGGTGAACATGGCGAGCGAAATGTCGAAATGGTTGTTGGAATGCGAGCCCCAGGTCAGGCCCCAGTCGCGGCACATCTGCGCCACGCGCACCGCGCCCTGCATCGTCCAGAAATGCGGATCGGCGAGCGGGATGTCGACCGAATGCAGCTGGATGGCGTGCCCCATCTCGCGCCAGTCGGTGGCGATCATGTTGGTCGCCGTCGGCAGTCCGGTGGCGCGGCGAAACTCGGCCATGATCTCGCGCCCGGAATAGCCTTGCTTGGCGCCGCAGGGATCTTCGGCGTACGCCAAAACGTCGCCGCGGCCGCGGCAGAGTCGGATCGCCTCGTCGAGCGACCAGCCGCCATTGGGATCGAGCGTGATGCGCGCCTGCGGAAAACGCTTCTTCAGTGCGCTGACGGCGGCGATCTCATCCTCGCCTTGCAGCACGCCCCCCTTAAGTTTGAAATCGACAAAGCCGTAACGCTCGTGCGCGGCGTCGGCGAGCCGGACCACGGCGTCAGCCGTCAGCGCTTCTTCATCGCGCAGACGAAACCAATTGTCTTTGGCTTTTGTGTCGGCGCGATAGGGCAGATTGGTTCGCCTACGATCGCCGACGTAGAACAGATAGCCGAGCATCTGTACGGCGTTGCGCTGCTGGCCCTCTCCCAGAAGCGCCGCCACCGGCAGGTCGAGGAATTGCCCGAGCAGATCGAGCATGGCCGCTTCCACCGCGGTGACGGCATGGATCGTCACGCGCAGATCGAAGGTTTGCAGGCCGCGCCCGCCGGCGTCGCGCGCGGCGAATTTTCGCCGCATCGCATTGAGCACGGCGTTATATCCGGCAATCGACTGGCCGACGACCAGCGGCCGCGCGTCCTCGAGCGTTTGTCTTATCTTCTCACCGCCCGGCACTTCGCCCACGCCGGTACGGCCGGCGTCATCCTTGAGGATGACGATGTTGCGGGTAAACAACGGCCCGTGCGCGCCGCTTAAATTGAGCAGCATGCTGTCTTCCCCCGCCACGGGAACGACCAGCATTTCGGTGACGGTCGGCGCGCCGCGCGCGGCGCTGGAAATTTCGCTGGATTTAGGCAGTCACTGTCTCCGGCCGGTGCGGCGCGATCTGGCGCGCGCGGGCCACAAGCCTAGCAGTCTCGCTGTGCCGTTTCCAAGTTCCTCCGCGCCACGGAGACGCCATCGTTTCAGCAGAGCGGCAACGCAGTTCCGCGCGCATCGTCACGTCTCCGCCACGCTTGGATGCCGCGCGCCGCCTCTATGCGGCGCAGCGGAACGCATGCCGTCGCCTGACGTTTGCCAATGAGGGTTTCGGGGCATGTTAAATCGAAAAAGGAGCATCTCGATGCGTAAAACACTTTCACTTCTGGCCATCGCCGTGGCGGCGACATTCGCCACGTCTGCCTTGGCCGAGCCTTATGGTGTCGAACAGACCAACGACGCCGCACCGGCGGCCGTGACCGGCGTCGTTGCCGGCACCGCGGTCGGCCTCGGCGTCTCCGAGGGGTGGTTCGGCACAACCGTGGCCGGAACCGCGCTGCCAACGACCGTTGCTGGTGCAGCGGCGGTAGGCGGCGTCGCCGGCCTCGGTTCGGTCGCCTTGATCGACTCCGTTGTGGAGCGGTGTCGCGGTTTCCAGGCCGTGTTCGGTATGAACCGGCATGAATGTGTCGACGGCGTTTGGGTCGGCAACGCGCGACGTGTCAGCGAAATGCACCACCGCGGCAGAATCGTTCGCTAAGACTGCGTACAAACAGAAGCCCCCGCGGCTTGCCCGCGGGGTTTTTTCGTTTGCGGCTCTGGTTACGCCGCGCTTTGCGCTTCGCTTTTCTTTTCCGCCTGACCAGTCGGAAACACGCAGATGACCGTTGTGCCCTGGCCGAGCATGGAATCGATGGCGACGGTGCCGCCGTGCAACTCGACGAACGAGCGAACGAGGGAAAGGCCCAAACCGGGGCCGCGATGAGCCGAGCCGCGCGAGTCGGTCTCGAACCAGTCGAATACCTTGTCCTTGGCTTCGGGCGGAATGCCCGGACCGTGATCGACGACGGTGAACACCACCGCGTCGGCGCGCCGGTCCGCTGCCAGCGTAACGGTCTCGTTCGGCGGCGAAAAGCCGACGGCGTTGGACAGCAAATTGAACAAAATTTGCCGCAGTCGCCGCTCGTCGGCGGCAAAGCTGCCGATGCCGGCAGGCACGCTGATGTCGAGTGTCAGATGATCCTTCACCAGCCGGTCCTGCACGCCTTCGGCCGCCGCCGCCATACTGGCGCGGATATCCACGTCGCTGAGCGTGAGCGTCATGGCGCCGGCGTCGATGGTTGCGAGGTCGAGAATGTTGTTGATCAGCGCCAGCAGCGCATTGGTCGACGCGGTGATGTAGCCGAGATATTCGCGCTGCTTGTCGGTGAGCGGACCGAAAGCCGGATCGCCGAGAAAATGCGCAAAGCCGATGATGTTGGTGAGCGGCGAGCGCAATTCGTAACTGACATGGTGCACGAATTCGATCTTGATCTCATCGGCGGCGACAAGCGCCTCGTTGCTCTCGCGCAGCACGCGCTCGACATTCACGGTGTCGGTCACATCCTGGAAGGTGACAAGTGTCGCGCCGTCGGGCAGCGGTACCGTGGCCAGATCGATGACCATGCCGTCCCGCCGCTCGATGCGCGCGGACATCGCCTCGCGGTTGTCGATCGCCGTGACGGCCGTGCGCAACTGCCGCCAGACGGCGTTGTCGTCATGCAGCGCCTGGCTCCAGGCGGTCACCGCCTCGACATGCGGGCGCTGGTCGAGCGCTTCGCCCTGCAGCTTCCACATGCGGGCAAAGGCCGGGTTGTGCAGGCGCGCGCGGCCGTCGCTGCCGAACACGGCGACGGCTTCAGCCAGATGATCGAGCGTCTCGCTCTGCACCTTGATCAGCGCGTCGTAGCGCCGGTGCATGTCGAGGCGCTCGGTAACGTCGTCATAGAGATAGGTGACGCCGCCTTCCGGATTGGGCGTGGTGACGACGCGCAAGGTGCGTCCGTCCGGCAAATGCCAAAGGTGCTCCTTTACTTCGACGGCGCGGTAGGCCTCGTGCAGGTGCGTTTTCCATTGGCGGAAATCTTGTTCCTCCGGCAGCCTGCGGTCGCTGCGCAGGCGGTCGAGCACGGCGCTGTCGGTCGGCGTCTGGTCTAGAAAGGCGGCGTCGAGCTCGAACAGCGAGCGGAAAGCGGTGTTGTAGAACGTGAGCTTGCCATCGGCGGCGAAGATGGCGACGCCGGTGGCAAGCCGGTCGAGCACGCGCCGGTGCGCCTCGATCAGGCGTGCGAGACCGGCGCGCATGGTCTCCACTTCGGTGCGATCGATGGCAATGCCGGCGCGGCCGTGGCCGCTCGGCCCGTCCACGACATCGAAAGTGCGCCGCTCGCCGGCGACGATCGCCGGCTGCCGGCCGGCGTAGCGCGCGCCGACGCCACGCGTCCGGGCCAATTCCTCGCGCGCCGGGCGGTCGAGCAGCTCGAGCTCGCGCGCAACCGCGTCGGTCGAATCGACCGCCTCCACCGCGCGTGCATAGGCGGCGTTGACGAAAATGAGTTGGCCGTCTGCGTCGCGCGCCCAGACCGGGGCCGGTAGCGAATCGAGCAGCGCGCGCATGGTTTCGACATCGGCAAGCAATCCGTCGTGGCGCGCAGCGAGGTCTATGAGGTCGCGCTCCATGCCGCCGACGTCGCGCAGGCGCAGCACGGCGCGGCCGCCGACGGCCCGGCCTTCCGCTTGCAACGCCCGTCCAGCGAGGCTCGTCAGCGTCATGACGAAGCCGCGCCCGTCGCTGCGCAACGTATCGACCGCGTGCTGCATGCGTTGCGCCGCCGCGGGCTCAAGCCAGGCGCCGAAGGCAAGTACGCGCTCCGGCACGCTGCCGGCGGCGACGATTGTCGTGTCGCCGAAAATTTCCGGCTGATCCTCCGCCGCCGTCCAGGCGACCAGCACTTGCGGCTCCGAGAGCAGCAGCGCCTTGAGCCGGTCGATCTCGGCGGTGAGCGTCATCGCCTGGTCGCGCGCGGCGCTTTCGATCCGTTCGGCGTGGCTGCGCGTGCGCAACAGCACGATGGTCGCCAGCGCGGCGAAACAGACGAGGCCGAAGGTAAGCGTCAGCCCGGCGGCGTCCTGACGGCTGGATGTTGCCAGCGCGCCAAGCAGGTCAAAAGCGTCCTCCGCGGCCGCGCGCGCCGGCGCGGTGAGCGCGATAAAGGTCAGGGCGCCGGCGCAGGTGGCGAGGAAGCCGCCCCGCCGCGGACGAGAACGCAGCCTCTCGTTCGCCGCCCGGATCGTCTCCGGCATTACTGGCATGCCCCTGGGATGCGAACGAGCGTCCGCCACGCTGTCCGCGAATCGCAGGACTTTACCCCCGGCAGGACTCGGGCCGAAAGAGTCCAGATCGTGAACGCGACACTCCGGGCTCGCTCGGCTTGCTCGCGTCCCGGAACGACGAAAACTACTTCAGCGCCTCGGCGGAACGCGCGATGTCTTCAACGCTGATGCGGGCGAGCGCTGCCGAGAAGGCCCGTTCGGCTGAGGCGAGTGCCGGGCGCACCACCTCGGCCAACAGCGCCGACGCCGGCAAGGGTGGATCGCCCTCCTCATCGGCGTGGCTGGCGGCGCGCACGATGTCCTCGGCCGATATGCGCCGGCGCTCACGGGCGAGCACGTAGCCGCCGTGCGGCCCGCGGGTCCCTTTGAGAATGCCGTCGCGCACTAGCGCCTGCAGCACCGGCTCAAGATGACGCGGCGGCAACCGGTGCCGCGCCGCCAGCGCCTTGGCTGAAACCGGCCGTTCTCGGGCATTGAGCGCCACGTCGATGACGGCGGCGATGGCGAGAATTCCCTTGCGGGACACCAGCGGCATGATTGCGTCCGATCGCAACTAATTTCAGTGGTAATAGGCTACAGGCCGCCATCCGTCTAGCCAGAAACATGGATTGATCCCCATCAACGTCCGGTTGAGCCAAATCCACCGGCTCCGCGCGCGGTTTGATCGAGCGAACCAACCTCCCGCAGCATGGCGCGGGTGACAGCGGCGATCACCAATTGGGCGATGCGCATGCCGCGCGTGATGCGCACGGGCTCGGCGCCGAGATTCACAAGCAGCACTTGTAATTCACCGCGGTAGTCGGCGTCGATCGTGCCGGGCGCGTTAAGCACGGTGAGGCCGTGCTTGACCGCCAGGCCGGAGCGCGGCCGCACCTGCGCCTCGGTGCCGGGCGGCAGCGCGATGGCGATGCCGGTCGGGATCAAAGCGCGCGCGCCGGGCGCGAGCTCAAGCGGCGCCTCCGCCGGTACCGCGGCGATGAGGTCGAGGCCCGCCGCGCGTTCACTCTGGTATGAGGGCAACGGCAGGCCGTCGCCATGTGGCAGGCGCATGATGCGGACGTCGATTGCGCTCACGCTTTGGCTCCGTGCAGGTATTCGGCAATCCGGGCGATCAGCTTGGCGGCGACGTTCTCTTTCGACAGCGGCGGCCAGGGTTCGACGCCGCTCGTGGTCACCAGCTGAATGGTATTGCGGTCACCGCCCATGATGCCGGTCTGCGGCGACACGTCATTGGCGAGGATCCAGTCGCAACCCTTGCGCTTGAGTTTGTCCTTGGCATTGGCGGCGACGTTTTCGGTTTCGGCGGCAAAGCCGATGACCAGCTTCGGCCGCTGGGCCTTGCGGTGCGCGATGGTTGAGAGAATGTCGGGATTTTCGATCAGCGGCAGATCCGGCGTTGCATGGCCATGCTTCTTCTTGATCTTCTGTTCGCTGGCATTGGCGACGCGCCAATCGGCGACCGCCGCGGCGAAGATCGCAACATCGACGGGAAGCGCTTTCTGCACCGCTTCGAGCATCTCGTGCGCGGTTTCTATTCTGCTGACGGTAACGCCCGGCGGTGCCGCCACATTGACCGGGCCGCTCACCAGCATCACCTCCGCGCCGGCAGCGGCCGCCGCCGCAGCGATGGCGTGGCCCTGCTTG
>Ga0208220_1001239_pt1 | contig 10778 bp, 6 predicted proteins | sample NGESurdeep092012_9_FD_184484 | JGI IMG/M metagenome (GOLD analysis project Ga0208220, IMG submission 184484) | Arctic peat soil microbial communities from Barrow, Alaska - NGEE Surface sample F53-1 deep-092012 (SPAdes) | ecosystem: Environmental > Terrestrial > Soil > Wetlands > Peat ... | reverse complement strand
CCATTGACCCCTGATTCGACGGGCGGATCAGCGACATCGGGCCTAGCGGAAGGGCCGATCATGCGTGATCGGTCGTAGGCGGATCGGGCGCGGGTGCGGTACAGTAATGGAGAAGTGACAACGGTTCTTAATCTCACTATGAGGCGCGAATCGGACAAGTTTCTTTCACCCGCATCCGGAGGTTTTTGCCTGTGCTAGCCAAGGTTGGTCAGCCCGCCCCGTCGTTCACCCTCCCGTCCACCAAGGGCGCGACCAGCCCCAAGGATCTGGGCCGGGAAATCAGCTTGTCCGACTACCAGGGCAAGTGGCTGATCTTTTTCTTTTACCCCCTCGATTTCACGTTTGTCTGCCCGACGGAGATCCTGGCCCTGTCGGATCGCCTCGACGAGTTCACCGAGCTCGACGCTGAGGTCCTCGGCGCGTCGACCGATAGCGTCCACTCGCACTTCGCGTGGCTGAACACGCCGCGCGACAAGAATGGTATTGCCGGCACGGCTTACCCGCTGGTCGCCGACTACACGAAGGAGACCGCCCGCGCGTACGGCGTGCTCAACGAAGACACCGGTGCGGCGCAGCGCGGCCTGTTCATCATCGATCCCCAAGGTGTGCTGCGCTACGCGGTCGTGACGAACGACAACGTCGGCCGCTCCGTCGAAGAGACGCTGCGCGTCCTGCAGGCGCTCCAAACCGGTGGGCTCTGCCCGGCCGAGTGGACGCCCGGCAAAGACCTGCTCAAAGTCGCAGCGTAGGCCGAACATGCCCCTGCGCACTGGAAGCGAACTGCCGTCGATCGACGGCGCCGCGACCTGGATCAACGGCGCGCCGACGGACGAGGAGCTGAGCGGCAAGCCGCTCCTCGTCCACTTCTGGTCGGTCAGCTGCTACATCTGTCACGATGTCGCGGCCGAGGTCGCTCGCTGGCAAGCGGAGTACGGCCCCCGCGGCCTCGCGGTCATCGGCGTCCACCAGCCGCGCGGCCCCGAAGAGCTCGACGTCGCCAAAGTGACCGAAGACGCACAGACCGCGATGGGCATCACCTGGCCGTGCGCGATCGACAACGAGCACGCCCTCGTCGGTCGCTTCGAGAACCAGTTCGTGCCCGCGTACTACGTCTACGACCGCGACCACAAGCTCGTCCATCGCCAAGCCGGCGACCGCGGCTTCGAACGTCTCCACGACAAAATCGGCCAACTCCTCGAGGCCGACGCGGCCGCCGCCTAGGGCCCCTCTCGGCGCCGCTTGCGTGGCGCCCGCCGATGCCCTACACTCTCGTGGTTGCGGATGCGGCCCTCGGCCGAATCCCAAAGCCCTGTGCGCGAGTGGCGGAATTGGTAGACGCACTAGCTTGAGGGGCTAGCGCCCGCAAGGGCGTGCTGGTTCGAGCCCAGTCTCGCGCACCAAACCCTCAATGTTACTTCGAAAGCCGAGCCGTCTTTGATGGCTCGGCGGTTCGATGTCGGGGGCGGCCGGGACGCGCCCAAGACGACAACGGTAAAATTAGTAGTAAGGCCGAAACATCCGGCCATCCGGGCTCGTAGTTTCGGGCGGCTGACGAGAGGACGGCCTACGCTGTATGTGGTTGACACGGTTTTCGATTCAGCGCCCGATCATCGTCGCGATGTTCTTCATCGCACTGGCGGCGTTCGGGGTGATCTCGTACAAGCAGCTCGGGAAGAACTCTCAGCCGAACGTTAATTTCCCCGTGGTCGTCGTCGTGGCGAGCTATCCGGGTGCGTCGCCGGCCGAGATGGAGCGGCTGGTCATCAAGCCGATCGAGGACCAGGTCGACGGCATCGAGCACCTCGACACGCTCAACGCGACGGCGCAAGAAGGCTCGGCGGTCGTGGTCGTTCAGTTCCAGCTCGGCACCGATCTGGATTTCGCTGCGATCGATGTGCAGCGCCGTGTCGACACGGCGCGCGTCTACATGCCGACCGACCTCGACCCGCCGCAGGTGATCAAGAACGGCGCTGAGGCTCCGGTCGTCACGTATGCGATCGACTCGAAGACGCTCACCGCCTCCGCGCTGGCGGACGTGCTGAACGATCGCGTCATCTCGGATATCCGCCACATCCCCAACGTCGAGACCGTCGATCTCGAGGGCGCGGCGGTGCGCGAGTTCGACGTCAATGCCGACCCGCTGCGGTTGATGGGCGCGGGCGCAACGCTGCCCGACGTGTTCAATTCGATCAACGTCAACAACAGCAACCTGCCGGGCGGGCGCATCGACAAACCGACGGTCGAGACGACCGTCTCCGTTCACGCCGAGGTCAACTCGGCCGAAGACATCGCCGATCTACCGCTCACCGTGCTCAGCGGCGCTCAGACGACGCTGCGAATCCGCGACGTCGCGAACGTTGCCGACACGCACCAGGAGCAGCGCCTGATCTCGCACATGAACGGGGCGCCGGGTCTGATCCTCGACGTCAACCGCACGATCAACTCCGACGAGGTCGGGACCACCAAGGTCGTGCGCGCGCAGATGCTCGGGATCATGAAGAAGTACCCGCAAATCGAGTTCCACGAGCTGTTCGCGCCGGCCGACTATACCACGGCTTCCCTCAACGGCGTGCTGCAGTCGCTGTTCGAAGGGATCTTCCTCACCGCGCTGGTGCTGATGCTGTTCCTGCACGCTTGGCGCAACGCCGCGGTCGTAATGGTCGCGATCCCCAGCTCGCTGCTCGCGACCTTCATCACCATGCACGCGCTGGGCCTGACGCTCGACAACGTCTCGCTGATGGGGCTTTCGCTCATCATCGGTATTTTGGTCGACGACTCGATCGTCGTGCTCGAGAACATCACTCGGCATCGCGACATGGGGCAATCGCCCGGCGACGCGGCGATCAGCGGGCGCACCGAGATCGGCGGCGCCGCGATCGCGATCACGCTGGTCGACGTCGTCGTCTTCCTGCCGCTGGCGTTCCTGAGCGGGTTCGTCGGTCAGTACATGAAGGAGTTCGGGATCGTCGTCACCGTGGCGACGCTGTTCTCGCTGCTGGTGTCGTTCACGCTCACGCCGGTGCTGGCTGCGAAATGGTCGGTGCTCAGACGCAGCCCCGTGCCGCCCCGGTTCCTCGTGTGGTTCCAGAGCGGTTTCGATTGGCTGACCTTGATGTACAAGAACTCTGCGCTGCCGCTGACCGTCCGCCATCGCTGGATGACGTTCTGGTTCAGCGTGCTGCTCGTCGTCAACGCGATTATCTTGGTAGCCGGAGTGCAGGCGATGATCGTGATCGGCGGCGTCGACGCGGCGCTCGCCGCGTTGACGCTACTGTGGATCCCGGTCGGTCGCATGCTCCGCGGGCGTCGACTGTTCGCCGGCACTCCGATTTTCATCCGCAGCACGCCCCTCGCGCGCACGAAACTCTCACCGGTGCGTTTCCCAGGATTTTGGATGGAAGGCTCGCACGCCGGCGCGTCGATCACCGGCGCGATCGGCTGCCTCGCGGTCGGCGCTGGCATGGTTCTGCTCGCGCTGACGCACCACACCGTGCAGACCGCGTTCGTCCCTGATTCGAAAACCGGGCAGATTCACGGCGACCTCACGTTCCCGGTCGGCACGCCGCTTGCGACAACCGAAGCGACGCTGGTCAAGATCGAGAACACCGTCATGGCGAACTTCACCACCGTCGACACCGTGCGTACCTACGCCGGAACGAAGCCGGACGGCTGGGGTTCCACCGACGGCGGCTTCGTCGGTACGTTCAACATCACGCTGCGCAAGGATCACCGGCGCGAGCAAGATGCGGTCGTCGCCAAGTTGCGTGCGATCATTCCGCCCATCGTCAAGGGCGCCGAGGTCACGATCACCGGCCGCGGCGGGGGCGGCAGCGGACTGCCGATCTCGTTCACGTTATCGGGTCCCGGCGACGTGATCCAGCCGGCGGCCGATAAGCTCGCGGCGTATATCCGCTCCATTCCGGGCACGGTCAACGTGCAGACGAACGCGGAGGATTCGGCGCCTCACCTCACGGTGCGCATCGACCCGTCGCGCGCCGCCGTCCTCGGGGTTTCGCCGGGCGCGGCCGCGCTGGTCGCCCGTACGGCTGTCGGCGGCGTGGTCGCGACGAAGGTACGCACCTGGAACGGATTGGTCAACGTGCTGCTGCGGTACCCGATCCGCGACCGCAACTCGATCGACGAGATCGAGCGCATCCCGGTGCGCGCCAACGACAACTCGCTCGTGCCGCTGGGCCGGATCGCGACGTTCACCTTCGACCGCGCGCCGACCAAGATCGAGCACGTTGACAAGCAGGTCATCGCACGCGTCAACGGCGACATCGACAGCTCGAAAACGACACTGGGCGAAGTGATGGGACTCGTCAACACCCAGCTGCACACTCCCGGCTTCCTGCCCTCGGGCGTGACGCTCGGCACGGAGGGCGACTCGAAATTCTTCCTGGAGTTCCTGGGCTCGATGGGTTTCGCGCTGATCACCTCGATCGCGCTGATCTACTGCCTCATGGTGATCCTGTACGGCTCGTTCGTGACGCCGTTCGTGATCATGTTCTCGATCCCGGTGGCGATCATCGGCGCGCTACTTGCGCTCGCGATCACGCAGCAGACGATCAATCTGTTCTCGGCGATCGGTTTGATCATGCTGTTCGGCTTGGTCGCGAAGAACGGCATCCTGCTGGTCGATTATGCGAACACGCTGCGGAAACGAGGGCTCACCTACGTCGAGGCGATTTTCACGGCGGGCGGGACGCGCTTGCGGCCGATCGTCATGACGACCGCCGCAATGGTGTTCGGCATGTTGCCGTTGGCGACCGGAAATACCGAAGGCGGCGAGATTCGTCAGTCGATGGGGATCGTGCTGATCGGGGGGCTGCTCAGCTCCCTCTTCCTGACGTTGTTCCTCGTGCCGGCGATGTACGTGACGGCGAATCGCATCGCCGGTTGGTTCGCCGATTGGCGCGCGCGGCGTAGCGAGCGGCAGGTGGAATCGAACGAGCCCGCGGTTCCTTCGATTCCGGCGGGCGCGCACGGCGACTGACCGCTTACCGGTTTCGCCGCCGATATTGCAAAAACGTACGATTGGGTAAGAGGACTTCCGTCTACTACGCGCTCGGAGGTTCCCATACTCAATGCACTCTTCCATCTCGCGACGCCTCTCCGCACTCGGCGCGATCGCTCTCTTGACGACGCTTGCCGTTCCCGCGCTCGGCGCGGGGCCGGTAAGCGTGACGGTGAACGGTCAACCGGCAAATCTCAATCCCGCGCCGACCGAGCGCGCCGGGCGCGTCTTCGTTCCGCTGCGCGGCGTGTTCGAACAACTCGGGGCGACGGTCGTGTATCAGAGCGGCACGATCAACGCCACCGGCCGTGGCCATACCGTCTCGCTGAAGATCGGTTCGCAGCAAGCGGTCGTCGACGGGCAGCCGCAGACCGTCGACGTCGCTCCGTTCATCATCGGCGCGTCGACCTACGTCCCGCTTCGCTTCGTATCGCAGGCGCTCGGCGCATCGGTGAACTACGACGGCACCAACAACATCGTCGCGATCAACACGAACGGCGGCGGCGGCGGAAACGCCATGCCGCCGAATCAAGTCATCACGCCTCAGCCCGCCCCGAACGGTGATAGTGGCTCGATCACCCTCGTGAACGAACGGCCGGCGCGCGGCAGCACCGCCGCATCGAACCGCCCGCTGATCGAGGCGGTGTTCGGGGGCGGCGAGGTCGACCCGAACACCATTCGCATCTCGCTCGACCAGGTTGAGGTCACCAACGACTCGACGCGCTCGCCGCGCGGGTTCACCTACGTTCCCCGCTCGCCGTTGCGTCCGGGCGTTCATCGCGTCCGCGTCTCGGGGACGGACAACAACGGTCAACCGTTCGTCCGTGTCTGGTCGTTCACGTCGGGAACTTCGGCGGCGATGGTCGACGCCATCGGCGAGGTCCGGCCGCGCGACGGGACGACGGTCGGTAACCAGTTCGTCGTCTCCGGACGCACGATTCCCGGCGCGCACGTCACCGTCCAGGTGGGCGTGTCGGGCAGCCCCGGGACGGTCGGCGGGCTCGTCGGCGCTTTGCTCGGCGGCGGCGGGACGAATAGCGCAAGCTACAGCCTGACCGCCGACGGCAGCGGCTACTTCACCACCCAGGTGAGCATCGATGCGCCGGGCGGCAGCCAGTTGGTCCTGGCGATCAACGCCGATGACCCGCGGACCGGGGCGCCGACCCCGCCGTTCCGGGAGCGGCTCAGCATCCGCTGACGCTCATTCTTGACCGATAGCGCGGCCGCGGCAGGCCGATGAAGGTGTGGCGTCTCACCGACTTGCCGTGGCTGCGCAGATCGACGGGCGACGTTCTCCTCGTCTCGCCCTGGTGACCGGGGCCGCGGCCGGGCTGGCGCGGGGCGTCGCGCTGCGGCTCGCTCAGCGCGGCGACCGCGTCGCGTTCACCTACCGCCCCGGCGGGACGCCGCCCGACGTGACGCTCGCCGCCCTGCGCCCCTACGATCCCGAGGCGCTCGCGATACCGGCGGACTTGGCGCGCCCCGAGGCCGCCGCCGAGGTCGTCCGCGCGGTCGAGGCTGCTCGCGGTCCGGTCGACGTGCTCGTGCATGCCGTCGGCCCGATCGTCGTGAAGCTCTTCGAGCGCTGCACGTTCGACGATTACGCCGCGATGCTCGACGGCAACCTCGGGTCCGCGGTCGCGCTCGCCTTCGCTGTCCTGCCCGGGATGCGCAACCGGCGCGACGGCCGCATCGTGTACTTCGGGATGAACGGGTCGTCGGTCACCCAGCCGGCGCGCGGGATGGCGTTGTACGGCGCAGCGAAGGCTGGGGTGGTGACGTTCGCCCGTGCGCTGGCGCTCGAGGAAGGCGCGAACGGCATCAGCGTCAACGTGATCGAGCCGGGTGACATTCGCGACAAGACGTCGGACCGCACGGCGGCCGCGGCGCGCGCGGCGAACAACCCGACCGGACACGCGGGCTCGTGGGAAGACGTCGCTGCGGCAGTGCTCTTTGCAACGGCCGAAGACAACGGCTTCTTGAACGGAATGGTGCTCGGCGTGAACGGCGGGCAGACGGAACCGCACGAATGAAGTACGCGACCTGGATCATCGTCGCGTTCGTCACGCTGGTGCGCGGCCTGGCGGCATGGAAAGTCCCGCTCACCGGGGATGAGGCCTACTACTGGGAGTGGGCCAAACACGTCGCGCTTGGCTACGCTGACCATCCACCGATGGTCGCGTACCTCATCTTTCCGTTCGATTGGGTGACCGCGAACCCGCTCTGGATCCGGCTCGGGTTCTTGGCTTGCGGCGTCGTCGCGACGTTGGCCGCGGCGGCGACTGCGCAGCGGTTGACCGGCGACGAGCGCGCCGGGATGGTGACCGCGCTTGCCATGACGCTCACGCCGATGCTTTCGGTCGGTTTCGTCATCGCGACGCCCGACGGGCCGCTGATGGCCGGCTGGGCCTTGTGTCTGTACCTCACCGTGCGCGCGTCGCAGACACATCACCGCCGCGACTACCTGTTACTCGGCGTCGCGATCGCGTTCACGCTGCTCTCGAAGATGTTCGCTTACGCGCTGGTGGCCGGGATCGTGGCCTGGGGGCTTGCGCCAGCGCGACGCGGTTTGTGGCGCGAGGGCCTCGGGCTCTCCTTTGCCGTCGCGGCGATCCTGTACACGCCGTTCGTCGCGTGGAACGCGAACCACGACTGGATCACCTTCGTGTTCGCGTTCCAGCAGCGTCATCAAGCGCAACCGTCGGCATTGCGGCCGCTCTTCTATCTCGCGGCCAACGCCGGCGCATATTCGCCCGGACTGTGGATCGCTGCTCTTCTCGTGCTCGTTCGTCCGCGCAACGCGCTGATCGCGTGGACCTCGATCCCGCTGAGCGCGCTGTTGATCCTGCTCAACTTCCACGAGCGGATCGAGCTGCACTGGTTCTTCGGGCCGTACGTCTCGTTGTGCGTCGGGATGGGCGTTGCGTTCGAGTCGCTCTCGCACCGCGCGCGCGTGCTGTGGGCGACGGCCGGTGCCGTCCCGGCCGCCGTGCTGATCCCGTTCCTGTTCCTAGCCGCCGCCTTCCCTGGGCCGCTCTACGAGCAGTTTCGCGCGACCGGGTCCAGCCTGCGCAACGACGGTCCGTTCGAGATCTTCACCTACTGGCCGCTGGCGCAAGACGTGCGCCGCATGGCCGATGCCAACGACGCCGTCGTCGTCACCGACGGATACGGCTTCTCTTCGCAGATGGACTACGACGCGGGGATACCGCCGGTCGTCATCGGCTACGCGCAGCAAGGGCAGGAGGCGCGACACTGGTATGACGCCGAGATGCACCCGCGCCGGATCCTGTTTGTGGACAAGGAGGCGCTGGTGCCGATCCCGGGGCAACCGAAGACCTATCCCGGCCGCAGCGACTTCGATCGCCGGCTGCACATGGCGTGCGGTGAAGTCAAAGCGGGTCCGGATCTCGAGTATTCGTACACCGATCCAACCGGACACTCGGTGCCGGCCCGCACGTATTTCCTCACCTGGTGTGACGATCCGCGACCGGACGCGATCCGGATTTTGCGCTGGGAAGACACGAGCGCACCCCGCACGGCGACGATGTAGCGTGCCCATCAATATAGACGGAGACGATATTTGAGCGATCATCGTGCCTTTGCGCTGCCCGGAGCGCGGCCGCAATACGGACCCGACAAGACGGTCGACGTCGTGCACATCGATCTGCGACTGCGGCCGGATATCGAACGCGAACGGCTCGACGGCGTGTGCACGACGACGGTCCGCGGCGTCGAAGATTTCGTCGACCGGCTGGTGCTCGACGCCGTCGATCTGGTCGTCGGCTCGGTCACGGCGGGCGATGGTCGCGCGCTGCCGTTTCGCTCGACCGCGCACACGCTGGAGATCACGCTCGATCCCCCGCTGCGAACCGGTGCGGAGCTCGAGTTCGCGGTCGAGTATTTCGTCGAACGCCCGCGCCGCGGGCTGTATTTCATCCGCCACGCGCCGCGGCACGTCTGGACGCAGAGCCAGGATACCGATGCACGGTACTGGTTCCCGTGCTTCGACTATCCGACGGGGAAACAGACGACGTCCGCCACGATCGTCGTGCCGAAGGGCCACTTCGCGCTCGCCAACGGGGCGCTCGTCGAGCGGACCGAAGGGCCGGCTGAAACCGTCTACCGCTACGAGCAGCGGATCCCGCACCCGACGTACTTGGTCACCTTGGTGGCGGGGCCGTTCAGCGAGATCGCGCAGCCGCACGACCGCGTGCCGATCTGGTACTACACCCTGCCCGGCCGGGAGGCCGACGGTGAGCGGGCCTTCGCCAATACGCCGCGCATGGTCGACGTGTTCGAGCGGGTGATCGGCGTTCCGTATCCGTACGAGCGCTACTCGCAGATCGCCGTGGCCGACTTCGTTTTCGGCGGGATGGAGAACACGTCGGCGACTACTCAGACCGATCGCGTGCTGCACGACGAGCGCGCGCACCTCGACTACAGCGCGGACTTTCTCGTCTCGCACGAGCTCGCCCACCAATGGTTCGGCGACCTGGTGACCTGCCGTGACTGGGCGCAAGCGTGGCTCAACGAAGGCTTCGCGACATACTTCGAATCGGTCTGGCTCGAGGCGGAGAAAGGCTGGGACGAGTACCTCTACGACGTCTTCGGCGGCGTGCAACGCTACGTCGAAGAGGATACCGAACGCTACCGGCGGCCGATCGTGTGCAACGTGTTTCGCGATCCGATCGAGTTGTTCGATCGCCACTTGTACGAGAAGGGCGGTGCCGTACTGCACATGCTGCGCGGCGAGCTGGGGTGGAATCGCCTGAAGCGCTCGCTGCGGCGATACGTGAGCGAGAACGCGCAGCGCAACGTCGAGACGATCGATCTCGTACGCGCGATCGAGGCCGAGACGGGCCGCAACACGCGCCGGTTCTTCGCGCAGTGGGTCGAGCGGGGAGGACATCCGCAGCTCGACGTCAGCTACGCTTGGGATCGCGAGCGCAAGATCGCGCGCGTCACCATCGAGCAAAAGCAATCGGTCGACGACGAGAATCCGGCGTACGTGTTCGACCTGGAGCTCGGGTTCGCGGGCGAGCTCCCGGACGCGATCCGCACCGATTTCGGCGACGCGGCGTTGCCGGGCGAGACGCGCGTGCAACTCACCGTCGACGCGAAGTCGCGCACGTTCGCGGTCCCGCTCGAACGCGAGCCCGCGCTGGTGCGCGTCGATCCGTCGGGCTGGATCCTCGCGTCATGGACGTCGTCGCTCGGCACCGACCTGCACGTCGCGAGCCTGCGCGGCGATCCGTCTCCGCCGGCGAGGATTCGCGCCGCCAAAGCGCTGACGAAGGATGGCAACCGGGTGGCGCGCGAAGCGCTCGCCCACGCGCTGGCGCACGATCCGTTCTGGGGCGTCGGCGTCGAGGTTGCGGTCGCACTGGGAAAATCGCGCGCACCGTCGGCACGCGCGACGCTGCTTGGCAACGCCGGCCACGCGCACCCGAAGGTGCGGCGTGCTGTCGCCGACGCGCTGGGCAACTGGCGCGACGAAGAGGTGGCCTCGACGCTGCTGAACCTGCGCGACGATCCGTCGTACTTCGTCGCGGGTAGCGCGCTGCACGCGCTCGGCAAGACGCGCGACCCGCGCGCGTTCGATGCACTCGTCGCCGGCCTGGCGACGCCCTCGTGGGGCGCGACGATCGGCGCCGGTGCGGCGCGCGGGCTCGGGGCGCTGGCCGACGAGCGTGCGCTGCCGGTCTTGGAAGACGCGCTGCGCGCCGACCGGCCCGAGCCGTTGCGGCGGGCCGCGGTC
>Ga0208220_1001236_pt1 | contig 10793 bp, 9 predicted proteins | sample NGESurdeep092012_9_FD_184484 | JGI IMG/M metagenome (GOLD analysis project Ga0208220, IMG submission 184484) | Arctic peat soil microbial communities from Barrow, Alaska - NGEE Surface sample F53-1 deep-092012 (SPAdes) | ecosystem: Environmental > Terrestrial > Soil > Wetlands > Peat ... | reverse complement strand
GGTCAACCAGCCGGTGCAGGACCTGCGCACCGGCCGGGTCGAGATCACCAGCCACAACCACGGCTTCGCGCTGGCCCCGCCGCAGGCGGGTCAAGGCGCGCCGCCCGGCGGCGGCCGGTTCGAGACCGAGTTCGGCCCTGCGGAGGTCACGCACATCAACCTCAACGACGGCGTCGTGGAGGGCCTGCGCCTGCTGGACGCGCCGGCCTTCGCCGTGCAGTACCACCCGGAGGCGGCTCCCGGCCCGCACGACGCCACCGGCCTGTTCGCGCAGTTCTGCGACCTCATGGAGGCGGGGCGGCATGCCGAAGCGCGCTGACCTGAAATCGGTCCTGGTCATCGGCTCCGGGCCCATCATCATCGGCCAGGCCTGCGAGTTCGACTACTCCGGGACCCAGGCCTGCCGGGTGCTGCGCCAGGAGGGCATTCGGGTCAGCCTGGTGAACTCCAACCCCGCGACGATCATGACCGACCCCGAGTTCGCCGACGCCACCTACGTCGAGCCGATCACGCTCGACGTGCTCGAGAAGGTGATCGCCAAGGAGCGGCCGGACGCGATCCTGCCGACCCTGGGCGGCCAGACCGCACTGAACGCGGCCGTCGCGCTGCACGAGGCCGGCATACTGGACCGTTATCACGTGGAACTCATCGGCGCGGGCATCGACGCGATCCAGGCCGGTGAGGACCGGAGCCGGTTCAAGGAGATCGTGACCGGCGTCGGCGCGCAGGTGCCCGACAGCCGGATCTGCCACTCGCTGGCCGAATGCGAGCGGGCCGCGGCGGAGCTCGGCTTCCCCGCAGTGATCCGGCCCTCCTTCACCCTCGGCGGCACCGGCTCGGGCATCGCCCGGGACGAGGCGGACCTGCAGCGCATCGCCGGAGCCGGGCTCGATGCCAGCCCGGTGACCGAGGTCCTGCTGGAGGAGTCGGTGCTCGGCTGGAAGGAGTTCGAGCTCGAGCTGATGCGGGACCGCAAGGACAACGTGGTCATCGTCTGCTCGATCGAGAACATCGACCCGATGGGCGTGCATACCGGGGACTCAGTGACGGTCGCGCCGGCCATGACGCTGACCGACCGGGAGTACCAGCACATGCGCGACGTGGGGATCGCCACCGCCCGCGCGGTCGGGGTCGACACCGGCGGCTGCAACATCCAGTTCGCCGTGCACCCGCAGACCGGCCGGATGGTCGTCATCGAGATGAACCCGCGGGTGTCCCGGTCCAGTGCCCTGGCCTCCAAGGCGACCGGCTTCCCGATCGCCAAGATCGCCGCCCGGCTGGCCATCGGCTACACCCTGGACGAGATCCGCAACGACATCACCGGCGAGACCCCGGCCAGCTTCGAGCCGGCGCTCGACTACGTGGTCGTCAAGGTGCCGAGATTCGCCTTCGAGAAGTTCCCCGGGGCCGACCCGGTGCTGACCACCCACATGAAGTCGGTCGGCGAGGCCATGGCCATCGGCCGCAGCTTCCCCGAGGCCCTGCAGAAGGCGCTGCGCTCGCTGGAGAGCCCTGGTGCGTCCTTCAGCTGGCGGGAGCCGCCGGGCGACCAGGCGGGGCTCCTGGCGCGCTGCGCGGTCCCCCATGACGGGCGGCTGGCCACCGTGCACCAGGCGATCCGCGCGGGCGCCAGCGTGGCGCAGGCCGCCGCGGCGTCCAGCATCGACCCGTGGTTCATCGACCAGATCGCGGGAATCGAGGACCTGGCCAGGCTCATCGCCGCCGCGCGGCCGCCCGCTCCCGGGCTGATCGCCGACGCGAAGGCCGCCGGCTTCTCCGACGATCAGCTCGGCCAGCTGACCGGCACCGACGAGGCGAGCGTCCGGCAGCTGCGCCGCGAGCTGGGAATCGCGCCGGTCTACCACATGGTCGACACCTGCGCCGCGGAGTTCGAGGCGCGGACGCCGTACCTGTACTCGACCTATGACCTCCAGACCGAGGTGCCGCCGGGGGACCGCCCCAAGGTGATCATCCTGGGCAGCGGGCCGAACCGGATCGGCCAGGGGATCGAGTTCGACTACGCCTGCGTGCATGCCTCGTTCGCGCTGTCGGCGGCCGGCTACGAGACCGTGATGGTCAACTGCAACCCCGAGACCGTCTCCACCGACTACGACACCTCCGACCGGCTGTACTTCGAGCCCCTGACGCTGGAGGACGTGCTGGAGGTCGTCGCGGCCGAGCAAGCGGCCGGCCCGGTGGCCGGGGTCATCGTGCAGCTCGGCGGGCAGACGCCGCTCGGCCTGGCCAGGGCGCTGGCCGCCGAGGGCGTCCCGGTGGTCGGCACCTCGCCGGAGGCTATTCACCTGGCCGAGGACCGGGGGGAGTTCGGCCGGGTCCTGGAGGAAGCGGGCCTGCTCGCGCCGCGGTTCGGCATGGCGACCTCCGCGCAGGAGGCTACGGCGGTGGCCGGCGAGATCGGCTACCCGGTCCTGGTCCGGCCCTCCTACGTGCTCGGCGGCCGTGGCATGGAGATCGTCTACGACGACGCGACGCTGGCGGCCTACGTGCGCCGCGCCACCGAGGCCAGCCCGGAGCACCCCGTGCTGATCGACAGGTTCCTGGACGACGCCATCGAGATCGACGTGGACGCCCTGTACGACGGGACGGACCTCTACCTCGGCGGCGTGATGGAGCACATCGAGGAGGCCGGGATCCACTCCGGCGACTCGGCCTGCGCCCTGCCGCCGATCACGCTCGGCAGCGAGTACATCGGGCTGATCAGGGACTCGACGCGGGCCATCGCCCGCGGCGTCGGCGTGCGCGGCCTGCTGAACGTGCAGTACGCGCTGGCGGCCGGCGTCCTGTACGTCCTGGAGGCCAACCCGCGGGCGTCCCGCACCATCCCGTTCGTCTCCAAGGCGACCGCCGTGCCGCTGGCCAAGGCCGCGGCGCGGATCATGCTCGGCGCCACCGTGGCCGGCCTGCGGGCCGAGGGGATGCTGCCGGCCACCGGGGACGGCGGCACCCTGCCGCTGGACGCGCCGATCGCGGTCAAGGAGGCGGTGCTGCCGTTCAGCCGGTTCGCCGACGAGTCCGGCCAGGGCGTGGACACCGTGCTCGGCCCGGAGATGCGCTCGACCGGCGAGGTCATGGGCATCGACGAGGAGTTCGGCACCGCCTACGCCAAGTCGCAGGCGGCCGCGTACGGCTCGCTGCCGGTCAAGGGCCGGGCGTTCGTCTCGGTCGCCAGCAAGGACAAGCGCTCGATGATCTTCCCGGTCAAGCGCCTGGCCGACCTGGGCTTCGAGATCCTGGCCACCAAGGGGACCGGGGAGGTGCTGCGCCGCAACGGGGTCCGTGCCACGATCGTGCGCAAGCACAGCGATGGCACCGGCCCGGGCGGCGAGCCGACGATCGTCGAGAAGATCCTGGCCGGCCAGGTCGACCTGATCGTTAACACGCCGTTCGGCAGCCCCGGCCAGTCCGGCCCGCGGCTGGACGGATACGAGATCCGCACCGCGGCGGTCCGGCGCGGCGTCCCGTGCGTCACCACCGTGCAGGGGCTGGCCGCCGCCGTGCAGGGCATCGAGGCCATCACCCGGGACGAGGTCGGCGTGCGGTCTCTCCAGGAGCACGCGGCCCGGCTGCGCGCCGCGAGGGAGAGGGAAGCGGGGATGGACCGAACGTGAGCCATAGCGAGACAGAGGTACAGGCCGGCCCCGTGCAGGTGCGCGGGACGGTCCTGACGGTACGCCGGGTAGACGCCTATTACGCGATGACGGTGGTGGCGCCGGGGGTCGCCGCGCGCTTCCGGCCCGGCCAGTTCGTCGCGCTGGCGGTCGGCGGCGGCGACACGTCCATGCTGCTGCGCCGCGCCTTCTCCATCCACGATGTCCGGCCCGACCACGGCGGCACGGTGGAGTTCGTCTTCGCCGTGCACGGCCGCGGCACCAAGTGGCTGGCCGAGCGCCGGGGCCGCGACGTGCTCGACGTGACCGGGCCGCTCGGCCGCCCGTTCCCGGTGCCCCGGGATCCGGCCAGCTGCCTGCTTGTCGGCGGCGGCTACGGCAGCGCACCGCTGTTCGCGCTGGCCAGCCGCCTGCGCGAGCGGCGCTGCACGGTCGACTTCCTCATCGGCGCCGCGACCGGTGACCGGGTCTTCGGCGCACTGACCGCCCGGCGGACTGGCCGCACGGCGACCATCACCACCGAGGACGGCTCGCTCGGCGTCCGGGGGCTGGTCACCGACATGCTCGGCCAGGTGATCCACGAGGCGCGGACCGACGTCATCTACGCCTGCGGGCCCATGCCGATGCTGCGCCAGGTCACGGCGCTGGCCGGACGGTATGACATCCCGGTGCAGGCGTGCGTGGAGGAATCGATGGCCTGCGGCATCGGCGTCTGCATGACCTGCGTGCTGCCGGTGACGGGCAGCGACGGGATCACCCGGATGGTGCGGTCCTGCGTGGACGGGCCGGTTTTCCGGGGGGACCAGGTGCGCTGGGACGACGTGGGCACCATCCCGTTCGACGCGTTCGGCGCGCCGGGCTGGGAGCCGCGGTCGCGGCGGGCCGCGGCGGCCGGCGAGGCGGCGCCGCGCGGCGCCGCAGCGGCCGGCGGCCGTCAGCCCCGCGCGGAAGCCGGCCGTGGCCCGCTTCCGGGGTCGGGCGCTGCCAGGCGGCAGCGCCATGACTGACCTGCGGACCCGGCTGGGACACGTCGAGCTGCCCAACCCCATCCTGACCGCCTCGGGCTGCGCGAGCGCCGGGCGCGAGCTCGCGCAGTTCATCGATGTCTCCAAGATCGGCGCCATCGTCACCAAGTCGGTGATGCTCGGCCCGCGGGCGGGGCGCCCGACGCCGCGGATGGCGGAGACGGCGAGCGGGATGCTCAACTCGATCGGCCTGCAGGGCCCCGGCATCGACTCGTTCTTGCAGCGCGACCTGCCCTGGCTGCTGTCGCGCGGCGCCCGCGCCGTGGTGTCGATCGCCGGCGGGACGGTGGCCGAGTTCGGTGACCTGGCGGCCCGCCTGTCCGACGCGGCCGGCGTCACCGCCATCGAGGTCAACATCTCCTGCCCGAACGTCGAGCACCGCGGGCAGGTCTTCGCCTGTGATCCCGGCGCGTCGGCGGCGGTCATCGAGGCGGTCCGGGGCCGGACTCGTTATGACATCCCGGTCTTCGCCAAGCTCTCGCCCGACGTCACCGACATCGTGGCGATCGCGAAGGCCTGCGTGTCGGCGGGCGCCGACGGGCTGTCGCTGATCAACACGCTGCTGGGGATGGTGATCGACACCCACACCATGCGGCCGGCGCTCGCCGGGGTGACCGGCGGCCTGTCCGGGCCCGCCATCCGCCCGATCGCCGTACGCTGCATCTGGCAGGTCCGCGAGGCGCTGCCCGACGTCCCGATCATCGGCATGGGCGGGGTCATGACCGGACAGGACGCACTGGAGCTGATCCTGGCCGGAGCGTCGATGGTGAGCGTGGGCACCGCGATCTTTCACGATCCCTCCGCCTGCGCCCGGGTCCTGCGCGAGCTGGACGAGGAACTCGGGCGCCGTGGCATAGAGCGGCTCTCCGACGTGATCGGGATCGCGCACGAGCCGCGCGCGACGCCCCGCCGCAGGCTCACCGGGCTACGGGAGTAGGCCGCGGCCGGGCCGGGGCGCCTGCCGGAGCCGGCGCCCGAAATGGGCAGCACGCCTGAATGGGCAAAGACGCCCAGTGAGGAGAACATCGTGACTGAACTGGCACCAATTGCTGTTGCGCTGGACGCGCCCGACCTGAATACTGCGGCCCGCTGGGCGAGCCTGGTAACCCCGCATGTCAGCACCGTGAAGATCGGGCTGGAACTTTATTTGCGTTATGGGCCGGAGGCGGTTGCGTCGATTCGCGGGGCGAGTGCCGTCGATGTCTTCCTGGACCTGAAACTGCACGACATCCCCGCCACCGTGGCGCGCGCGGCCGGTGCCGTCGCCCGGCTCCGCCCGACCCTGCTGACCGTGCACGCCGCGGCCGGGCCGGCCGCGATCCGGGCGGCCGCGGCGGCGGCACCAGACACCAAGATCATCGCCGTCACGGTGCTGACGTCCCTGAGCGATGCCGACCTCGTCCAGATCGGCATGGTTGGCCCCGTCGGCGACGCGGTCCGGCGGCTGGCCGTGCTCTCGGTGGCAGCCGGCGCCCAGGGTCTGGTGTGCTCGCCTCAGGAGGTCGCTGCTGTCCGTAGCGAGGTCGGTACCGAGATCATGCTCATCACCCCCGGGGTGCGGCCCTTCGGCGCTGAGACGCACGATCAGGCCCGCGTGGCCACGCCTGAGGCGGCGCTGCGGGACGGCGCCGACCTTCTCGTGATCGGCCGCCCGATCACGGGCGCGGCGGATCCTGGCGCGGCGTCGGCCGCAATCGCCGCCTCGTTGCGCCGCGCCGAGGTCGCGGGCCGGTGACCCAGCCTGGCGTGCCGTCCTGTACTTTCGGGCTTCAGATCGACTACGCTAAGTCTTTGACCGATTGCGTCACGTAATAATGGGCAATTTGTGACGACACAAACGGGGGTTCGCGTTGCCGAGCCGAGCCGAAGTCGCTAGTTTCCCCTCGCGGAGCGAGTTTTTCGATACGAAACCCGAGGTGACCTCAGCGTGGCTCTTCCTCCACTCACCCCCGAGCAGCGGGCGGCGGCCCTTGAGAAGGCGGCCAAGGCACGTAAAGACCGTGCGGAGGTTAAGAACCGACTCAAGCACGGTTCGACGACCTTGCCCCAGGTTCTAAAGGAGGGTCAGACCGACGACATTGTCGGCAAAATGAAGGTGTCGGCTCTGCTCGAGTCCATGCCAGGCGTTGGCAAGGTTCGGGCCAAGCAGATCATGGAGCGGCTGGGCATTGCCGAGTCGCGGCGCGTCCGTGGTCTCGGCGCTAACCAGCGGACCGCGCTGGAGAACGAGTTCAAGGACATCTGACCAAGGCGGGAGACATCAGGGACGGGGGCAGGGGACACGTGTCCGTAGCTGGTCCGGCTGCTGTGCGTGACCCGGCTTGGCGGGCCCCGGTTCCTGTTCGTCTCACCGTGCTGTCCGGGCCCTCGGGCGTCGGCAAGAGCACCGTCGTAGCGAGACTGCGGCAGCGCCAGCCGCAGATTTGGCAATCTGTGTCGGTCACCACCCGGCCACCGCGGCCGGGCGAGATCGATGGCCGGGAGTATTTCTTCGTCAGCGAACGTGATTTCGACGCAATGGCGGCTGACGAAAAGCTGCTCGAATGGGCGCAGTTCGCGGGAAATAAGTACGGCACCCCGCGAATGCCCGTCGAGGAGAAGCTCCGGTCAGGAATCGCGACATTGCTGGAGATCGACGTCGAGGGCGCCCGGCAGGTCCGGGCGGCGTTGCCAGGGACCCTGCTGGTGTTCCTGGCACCGCCGTCCTGGGATGAGCTCGTCCGGCGGCTGACCGGCCGGGAGACCGAGCCGCCTGATGTCATCAGCAGGCGGCTGGCGGCCGCGCGCGCCGAGCTGGCCGCCGGCGCCGAGTTCGACATCACCCTTGTCAACACGTCGGTCGATGATGTATGCGACCAGCTGGTAGCCTTGATGACGGCGCAGATGGCCGACTGACGCGCGCCGAGGCCTTTACCCGGCCCGGCTCGCACGCCTGGCTTGCCTCAGCACAGGCCTGGCCCGCTTTACCTCAGACCCGGAAGGCACATGGTGGCAGCGACTCCATCCACAGAAGGCATCATCAACCCGCCGATTGACGACCTCCTTCAGGTCGTCGACAGCAAGTACGGCCTGGTGATCATGGCGTCGAAGCGCGCCCGGCAGATCAACGCGTACTACGCCCAGCTCGGCGAGGGACTGCTGGAGTACGTCGGCCCGCTCGTCGAGACCCGCGTCCAGGAGAAGCCGCTGTCGATCGCGCTGCGCGAGATCAGCGAGCGCCTGCTCAGCGCGGAGCTCCCGCCAGCCGAGTCCTGACCCGCGATCCCGGCTATCCCGGATCCCGCCGGTGCGCATCGTCCTGGGCGTCAGCGCCGGAATCGCCGCCTACAAGTCGTGCGAGCTGCTCCGGCTCTTTACCGAGGCCGGTCACAGCGTCCGCGTCGTCCCGACGGCGGACTCCCTCAACTTCGTCGGCGCTGCCACCTGGGCCGCGCTATCTGGCCAGCCGGTTACCGCCACGGCCTGGGACGACGTGCATGAGGTTCCGCACGTGCGGATCGGCCAGCAAGCTGACCTGGTCATGGTGGCCCCCGCCACGGCCGACCTGATGGCGCGGGCGGCCGTCGGCATGTCAGGCGACCTGCTGACGGCGGTCCTGCTGACCGCCCGCTGCCCGGTGGTCTTCGCCCCGGCCATGCACACCGAGATGTGGGAGCACCCGGCCACCCGCGCCAACGTGGCGACGCTGCGCGGCCGCGGCGCCATCGTCCTGGAGCCGGCGTCCGGGCGGCTGACCGGTGCCGACACCGGACCGGGACGGCTGCCCGAGCCCGCCAGCCTGTTCGCCGCCGCGCTGCGCGCCGCGGCCCGCGGATCCGGCGGCCTCGGGCCGGACCTGGCCGGCCGCCAGGTCCTGATCTCCGCCGGCGGCACCCGGGAGGACATTGACCCGGTCCGCTTCCTCGGCAACCGGTCCTCCGGACGGCAGGGCTACGCGCTGGCCAGCACCGCCGCGAGCCGCGGCGCCCTGGTTACCCTCGTAGCCGCCAACACCGAACTCCCGGATCCGGCCGGGGTCCGGGTCATCCGGGTCACCTCCGCCCTGGAGCTGCGCGAGCAGGTGCTCGCCGAGGCGGTCGGCGCGGATTGCGTCGTCATGGCCGCCGCGGTCGCCGACTTCCGGCCGGCGAGGCGGAGCGAGGCCAAGCTAAAGAAGACCGGCGCGCCGCCCGAGCCCATCACCCTGGTGGAGAATCCGGACGTGCTCAGGGAGCTGGTCGCGAGCCGGCCGCGGCCGGGCCAGGTCATCGTCGGCTTCGGCGCCGAGACCGGCGACCTGCTGGCCAACGGGCGCGCCAAGCTGGCCGCCAAGGGATGTGACCTGCTGGTGGTCAACCAGGTCGGGCCCGGGCTCGCCTTCGGCACCAGCGACAACGAGGCGGTCGTGCTGAGCCCGGACGGCGCGGAGGTCAAGGTTCCCCGCGGGCCCAAGGAGGCTCTCGCCGACGTGGTCTGGGATCTGGTGCTCGCGCGCCTGAACCAGGGTTGACCGGCCGCTCCGCAGCGAATCCGAGGCACCGCCGTCGTGATTCGTCACGCGGGCCCCGGACCGCCGATAAACTTCACCGACAATTCAGTGCGAGAGAAATGGGTGCTCAGGTGGCTCGTCGCCTCTTTACGTCCGAGTCGGTCACCGAGGGCCATCCGGACAAGATGGCCGATCAGATCAGTGACGCGATCCTCGACAGCATGCTCAAGGGTGACCCGCACAGCCGGGTAGCCGTCGAGACAATGATCACCACCGGCCAGGTTCACGTGGCCGGCGAGGTGACCACCGACACTTATGTCGACATTCCGGGGATCATCAGGGAGAAGATCCTGGAGATCGGCTACGACTCCTCGGCCAAGGGCTTCGATGGCGCCTCGTGCGGCGTCCAGGTGTCCATCGGCTCTCAGTCGCCCGACATCGCGCTGGGCGTGCACGAGGCGTTCGAGCACCGCGAGGGCGAGGGCACGGACGAGCTGGACCGGCAGGGCGCGGGTGACCAGGGCCTGATGTTCGGCTACGCCTGCCGCGACACCCCGGAGCTCATGCCGCTGCCGATCATGCTGGCGCACCGCCTGGCGCGGCGCCTGTCCGAGGCCCGCCGCAGCGGCGCCGTGCCGTACATCAGGCCAGACGGCAAGACCCAGGTCACGATCGAGTACTCGGGTGACGAGGCGGTGCGGCTGGACACGGTCGTCGTCTCCACCCAGCACGCCCCCGGCATCGACCTGCGGGAACTGCTGGCCCCCGACATCCGCGAGCACGTGGTGGAGCCGGTGGTGAACGGCCTGGAGATCGACACCGAGGGCTTCCGGCTGCTGGTCAACCCGACGGGCCGTTTCGAGGTCGGCGGCCCGATGGGCGACGCCGGACTGACCGGCCGCAAGATCATCATCGACACCTACGGCGGCATGGCCCGGCACGGCGGCGGCGCCTTCTCGGGCAAGGACCCGTCCAAGGTCGACCGCAGCGCCGCCTACGCGATGCGGTGGGTCGCCAAGAACGTGGTCGCGGCCGGGCTGGCTGATCGCTGCGAGGCCCAGGTCGCCTACGCGATCGGCAAGGCTAAGCCGGTCGGCCTGTTCGTCGAGTGCTTCGGCACCGAGGAGGTGCCGGTCGAGCGCATCCAGGACGCGATCCTCAGCGTCTTCGACCTGCGCCCGGCGGCGATCATCCGCGACCTCGACCTGCTGCGGCCGATCTACTCCCAGACGGCCGCCTACGGCCACTTCGGCCGCGAGGAGCCCGACTTCTCCTGGGAGCGCACAGACCGCGCAGAGGCCCTCCGGGCCGCCGCCGGCGCCTGACGACCCCGCCACCCACTCCGCCCGGCCCCGCGGCCGGCGCCTGACCGCCGCCCAGCGGCTTGCCTGTTCCTGATCGCGGGGATTTCCCAGTCGAATTTACTGGGAAATCCCCGCGATCACGCATGTGCGCCCTGCGGCCGCCCGCCCTGAGGGGGTGGCCCGGCTCGTGAGGGCTTCGGTCGGCCGCGGGTGTCAGCGGCGTCTGGTAGGACAGGATCGTGGCAGGAGTCGCAGGTTCCGTACGCCAGGCGCGCAAGCCGCCGGCTCGTGGCGGCGCGGCCCGCGATGGGGCGGCCCGTGGCGGCCCGGCCCGCGGCGGTCCGGCGGTCCGGCAAGTACCGCGGTC
>Ga0208220_1001235_pt1 | contig 10794 bp, 11 predicted proteins | sample NGESurdeep092012_9_FD_184484 | JGI IMG/M metagenome (GOLD analysis project Ga0208220, IMG submission 184484) | Arctic peat soil microbial communities from Barrow, Alaska - NGEE Surface sample F53-1 deep-092012 (SPAdes) | ecosystem: Environmental > Terrestrial > Soil > Wetlands > Peat ... | reverse complement strand
CAGCAGCAATTCGTTTTCATGATTCCAACAGTAAAGTTCTAATTTCCGTTTCTGTCAATGTCCGCCATTTGCCCAGTTTCAACTCGCCCAGTTTGATTTTCCCGATCTGCACCCGCTGCAATTTTCTCACCGAAACATTTTGCGACTCAAACATCCGCCGCACCTCGCGATTTTTTCCCTCGCTCAATTCCAGTTCCACCACGCTCTTCGAGTTGCTGCTGCCGAGCAATCGCGTTTTTTCCGCCTTCAACTTCTCGCCGCCGTGAAAAATGCCGCGCGTGAACTCCGCCAGCATCGCTGGTTCAACCTTGCCTTCCACCGTCGCGATGTATTTTTTGCGGACGCCGTAGCGCGGATGCGTGAGGCGCAATGCGAATTGTCCATCATTCGTGAGAAAAATCAATCCTTCGCTGTTGAAATCCAGACGCCCCACGGAATGCACGATTTGCCACTCTTTTGGCAGCAAATCATAGATCGTCGGGCGGTCATGTTCATCCTTGTGCGAACAGACGCAGCCCGGCGGCTTGTTCAGCGCGATGTAAAGTTTCTTCCGGGCGCGGATGATCTTGCCGTCCAGGATCACCTCGTCGCGGTCGGGATCAACCTTCGTGCCGAGCAGCCGGACGAGCTGGCCGTTGACGCGGACTTTGCCGTCCAGAATGATCTGCTCCGCCGCGCGCCGCGAAGCGATGCCCGCGTCGGCCAGAAATTTTTGCAAACGAACGGAAAGTGACATGGGACAAGTGGCGCGTGACAAGAGCGCAAGTCCTGTCACTTGTCACTCGTCACTTGCCACGTTTTACGCGTCCGGTTTGGTTTTGCGCAGACCCGTGATGCGGTCGCCGGCCTTCCATTGGCCGCGTTTCTTGAGAAGTTCCGTGCGCTCGAAACGCTTGAGGACATTGCGCTTGCCGCCCAACGTGGACGCCGCGCGGAGACTGCGATGCTGTGACATAAATGATTTTGGTTAAAGTTCAGCCGCTTTCAACGAAAAGCGGACGGTTTGTATATCAGACCTGCGGACGCTTTGCCAATGTTAATTTGCCTTGGTAGGGATCATCTAAATTCCGTTCCGACTTGTCGCCACGTTTCAAATCCTTTTAACTGCTCGTCATGCCGACCAAGTTTGACGAAGCATTCGCCCGGGTTGAAAAGCTCGTCGCCAATTTTGAAGCTGGCAAAGAGCGCTACCTCTCTGCGGATTATCAGGAGGCGGAAGTCCGCAAAGATTTCATTGATAAATTTTTCTTTGCGCTCGGATGGGATGTGAATCACGACGAGCAGACGAATCCCTATGCACAAGAAGTCAAAGTAGAGCGCGGTGTCAACGAAGGTTTGGCGCGCAAAAGAGCCGATTACGCTTTTTATCTCACGCCCAATTATCGTGACGTGCGGTTTTATGTCGAAGCCAAGCGGCCATCAAATGACTTTGCATCCTCGGACAATTATCTCCAGACCATCCGGTATGGATGGTTCAACAAGAAAACCTCGCCGTTTGCCGTGCTGACCAGTTTCGAGGATTTTCATATTCTTGACTGTCGTCTCAAGCCGGACATCAAAAGCACATTGCCCCACGTTCTTGACCGCTTCACCTATACTGACTACGCAAACCGCGAAAAATTCAGCCGCATTTACTGGTTGTTTTCGCGTGAAGCTATCGCCAGCGGTTCGTTGGAAAAATATGCCGAGGATCATCCCATTTCCGACAGCAAACGCTTTCGTCGCGGATTATTCAAAGGCGGTGACACGAACCCGGACGACGATTTTCTGGAAGAACTGGACGGCTATCGCGAAAAACTCGCACAAGCCTTTAAGAAAAAGAATCCCGAACTTGATGGCAATTTGCTCACCGAAGTAACGCAACGCACGCTGGATCGCCTCGTCTTCACGCGCTTCCTCGAAGACAAAGGCATCGAAACGCCGCAGGTGGAAAACTTCGGCAAGTCTGAAGGCGCCTGGGAAGATTTCATAAATTGCTCGCTCGGACTTGACCGCAAATACAACGGTGCCGTCTATGGATGGCATTTCAAACTCGACGCGCCGGGTTTTGGGCCTGACGGAAATGTTTTTGCCCGCATCTGCGAGGAACTGACTGACCCGTCATCGCCTTACAATTTCAACACCATCCCCATTCATATTTTGGGGAGCATTTACGAACGTTTTCTCGGCAAGGTCATTACCGACAATGCGAAGGTTGAGTTCAAGTCGGAGAATCGCAAAAGCAAAGGCGTCTATTATACGCCGGAGTATATCGTCCGCTACATCGTGGAAAACACGGTCGGCAAAATGATTGAAGGCAAAGCACCAGCACAAATTGCCGAAATGAAATTCGCCGACATTGCGTGCGGCAGCGGTTCATTTTTACTGGGCGTTTATGATTTGCTTCTGCGCCACCACGCCGAGTATTACAGCGAAAATCCCGGCAAGTTGAAAAAGGGGGACTGTGTGCGGCGCGACGGCTCATTGCATCTTTCCCTCCAGAAGAAACGCGACATTCTCACTCACAACATTTATGGCGTGGACATTGACCCGCAGGCGGTGGAAGTCGCGCAGTTCTCGCTTTACCTTAAATTATTAGAGGATGAAACCGTTGGTTCGACGACCGAATTCCAGACAGAGTTTCATTTCACGCTGCTGCCCTCGCTTGACAAAAACATTGTGTGCGGTAATTCGCTCATCGGCCCGGATATTTTGGATGACGGCAAATTGAGCGACGAAGATGAAAAGAAACTGAACCCGATGGATTACGCGCAACGCTTCCCAACTATTTTCCGGCGCAAATTTTTTGGCAGCGAACTGCGCGAAGCAGCACCCGGCGATTTGGATCACAATGTTCCGAGCGGGATGCCGCTGCACGGAAGTTTCAGCTACAAGAAAACCAAAAAAGCGAAAGTTATTCCGCTGCCGGAACCGGAATACGAAGGCGGGTTTGATGCCATTGTCGGCAATCCGCCTTATATCCGTCCGCACAAAATGGATTCGGTCACAAAAGAATATTTTTGGCGGACGTTCAAAACATTTGTCGCCAAGTCGGATATTTATTCGTGCTTCATGGAAAAGGGAGTGAATCTGCTGCGTGCTGGCGGTCATTTTGGGTTTATCGTCCCGCACACATGGACTTCACTTGAAAGTTTTGAGGGTATTCGCCGCAAACTGGCAACGGAAAGCGAAATTTTAATTCTCGCACAATTGCCGAAGAAAGTCTTTCAAGACGCAACGGTTGAAACCTGCATATTTACCCTACGGAAATGTGCGACTGCGCCAAATCCGAACCACAAAATTGAAGTTGTCCGTCTGGATAATAAATCAAAGTGTGAGGAAGTCCGCCACTTTCCACAGTCCGATATTGCCCGTGGGCATCTCTATAATTTTCAACTTTATACAAAACCACAGACATCTGGGTTTACCGACCGATTGAAAACCATATCAAAACCTTTGTCTGTATTTGTGGAGTTTGTCTATGGATTCAAAACAGCGGACGATGAACAATTTATCCATAAAGACAAGCGTTACAAAGACTCAAGACAGTTCATCCGAAGTGCGGCCATAAACCGTTATTCGAATGAAAAGCCAGATGAATTTGTCTGGTATGTGCCGGAAAAAATGAAAGCCAACCGCGCAACCGCACGTCCGGGAGAAGCAAGACGTTTTGAATCTGAAAAGCTGATCGTGGCGCGAATGGGCAAAAATTTGATGGCAAATTATGATGCGGGCGGCCTTTACGTCAAAGATGCGATGCTTTTACTTCCAAAGGACAATACAAATTATTCGTTAAAATATTTGCTGGCACTAATCAATTCACGATTGCTCGGTTATTTGTATCAGGAGTATTTCATAACGATTGACGTTCTTAAAAATGCCATTCTGGATTTGCCCATTCGTCAAATAGATTTCAAGAAGCCCACTGACAAATCGCGTCACGACAAGCTGGTGGTGCTGGTTGACCAAATGCTGGCGACCAAAAAACAATTGCCGCAAGTGAAGAGCGAGCGGGACAGGGAATTTTACGAGAACAAGTGCGCCACGCTGGACAACCAGATAGACGCGCTTGTCTATGAACTCTACGGCCTGACAGCCGCAGAAATCAAACTCGTCGAAGGACGGATCTGAAAATCACCACTTCAATTCTTGCAACCGCCGCGCGACTTCCTCGGCGTTGGCGCGGCTGTTGAACGCGCTGATGCGGAAATAGCCTTCGCCCTTCGAGCCGAAACCGCTGCCGGGCGTGATGACCACGTTCGCCTCATTCAAAATCTTGTCGAACGCTTGCCAGCTCGTGACGCCTTTGGGCGTGCGCACCCAGATGTAAGGCGCGTTCACGCCGCCGAATACTTTAAATCCGGCTTTCTTCGCACCGGCGCGCAAAACTTCCGCGTTGCCGAGGTAATGTTTTATGAGTTCGGCCACCTGCAATTTTCCTTCCGGCGAATAAAGCGCTTCCGCCGCGCGTTGCACGATGTAACTCACGCCGTTGAATTTCGTTGTCGTGCGCCGATGCCAGAGCGGATGCAGAGGCTTCGCTTCGCCGGATTTCGTGAAAGCATTGAGCGATTTCGGAACGACCGTGAACGCGCAGCGTGTGCCGGTGAAACCGCCGTTCTTCGAGAAGCTGCGGAATTCGATCGCGCACTCGCGCGCGCCGGGAATTTCGTAGATTGAATGCGGAATGCCCGGCTCGGTGATGTAAGCCTCGTAAGCCGCGTCGAACAAGATCACGGATTTATGCGCGAGCGCGTATTTCACCCACGCTTCGAGCTGCTCGCGCGTGGCCGCCGCGCCGGTCGGATTGTTCGGCGAACAAAGATAAATCACGTCCACGTGTTTTTTTGGCGGTTCGGGAATGAAACCGTTGCTCGGTCTGCACGGCAGATAAACCAGCTTCGCGTAAGCGCCCGCTTCGTTTGCCTCGCCGGTGTGACCGGCCATCACGTTCGTGTCCACATAGACGGGATAAACCGGATCGCTGATGGCGATTTTATTTTTCGCGCCGAGGATGTCGAGGATCGCGCCGCAATCGCATTTCGAGCCGTCGCTGACAAAAATCTCGTCGTCGGCAATTTCAATTCTACGGTCGCGAAAATCATTTTTGGCGATGGCGGCGCGCAACCATTCGTAGCCTTGTTCCGGGCCGTAGCCTTTGAACGTTTCGCGCGCGGCCATTTCGTCCACGGCCTTGTGCAGCGCGGCGATGACGGCGGGCGGCAACGGTTCGGTCACGTCGCCGATGCCGCAGCGGATCAATTTTTTCGCGGCTTCGGGATTCGCGTCGCAAAAAGTTTTCACACGCCGCCCGATTTCGGGAAAAAGGTAGCCGGCTTTGAGTTTCAAAAAATTGTCGTTAAGAAATGCCATGTTTCAACCACAGATAAACACGGATGAACACGGATGTAAAACTTTGTCTCACGCAAAGGCGCAAAGGCGCGAAGAAAATTCATCTCCGACAATTTTCAAAAATAACTTTGCGTCTCTGCGCCTTTGCGTGAAAAGTTCTTTGAATAAAATCAAAGGCCGTTGACGATTCGCGAGATGCCGTTTCTAATCAATTCTTCGCCGAAGTTAATCAACAGGCCAAGTTTCAAATTCATCAAACGCAAGTGCGTCAGGACTTGTTTTTTGTGAACTGGTGCCACGGTTTCGATGGATTTGAGTTCAACAATGACTTTGCCTTCAACAATCAAGTCCGCACGAAAGCCTTCATTGAATTTAATTCCTTCCCAAGCAATTGGAATCGGCACTTGTCGCTCGACACGAAGCCCACGCTTTTGCAATTCATGCGCCAGCACGACTTCATAAACCGTTTCCAACAAGCCCGGGCCGAGCGTCGTGTGAATCTTAAACGCCGCATCAACAATTTGCGTTGCGATTTCGTTTTCGGTCATTTCAGTTCTTTGCGCCTTCGCGCCTTTGCGTGAAAAGTTTTACAGCAAAAATCCCGCGAGGCTCGCGGTCATGTAAGCGGCGAGCAGTCCGCCGATCATCGCGCGGAAACCGATCTTGGCCATTTCGCTGCGGCGTTCGGGCGCGAGCGAGCCGATGCCGCCGACCTGGATCGCGATGCTGGAAAAATTCGCGAAGCCGCACAGCGCATAAGTCGCAATCGTGAAACTGCGCGGGTCGAGCGCGAGCGTTTTGGCGTTGGTCGTGAGGTCGAGGTAGCCGACGAATTCATTCAGCACGATGCGTTCACCGAGAATTTGCCCGACGCTCAAGCAATCTTGCGTTGGCACACCCATCAGAAATGCGAACGGCGCGTTGACCCACCCGAAAATGTTTTGCAGCGTCACGGGATTTTTCACGCCGAGATGCGTCTGCGGAAATCCGACAACGTAATTCGCCAGCGCGATGATGGCGATGAACGCGATGAGCATGGCGATGATATTCAGCGCGAGATGAAATCCGTCGCCCGCGCCGCGGCAGATCGCGTCAATGGAATTCGCCGTGGTGCGCGGCACGGTGGCGGGCGAAGTGCCGGCGGTTTCGCTTTTCTCGGTTTCCGGCAGCATGATTTTCGCGATGAGCAGCGCGGCAGGACAATTCAAAACCGAAGCCGTCAGCAAATGTCCGGCGGTGTTTTGATAACCGGCGGCCATGCCCATCGCCGCGTAAACCGCCGCGACCCCGCCCGCGATGTGCGCCATGCCGCAAACCATGATCGTCATGATTTCGCTCTTCGTCATGCGCGGGATGTAAGGCCGGATGACGAGCGGCGCCTCGGTCTGGCCCATGAAAATGTTCGCGGCGGCGGAAAGCGTTTCGCTGCCGCTCGTGCCCATCGCCTTGCGCATCACGAACGCGACGGCGCGCACGACTTTTTGCAAAATTCCCCAGTGATAAAACAATGACGACAGCGAAGCGACGATGACGACCGTGCCGGTGACGAGGATGGCGAAGACAAGCCCGTGTTCCGCGCCAAATGTTTTGCCCATCAAATCTGAATCTGCGAGCGGGCCGAAAACGAATTTTGTTCCGTCCGTGGAAAATTGGATTAATTTCTGGACGACTTTGCCGGCGATGATGAAAAATTCCTTGCCAGCCTGCGTGTTCAAGATTAGCAGCGCGAGTGAAAATTGCAGGCCGAGTCCCCAAATCACCGTGCGCCACGGAAATAATTTGCGATTGTAGGAGATTGTCCACGCGATTAAAATCATCGTGAACCAGCCAAACAGACTGATGAACCGGAGTTCCATTTATTTTTTGGGAATTGGGGAGCGCAGCCGTCCCGGCTGCCGTTCGGCGCGTCCCGCGCAGAAAATTTTGCGTGGAGAGCAAACGCCGCGCAGAAAAATTTTAAAACAGTTTGTTCGTCCAATCGCGTTCATGTTTGACGCGAGACGCGTCAAACTGCGCCCGGGACGGGCGCGCTCCCCAAACATTTTGTCGTTTGTGAGTTCCATTTATTTTTTGCAGACGGTTTTGCAGGCTTCCTTGTAAATGTGCGAGTGTAAAACGCCGACGAACGGAAGATTGCGATAACGCTCGGCAAAATCAAGACCGTAACCGACGACAAAAAAATCCGGCACGCTGAAGCCGACGTAATCCGCCTGGATTTTTTCGACCCGGCGTTCCGGCTTGTCAAGCAGCACGCAGACTTTTATCCGGCGCGGTTTGAGCGCGCGTAGTTTCGGCAGGACACGGCTCAAAGTTTTGCCCGTGTCCAGAATGTCGTCCACGAGCAGCACATCGCGTCCGCGCACATCGAGACGCAATTCTTTCGTGAAAACCAGTTCGCCGGATTCCGTGCCGACGCCGTAGCTGGAAACGCCAATGAAATCAAGGCGCAAGGGCAAATTCAAGTGGCGGATCAAGTCGGCGAGAAACATCACCGTGCCGCTCAAGAGCGAGACGACGACGGTTTCGCGCCCGCGAAAATCGCGCTCGATTTCGCCCGCGAGGATTTTGATCCGTCGCGCGATTTGTTCTTCCGTGATCAAAACGCGCTCCACTTCCCTGCGCCAATTTCCGAAAACTTTACGTTTTGAATTTTTAATTTTAAGTTTCGCGCTCACGGGTTCAAACGCTTCGGTTTATTTCAACAACGCGACAAGATTATCAAGGCACAGTTGCGACCATGTTTCCATCTGCTCGCGTTTCGCCTTGAGTTCTTCAATGGGAAGAAACTCAACTTGCGTGATGACCTGTTCGTTTTTCTTCACCTTGTCCGGCGTGCGAAACAATAAATGCACAACGCCAAAATGAACGCGGCCGACTTCGGTGGAATCGTCGTTGATCAGGCCGACGGGTTTTGCATCGAACGGGCCTTCGACAGAAAGTTCCTCGCGCACTTCGCGTTCGACGGCCTCTTGGAATGCCTGCAAGCCGACTGCAAAGAGCGAATGATCTTCGTCATTGATGTGGCCGCCAATGCCAATCGAGCCTTTGGCGACGAGACGCTGTTCGCCAGCCTTTTTGCCGCGGACATAATGAAGAATGTTTTTCCCGTCAGTGACCACGACGTATGGAATGATCTGTTTGAAATCTGGATTGGTTTCAGCCTGGGCGCGCGGCTGAAAGCTGTTGTTCTTCTTGTCGAGGATTGCCGGCAGATAGCGATTAACATCGGCGCTGAAACCTTGAAAAACGCCGAGCTGCTCAAAAAGCGAGCGGGGAAACACGAGAACTTTTTCGTCTGCAACAGCCATAATCAGTTGAGAATATAGAAGCTGAAAACCGTAAGCTAGAATTTAGAAGCCGGAATTTTCGGTTGCAAACCGCCAACTTCCAGCTTCAAACTTCCAACTCCTCATTTTGCGCTTTGAACTTCGCGCGCAAACGCCTATAAAAATGCCATGCCAACGCTTCTAGCCAACGGCGGGCCGGTGATCTGGCTGATCCTGATCGCCGCCGCCATCGCCATCGCCGTGTTCATCGAACGCGCGCTGCACTGCCACCGCGCGCAGATCAATTCCACGGAATTTCTCAACGGCGTGCGCAACGTGCTCAAGCGCGACAACGTCGTCGAAGCCATTTCCATCTGCGACGCCACGCCCGGCCCCGTCGCGCGGCTGGTGAAAGCCGCAATCCTCCACCGCGACAAAGGCCGCGAGCGCGTGCGCGAAGCCGTCGAGGAGGCCGGCCTGACCGAAGTGCCGTTGCTTGAGGAAAAATTGAACCTGCTCGCGACCATCGCGCAGATCGCTCCGCTGCTCGGCCTGCTCGGCACGATTGTCGGCTTCATGGATGTTTTCAAGGTCATCGAAAAGAAAGGTCTGTATTCGAATATGGAATTATTGTCGGCGGGCATCTGGCACGCGCTGATTTGCGCGGCGGCGGGCATCGCCGTGGCGATTTTTTCCCATGCGGGTTACAATTATCTCATCAGCCGCGTCAACAAAATCGTCCTCGACATGGAACGCGTCTCCGGCGAGATCGTCAACATCGTCACCGAAGGCGGCAACGGCAAATCCCCATGAAATTTCCCCGCAACACCCGGTTGCTGCGCAGCCCGTTTGACATCGCGCCGTTCGCCGCCGTTTTTTTTCTGCTGGTGATTTTCGTGATGCTCACCGGGCTTTTGCCCACGCCCGGACTGCCGCTGCAATTGCCCGCAGCAAATGATTTGCCTGGCACGGACAAACCAAGCGTGGCCGTGGCCGTTGATTCGAGCAGCCGGCTTTATTTTGCCGACCAGATTGTCAACGAGGCGCAATTGAATTCCAGCTTGAGAAACGCAGTGAAAAATTCCCGCGAACCGCTCACGCTTGTCATCCAGGCCGACAAAGCCGTGACTTACGGACAGCTTGTCCGCCTGACGATGCTCGCGCGCGACGCGGGCATCACCAACGTGCTGCTCGCCACGCTGCCGCGCGTCATCAGCGCGCCCGACCAGCCATGAACGACGCGGCGGCACATACACCTGCGCCGGGACTTGCCGAGCCGAACCAGGCTGCGCCGGAAGCTTCGCCCAGGCGAGAGCCGGATGGCGAAGGCTGGTCGAAAAAAAAATGGCTGGCGGCTGTCGCAATCATTTTTGCCGCGCACGTCGCGATCATATTCGCGCTTGGCGGAAAAAAAAGAGTTGTCCCGCTCGCCGTCACAAATGTTCCCAGGCTGAGACTGGCGGACAATTCAAGCGAAATGCTCGCGCTGGACGACCCGACACTTTTTGCCCAGCCACACCTCGAAGGTTTCGCCGGGCCGGCGTTACGCAACCAGCAGCTTGGCCAGTTTCACCGCCAAGACTGGACCGAGCCGCCGCGCTGGCTTCCGTTGCCCGCAGAAAATCTCGGCGCGACTTTCAGCCGGTTCATGCAGACTAATTATTTTGGAGGTTACACGAGCGACTTCAAACCGCAGCCGAAATTGAGCGCGCCGCCGCCGGTTGAACCTGTGTTCGCGCAAAATTCCACGCTGCAAATCATCGGCGGCCTTGCGCGGCGTCGCTTGCTGGACAAAATCAGTCTGCCGTCTCTGCAATATAACGACGTGATTGCGCCGAGCGTCGTGCAGGCTCTCGTGGACGAGGCGGGCAACGTCGTTTCCGCCGTTTTGCTGCCGTCGGAAAACAGCACGGAAGCCGCCGGACGCGCGGCCATTGGCGACACGACCGCGCTGCAAATCGCCCTGAAGCTGCGCTTTGCGCCGTCGTCGCAACAAACGCTGGGCAGACTGATTTTCAACTGGCGCACTGTTCCGCTCTCGGCCACCAACGCGCCCGCCGCGTCGCCATAAATGTCCGCCGCCGCGCTCATCGTCGTTTATGTGGCCGTGCTGCTGGGCGCGCTGATCGGGCTGTGGATTTATTCGGAAATGCGGCGGCACCGTTTCGGCCCGGCGCACACGGACGACCGGATTTTC
>Ga0208220_1001234_pt1 | contig 10799 bp, 10 predicted proteins | sample NGESurdeep092012_9_FD_184484 | JGI IMG/M metagenome (GOLD analysis project Ga0208220, IMG submission 184484) | Arctic peat soil microbial communities from Barrow, Alaska - NGEE Surface sample F53-1 deep-092012 (SPAdes) | ecosystem: Environmental > Terrestrial > Soil > Wetlands > Peat ... | reverse complement strand
CGCAAAACTGTAACAGGTTCTCGTTGCCGATCCCCGGGCCAGGTCGGGCGACTTTCGGGTACGACCGGACCTCTTTTTTGGACCCCGGCCGGCCGGAAACGGATGCCCGGGTCCGCCCCCCGCGCACCGCCCCGGACGGCAAAGCCCCTACCGAGCCGCTGTGCCTATGATCAATGATCACTGACACACGTTCTAGAAATTGCCCCTCCGCGGGGGTGCCACCCACCCACACCGCCGGCCGGTTGGGCCGGCTGAAAGGAGGACCATGGGTCTCGAAGAGATCGACCTCATCGACGGGCGCAACTTCGTGGCCGGCGTCCCCCACGAGTGGTTCCGCCGGCTCCGGGCCGAAGCCCCGGTGTACTGGCACCCCGAGGCGGCGGCCCACCGGGGTGGCTTCTGGACCGTCACCGACTACGACGACTGCGTCACGGTGAACCGGGACTGGGAACGCTTCTCCTCGGCCAAGCATTCGGCCCTCTTCGCCGACATGGACGACGAGCAGTTGGCCCAGCAGCAGCTGATGATGCTCAACATGGACCCGACCATGCACACCCGCTACCGCCGTCTGGTCAACAAGGGCTTCACCCCGAAGTTGGTGCGCGATCTGGAGCAGCAGATCGTCGGGTACGCCGACGGCATCATCGACACGGTGTGCGAGCGCGGCACGGCCGACTTCGTCGAGGAGATTTCGGCCGAGCTCCCCCTCCTGGTCATCGCCGAGTTGCTCGGGGTGCCCCAGGAGGACCGGCGCAAGGTCTTCGACTGGTCCAACCGGATGATCGGCTCGGACGACCCCGAGTACCAGATCGAGGGGGCCGACTCGGGCGAGGCGGCCATGGCCGTCTTCAGCTACGCCGAGGAGCTGGCGGCCCGCCGGCGGCTGGAACCGCGCCAGGACCTCGTCTCGGTTCTCATCGATGCAGAGGTAGAAGGCGAGAAGCTGGACCAGCTCGAGCTCGATCTTTTCTTCATGCTCCTCATCGTGGCCGGCAACGAGACCACCCGGAACCTCATGTCGGGCGCCATGGTGGCCTTCTTCGACCATCCCGACCAGTGGGAGAAGCTGCGCCAGGACCGCAGCCTCCTTCCTAGTGCAGTCGAGGAGATGCTGCGCTTCGTCACGCCCGTCATGCACTTCCGCCGCACCGTGGTGGCCGACACCGAACTCGGGGGCCAGGCACTCCAGGAGGGGGACAAGATCGTGTTCTGGCATACCTCGGCCAACCGGGACGAGTCCGTGTTCACCGATCCCGACACTTTCGACATCGCGCGCTCCCCCAACAACCACATGGCGTTCGGCGGGGGCGGCCCCCACTTCTGCCTCGGCGCCAACCTGGCCCGCATGGAGATCATGGTGATGTTCGACCGCCTGCTCGACCGCATCCCCGACATTCGTCTCGACGGCGAGGTGCAGCGGTTGCAGTCCAACTTCATCAACGGGACAAAGCACATCCCGGTGGCCTTCGCGCCGTCCGCACCCATCGGCGCTACGCCGTTGCCGGCCCGGGCCGGCTGAGCGGCGTGCCGCAGACCGACTCCAGGGCATCAGCCCGACCCGACGCGCCGGCCCGCTTCCATCAATCGATTACCTTCCTGCCCACCCGTCAGGCCGTGCCACTGGCCCGGGTCAGCGACGAGCTGGGCTACGGCGGCATCTACATCTCGGACCACCTCTTCAACCCCCGCTCGCTCGAGTCCCGCTACACATACTCAGTGCGCGAGGACGGGGCGCCCGGCTGGGAATCCGAAACGCCGTGGCCGGATCCGATGTGTGTGATTTCCGCCCTCTCCTCGGTCACCGAGCAGCTCCTCTTCACCACCGGCGTGTACATCGCCCCGGCCCGGGACCTCATCACCGTAGCCAAGTCGGTCGGTACCACCGCCGTCCTGTCCGACAACCGAGTTCGCCTGGGCGTCGGCGTGGGCTGGTGCAAGGAGGAGTTCGACCAGACCGGACAGGACTTCAGCACCCGGGGCAAGCGGCTCGATGAGATGATCGTGGCCCTTCGGGCGTTGTGGCAAGGCGGCTGGGTCGAACACCACGGCACTTACTACGACGTGCCCGAGTGTCAGATCGAGCCGTCACCGACCGCGCCCATCCCCATCATCGGTGGCGGCCACTCACCGGTCGCCCTGCGCCGCACCGCGGCGCTGTGCGACGGCTGGATCGCCGCCGGCGCCTACAGCGAAGAGGAGGCCTGGACGCACTTGGGCGAACTGCGCCAAGCTCTCGACGCCGCCGGCCGGAGTGACAAGGACTTCTCGATCTATCTCTCCCTCAACGAGCGTCCCGATCTCGACATGTTCCACCGGTTCATCGATGCCGGCGTGACCGACTTCGTGTGCGCCCCTTGGATGTTCGTCACGGTCGAACCCGGTACGCCCGACGACAAGGCTCTCTCCGACCGGCTCGCCGCGGTCAGGTGGTTCGCCGACGAGATCTTGGACAAGCTATGACCTGAGTCGTTGGGCCCGAGACATTGCGGAAGTAGGGATGGCGCCATGAAAGACATGAAGATCGGATTGCAGCTGGGGTATTGGGGCGCGGGTCCTCCGCCGAACGCGGTGGAACTGGTCCAGGAGGCCGAGCGCCTGGGCTTTGACTCCGTCTGGACGGCCGAGTCCTACGGCTCCGACGCCCTCACTCCTCTGGCCTGGTGGGGCTCGCGCACCGAGCGGGTCCGTCTGGGCACCTCGCTGTGCCAGCTCTCGGCCCGCACCCCGACCGCCATGGCCATGGCCGCGTTGACCATGGACCATCTCTCCGGTGGTCGCTTCGTCCTCGGCCTCGGTGTCTCGGGGCCCCAAGTGGTCGAGGGCTGGTACGGGCAGTCCTTCTCCGCGCCGCTGGCCCGGACCCGGGAGTACGTCGACATCGTGCGCCAGGTGCTGGCCCGTGAGCGGCCCGTGACCAACGACGGGCCGCACTACCCGCTGCCGTACCCCGGCGGCACCGGTCTGGGCAAGCCCCTCAAGCCGATCGTCCATCCGTTGCGGGCCGACATCCCCATCATTCTGGGCGCCGAGGGTCCGAAGAACGTCTCCCTGGCCGCCGAGATCGCCGACGGCTGGTTCCCCATCTTCTTCTCTCCCAAGGCCATGTCCTCCTTCGAGGCCTCACTCGACGAGGGCTTTGCCCGACCAACCGCTCGCTGCACCGCCGCCGACTTCGAGGTACTGGCCTTCGCGCCCACGGTGATCGCTGATGACATCGATGCTGCAGCCGATGGCTTTCGTCCCTCCCTGGCCCTCTACATCGGCGGGATGGGGGCCAAGGAGATGAACTTCCACTTCGACGTCTTCGCCCGCATGGGCTACGAGGAAGCGGCCACCAAAATTCAGGACGCCTATCTCGACGGCCGCAAGGACGACGCCGCCGCTGCCGTGCCCACGGCCATGGTCGAGGACATCGCCCTGGTCGGCCCGACCGAGAAGATCCGTGACGACCTGGAAGCCTGGCGTGAGTCGCGTGCCACCAGCATGTTGATCAACGGCGATGTGGCCACCCTGCGCACCATGGCCGAACTGGTGGTCGGTTAGCTCGCCTCACGCCCGTGAGCTCCGCAACCGCCTGATCAGCGTCGGGCCCGATGTGGAGGTGCCCCTAGTCCAGGCTGAACGGTGGATACTGGTCGGTCATGAGCAGGACGTATGCACTCACTCGTGTCCCCCAGCGGGTGACGCCGACGACGTAGTTGCGCATCCCCGCCGGCCACGCTCCGGTGATCAACACCGCGAAGAACGCGATGATCGCGACCACGTAGACCCCGATGTAGAGGAAGAGCAGGACAATGTAGTGCGGGAAGGCCAACAGCCACTTGATGAAGATGAGGCCGCGGCTGAGCTTGGGGGCGGGCTGTGCCGACAACGTGGCGGGCTCGGTACCGGGATCGGCCGCTACTGCCGGAAAGGCGAACTCCGGGTAGCTCTCACGCATGAACAGCGCATACGACACCACCCGCCACTGGTAGCGCAGGACCATAGTGTTGAAACCGAACAGACCTTCGGGCATCTGGCCGGTAAAGAGGATGGCAAACCACGAGATGATGAAGACCACCCGCTGGACGATGGCCAGCACGTAGAGAACCACCATCTGGGGAATGATCAGCAACCAGTGCACCAACGGTCGCCATCGGGCGATCTTGTCCGGAGCATCGAGATCGAGCTGAAGCGGAAAGGTGGGTGGGATCATCGCTGGCGAGGTCATAACAGCAGGGTAGACCCCGGACGGCCGCAAAGTCGGGATATTCGCCGTTCAGCGGCATGTCCGCATCCTGCCCCGCCATCTTCAGCTTCGGGGATCGTCCACTGCCATCTCCGATCAACAGGTGGGAGGTCGGGGTCGGCAGCGGCGAGAGCCATCCGGACCGCCGACCACGACGATCCCGTCTCCCCAGGACGCCCTTGGCCAGGAGACACGTTCGGATCATGTTCAACGTCACACCCATCGGCCACAATACCGAGATGACCCTTTTCGATTGGACGGACGCCGACGATCCGGCGCCCGGCAATCCGGACCCGCCCCGGGTGGCGATCGAGCCAGGCGTGATGCCTGCGCCCCAGACCCCGGAGGCCCGTGGTCGGCCCGAGGTGGAGATCCGCACCAGCACTCGCCGGCGCAAGACCTCCGAGGCCAAATGGATGGGCGATCGTATTGTGGTATCGCTCCCTGCCCATCTCAAAGGCGAAGCGCGGGAGAAGACGATCGCCTGGCTGGTCGACCGCCTGGTGGCCAAGCAGCCGTTGCGGGTCGCTGCGGGCGACGACGAACTCATGGCGCGCGCACTCGTGTTGTGCGCTCGGTACCGGATGCGCGTTCAGCCCAGCGCAGTCCGATGGGCGACCAATCAGACAGCCCGGTGGGGCTCCTGTTCATTTCATTCTGGAGAGATCCGAATCTCACACCGACTGAGTTCGGTGCCCGGGTGGGTGCTCGACAGCGTGCTGGTCCATGAACTGGCGCATCTGGTGCACCCCGATCACTCGCCGGCCTTCCATCAGCTGGCCGACCGCTTCCCGCGGCACAAGGAAGCCGGCTACTTCCTGGCCGGCTACGGGCTGGGGCTGGGGTCCGAACGGGCGTGATCTTCGAGGCAGGTTCGAGACGTGTGGTCGATGGCAAACGTTCCAGGGCTCACTATTCGTACTCTCACGATTCCTCCGGCGAGACCGGCTGCGGCAACGGTCGGGACAACCCAAACAGGCGTCGGAGTCGAGTGATCATTCGAAACGTTCTCGAATTGAGGACTGCATCGAGCTGTTGCTGAGACGCCGCGGACTGTCGTCGGGCGTCTTGCAGCGATTCTTGACTGCGTAGTTGCTCTCTTTGCAGATCCTGCAGTTCCTTGTCCAGGCGGGCTGAGCGCGCCACTTCCCGGTGCACCTGGTCACCGAGCCGGTTGGCCCGATCGGCCAACGCGGTGAGGTCGTGCGTCCCATTGTCGAGAACGGCCTTCACCACGAATTGATACGTTTCGGCTTCTGGGTCATCCAGGATCACGTCGATGGTTGACTGGTCAACGCTGTCGTGTGTGACCCCGAGCTCCGTGCCAAAGAGGGGCGCGACAACGCGTCGGGTCTCCATCAGCACGAGTCCGGCCTCCCGGATGAGCTCCTCCAGGGAGCTCCCGGTGAAGAACCGGATGTGCGTGCGATCGAGGAGCCCCGTGTCGCCGTAGGGAAAGGCGCCGAGCAGCAACGCCATCCTGACGTCGCCGTGGGCGATGTTCGGGACAGAGATAGCCACATAGCCCGACGGATTCAGATGGCGCACCGCGGCGCGCAAGGCGGCCAAGGGGTCACGAAGGTGCTCCAACACATCCCCAAAGGTCACGACATCGAACTGCTCTCCGTCGAGATCTCGCCAGGGTGTCCCGACATCGAGGTCGCCCACCACGACCTTCTCGGCCCACTTCTCGGCGACGGCGGCAGCCTCGGCGTCAAGCTCAATTCCGACCACGGTGCACCCGCGTTCGGACAGGACCTTGGTGACGAACCCATTCGCACACCCCACTTCGAGGACGCGCTTGTTATAGCCGACGATGTCCAGGATGAACGAGTGAGGATTGTTCTCGGCGTCCGGATCGACCGGAACTTCATAGATGAATGCCAACCGGTGTCCCTCTCGTCGAGCAGGTCTCCATTGGCACTATATATGCGGCCATATTGCCATCTTGAACTACCGGTGCAAGGGCCCTCGGCGACATTGGCGCGGACGTCACGAGCGTCGACGGAGTGCCGCCGACCAGCCCGGTGTTAGACCGGTTCGGCCACCAGGATCCGCCCGAGCCGGCGCAGACTCTCGTTGGCCCCACCGAGCGTGAGCTCGATCTGCCGGGTCAACAGGAAGTACCGGTGCAAGGGGTAGTCGCGGTCCACGCCGACGCCACCGTGCAGGTGGGCCGCGGCGTGCACCACGCGCTGGCCACCTTCGGCGGCCCAGTACTTGGCCACGGCCACCTCGGACGCCGCCGGCAATCCGGCCGAGAGCCGTGAGGCGGCCTGCCACGCGGTGAGGCGGATGGCCTCGGTGTCGACGTAGGCATCGGCCGCTCGCTGTCCCACCGCCTGGAAGGTGGCGATGGGCTTCTCGAATTGCACCCGTGTCTTGGTGTACTCGGCGGTGAGCTCCAACGCGGCAGCACAGGCACCGGCCTCCAACACGCACAGCGCCGTGATGCCGAGCTCCGTCATGAACGTCACGATGGCCGCCCCGTCTGCGCCGGGCCCGCCGATCTGGCGGTCGGCGGCCAGGGACACCGCGGACAGTTCGACGATGGCTTCGGGCCGGCCGGTGGTGGTGGTCTGCCGGGTGAGGGTCACGCCGTCTGCGTCGGCATCGACGATGAAGACGCCGACCCCCCCGTGGGTGCCGTCGGCCCCGATGAGAGTGGCGGGGACGAGGAGGGACTGCGCCACGTAGGCCGCCGGCACGCAGGCTTTGGTCCCGCTGAGGACCCACGTTCCGTCGGCTCCCACCGTCGCGGTCGTGATCGGCGCCGTGCCGCCGGGAAGGATGAGATCTCCCGCCAGTTCGGCCAGAGCGGCGGTCAGGATCGTCCGGCCGGAACTCACCCCGGGCAACCAGGTGGCCTTCTGCTCATCGGTGCCGAACTGGGCGATCGGCGCCGCACCGTAGATCATGGTCTCCACCACGGGGACGTAGGCGGCGGTGCGGCCGGCGGCTTCGATCACCAGGCAGGCGGCGACGAAATCGAGGCCGGCGCCGCCGACATCCTCGCCCAGGGCGATCCCGAGCAACCCGGCCTCGGCCAACTCATGCCAAAGGTCGCGGTCGATTGGTCCTTCGTCCTGCGCCGCCGTCTCGATGTCCTTGAGTCGCTCATGCGTGACGCGCTCGCTGAAAATCCGGCCGGCCAACTCCCTGACGGCTTCTTGCTCTTCGCTGTAGCTGAAATCCATGTGAGTTCTCTGCCTCTGTCGTGAGTGGGTGATCGATCGGACTAGCGCAATGACCGCGGCATGCCGAGGCCGAAGATGGCGATGAGGTCACGCTGGATCTCGTTGGTGCCACCGCCGAAGGTGAGGATGATCATGGAGCGGGCGTACATCTCGAGGCGACCGGCGATCACCGCAGCCGGCGAACCCCGGGTGAGGTAGCCGGCTTGGCCGAGGATCTCCAGCAACAAGCGGAAGGCCCGGAGGTAGAACTCGGTACCGAAGACCTTGATGGAGGAGGCGTCGGCCACATCGAGCTTTCCCTGCGTGGCCTGCCAGGCCACCTTCCAGTTGATGAGGCGGAGAAACTCGAGTTCGGCGTAGACCCGGGCCAGGTGCTCCTGCACCCATTCCTGGTCGTCGACCCGCCGCCCGTCGGGCAGCTTCGTGGCGTGCGCCCACGCCCGGACGTCGGCCAGCACCCGTTCGATGATCCCCGGTGAGCAGAGCGTGACCCGCTCATGGTTGAGCTGATTGGTGATGAGGGTCCAACCCTGATTCTCGCCGCCGACCAGGCTGGTGGCAGGGACGCGGACGTCCTCGTAGAAGGTGTAGTTGATGTTGTGGTCACCGAGGAGCTTCATGGGGACGACGCGGATGCCGGGCGTATCCATGGGGATGACGAACATGGAGATGCCCTTGTGCTTGGACACGTTCGGATCCGTCCGGGTGGCCAGCCAGATGTAGTCGGCATCGCCCGCGAGGCTGGTGAAGATCTTCGAGCCGTTGATCACGTACTCCTCGCCGTCGCGCACGGCCTTCGTGGTCAGCGAGGCCAGGTCGGTGCCCGAGTTCGGCTCGGTGTAGCCAATGCAGAAATGGATCTCGCCGGCCAGGATCTTGGGCAGGAAGAATTCCTTCTGCGCGTCGGTGCCGAAGTTCATGATGGTGGGACCGACCGTGTTGATGGTCAACATCGGTACGGGTGCCCCGCTGCGCATCGATTCGTCGAAGAAGATGAACTGCTCAATGGCGGAACGGCCCTGGCCCCCCCACTCCTTGGGCCAGCCGATGCCGAGCCACCCGTCGGCGCCCATCTGCTTGACCACCCGGCGCACGGTGGGCCCGATGCCGTGCGATTGTGACAGTTCGACCTCCAACTCGGGGGTCAGCAGGTTGTCGTAGTAGGTCCTCAGCTCCCGCTTGAGCGCCAACTGCTCCTGGGTATACGAGATCTCCATGGTGTCCCTCCCGGGCCGCGCCGCATCGGCGACCCTGCAATCTTGGCGCAGCGAGATCGGCCGGGCGATCCCTTGCTTCGTAGAACACGTTACATTCCGGCCCCCTCGCCGGGCCAATGGGTCGGGCTGCGGGCGGGGCGCGGCCACCCGGTAACGTGGCGTCGGCCTCGGGCGAGATCCGGGCCTCTGATCGAATCGAGGAGCCAGTCCATGCCTGAAGCAGTCATCGTCGCCACCGGTCGCACCCCCATCGGCCGAGCCAACAAGGGCTCCCTGGTCGAGTGCCGTCCCGATGACCTCGCCGCGCTGGTGCTCAAGGCCGTGTTGGCCAAGGTGCCGCAACTCAATCCCTCCGACGTCGAGGACGTCCTGATGGGGTGTGGGCAGCCGGCTGGGGAGGCGGGCTACAACGTCGCCCGCGTCGCCGCCATCTTGGCCGGGATGGACAACGTTCCCGGCGTGACGGTGAACCGCTACTGCTCCAGCTCGCTGCAGACCATCCGCATGGCGGCCCACGCCATCCGGGCCAGCGAGGGGGATGTCTTCATCGCGGCCGGGGTGGAAACGGTCAGCCGCTACCGGCAGGGCGCCTCGGACACCGGGCCGCACAACGTGGCGTTCGCGGCCGCCGAGGAGCGCACCACGGCCCGGACGCCGGCGGTCTCCGACCCCTGGACGCCCCTGGCCGGGAGCCTGCCCGACGTCTACATCGCCATGGGGCAGACGGCGGAGAACGTGGCCGAGTACGAACAGGTCAGCCGGGAGGAGATGGACGAGTTCGCGCTGCTGTCTCAGACCCGGGCCGTGGCCTCGCAGGAGAACGGCTTCTTCGAGCGGGAGATCATCCCGGTGACGCTGCCCGACGGCACCGTGGTGACCAAGGACGATGGCCCCCGGGCCGGCACCACCCTCGAGGGACTGGCCAAGCTGAAGCCGGTCTTCCGCGAGGGAGGCACTGTCACCGCCGGCAACGCCTGCCCGCTCAATGACGGGGCGGCGGCGGTCATCGTCATGAGTGACACCAAGGCCAAGGCGCTGGGCATCACACCCCTAGCCCGCATCGTGGCCAGCGGCGTGACCGGGTTGAACCCCGAGATCATGGGCCTGGGCCCGGTCGACGCCTGCCGTCAGACCCTCGAACGCGCCAAGATGACCATCGACGACATCGATCTGGTCGAGATCAATGAGGCCTTCGCGGCGCAAGCCATACCTTCGGCCAAGCACCTGAGCATCAGTTGGGACAAGCTCAACGTGAAGGGGGGCGCCATTGCCTTGGGTCACCCCTTTGGTCAGACCGGCGCCCGCATCATGACCACGCTCCTCAACGCGCTGGAGGACACCGGCAACACCTTCGGGCTCGAATCGATGTGCGTGGGCGGCGGCCAGGGCATGGCCATGATCGTGGAGCGGCTGAGTTAGTCCGGCCGGACCGGCCATCCGACGGCGATCGGGAGCGTGACGCACCCGGGTGGCAACTTCTGAGGTGGCTGAGGGGGAGGTGCCAAACTTGATGCATGTCCGAGTCGCATGGAACTCGCGAGGGCTATCACACCATCACGCCTCGCATTGTCGTTGACGACGTGCCTGCCCAGGTTCACTTCCTGCGCCTCGTGTTTGAGGCACGTGGTGAGGTTGAACCGAACCGACCGGCTGAGATGCGCATCGGCGACTCGCTGCTCATGGTGACATCGGCCACCGAGCGCGAGCGATTTCCGGCGTTCCTCTACGTCTACGTGTCTCAGGCGGACGAGGTGTACCAACGGGCGATTGCGGCTGGGGCGACTTCATTGGAGGCTCCAATCGACACGCCGTACGGTGATCGCCGGGGCATGGTCCGTGACCCGTTTGGAAACATCTTCCAAATCGCTCATCCGATTGCCGCCGCCTCCTAGAGACCGGACCGAGCCAGCGGGCTGGAGGCGCGCACGACGCCTTTAGGGTGCGAATGTGACGAATTGGACTGCGGCCGATATACCCGAGCAAACCGGACGGACCTGCGTGGTCACCGGAGCCAACAGTGGTCTTGGCGCGGTGATCGCCACTGAGCTGGCGCGCGCTGGTGCACACGTCATCGTCGCCTGTCGCGATGTCAGCAAGGGCGAGCGGGCCGTCGCATCGATGCCGGGCCACGTCGAAGTCCGTCAGCTTGACCTGGCC
>Ga0208220_1001233_pt1 | contig 10807 bp, 8 predicted proteins | sample NGESurdeep092012_9_FD_184484 | JGI IMG/M metagenome (GOLD analysis project Ga0208220, IMG submission 184484) | Arctic peat soil microbial communities from Barrow, Alaska - NGEE Surface sample F53-1 deep-092012 (SPAdes) | ecosystem: Environmental > Terrestrial > Soil > Wetlands > Peat ... | reverse complement strand
GCTATCTGCTTACGATACGATACCTCACCGTCACTTAAGGTAACAGCCCCCGATAGCGCGCCCCCACGAGGCACCGCCCTGCGGCGTGTTGTCGGAACGTGTTCGAAGTGTTGCGCAGCGCGATAGAGCGCTAGTCGACCGCGATCCGGTAGCCGGCCCGGGGCTGGGTCAAGATCAGCGGCGGGCCGCCCGGCCGCTCGAGCTTGGCCCGCAGCCGTCTGATGTAGACCCGGACGTACTCCGTCTCGGTCTCGTACCCGCGTCCCCACACCCGGCGCAGCAGATGGGCCCGCGACAGCAGCTTGCCCCGGTTCAGCGCGAGCTCGCGGAGCAGGGCGAACTCGGTCGGCGTGAGGTGCACCTGCTCGCCCGACAGTCGCACCACCTGGCCCGAGAGGTCGATCTCGACGTCGCCGAGCACGATAATGGACGGGGTGGCCTCGGTCGCGCCCTCGGCCGGGCGGGTCCGGCGGAGCGTGGCCAGAATGCGCGCCAGCAGCTCCTCAATGCCGAACGGCTTGGTCATGTAGTCGTCGGCGCCCATGTTGAGCGCGGTCACCTTGTCCCGCTCGCCGCCGCGGGCCGACACCACGATGATCGCCACCGGGGACCGCTCGCGGATCTGCCTGCACAGCTCGAACCCGTCGACCTCGGGCAGCATCAGGTCGAGCAGCACCATGTCCGGCTGCTCGGTCTCCAGCATCGACAGCGCCTTGCTGCCGTCGCTCGACACCAGCGTGTCGAAGCCGCGCACGGCCAGGTTGGACCGGATCAGGTCGACGATGTTGGGGTCGTCCTCGACGATGAGCACCCGGGTCGGCGCGGTGAACTCGGGCACTTGAATCACTGGGGCTTCTCCACGGGCAGGGTGATCAGGAACGAGGTGCCGCAGTCGGCCGGCTGCAGCTCGATTCTGCCGCGGTGGGCGGCCACGATCCCGGCCGCGATCGATAGCCCGAGCCCGGCCCCCGCCCGGCCTCGGGCGGGCCGCGCGACGCCGGCCGCGAGCACCTCGTGCCAGCGCGGGTCGCGCCCGCGGGCCGCCTCGGTGACGGCCCGGGCCAGCTCCGGCGACAGCCCTTCCCCGTCGTCGGCGACCCGAACCGTGACGTTATCGTGACCGGCCGCCTGCGCGGTGACGACCACCCGGGTCTGCGGCGGGTTGTGGATGAGGGCGTTGCCGACCAGGTTCACGAAGACCTGCTCGAGCCGGTCGTGGTCGGCCCAGATCGCGGGCAGGCCGGGCGCCGCCTTGACCTCGACCAGCGAGCCGGCCTCGGGCGGCAGCACCGCGATGGCGGCGTCGAGCACCAGCGGGATGTCGCACCAGTCGCCCTGCAGCCGGAAGACGCCGGACTCGATCGCGGAGAAGTCGAGCAGGTCGTTGACGAGGCGGCCGAGCCGGGCCGACTCGGCCGCGATGCGGGACAGGAACCGCTGCTCGGACGCGGCGTCCCAGGTCACGTCCTGCTGCAGCAGCGAGGTCGCGTACCCGGTGATCGCGGTCAGCGGCGTCCGCAGCTCGTGGCTGAGCCTGCGCAGGAACGTCTGCTGCAGCTCGCGCGAGTGCCGCAGCGCCATCGCCTCCTGGTGCGCGAACAGCGCCCGCTCGCGCTCGAGCGCCATCCGCAGCGAGTGGGCCGCGTCCTCGAGCAGGTCGGTCGCCTCGTCCCGGCACTCGCCGTCCGCCCACGACGAGAGCAGCACCGACCGCCCGGCCGGGGCGGCGAACGTCACCCACTGGTACCGGCCCGCCCCGGTGACGCCGGTGGCCACGCCGTCCGGCCCGCCGCCGTCGAGCGCGGCCCTCGCCGCCGCCATCGTCGCCGCCGGGACCTCGGCGTCGTCGCCCGGCCCGGTCGCCCGGCCCGCCCCGGAGTAGGCGCGCACCGTCAGCGACCCGTCGGCGGCGGTGGTGGCCAGCGCCGCCTCGTCGGCGCCGAGGCTGCGCCGCAGGGTCTGCAGCGCGACCGACAGGCCGGCCGCGACCGGCACCGCGCCCGCCAGCGTCTGCAGCATCTCCCTGATCGTCTCGAGCAGCCGGTTGCGCGCCGTCACCTGGTCGAGCAGCCGGTCGCGCTCGATCGCGCTGGCGGCGTAGCCGGCGTAGAGCGCGGCCAGGTCCAGGTCGTCGCGGCGGGGCTTGCCCGGCATCGCCCGGAACACGGTGATGACGCCGAGCAGCCCGCCCGGCCCCAGCACCGGCACCGACCACGAGCTGGCGACCTTGGCCGACCGGGCCAGGTCGCCGAAGTCGCGCCACGAGCCCGCGACGGCCTTGATGTTGTCCTCGATGACCGGCGCCTGCCGCTCGGCCGCCAGCCCGACCGGCCCGCCCGAGGCGCCGAACGGCAGCCGCGCCCACGCGTCGAGCAGCCGCTCGGGCACCCCGAAGGACGCGGTCCTGGTCAGCTGCCCTTCGTCGACCAGGTGGATGCAGAGCCGCTCGCTGCCGAGGGCCGCGCCGAGCGCGGACAAGATCAGCGACAGGCTCGAGGACGGGTCGGAGGAGACCAGCCGCCCGGTCAGCCCGTGCAGCCGGGTGAGCTGACGCCGGGCCGAGGAGTCGACCGCCTGGCCCGCGATCAGCGCCATCACGTCGTCCGGCCGCACCTCGTCGGTGGTGACCTCGGTGACCACCCGGCCGTGCCGCAGCACCACGATCCGGTCCGACAGCCGGAACATCAGCCCGGTGTCGTGGCAGGACAGCAGGATCGTGGTGCCCTGCTCGCGCAGCCGGGTGATGAGCCGCTCGACCAGCGCCGCCTCCTGCATGCCGAGCGAGGCGGTCGGCTCGTCGAGCAGCAGCAGCCGGGGGTTGTGGGCCATCGCCCGGGCGACCGCCACCATCTGCCGCTGGCCGCCCGACAGCGCCCTGATCGGCAGCGTGGTGTCCCGGACCGGGATACCGAGCTTCGCGAACAGCCGAGCCGCCTCCTTGTGCAGCGCGACGTCGGAGAACATGTGCCGGCGGCGCTCGTTGCCGAGCATCACGTTCGACGCCACGTCGAGGTTCTCGGTCAGCGCCAGATCCTGCCAGACGATCCTGACCCCCAGCTTGGCGGCAGCTGCGGGAACGGGGGCGACCGGTCGGCCGCCGACCCGGATCGAGCCCGACACCGGCGCGAGGTCGCCCGCCACCGACCGGATCAGCGTGGTCTTCCCGGCCCCGTTCTCCCCGGCCAGCGCCACCACCTCGCCCGCCCGGACCGCCAGGTTGACGTCGGCGAGCGCGGTGACGGTGCTGAACCGGACGGTGAGCGAGGACACGGTCAGCTCCGGTGCCGTAACCGCCCCATTTGGATCCGCCCTAATCGTCACGGATCAATTCTTATCCGAGACGGCGACCATTATCATCCAAGGTCAAATTCAGATTTTCCCGAACGGACCCTGATTCCACCCCAGCCGGCCGATTCCGACCCCGGGACCGGGGCCGGCCGGGCATGGCCCAGGCCCGGTCGCCGAGCAGCGCCAGCCCGGCCGGCAGCAGCACGCCGCGGACCACGGTCGCGTCGATGGCGATCGCGGCCGCCATCGCCACCCCGAACACCTTGAACTCGATCATCGAAAGGGTGGCGAAGATCGAGAACACCGCCACCATGATCGCGGCGGCGCTGGTGACGACGCCCGCGCTGCCGGCGATCCCGCCGGTCACCGCGTCGGCGGCGGACGCGCCGCGCAGCCGCAGCTCCCTGATCCGGCTGATGATGAACACGTGGTAGTCCATGCTCAGCCCGAACAGCAGCACGAACATGAACAGCGGCATCCACCCGGTGATCCCGCCGTAGGCGGTGAAGCCGAGCGCCCCCTGCAGGTGGCCGTCCTGGAAGATCCAGGTCATGATGCCGTAGGCGGCGCCCACCGAGAGCAGGTTGAGCCCGATCGACAGGGCCGGTATCGCGACCGACCGGAACGCGATCATCAGCAGCAGGAACGCCAGCCCGAGGACGAACGCGAACACCAGCGGCGTCCGGCTGCCCAGCTGCGCGTCGAAGTCGTGGTTGCCCGCGGTCAGCCCGCCGGTCGCGTAGCTGACCCCCGGCACCTTGCCCAGCGTCTGCGGCAGCACCTGGGTGCGCAGCGTGGCCAGGGCGTTGTCGGAGGTCGTGTCGGTGCCGCCGCCGGCCAGCGGGACCGAGACCACGAGCACCTGGTCATCGCTGCCGGCCGGTCCGTAGAGAATGCTGGTGATCGGCTCCCGGATCGCGCCGTGGGTCGTCGCCACATCCGTCCGGATGCCGGCGATGGCGCTGGTCACCTGCGGTCCGGACAGATCGCCGCCGGTGACCACGACCTGGGCGGGCTCGGGGCCGCCGGGGAACGCCTGCTGGAGGGCGTCCAGGGTGCGGACGATCGGCACGCTGGCGGGGAACTCGTGGATGCCGGGATCCTCCAGGTGCAGGGCGAGCACCGGCGAGGCCAGCGCGAGCAGGCCGATGACGGCCAGCCCGCCGAGCGCGAGCGGCCTGCGCACGACCGCGCGGACCACCGCCCGCCAGACCCGGGACGGCCGGGCGGCCGCCCGCCGCCGCCCCAGGAACGGGATCCGGCCCCGGTCGGTCGCGGTGCCGAGCAGCGACAGCAGCGCGGGCAGGAACGTCAGCGAGCCGAGCACCGCCACCCCGACCACGAGGATCGTGCCGATCGCCACCCCCGAGAACACGTCGATCCCGGTCAGGAACAGCCCGGCCAGGGAGATCATCACGGTCAGCCCGGACACCACGATGGCGCGCCCGGAGGTGGCGGCGGCGGTGTGCAGCGCCTGCGTCGTGCTCTGGCCCGCCGCCCGCTCCTCGCGGACCCGGCGCAGGTAGAACAGCGAGTAGTCGATGCCGACGGCCATCCCCACCAGCAGCACGATCGACGAGGTGGTGGAGGAGATGGGCAGCCAGCGGCTGGGGATCGCCAGCAGCGAGATCGCCGCGATCACCGCCGTCCCGGCCAGCAGCAGCGGGATGCCGGCCGCGATCAGCGCGCCGAACACGATCAGCAGCAGCACCAGCGAGATCGGCACCGAGGTGAGCTCCGCCTTATGGAAGTCCTGGGCGGTGGCGGAGCCGAACGCCCGGTCCTCGCTCGCGCCGCCCGCCTCCGCCACCGTCAGCCCCGGATGACGGGCCTGGACGGCGGCGACCGCGTTCAGCGCTGGCACCACGCTCTGGTCCGGGTTGCTCCCGACGACGTTGAACGTCACCAGCGCCGCCCGCCCGCTGGTCAGCCCAGAGCTGTTGAGGGGCGACTCGATGTCGGTCGCGGTATGCGGCAGCCGCGAGAGCGCGGCCGTGACCTGGCTCACGGCCTGCCGGATCTCGGGGTCGTCGCGGTAGGTCTGGCCGGCGACAAGGCCCTGGATGAGCACCGCCTCGCCGTCCGGCTGGTTCACGATCGGGCGGTCCATGATCCGCTCGGCGACCCCCGCCTGGCCGGGGTCGTAGCTGTTGAGGTTGGCGGTGCCGAGGTGCTGGCCGACCGCGAAGGCCGCCACCACCAACAGCAGCCAGCCGAAAACGGCGATCTTGCGATGGCGGACCGACCAGCCGGCCACGCGTTCGACGACGGGGGGCGAATGTCTGTGTTTGCTGCCCGCAGGCGCTACGTTCATGGCCCTCAGGCTCCGCCCCCGGCCCCCGTCGGAGCCATGGTGCGGTCCGCCGGACCGACGGTGGGGTCTGCCTCACCACGGTTCCGGGGGTCCGGCTTATGGCCGGGCACGCCGGCTATGGCCTAGCGTCAACGGTATGCAACTTGTTCGGGAGCAGCGGCCGCCGCGTACCTGGCTCGCCGTACTCCACCACCTGACGGGGCTGCTGATCGGGGCGGTGTCGTTTCCCCTGGTGCTGGCGGGGGTCACCGCCGGGGCAGTGCTGGCGCCGATCGGCGGGTCGGGGCTGCCGATCCTGGGCCTGACGCTGCGCTACACCGACGGGCTGGCGGCCCTTGAGCGGTCGAGGTTCGCGGGCATGGCCGGCGTCGAGGTCCCGGACTGGCCCGCCGACCCCCGCCGGCGGTACCGCTGGCTGGTGATCCCGGGCCTGGCCGCCTTCACCGGCCGCGCCACCTGGGGCAAGATCTGCTATCCGCTGCCGCGGCTGCTTGCCAGCACGCTGCTCTTCCCCATCGTCGTCGCGTTCTGGGCCGTTGGCCTGTTGACGCTCCCGTTCACGCTGCCGCTTTACCTCTGGCTGCGCCCCGGCCGGCGGGCTTCAATCGACGGGGCGGCGCGGCGCGGGTGGCTGGCGCGTGCGGGATGGGCCGTCAGCCGCGGGCTGCTGTTCGCCGGCGCGCCGCGGGTGTCGCGCAGCCTCGCGAGCGCGGACGCCGCCCTGACCCGGTGGCTGCTCTCGCCCCCGGCCGACCTGGCCGCCCGGGTCACCGAGCTCGAGCTCAGCCGCGAGCGGGTGGTGGACGCGGCCGAGGACGAGCGGCGGCGGATCGAGCGCGACCTGCACGACGGCGCCCAGCAGCGGCTGGTGGCGCTGGCGATGGAGCTCGGCCGGGCCAAGGCGAAGTTCGGCAACGACCCCGAGGGGGCCAGGGAGCTGGTCGACCGGGCCCACCTGGAGGCGAAGGCGGCGCTGACCGAACTGCGGAACCTGGTCCGCGGCGTGCACCCGCCGATCCTGACCGAGCGCGGCCTCGACCCGGCCCTGTCCGGCCTCGCCGCGCTCTGCCCGATCCCGGTCGACGTGCACGTCGAGGTGCCGGTCAGGCCGAAGCCGGCGGTCGAGGCGGTCGCGTACTTCATGGTCGCGGAGGCGCTCACCAACGTGGCCAAGCACTCCCGTGCCAGCCACGTCAGCGTCATGGTCGAGGGCCACGGCTTTCCCGGCTCGCTGACGGTGCTGGTCAGCGACGACGGCATCGGCGGGGCCGACCCGCGCGGGGCCGGGCTGTCCGGCCTGGCCGACCGGGTCAGCGGCGTCGACGGCGAGCTGTCGGTCGAGTCCCCGGCCGGCGGCCCGACGATGATCTCGGCGGTGCTGCCATGCGGGTAGCGATCGCCGAGGACTCGGTGCTGCTCCGCGAGGGGCTGACCCGGCTCCTGGAGGAGGCCGGGCACGAGGTCATGGCGGCCGAGCCCGACGCCGAGCGGTTCCTGCGCGCGGTCGCCGCCGACCAGCCCGACGCGGCTGTGATCGACGTCCGGATGCCGCCCACCTTCACCGACGAGGGCCTGCGGGCCGCGCTGGTGGTCCGCGACCGCTGGCCCGACGTCGGCGTGCTGGTGCTGTCGCAGTGGGTCGAGGAGCAGTACGCGACCGAGCTCATTGCCGGCCGCGCGCGCGGCGTCGGCTACCTGCTCAAGGACCGGGTGGCCGACGTCACCGAGTTCCTCGACGCGCTGCAGCGGGTGGCCGAGGGCGGCAGCGCGCTCGACCCCGAGGTCGTCGCCCAGCTGCTGGCCCGCAGCCGCCACCCGCTAGGCGACCTGACCCCGCGCGAGCGCGAGGTCCTCGCGCTGATGGCCGAGGGCCGCTCCAACGCCGCCATCGCGGCCGCCCTGGTGGTCGGCGGCGGCGCGGTCGAAAAGCACATTAACAATATCTTCACCAAGCTCGGCCTCGCCCCCGGCGAACGCGACCACCGCCGCGTCCTCGCCGTCCTCCGCTATCTCAGCGTTTAATCAGCGGTCTCAGTGACCCAGAACGAGCACACCACGGAGCTCAGGACTATCAACGACCGGCTCGCGAAGGTTGAAGGCAAGGTCGATTTGGTCCACGTCGGGGTCGAGGCGATCCAGATCCTGCTCAAAGGCCTCAACCCAGGCGACAGTCACCCGGACGCGTTACCGTGAACCGGTGGCGAGGCCCAGCGACACCGTAACAGGCCTGGACGCTTGCGCTGGCGGATGGGTTGCGGTCACGCTCACATCCTCAGTCACCGGGGACCCGTCTGCTCCAAGGACCGCGAGCGTCGCCGTGTGCCCGACGCTGGATGGGCTATCCCTGGCGGGCGTCGTTGGGATCGACATGCCGCTTGGCCTGCTCGCCGACGGCTGGCGGGAAGCCGACGCGATGGCCCGGCGGGTGCTCGGACGGCGCGGCGTCACCGTGTTCGCGATCCCGCCCAGGCCCGTCTGGCAACAGCCAACCTACGCCGAGGCGAACCGCGCGTGCCGCGAGCTCACCGGCAAGGGACTATCCGCGCAGACGTGGGGCCTGCGCGGCAAGCTCCTCGAGGCCGACGCCCACCGCCGGACGTCGCCCGCGCACCTCTACGAGGTGCACCCCGAGCTCGCTTTCGCCGCCCTCGCGGGCGCGCCGATCGCCGCCAGCAAGCACACCCCGGCCGGCCTCACCGCTCGCAGGGAGCTCCTCGCCAACGCCGGCCTTACCCTGCCCGCCAAAGTGGCGGGCGCGCCCGAGAACGACCTCCTTGACGCCGCCGCCGTAGCCTGGTCCGCCCGTCGCATCGCCGCCGGCCAGGCCGTCACCCTCACCAACCCCGCCCAGCGCGCCGACGACACCACCGAAATCGCCATCCGCTACTGAGCGGCCCCGATAATGAGTTCATGCGTATTCGGGCAGCGCGGGAGGACGAGTTTCCCGTCCTGCAGGAAATCGAACGCGCCGCCGGGCAGCCATTTGCCGATATCGGGATGGCTCAGATCGCGCAGGATGAGCCATATCCACTATCGACTCTCGCCGCAAGCGAGCGGGCAGGCCTCTTGTGGGCGGGCGGCTGATGAAACCGGCGAGCCTCGTCCAGCACGAGGCCGATCTTGGCCTAGCTAGATGGCCCCGGGTATGCATGCGCCGCGACCGAAATGTCCAGCCAGAAAACGTGATCGCAGGTACCGACTGCGCTTATCACCGCCAAGTACCCACGATCACGGGTGGTGCTGGGCCCGGCCGAACCCTTTACAGGGCGGCGAAGGCGTTCTCGATGATGTCGAGGCCCTCCTCCAGGAGGTCCTCGCCGATGACCAGCGGGGGCAGGAAGCGCAGCACGTTGCCGAAGGTGCCGCAGGTGAGCACGATCAGCCCCTGCTTGTGACAGGCGGCGGCGACGGCGCCGGCGGTCGCCGGGGCCGGCTCGAGCGTGCCGGGCTTGGTCAGCTCGATCGCGATCATCGCGCCGCGGCCGCGCACCTCGGCGATGGTCGGGTACGTCTCGGCCAGCTTCTGCAGCCGGGGCAGCATGATCTCGCCGATCCGGCGGGCCTTGCCCGGCAGGTCCTGGGACTCCATCGTCTCGATCGCGCCGAGCGCGGCCGCGCAGGCGACCGGGTTGCCGCCGTAGGTGCCGCCGAGCCCGCCTGAGTGGACCGCGTCCATGATCTCGGCCCGGCCGGTCACCGCGGCCAGCGGGAGCCCGCCGGCGATGCCCTTGGCGGTGGTGATCAGGTCGGGCACGACGCCCTCGTGCTCGCACGCGAACCAGTCGCCGGTGCGGCAGAAGCCGGACTGGATCTCGTCCGCGATGAAGACGATGCCGTGCTCCCGGCAGAACTCGGCCAGGGCGGCGATGAACCCCTCGGGCGGGACGATGAAGCCGCCCTCGCCCTGGATCGGCTCGAGGATCACGGCGGCGACGTTGTCCTCGCCGACCTGGGTGTGGATCAGCGTCTTGATCGTCTCGAGGGCCTCGGCCCTGCACGCCTCGGGGCCGCCCGGCCAGCGCAGCGGGTAGGCCATCGGCACCCGGTAGACCTCGCCCGCGAACGGGCCGAAGCCCTGCTTGTAGGGCATGTTCTTGGCGGTCAGCGCCATCGCCAGGTTGGTCCGGCCGTGGTAGGCGTGATCGAACGCGACCACGGCCTGCCGTCCGGTGTAGTGGCGGGCGATCTTGATCGCGTTCTCGACCGCCTCGGCCCCCGAGTTGAACAGGGCCGAGCGCTTCTCGTGGCTGCCGGGGGTGCGGCGGGCCAGTTCCTCGCAGACCTCCACGTACCCCTCGTACGGGGTCACCATGAAGCAGGTGTGGGTGAACTGGGCGACCTGCTGCTGCACCCGGCTGACGACGGCGTCGGCGGCGTTGCCGACCGAGGCGACGGCGATGCCGGAGCCGAAGTCGATCAGCGAGTTGCCGTCGGCGTCGAGCATCACGCCGCCGCCGGCGGCGGTGACGAAGACGGGCAGCGTGGTCGAGACGCCGCGCGCGACGGTCGAGTTGCGGCGCTCCATCAGGGTACGGGAGACGGGTCCTGGGATCTCGGTGACAAGGTTACGGCGTTGCGGCAGCTCAGGGCCGCCAACGGGGAGCGCGGTCATGATCGGACGATAACATCCACAGATGCCTGATTAGAACGGCGGATCGGCAACGAAGGGACGGAAGCGACGTGCCCGAGGGCGGAATCTTCGGCGGCGTGTTCATGCGCGGCGGACCGGTCGCCGACGACGCCGCCTGGCTGCGGTCCATGCTGGCGGCCGAGTCGGCGCTCGCCCGCGCCCTTGAGGGGGCCGGCCTGGCGCCGCCGGGAGCCGGGGCCGCGGTGACCGCGGCGGCCGCCCGGCCGGGCGACTTCGACCTCGCCGAGCTCAGCCGGTCGTCGGCGCTGACCGGCAACCCGGTGCCGGGACTGGCGCGGGCGCTGACCCGCCTGGTAGCGGACCCGGCCGCCAAGACCGCGGTGCACCAGGGCGCGACCAGCCAGGACATCATGGACACGGCGGCGATGCTGCTGGCCCGCGACGCCATCGACGCGGCCGCGGAATCGCTGGCGGGCGCGGCCGCCGCCGCCGCTCGGCTGGCCGACGCGCACCGGGGCTCGCTGATGATCGGGCGGACGCTGCTCCAGCAGGCGGTGCCGGTGACCTTCGGCGTGGTCGCGGCGGGCTGGCTGGCCGGGCTCGACGGCGCCCTC
>Ga0208220_1001232_pt1 | contig 10808 bp, 11 predicted proteins | sample NGESurdeep092012_9_FD_184484 | JGI IMG/M metagenome (GOLD analysis project Ga0208220, IMG submission 184484) | Arctic peat soil microbial communities from Barrow, Alaska - NGEE Surface sample F53-1 deep-092012 (SPAdes) | ecosystem: Environmental > Terrestrial > Soil > Wetlands > Peat ... | reverse complement strand
CCGAAGCTGCTCTGGCATTTTCCACCGGTTATGCGACGGCGCTCGGCACGATTTGCGCGCTGCTCGGCAAGGATGACATTATCATCATTGATAAACTGGTTCACGCCAGCATCGTGGACGCCGCGCGATTGAGCGGCGCGAAACTTCGTGTTTTTTCACACAACGATTTGGACAATCTCGAAGACATCCTGAAATGGGCTGACAAAAGCAAATCGCAAATCGCAAATCGCAAATCGCAAATTCTCGTTGTCACCGAATCCATATTTTCAATGGACGGCGACGCTGCACCGCTCCGTGAAATCGCCGGGCTTAAAAATAAATATGGCGCATGGCTCATGGTGGACGAGGCGCATGCCACCGGCATCATCGGCAAAAACGGGCGGGGTCTCGCGGAAGAACTCGGCGTGAGCGATCAAATTGAAATCCAGATGGGCACGCTCGGCAAGGCGCTCGGCGCAAGCGGTGGTTATATTTGCGGCTCACGTCCGTTGATTGATTTTTTGGTGAACCGCGCACGCAGCTTTATTTTCAGCACGGCGCCAGTTCCGGCTGCGGCTGCGGCTGCAACGGCGGCGATTCGATTCATTCAATCCACCAAAGGTAAGGTGCCCCGGATGAAGCTTTGCTTGCGAATCTTGCAACTGCAATCGAAAATCGCAAGTCGCAAGTCGCAAATTCAAAGCGCCATCATTCCGCTCATCGTTGGTGGTGAAAGCAGGGCCGTGGAGCTTGCCGCAAAGTTGCGCGAACAAAACATTTTCATTCCGGCAATCCGTTACCCGACCGTTGCGCGCGGCGCGGCGCGATTGCGGATTACTCTGACGGCGGCGCATTCAAGCAATGATATTGGCACGCTAGCATCCGCTCTGTCTCAAATCGTAAATCCTAAATCATAAATCAAAAATTGAAAATGCACCGGCTGGCAAAATTGGATCACGCCCACGTCTGGCATCCGTTCACGCAGATGCGCGACTGGCTCAAACGCGAGCCGGTTGTCATCGTCGAAGGCCACGGCACAGTCCTGCGCGACGCAAAAGGCCGGGAATATCTCGACGCCAATTCGTCCATCTGGACAAATTTGCACGGGCACAATCATCCAAAAATCAACGCCGCCATTTCGCGGCAGTTGGAAAAGATTTCGCACAGCTCCGCGCTGGGATTTGCAAATGAACCCGCCAGCCTGCTCGCGAAAAAACTGGTTGAAACGGCCAATTCAAAATTAAAAACTCAAAACTCAAAACTCAAAAAAGTTTTTTTTAGCGACGACGGCTCCACCGCCATGGAAGTCGCCCTCAAGCTGGCTTTCCAATACAGTTGGCGAATTCGGGGCGCATCTTGTCCGTCGGCATTGATGAAAAAATTTCCGCCGCGCTTCCTCTCTCTCGACGGAGCGTATCATGGCGACACCGTGGGCGCGGTTTCCGCCGGGCACATTGATTTGTTTCATAAGGCTTACGCCGGCCTGTTGTTCAAGACGGACAAGGTCATGTCGCCGTATTGCTATCGTTGCCCGTTCAACCGCGCCAAGCCGGAGCGTGCCGATGCGAGGAATTATCGCAAGTGCAACTGGGAATGTGTCAGTCTTGTGGAAAAGAAATTTTCCGCGCAAAAGCGGAGGGGAAATCCTTGCGCCGCGTTTGTCTTCGAGCCGCTGATGCAAGGCTCGGCAGGAATGATTCCGCAACCGGCCGGATGGCTGCGGCAGGTCACGGACATCGCCAAGTCACATGGAGCTTTGCTCATTGCCGACGAAGTGATGACGGGATTTGGCAGAACCGGTTTTGTAAGAGACGACGTAAGGAGTCTCAATTCAAAAGAAAAAAAATCAGAGCCTTCTCACGTCGGCTCCTACACAAATTTATTTGCCTGCCAAAAGGAAGATGTCCGTCCAGATTTTCTTTGTCTCGCAAAAGGTTTGACCGGCGGTTATCTGCCGATGGCTGCGACGTTGACGACGCGGGAAATTTTTGATGCGTTTCTCGGTGAATACGGGGAGTTCAAAACATTTTTTCACGGCCACAGTTACACGGGCAACCAGCTTGGCGCGGTGGCTTCGCTGGCGAACCTGGAAATTTTGCAAGGCGAAAAATCAATTCAAATGCGGATAAAGCTGGAAACAGTTTTGCGCGAAGAATTGCAATCGCTCTGGCTGCTGCCAAATGTCGGCGACGTGCGACAGGTCGGTTTGCTTGCCGGAATTGAGCTTGTCAAAAACTGGCGGACGCGCGAACCGTTTGATTTGCGCGAGCGCGCGGGCATCCGCGTTTGCGAGGCGATGGCGAAACGCGGCGTGCTGACGCGGCCCATCGGAAACGTGATCGTGCTGATGCCGCCGTATTGCACGACAACGGCTCAAGCGCGAAAGATGGTTTCGGCTTTGCGCGTGTCGGTGGCGGAAGTTTTCCGCGCCGGATGATTTTCTATTTTTTGACCGGGCCGAGCGGGAGAACAGTTCTGCCGTAAAGCTCGTTCAAGACTTGGGCGAGGCCGGTGTAGATCGCGGAAAATCCGCAAACCAGCCCTTCGTAGCCGGTGAAATGCCTGAAATCCGCGCTTGCGCCGGTGAAATCAGCGTAGGCCAGCAGAATGAATAAAATCGTCAGCGTGCCGAAGACGAATTGCAGAGCGCGGTTCAGCCGGAACGTGCCGACGAACATGACGGCGGTGAACAGTCCCCAGATTGAAAGAAAGATGGCGACAGCCGTTGCATTGGTTGCACTGACCGTGGGAATGATTTTTGGCAGCAGCACCAGCGTCACGAACGAAAGCCAGAAAAATCCGTAGGAGATGAACGCGGTCGTGGCGAACGTGTTGCCCTTTTTCCATTCCATGATACCGGCGATGACTTGGGCGATGCCGCCGTAGCAGAGGCCCATCGCCAGAACCATGCTGTTCAATTCGTAGCAGCCGGCGTTTGCAAAATTCAGCAGCACCGTCGTCATGCCGAATCCCAGCAGGCCGAGCGGCGCGGGATTGCCGGTGATGTCTTTGGTTTGGAATATGGTTGGTTCGTTCATGGACGGATTTGGATTGTTGTTGGTCATCCTGGTTCGGGCGCGATAATTACATTTTCCAAACCGCGCGGTCAAGCGCGACAAATCACAATTCTTTTTGTCTGCCGTGCGGTGGTGCAGCAGGGGCGTGCGTTTTTTGCCGGATTCAAATTTTTTACTTTGCAGGACATGAAATGTTCTTGGCAAATGGGAAAGGCTGAATTAAGGTCAAAACCATGAGAAAAATAGCACCGCACCTTTCACCATAATTATACTGTTAGGCGGCTATGTTGCAGATACTCACATTGATTATTCTGGTTTGTGTCGCAGCCGACATTTCTCGGCGGGTGCATTTGAGCCGGGCAATTTTCGCGCAGTTGAGTCAGCCGACCACTATCGCTTGGTTGGTTTGGCTTTATCCTTTGCCGTTTCTTCTTCCGTTGTTCGCGAAGTCGTTTTTTGCATTTGTTCTTTTTCGCCTCCCACTTGGCGCGTTATTCTTTATTCCAGCCTTGATGTCAGCGAGAGCGACTCGCAAGTGTTTCGAGCTTTCAGGCGATGGCCGCGTGAAGCCGGCATTGGCAGCGGTAGATATGACGACCTGTGCTGGCATCATGGGCATCATGGCAGTTTTTATACTTACATTTCTTATATGGATATTCAGATGGTAAGACACGAGCCGCTGGAGCCAACCGCCGTTGGTGCTTGCAGTTTCGCTGTCGCGGTTCACGCCGCGAGCCAGCGGTGGTTCAGCTTTCTACGTTAGGCGGCTTATGAATATCACGTTGAACAAGAGCCGGATTGCTTCAAGCATACTTGCTGCTGTTTATATCTCCGTCGGATTTGCGGCGGAAGGCGGAGAGGGCGGTTTGAAGGTTTTAGCGATGGTCATTTTGCCGCTCGCTTGTATTTGGTTTGGCGATGCTATGGGTGGTTTCACCGGGCCAGCGGGAAGCATTGGGATTACTGCACCATCGCCAGGAGTAATTGTTAGCATTCTGGGTTGGCTATTATTGCTTATGCCCATCATTATGGTGATTATTGCTTATGTTTTCTAACAAGTCGCCGGAGCCAATGCCTTTTGGCGCTGTCTGTTCCGCTGTCGCGGTTCATGTCACGAGTCGGCGGTGGTTCATCTTTCTACGTTAGACATCATCACATTTATGGAAAAATTATCACCAAGGTTAGTTTGTCCGAGTTGCCGAGGGACGAAGTTAGTCCCCGGCCAGTTTTTAGACGCCAGCAAGCTTGCGCCAAGTTGGATGCTTCCCAAGAGCAAGGGAGCGAGCTACGACATGACATATTTTGTTTGTCGTGATTGCGGATACCTTGGATTATGCGTGAGTGAAAAAGAAAGAGCCAAATTAGATGCCGCACCTGATGCCTAAACAGTCGCCGTAGCCAACCGCCGCTGTCGCGGTTCACGTCGCGAGTCGGCGGTGGTTCAGCTTTTGGTCGTTAGGCTTCAAGCCGACACTGATTTCTTGGCGATGGATTTGAGCAGAGAGTTTTGGTGGTTCAGAACCTGCCGACAATGCGGTGAAAGGCTTGATTGGTTTTGCTTTGACTTGATAGTCGGAAGTTTTAAGCTTTGGAATTCCAAGAGTTATGAAGCGCTTAATTGTTATAGTTGTATTTGCAATCGTTGCTGTCTTATTGCTTGGCGGTCTGCTTTGGCTGAAGCGAAAAGGCCGTGCTCATTATAGTCTGAATCGTGAACAGGCGGGGTTAAAACAGGAGGAAGTGGGCAAGGATGAGTTGAAACAAGAAAACCCGGTGGAATATTTTATTATACACGCACCCATGACACAGACTGACGACGACCAATTGCGGAATGCACTTGTGGGTAACTGGAAGCTAGTTGGCGCGAAATCGGTTACGACCAGTAACTTTGTCGTTCTTGACCCGAATAATCTTTTTTTCAAAACCTTCACATTGACGAATTGGGCCACGGTTAATTACGATTCCAGTTCCAATGTGATTAATTCTGCCGGCGGACCATATACACTCGACGGCGAGGTCTGCACTGAAACTATTGAAACGGCAACTGGCGCGAAGAAGCAATTTCTGGGCGCACATGTCCCTTTTCGCATCCGCGTAATCGGGGATGACTATTACCAAATGGGAGCGGGTTCACGTCCCTCAATCGAGCAGCAGTGGCATCGCATAGGCATCATTCACGCGCCATGAGTATAGAAGCATCAATGGTCAGCTACTATGCGGAGCGAGACGCAGAATATGAGCGCATTCCTACGTTAAGCATCATGCGCACGCTTATGAGACTCTACATATTTCCGGTGACGGCGGCTTTCGTCATTTTGCTGTGCGTCGGTTGCTCCAAGAACACTGGCGGCGTGCAGGTTGTTTCGGCAGCATTTGGAGAATACACGAATTTCACCGATGTTACCCCTCGAGTGCAGGGTTTGCTTCGATTGCAAACTGGATTTCAGGTTCAGACCGGCATCTTGCAGGCTGACCCGTTTCCTTACTATCATAAGGTGCTGGTGATTGTTTATCTGGACAACGGGCGACGACATATCTTTACGGCCTCCGAGAACGAAAACGTAAGCGCCGAGATTCTATTACAAGCAGCCAGACAATGACGCCTCCTAACAAGCCTCCGGAGCCAATGCCTTTTGGCGCTGGCCGTTCCGCTGTCGCGGTTCACGGACGGTGGCCGTCTGCCAAGATTCGGCGGTGGTTCAGCTTTCTATGTTAGGCGGCAACTTGCGCGCTAGATTTTCGTTTCCGCCAGTTTCAAAAGCCGTTCAAACTGCTCGCGCGTCACCGGCGAGACGGACAGGCGCGACTGTTTTGCCAGAACCATTTCCTTGAGAATTTTGTCGGCCTTGATGTGAGCCAGTGTGACGGGTTTGGACAAAGCTTTTTCCGCCGAGAGGTCAACACACGACCAGTCTTCGGACGGGCGCAGGACGCGCCCTTTTGCAGCCGGGACGGCCGTGCTCCCCGTCGCGTCGGGATAAAATTCCTTTTCCACGCGCGCGAGGCCGACGACGGATTTTTCTTCGCCGCTGTGATAAAAGAAAACGCGGTCGCCGATTTTCATGGCGCGGAGATTGAGCCGTGCCGCGAAATTCCGCACGCCCGTCCACGCGGTTTTGCCGTCCTTCACGAACATTGTCCACGAATAAGTTTCGGGTTCGGATTTGACGAGCCAGTAATTCATGCGGGGAATCTAGCCACAGATGAACACAGATGAAACACAGATTTATCAGGAACGAATTGCACTGGCGTCGGAGGTCTTGTTTATCTGTGTTAATCTGAGTTAATCTGTGGCTAAAATGATCCCGTGATTCTTCAAGACAATCTTAATTCGATCCAGCAGCGGATTCGCGGCGCGTGCAATCGCTGCGACCGCGAGCCGAATTCCGTGACGTTGCTGGCCGTCACCAAAACGCAGCCGCCGGAAGTCGTGTCGGCGGCGGCGGAACTTGGCCTGCCTTTGTTCGGCGAAAACAAGGTGCAGGAGGCGAAGGCGAAAATTCCGCTGTGTTCCGGCAAGTTGCGCTGGCATTTCATCGGACACTTGCAGTCGAACAAATGCCGCGACGCCGTGAACCTGTTTCAAATGATTCAGAGCGTGGACAGCCTGCCGCTCGCTCGCGAAATCAACAGGCGCGCCGACGAAGCGGCGAGAACGATGCCGGTTTTGCTCGAAGTGAACCTGGCGGGTGAGGCGAGCAAGTTTGGTTACAGGCCGGAACAATTGCTTGCCGAGTTGAAGGAAATCAATTCCCTGCCGCGAATCGAAATCCAGGGTTTGATGACCGTGCCGCCGTGGTCGCCGGAAGCGGAAAATTCGCGCATACATTTCCGTCGGCTGCGCGAGTTGAAAACGGAATGTGAACAGGTTCTCGGTGCGCCATTGCCGCATTTGAGCATGGGCATGAGCGGCGATTTTGAGGTTGCGATTGAGGAGGGCGCGACAATCATCCGGATCGGGACGGCGCTGTTCGGACCGAGGGCAAAAGGCAAAATGAAGCAGCCTGCGGATTTGCCCGGTTCCGGCTAGTGATTGCGTTTGTAACTAAAATAAAAGGCCAGCGCGACCACTGCCGCGAGCAGCGTTCCCACAGTGACTGCCGTCCACAGTTCGTGGAAATTTCTGCTTCGCCTGTGCGCCTGTTTCTTTGGATTTCTTTTGCGTGGCCATTGCATAAATTCCACCTTATGAAATGGCCCGGCCCGCACAAGTTTAATGACCTTAAATTTCAGTGACGATCAGGAAACAATCTCGAAACCGGCTCGCTTTTTTAATTTACGCGCGGGCGATTTGACTTCATCATTTGCCGGATGACTGCTGAAACTTTCAAACGCGAAATCGCCGCCGCCGTCAAGGCCTACGACAAATACGTCATCTGCATTGACAAGACGCCGGAGGATTTCGAGGCGTCGCTGGCGTCGCTGATGGAGAAGGCGATCAAGGCTTACGAAACGCGCGGCGAAGGTCTGCGGCACGGCATCGCGCTGGACAAGCAGGTGACGGTCATCTTGAGCCAGTGCGACGAGCCGCGCCCGATGTGCGGGATTTATTTCAACCTGCATTCGCCCTACCAGAGAAGCGCGCTCCCCAAAACGGTCAAGCCGCTCGTGGAAAAATCATCAGAGCCGAAGGAGTGATCATTTGTCGCGCACATCGTCGCCGATCTTCACATCGCCGGTGAGCAGGTCGGCCACGATGTTGCCATAGCCCTGCGGCCCGGTGATTTTGACTTCGGCAGTTTTCAATCCGGCGCGGTAGAGGAAAAGGATTTGACCCATTGACGGCATCTGCCCGGCTGGGAAATTCACGACAACAAACCGCCCGGCTGACTCATACATAATAACCTTGCCGGAGATTGAATTGTCCGGCGTGACAATCACGGCTGGCGGAACACTTACGGCGGGCGCGTTGGGCAAAGCTTTATTATGCGTGGCGCAGCCGGCGCACATTCCGGCAAGGAGCAAAACAATCGGCGCAAGATTTTTCATGGCGACAGTTAAACGCGCGGCGGAGCGCGGGTCAATTCAGGATTCCGTGATGACCGTGTCCGCGTGTTCGTAAGCCGGGGCGCAGCAGCAGAGCAGGCGCAATGTTTCGGTGCTGGTGTTCCAAAGTTTGTGCCTCTTACCGGGCGGAATTGCAATCGCATCGCCGGCCTTCACCTCGCGCGTTTCATTTTCGATGCGGATTTTTCCCGCGCCGAGCGTGATGAAATAAATCTCCTCGGCGCGCGGATGAAAATGTTCCTGCGTCGCGCCGCCGGCGGGCAGGCGCGCCTCGGCGAGGCTTTGGTTGCGGATGGCGGAATTGCGATGCGCGAGCAGTTCGCGGATTTCCGAGCCGTCCTTGGTGATGAACGACGGAACTTCGTTCAGGTTTTTAACGTCCATAATTTGCATCATCCTCATTCTCATGCTCATCGTCATCCTCAAATTTTCAAAATGAGGATGAGCTTGAATTAAAAACTTTCCGACGTTCCAAAGATTTTTGACCAGTCGGCCTGTCCCAAAACGACGCCCGCCACGATCAAAACCATCGCCGCGCAAAACGTGGGCGTGATCGGCTCGCCCAATGTGTAATGCGCCCATGCCGTTGTCGTCAGCGGAATGAAATTGTTGAACAGCATAACCTGGCTTGTGCGCCAGCAGCGGAGCGCGCTGTTCCAAAGCGCGTAAGGCACCACACCGCCAAACACAATGCACAGCGCCTGCACCCACAAATGCGGCGCGTCAATCTTGAGGCCGTGCGTGGCGATTTCAACCAGGCCGAACGGCAGCAGCCAGACTCCGGCCATCCACATCGCGCTGGCGGCGATTTCCAGGCCGGGAATTGTTGCGGAGAGAAAACGGCTTTGATGATTGTAATTTGCCCAGAGCAGGCTGGAGGCCAGGCCGCAAAATTCCCCCGCGAGATTTGTGTTCGCAATCTTCAGCGCCGGCCAGAACAAAACCAGCACGCCCGACACCGCCAGCAACGCCGCTCCGTAACGCCGCGCGCTCGCCCAGCTTCGTCTCGGTCTTTCTTCCCAGAGCAATGCCCAGACCGGAGACGCGCCCAGATACAGCGCGACGTGCGAGGCCGCCGTGAGCCGCAGCGCCCACGCGAACACCACGATGTAGGCCGCGAGGCTCAAGCCGCCGCGCAGCCAGAGTTGATGATATTGCACGCGTGCGAGCGGTTTGAATTCGCCCAGCCAGCGGGTGAAACGCAAAATGGCGAGCAGGGCGAAACCGGCCAGCAGAAAGCGCGACGCGCCCGTCCAGACGGGCGGCCATGTGGCGACCAGCCATTTGGTTCCGGTATTGTTGCCGCCCCACATGATGACCACGAGCAGGAGGTTTCCGGCGATGATTGAATTATTTTTCTGTTCCGGCACGCGGCGAAATTAAGGCAAAACGGAAAAGTTGCGAACGAAATTCGCACGCCGGCATCTGGTTCTCCCTGCATGAATTGACGTTGCCGCCGTGCTGCTCTAATCTCCGCGCATGGCAAAGAAATCGGAAGCAAAATCAGCCACCGAGACACAGAGACGCCGAGACGCTGTGGAAAAAATCTCTTTCGCCCGTCGGACGGAAGAGGGCCGGGGTGAGGGCAATGGTGGCCGTCCGCAGGACCTCCGTGCCTCTGTGACTCTGTGGCAAAGACCCTCCGCCCTCCTCGACACCCGCGTCGTGTATTGCGGCGACAACCTGGAACATCTCGCCAAGCTGCCCGACGATCCGTGCCGGACTGGCCATTTTTGGGGCGAGACCAAGGAGAAGCGCGCCTTTGAAGACCGCCACGAGAACACCAAGGCATACATTGACTACATGCGCCCGCGCTGCGTGCAACTCGCCCGCGTCCTCAAAAAGACCGGCAGCTTTTATTACCACTGCGACTGGCACGCCAGCCACTACGTCAAGGTCATGCTCGACCAGATTTTCGGCGAAAATGATTTTTGCAATGAAATTGTTTGGAAAAGGCGAATCAGATTATGGACATACCGCAATTGAGCAATGAGTTGACTATGGCGCTTGCTCCCTTCCTGCCTACGCTCTTGGCAGTTGGCGGAAAGGTCGTCGAAGGTATCGAAAGTAAAGTTGGCGAAGACGTTTGGGACAAGGTCAAAACTCTTTGGTTCAAACTACGCCCCAAGGTTGAAGTCAATCCCATTGCCAAGCGTGCCATGGAGGAAGTGGCTGCGTCACCAGACGACAAAGACCTTCAGGCAGCAATGCGCGCGCAATTGAAAAAACTTCTCGCCGAAGATTCGGCCTTTGCCCGTGAAGTCACCAAGATTTGGGTGGAAAATAAAACCACCATCACCAATGCCATCGCTTCCGGTCATCACAGCGCAGCCTTTGCTGCGGATGTTTCCGAAAGCATGGTCATTACCGGGGACGGACATACATTTAACACCACATATGTCCATCATGTTGCACCGCCTGCCGCTGTTGTTCAAAATCCCACACCAGTTTTGCCAGAAGCGAAAAAGTCAACACCATCGAAAACTTTCATTCACAATCTCCCTTTCGCATCAAATCCATTTTTCACTGGTCGTGATAAAATGTTGGATGACCTGCGCGTGGCACTTTGCAAAAAAACTGCCGCCGCCATCACGCAACCGCAGGCGGTTCATGGATTAGGTGGCGTGGGTAAGACGCAATTGGCCATTGAATACGCGCGGAATCATTACGCTGATTATGATGCCGTGCTTTGGGCAGGCGCAGCTTCAGCCTCGGAGCTTCACGCAAGCCTCGCCAACCTTGTGGACGTCTTAAAGTTGCCGGAAGTCCTCGCGCGCGAGCAGGAAGTCAAAGTTCAAGCTGTCA
>Ga0208220_1001231_pt1 | contig 10809 bp, 9 predicted proteins | sample NGESurdeep092012_9_FD_184484 | JGI IMG/M metagenome (GOLD analysis project Ga0208220, IMG submission 184484) | Arctic peat soil microbial communities from Barrow, Alaska - NGEE Surface sample F53-1 deep-092012 (SPAdes) | ecosystem: Environmental > Terrestrial > Soil > Wetlands > Peat ... | reverse complement strand
TCCTCATGCTGTCGGGCGGTGCCGATCTGCGGGCCGATCGTGCAGGTCGGTCAAATATGCGTTCTACAACAGACCGATACTGCCACGCTGAGTGATACAGGCAAAAATAGCCGTTGAGGACGGGGTTAGGGCCGGTAACGTGGCAGTCCGGCCTCAGCGCCGGTCCCGGGAAAGGCCAGTTACCGTGCCAGCAGCCAGCGGCGGAGAGTTCCACCGGCTGAGCGCGCTGATCGCGAGGCAGCGGCGCGAGCTCGACCGGACGCGGTCGCAGGCCGCCACCCGCACCGTCGTGGACCTGGCCCGGGGCGTGCTGATGGAGCGGCTGGGCTGTTCCCCGGCCCAGGCTCAGGCCCAGCTCGCAGCACTCTCGCAGGAATCCCGGACGAGCGTGCCGGAGCTGGCCGCCCAGATAGCGGGCCAGCCCACGCCAGAGACCGGGCCCGACCTCGCGCCGCCGGGCGCCACTCCGCCGGACCTGCCCGGTACCGCGCTGGTCAGCGCGGCCGTGGAGCTGGCGGAGGACGGCAGCCGCATTGCCGCCGCCGTCCTGGAGGAGGCACTGGCCCCGGCGGGCGCGGCCGCGGTGGCGCTGTGGCTGATCGAGCCCGACGGCGGCCTGGAGCTGGTCGGGGAGGCTGGCTTCGGGCCGCGGGAGACCAGCCGCTGGCGCCGCATCCACCCGGACATGGACACCGCCGCGCAGCGAGCGGTCAGCGGCCAGGAGTCCTGGTGGCCCGCCGGCCGCCCGGACGGCGAGACCGCGCCGGCGATAGGATTCTGGCCGCAGGGGGGACGGGCCGTTATCCCGCTTCCGGGCACGGGCGCGGCGCTGGGCGCCATGGAGGTCTGCTGGCCCGAGCCGCTCGCCGAGTTCCCCGACTCGCTGCGGCGGCAGCTCACCGGCCTGGCCGAGGTCTGCGCGCAGGCCCTCGGGACCCGGCTCGAGCACGGCGACCTGGCCGCCGATCACCGCGCGTCCTGGGCCTTCGGGCTGCTGGACAGCCTGCCGGGATCGGCCCTGTTCGCCCAGGCCATCCGGGACGACGACCTGCAGGTGACCGATTTCCGGATCCGCTATCTCAGCGACGGCTTCGCCGACCCGGCCGGCCGGTGCGCGGCCGACCTCGCCGGCCGGCCGCTGCTGGAGGTCTACCCCGCGGCGGCACTGCCCGGCGGACTGTACGAGCGCGCCGTCCAGGTGCTGGCCACGGGAGCGGACCAGACCATATCCGGGCAGGTCATCAGTACGGTGGTCGGCGACGCCATCGTCGCGCCCGTGATGGACGTCCGCATCACCCGCCTCTACGGCGGCGTGGTCATTGCCTGGCGGCGCGCCGACGAGGTCGAGCGCCTCACGGCGCTGCTGGAGCAGGCCCAGCGGCTGGGCCGGATCGGCGGGTGGGAGGAGAACCTGCTCACCGGCGATGTGGTCTGGACCGAGCCGACCTTCGCGCTGTTCGGCCAGCGGCGCGGCGCCCCGGTGTCGGTCGCCGACCTGGATGCGCACGTTCCCTCCGACGATGTTCCCGAGGTGGAGCGGTTCCGGCACGCGCTGCTGCGGGAGAAGCGGGGGGCCGCCGCCGCGTTCCGCGTCATCCGTGCCGACGACCAGAGCGTGCGGCAGATGCGCGCATTCGCCGAGCCCGTGATCGATCCCGCGGGCACGGTGGTGGCCGTGCGCGGTGCCTACCAGGACATGTCGGCCGACTACCACACGCAGGTGGCGTTCGCTGCGACGCGGGACCGGCTCGCCGACACCGAGGAGCGCGCGGAGGAGGACCGCCGCCTGGCCCTGCGGCTGCAGCAGGCCATCACCCCGCGGTCGGCTGAGCCCGTCGAGACTCCCGGCCTGGAGGTCGCGGCCCGGTACCGCCCGGCCGGCCCGGGCAGCCTGGTCAGCGGCGACTGGTACGACACGGTCCTGCTGCCCACCCAGCAGATCCTCCTGGTGGTCGGGGACATCGCGGGGCACGGCATCGACGCGGTCACCGGGATGGTCGCCCTGCGTAACTGCCTGCGCGGCCTCGCGATCACCGGCGCCGGGCCCGCCGCGCTGCTGGGCTGGCTGAACAACATCGCCTGTCATCTCACCGACGGCATCATCGGCACGGCCGTCTGCGGGCTCTACGATCCGGCCAGCCGGTCGCTGCGCTGGGCCCACGCGGGCCACCTCCCGCCCATCCTCGTACGGGACGGGGTGGCGCGGGAGCTTCCCATCCCGGAGGGGGTCCTGCTCGGCGCGGTCCCGGACGTCTCCTATCAGGAGGCGACAGCCTCGCTGCAGACCGGCGACGTCCTGGCGCTGTTCACCGACGGCCTCATCGAGCGCCGCGACCGCGACATCGACGACTCGCTGGAATCGCTGATGCGCATCGCCAGCGCGCCAGTAGGCGACATCGGCAGCTTCGCCGATCACCTGCTCAGCCAGTCCCGTTCCGACACCAGCGACGACGCCTGCCTGGTCGCCGTGCACGTGCGCTGACGCCACTGGAACAGCCGGGAGCGGCGTCGCGGGGGTAGATCAGGACAGGACTGGGGGAGGCACACGAGATGGTCCACGACGGCGCAAGCCCGCTGAGCAAGGTGATAGGGGAGGAGGGCGGCTCCGCCCATTCCCGTTATTCATTGATCATTGACGGGCGCGTCGTCGAGGCGGTCTCGGGGCGCAGGTACGACACGATCGACCCCTTCACCCTGGGCTTACTGCAGGCCTAGCGGATGCCGTCCCAGAGCGCCCGCTCGCCGGCGGACGGGTCGTCCACCGCGGTGATCTTGTCGGTCAGCACGCCGGTGGTGCGGCTGGTGGTGTCGTAGGCGGCCCAGCCGGGATTGCCGTGGCTGATGAAGTCGGTCCATGCCCGGTGCACCTGGTCCGCGGCCGCCTGCGCCGGCTTGTCGCCGATGCGAGGACGCACGTCATCGCGGCCGATGGTGTCGAACACGAAGGGAATTTCTGCCCCGTGGCAGGCGCCGAGCCGGTGGTTGTCCTCGGGCTCGGGGTGGTCGAACCGGTAGGCCCACGTGCGGGCGTCTCCTCGGTCGGCGCGGGCCTCGGCGACCCGGATGGCCGGGATGCCGAAGAACCAGTCGGTGATGACCGCGGCCAGGAGGTCCCCGGCGCTGGCGCCCGGCCGGTTCGCCCGGTAGACGGCGAGCGAGTCCGCGGACAATCCGTAGGCACCGGCGGCCGCCGCCAGCGTCGCGTCGTCGATGAGATCGAGGCTGCCGGCCGCGACCAGGAACAGTCGGGCCTCGTCACGGTTCGATCCGATCAGCAGCGGGACGTTGCTGCCCTGCCCGGCGGCGATCGCCGGAAGCGGCGCCTGCGGCAGTACCGTGCCGTCGACGGTCGGCGCGAACGGCAGCAGGCTCAGCGTGAGCTGACCCCACCTGGCCGGGTCGGGCGTGGTCTGCACCTCGACGACCAGATCCGACGCCGCCTGGACCAGCTTCTCCAGCGGGACCGCCTTGATCGCGTCGCGGTCAGCGGGCACGCCGAGGGCGTCGGCGAGATAACCGCCGACCATGCGGCCCGCGTCCGGAGTGAGCGTGTGCGCGGCCGCGCCGCTTTCGGCAATGGCCTGGGCGAACAGCCCTTGGGCCAGCGGCATCGACAGCAGCGTCGTCACGCTCATCGCTCCGGCTGACTCGCCCGCGACGGTGACCCGGGCCGGGTCGCCCCCGAAGGCGGCGATGTTGGCCTGCACCCACCGCAGGGCCGCCAGCTGATCGAGCAGGCCGAGGTTGGCGATGCCGTCGCCGAGGTAGAGGAATCCCTCGGCCGACAGCCGGTAGTTGATGGTCACGCACACGACCCCGTCGCGGGCGAACGCGGCGCCGTCGTACTCGCCGACTGACCCGGACCCGTTCATGAACGAGCCGCCGTGGATCCACACCAGCACGGGCAGGCCGGCCGCGTTCGGGTCGGGTGTCCAGATGTTGAGGTTCAGGCAGTCCTCGCCCGCGATGACCACCTCGGGGAAGAGCGGGACGTACTGCGGCGGGTAGTCACCCTTGGGCGCCGTCGGTCCGTACGCGGTCGCGTCACGCTCTGCGGCCCACGGTTCGACCGGCTGCGGCGGCTGTCTCCGGTTCGCGCCGAACGGCGGCGCGGCATAGGGGATGCCGAGAAACGACGTGATGCCGGATTCCGCCCGGCCGCGAACAGCGCCGTCCCCGAGCTGAACTACCGGATTCTGCGTCATGTCGCTCATGCGTCTCTCCGTTGCGACGTTTTCTAAATGTGTTGCAAACTACGCTAGACTGTCTCACCGAGACCACGACATGTCAATGACGCCCAGGAACAGCCCAGGAACAGCCCAGGACAGGAGCCGCGTCATAGCTGCCCGGAGTCGGCGCCTAGCGGACACGCCGTTGCAACGCCAGCTCGCCGGCACGGCGACTGGCCGGCCGACTGCGCTCGACGCGTTCCGGCAGGCCCATCGGACCTTCCTCGCCGGTGAGCGCGTCGACATGCACGCACTGGCCCGGACGCTGAACGTCGACCGGGCGACTCTCTACCGCTGGGTGGGCTCCCGCGAGCAGCTACTCACCGAGGTCCTCTGGTCCCTGATCGACCGCACCATCGAAACGCTGCGCACCGCCCATAGCAATGGCGCCCCGCCCGCCACTAATGGTGAGTCGGCGGCAGCGGCCGTCATCATCGGTACCGTCCGGGGCGTCATCGCCAACCCGGGCATGCAGCGCTTTCTCGAGCGAGAAGGCGACCTCGCCCTCCGCCTGCTGACGACCAAGGCCACCGACTTCGAGGCCCGGCTGATCGCCCTCATCGGCCAGCTCGTCAGGGAGGAAGCCGCGGCAGGCCGCCTGCATGCCGCCATTCCCGCAGACGACCTGCCGTACGTGCTGGTCCGCATCATGGAGTCCTACATCTACCTCGGGCTCATCACGGGCGAGCACCCCGACCCCGACCGGGCCGCCCGGGTCATCAGCGCGCTACTGCCGAATGGGATCGAATTGTAATTCCATCGTCCTTTCTGAATTAAGTTAATTATGATATACTGCCTTAGGCAGATGGTAATCTCCGCGGCGTGAGTAATGAAATGCGCACTCCGCGAACCCCGGCCCCGCAGTTCGAGATTTCGACCAGGGCCCTGCCCTATGATGACCTGGAAACCCCGCTCACCGGCGTGCTCCACTGGAGCAAGACCTGGCCCGCCGGGCGCCCGGGCATCCTCCTGATCCACGGTGGCGCCGGGCTCGACGAGCACGCGCGAGGGCAGGCCCGACGCTATGCCGCGCTCGGCTACGTTGTCCTCGCCTGTGACATGCTCGGCGACGGCGTCGCCGGCGACCGGGCCCGCGTCATGGAATGCCTCACCGCCCTGCGCGATGATCCCGCGCTCCTCGCCCGGCGGGGGCGGGCCGGGCTCGCGGCGCTCTCGGGCTGCCCGGAAGTCAGCGGGCCGGTCGCCGCCATCGGATTCTGCTTCGGCGGCATGGCCGCGCTCGCGCTCGCCCGGTCAGGCGCGAACCTGGCGGCCGCCGTGAGCATCCACGGCACCCTGGCGACCAGCAGCCCCGCGCAGGCGGGGTCGGTCCAGGCCAGGCTGCTGGTCTGCCATGGCTCGATGGACCCCTACGTTCCCCCGGCTGACGTCGCCGCCTTCGCCGAGGAGATGAACCGCGCCGGCGCCGACTGGCAGCTGATCATGTACGGCCAGGCCGTGCACGGCTTCACGCACCAGGACGCGGCGGGAACAACGCCCGGCGTCGCCTATGACCCGCTGGCCGACGAGCGCTCCTTCGCGGCCGCCCGCACCTTCCTGGCGCAGGCCCTCGCATGACCCCTGCCGGGTGGCTGGACGACACCGGCCTGGTGACGCTGCCCAGCGGAGTCCGAGTCCGGGGCCGGCGCCTGACCGATCCGGCCAGCCTCGCCGACTTCGCCCTGATCCTGGCGCCCGGGGCCGTCCCGGCCTGGCCGCACCGCCGCATCCGCTGGCCCGATTTCTGGATTCCCGCTGACCGCGCCGATGCCCTGGATGCCCTGCACGAGGCTCACCGCCGCGCCCGCGCCGGCCAGCGTGTCGAGGCCGCCTGCCACGGCGGCGTCGGCCGCACCGGAACCGCCCTGGCCGCCCTGGCCATCCTCGACGGCCTGACCCCGCGCGAGGCACTGACCTGGGTGCGCGGCCACTACCATCCCCGAGCCGTCGAAACCCCCTGGCAGCGGCGATGGCTCCGACACGTCCGCTAGCCCGCGAAGTCGGGGGTCCGGCCTCGCGGCCATTAGGATGGCACCTCAGCTGACGAGGGGGACGAGCTGTTGGGGCGCCGGGGGCAGGCTGCTGGCCGGCCGCTGCTGCCGCCCGGCGGCCGCTGGCCGGCCGCGGCGCTGGTGGCGGCCTGCGTGATCGTGACGGCGGTCCTGGGCGCGTGGCTGGCGCACCGGCCGCTGCCGGGGACCGTGGACGGCGACGCCGACGGCTGGCTCGCCGCCCACGTCGACCGGGGCCGGCGGGTCCTGGTGGCCGCCAGCTCGCTGGGTGACACGAACCGGATCGTCGTGGTCTGCGTCGCGCTCGTCCTGGCCTGCATGCTGACGCGGCGTTACCGGGGCGCGCTGCTCGTGGCGATCGCAGCGCCGCTGGCCGGCGCCGTCACCGAGTACCTCCTCAAGCCGCTGTTCGACCGGACGATCTCCGGCCATCTGGCCTTTCCGAGCGGGCACCTCACGGCGGTGTCGACCGCGGCCGTGGCCGTGGTGGTGCTGCTGGCCGGCCCGTCCCGGCCGCCCTTGCCCCCGCCGCTGCGCTGGCTGCTGTCGGCCGCCGCGCTGCTGACCGTGCCCGCCGCGGCGCTGGCCGTGGTGATCGAGCATTACCACTACTTCACCGACACCATCGGGGGCGCCGCGGTCGGCACGGCCACCGTGCTGCTGACGGCGCTGGCCCTGGACTGGGCGGCCCTGCGGCCAGCCGGCCGCCGGCGGCGGAATCACCGCGGCCGCGCCGGGGTTGCCACGGGTATGACTTCAGGACACCAGATCACGATCACGCCCGCGGACGTCCACATCGAGGTCACCCTGGGCGGCGAGAAGCTGGCCGACTCCGACCGGGCCGTCGTGCTCGCGGAGACCGGCCTACCCGCGCGCTACTACCTGCCGCGCGAGGACGTCCGCACCGAGCTGCTGCGCCCCACGAGCAGCCAGACCACCTGCCCGTTCAAGGGCCAGGCGGCCTACTGGTCGGCCGAGGTGGGCGGCGAGGTCCACGAGGACGTCGTGTGGAGCTATGAGTCCCCGATCCCCGCGGCCGCTGGCATCGCCGGACTGATGTGCTTTTATAACGAGCGGGTGGAGCTGACCGTCGACGGCGCGCCGCAGCCCGGCACCGCCGCTTCCTCCTCACGGTAACCGCCGCGCGCTAGGGGCGGACCAGGTCCAGCCCGGAAATGCCCAGGCGGAATGCCGCCTCGGCCGCCTGGCTGTCCTCGATGCGCCAGTCCTGGTGGTAGACCCCGTCGTGCTGGGTCTTGTCGAACCACACCAGGCCGAGGGTCTGGTATCTGGCCATGCCGGCGAACAGGTCGCCGATCTTGACGAACTGGCCGGCCAGGGGGCCGACGGAGGTCTCCGACAGCAGGACGGGATCGGTGGTCAGCGCCCGGACCTGGTTGATCGTCTTGCCGAAGACGCGGGTGAAGGTGTCGGCGGGGCGGTAGTAGTAGCCGTCGATGCCGACCCAGGTGACGTAGCTGCTGCCGGGCCACCAGTCGGCGATGGGGCCGGTGTCGGAGCGGTCGGCGTTGATGGTCCACAGCCAGGTGACGTTGTCGGCGCCCTCGTTGCGGAAGAGCGTGACGATGTGCCGCCAGGCGGCGACGAAGGTGGGGGCGGGCAGGTGGTGGTAACCCCAGGAGTACGAGGGGGCGTTCATCTCGTGGCCGAAGCCGATCACCACGGGGTGACCGAAGCCGCGCACGCTGTCGGCGTACCGGCGCAGGTAGGTGTCGTAGTTACCGGCCGCAATCCCGGCCACCGAGGCGAAGGTCGGGTCGATCTGCACGAAGGGGATCACGCCGTGGCGGTGGCTGGTCTCGGCGAAGGACGCGGCGAAGGGCTGGGCCCAGCCACTGAAGTACCCGACCAGGTTGGGCTGCTGGCCCGCGGCCTTGGCGAAGTCGGCGACGGGCTGATAGCCCGGCGGCGCCCCGTTCTCGTAGACACCTAGGTAAGAGGTGGGCCTGGGCGGCAGCGACGCGTGCACCACTGCGGGCGAGGTGCCGCCCGGCGGCTTGAGGCGGGCGGCTGCGAGGCTGACCGCGATGACGGCGACCAGCAGGGATACGTACAGCACCAGGCGGGAACTCATGCGGCCCTGGCCCCCGGGAAGATGACCCGGCCCACGACGGCCAGGTTAAGCACCCCGAAGAACAGCAGGACCGCGAACTGCGGAGCCCCGAGCGTCGCCATCCGCCAGATGGCCAGGACCAGCCAGAGCAGGGCTATGCCACCGCTCCACCCGGCGACCCCGATGCGGAAGCGCGGCAGCGAGCTGCCCGGCGTCCTGGTCGGGTGCCAGCCCATGGTCTTGCCCCGGGCGCCGTCCCAGATGGCGAAGACGTGCGCCCAGCCCCGGGCGATGCCCAGGGGCCAGACCGACGGCCCGTAGGCGGAGCGATGCCACAGAGGGTAGAGGACGAAACCAGTGGCGATGGCCGGCAGCAGGATGATGAAGTTGCGCAGCCGGACCTGGCCCGGCAGGAACGCGAGCATGACGACCGGGATGATAGGGCCGAAGAACGTCAGCATGGCGGTGTAGGCGTAGTAGAAGAAGCCGGAGATATAGGTGAGCCGGGCCGGGAGGCTCATCGGCACCGACCAGAGCCGGCGGGAGAACACCACCCCGGCGTTGCCGGTGCACCACCGGTACTGCTGGCGCACGAAGGCGTCGAGGTTGTCGGGGCAGATCCCGGTCGACAGCACGATCGGCACGTAGACCACGGACCAGCCGGCCCGCCGCACGTCCAGCCCGGTGTGCACGTCCTCGGCGTACGGGATGAGGGTCGGGCCGCCCTCATCCGCCAGTGCGGCCCGCCGGTAAACCGCGGAGGTCCCCACGCAGATGGCCGCGCCGAACCGGTCGCGGGCCACCTGGATCGACCGATAGAACACCTCCTGGATCGCGCCCGCGGAATTCTCGATCCACGTCTGGCGTGCACTGCCCCGGAAGAACTGGGGCGTCTGGACGATGGCGATCGCCGGGTCGTCCATGTACGGAAGCGTCTCCGCGAGGAAGTCGGGGCGCGGGGCGAAGTCGGCGTCCAGGATGACCAGGTACTCGCCGCTGGTGCGCGAGAAGCCGTACCGCAGGTTGCCGCTCTTCTTGTAGGAGCGCGTATCGGGCCGGCGCAGGTAGCAGAAGCCGAAGGACTCGGCCGCCGCCCGGGCCTCCTCGGACGGCCCGTCGTCGAGCACGTAGGCCTGCGCTATCCCGCCGTAGCCCGCGGTGAGCCCGGCTACGGCCGTCCAGGTGTTGCGGAGCATCTGGACGGGCTCACCGCAGATCGGCAGGAAGATATCCACGCTGGGGTAGGCGGGCGGGCGCCACGCCTGGACCCGGGCCTGGTGGGCGGCCAGGTCGAATGCCCGGCCGGCGAAGTTCACCGGCAGGCTGATCACCTGGTAGATGATGTAACTGCCCGTAAAGATCATGAACGGCCACAGCGCCGGCTCGTGGGCCTCGAAGCGGACCTGGCTGACGATCAGGCAGCCTGCGCCGATGACGAGCATGGTGGTCAGGTAGGGCAGGTTGCGGTTCACGTAGGCGTACTTCTCGTCGTCGTCCGGCGGCGCGGGCGGGGTCAGGCTGGTGTCTTTGCGGCGGCGGGGGGTCAGGCCAGCGCCATCCGGCGGCTGGTGTCGTGGTGGCGGCCCAGCAGGGCTGTCAGGTGTGGCGGGCAGCGGCGAGGCGGTCACGGGTGCTGCTCGTGTCGGAAGATCACGTAGGTGCCGGTGCCGTAGGGGACGACCTGGATGATCTGGTAGTTGCTGGCCCGCAGGTCGGCGCGGATGGCATGGTCGAGGGCGGTGGTGTCGGCGAAGTTGAGGGCGACGAGGGAAAAGTAACCGCGGCCGATGAACCGGGCGAAGGCGTCGGAAGCGCCGTCGCCGGTGACTCCGTCGGTGGGGCCGCCGGTGCTGGCTCCGGAGGGCAGCACGATGTTTCGGGTGCTGGACCAGCGCTGCCACTGGCGCCCGGCGGACAGGTAGTACTCGGCGATGGAGGGATCCTCGACGAGCAGGCGGCCGGAGCCGTGACTGACCAGCGGCCGGAGGATCGCGACGAAGCTGCCGGAGTTAGGCCAGTCGGTGGAGAACTGGCGGGACTGGCTGAGGCCCAGGGACAGTGGCAGGGCGAGGGCTACGACGCAGGCGCCGCAGGTGACGCTCACCCACCGGGCTGGTGCGGCCGCGATGAACTTATCCGCGGCGTAGCCGGCGGCGATGGCGGCGAACCAGATGCCCAGGTCGACGTGCTTGTCCAGCGAGGCCGCGGTGTGCAGGCTCGCCTGCTCCAGGGGCACCAGCAGCGCGGCGGCGGCCAGCAGTGCCAGCAGCCAGGTCTGCGCACTGCCCCGGTGCCGGGCGTAGCTGAGGGCCGCGCCGCCGATGGCGATCAGTACGACCAGGCCGGTCCACGACGCGGCGTCGGTCAGCACCGACGACAGGGAGTCCGCGCCACCAACCCGGGCAAAGGTGGTCTTGCCGATCCCGGTCAGGTAAGAGCCCCCGCCGATCAGCACTCCGGCCAGCAGCAGCGTGACCGTCACGGTCAGCAGGGG
>Ga0208220_1001230_pt1 | contig 10810 bp, 11 predicted proteins | sample NGESurdeep092012_9_FD_184484 | JGI IMG/M metagenome (GOLD analysis project Ga0208220, IMG submission 184484) | Arctic peat soil microbial communities from Barrow, Alaska - NGEE Surface sample F53-1 deep-092012 (SPAdes) | ecosystem: Environmental > Terrestrial > Soil > Wetlands > Peat ... | reverse complement strand
TGAACGCAGAATATGGTGATGTTCATATCCCAGCGATTGGCGAAAATCGGCACCGGTGCGGTGAACGGCTGGTAGCCATTGTCGTCGTAGGCGCCACCGCCATAAACCGGCATGGCAAAGAGCGCGGCGAAAAATGCGGCGTAAACGATCGCCGCCATGACGGCGACCAGCACCAGCCGTTCGATGGCGTAAGCGCCGGGCCACCAGAGCAGCAACAGCGCCAAAATCCCGCATCCGATGTAGGTGTTGATCTGCCAGACCACATGGAAGCGCGCATGCGGCGTCCATTTCGGATTGGTGGCATGCGTCTGGTTAAAGTCGGCGAACACGGTGCCGAGAGAGTAGCCGGCGGTCGTCAGCGTTAGCAGCACGCGGGCTGCCAAGTCGTAATAAAAGTGCACGGCACTTCTCCCGTTCCGGTGATGGTCCGGTTTAGCGAATCGGCGGGGCATAGAGAATGCCGCCCTGCGTCCATAGGGCGTTGAGCCCGCGCGGGATGCCGAGTTTCGAGCCGGTGCCGATATTGCGCTCGTAGACTTCGCCATAATTGCCGACGTGGCGGATGATGCGCACGGCCCAGTCCTTGGGCATGTCAATATCCGCCCCGTAATCGCCGTCGTTGCCGACGAGGCGCATGACTTCGGGCTTTTTGGATTTCAGCGCCTCGTCGATATTTTTAGAAGTAACGCCGAGTTCTTCGGCATTGATCATGGCAAACAGCGTCCATTTCACGATCAGTAGCCATTGATCGTCTTTCTGCCTGACCACCGGCCCGAGCGGCTCCTTGGAGATCACGTCGGCCAAAATGACGTGGTCGGCAGGCTTCGGAAGCTTCAGCCGCAGCGCGTAAAGCTGCGAGACATCCGACGTCAGCACGTCGCATTGGCCTGACGCATAGGCGTTGAGCACCGCGTCGACGGTGAGAAATTGCTTTTCCACGTAGGTCATGTTGTTGGCGTGGAAATAGTCGGGGAGGTTGACCACCGTGGTTGTCTGCCCCTGCACGCACACCGTGCTGCCGTCGAGTTCGAGCGCGGAGGCCTTGTTGAGCGCGCGGCGCACCATGAACCCCTGGCCGTCATAATAAGACACGCCGGCGAAATGCAGGGCGTATTGGGTTTCGCGCGACATGGTCCACGTCGAGTTGCGCGCCAGGACGTCTACCTTGCGCTTGGCGAGCTCTTCGAATCGCTCTTTGGCGGCGAGCGGAATGAACTTCACCTTCTTCGGATCGTCGAAAATCGCCGATGCAATGGCGCGGCAGAAATCGACATCGAAACCCGACCACTCGCCCTTGTCGTCTTGTGCCGAAAAGCCCGGGAGGCCGGTATTGACGCCGCAATAGACGGCGTCGCGCCGCACGGTGCGCTTCAACGTCTTGGTGTCGTAACGTTCGTAGCTGACTGCCAATATGGCGACCACGGCGGCGATGACGCAGCCGATGATCATGCCGGTGTGGAAATTCCAACCGAAGTATTTACGAAATTTTTCCAATCGAGCCCCCTGGTCGACCTTAAGAGACGTTCGGCTGTTGCAGCACGATCACCTTGGTGCCGACTGGAACGCGATCATAAAGATCGGAGACGTCTGGATTGGTGAGGCGGAAGCAGCCTGATGACACGGCGGTGCCGATGGTCTGCGGCTCGTTGGTGCCGTGGATGCGATAGACCGTGGTGCCGAGATAAAGCGCGCGCGCGCCCAGCGGATTTCCCGGGCCGCCGGACATGAAGCGCGGCAGGAACGGCTGCCGCGCGATCATCTCCGGCGGCGGCGTCCAGTCCGGCCATTCCTTCTTGTTCGTGATCTTCAGCAAGCCCTGCCACTGGAAGCCGTCGCGGCCAACGCCGATGCCATAGCGCAAGGCGCGACCGGCGCCGAGAATCAGATAGAGAAAGCGCTCGTTGGTATTGACGATGATCGTGCCGGGCGCCTCGGCGGTGCGATAAAACACCACCGTCTTTTCCCATTTCGGATCGAGCTGTTCCTCGTCCTCGCTGGGCACGTATCCGGGCCGGTCGCCGCCGGCGGCATTCTGCGCATGCGCGCTCGGCGTGGCGGCAAATAGCAGCAGGAGCGCGAACAGGGCACGAAGCATCGGGTTTTTTTTCCTTTCGCCGCGGGTCAATGGTCCAGCAATCATATAGCCTTACCGCACACCTGTCGCGTAGGACCAAGGTGCCGGCTTTGGCAGCCTATGCGGCGGTTGATAAGCGTCTGCCGGACGGTTGCCGCCGGAGGTAATCTTCCCCATCTTCAGGCGCAACGGGACGTATCCAATGCGCCAGTATCTCGATCTGATGGAGCACATCCTCCACCACGGCGTGGAGAAGCGCGACCGTACCGGCACCGGCACGCTATCGGTCTTCGGTCATCAGATGCGCTTTGCGCTCGATGAGGGCTTCCCGCTGCTCACCACCAAGAAGCTGCACGTCAAATCGATCATCCACGAGTTGCTCTGGTTTCTCGCCGGCGACACCAATATCAAATATCTCAACGAACACGGCGTGCGCATCTGGGACGAGTGGGCCGACGAGCGCGGCGATCTGGGCCCGGTGTACGGCCAGCAGTGGCGATCCTGGCCGGCCCAGGACGGCAAGGCCATCGACCAGATCAGCCACGTTATCGATATGATCAAGCGCAATCCAGATTCGCGCAGGCTCATCGTCACCGCGTGGAATCCAGCCGACGTAGGCAAGATGGCGCTGCCACCTTGCCACTGTCTGTTCCAGTTCTATGTCGGCGAGGGCAAGCTCTCCTGCCAGCTCTACCAGCGCTCGGCCGATGTCTTTCTCGGCGTGCCGTTCAACATCGCCTCCTACGCGCTGCTGACGCTGATGGTGGCGCAGGTGACGGGTTACAGGCCGGGCGACTTTGTATGGACCGGCGGCGATACGCACCTCTATCTCAATCATGTCGAGCAGGCGAAGCTTCAACTGTCGCGCGCGCCGAAGGCGCTGCCGACGATGCGGCTCAACCCGGCGGTCAAGGACGTCTTTGGCTTCCGCTACGAGGATTTCACCGTCGAATGTTACGACGCGCACCCGCACATCAAAGCGGCGGTGGCGGTGTGAGCCTTTCCATCCGGCAGGCAACCTCCGCGGACAGCGCGCTGGTTTTTTCATTCGTGCGCGAACTCGCCGATTACGAGAAACTGTCGGGCGAGCTGGAAGCGACCGAGCGCGAAATCGCCGCCGTGCTGTTTGCGGCGGAGCCGCGAGTGTTCTGCGACATCGCCGAATGGAACGGCGAGCCGGTGGGTTTTGCCGTGTGGTTTTCCATTTTTTCCACCTTTCGCGGCCGGCACGGCCTCTACCTCGAGGACGTTTTCGTGCGGCAGCCGTTCCGCAACAAAGGCATCGGCCGAGCGTTGCTCAGGCGGCTCGCCGCGCGCTGCGTTGAAAACGGCTGGGCGCGGATGGAATGGACGGTGCTCGACTGGAACGCGCCCTCGATTGCATTCTATAAGACGATCGGGGCCCAGGTCATGGACGAGTGGAAAATCTGCCGCCTGAGCGGAAAATCGCTGGCCGAGTTCGCGCGCGAGGCGCCGCGATGAAGCTCGTCATCGTCGCCGCCATCGGCGAGAACAATGTGATCGGCAATAAAGGCAAGCTGCCGTGGCGCCTCAAGTCCGACCTGCGGCATTTCCGTGCGCTCACGCTCGACAAGCCGGTGATCATGGGACGCAAGACCTTCCAGTCGATCGGCAACGCGCTCGACCGGCGCAGCAACATCGTCATTACCCGCGATAAGAAATTCGCCGCCAAGGGCGTCGAAACCGCGCCGACCCTGACTGCGGCGCTGGAGATCGCGCGCAAGGATGCGCAGCGACGCGGCGCCGACGAAATCATTATAGCCGGAGGCGGCGCCGTCTTTGCCGAAGCCATGCCGCTCGCCGACCGGCTGGAGATCACCCATGTGCATGCGTCGCCGGAGGGCGATGCGTTTTTGCCGGCCATCGATCTCAAGCATTGGCGCGAAGAGAAGCGTGAAGCGCGCCACGCGGGGCCGGAAGACGATGCGGACTTCGCCTTGGCGACTTATGTCCGACGCTAAAGAGCCTTCATGCGGCGCTAAAAGCCTGAAAGTCCGGTTCGCCTCGCGTTGTAACCGGGGCTGGCGTCCCCTATAACCCACCCAACAAAGGGCGGCCAAAACGCTGGCGCTGGGAGAGCAATTTAATGCCATGGAGCAATCAGGGCGGCGGGGGCGGTGGCCCGTGGGGCGGCGGCAAGGGACCGTGGGGTTCCGGACCGCAGTCTTCGGGACCGACGCCGCCGGATCTGGAGGAAATCCTCCGCCGCGGCCAGGATAAATTGCGCCGCTTCCTGCCGGGCGGCAGCCTCGGCAGCCGCGGTTTCGCGCTGCTGGCGCTCGCGGCGATTGCGCTGTGGGGATTTTCCGGCTTCTTCCGCGTCGAGCCGGACGAACTCGGCGTCGTGCTGCGCTTCGGCAAAGACGTGCGCGAAGTGCAGCCCGGCCTAAATTATCACCTGCCGTATCCGATCGAGAGCGTGCTCACGCCGAAGGCGCTGCGCGTCAACAAGATCGATATCGGCATGCGCACGCTGAGCGATATCAGCGGCCGTACCTCGACCCGCGACGTGCCGGAGGAGAGCCTGATGCTCACCGGCGATGAGAATATCGTCGATGTCGATTTCTCCGTCTTTTGGAAGGTCAGGCCCACCGGCGTCGGCGAATATCTGTTCAACATCCAGAATCCGGAAGGCACGGTGAAGGCGGTGGCGGAAAGCGCCATGCGCGAATTGATCGGACGCTCGGACATCCAGCCGATCCTGACCGGCGCGCGCCAGACCGTCGAAGCAGCGGTGCAGGACCTGATGCAGAAGACGCTCGACCATTATGGCGCCGGCATCGTGATCCAGCAGGTGCAGTTGCAGAAGGTCGACCCGCCAACGCAGGTGATTGACGCCTTCCGCGACGTGCAGGCCGCCCGCATCGACCAGGACCGCTCCGTCAACGAATCTCAGACCTACGCCAACCGGGTCGTGCCGGAAGCGCGCGGCAATGTTGCCAAGATCACGCAGGCCGCGGAAGCCTACAAGTCGCAGACGGTGGCGGAAGCGACCGGCCAGACCTCACGCTTCCTGCAAATTTACGACCAATACAAGAAGGCGCCGGGCGTAACGCGCGAGCGTATGTATCTTGAAACCATGGAGCGGGTGCTTGGCGGCGCCGACAAGATCATCATCGATTCCGGGAAGGACGGCGCCGGCGTGGTGCCGTATCTGCCGCTCAACGAATTGACGCGTCCGCCGCAAGCGCGCAGCCCGGCGCCGACGGGAGGCCAGCGATGAAACTCGGTGTCATTGGCGGCGTGGTTCTCGTCATCGCGGTGGCGGCGTTGATCGTCGCCTATAGTTCGCTCTTTGCCGTCTACCAGACGCAGCAGGCGCTGGTTGTGCGCCTTGGCCAGGTGGTGCGCGTGGTCAGCGAACCGGGCCTCAACCTCAAGGCGCCATTCATCGACAATGTGATCGCCATCGACAAGCGTATCCTCGACCTGGAAGCGCCGGCGCAGGAGGTCATCGCATCGGACCAGAAGCGGCTGGTGGTCGACGCCTTCGCCCGTTATCGCATTCATGACCCGTTGCGCTTTTATCAATCGTTGGGCTCGAAGACGGCGGCCGACAGCCAACTCGCCATCCTGCTAAATTCCGCGCTGCGGCGGGTGCTCGGCGAGGCGACCTTCATCCAGGTGGTGCGCGACCAGCGCGCCGATCTGATGGCGCGCATCCGCGACCTGATCAATCACGAGGCGGAGAATTACGGCATCGAGGTCGTCGACGCCCGCATTCGCCGCGCCGACCTGCCGGAACAGAACAGCCAGGCGGTCTATCAGCGCATGCAGACCGAACGTCAACGCGAGGCGGCGGAATACCGCGCCCAGGGGCTGCAGCGGGCGCAGGAAATCCGCTCGAAGGCCGACCGAGAGGTAACGGTGCTGGTCGCGGAAGCAACCGCGAAGGCTGAAAAGGTGCGCGGCGAGGGCGATGCCACGCGCAATGAGATCTTCGCCAAGGCCTTTAATCAGGATCCCGACTTCTTCGCCTTCTATCGGTCGATGCAGGCCTATGAGGCCGGCCTCAAGCCGAACGACACGCGGCTGCTGCTCAAACCGGACAGCAACTTCTTCCGCTACTTCGCCAACCCGTCCGGCAAGCCGCCGGAAGGGGACTCGGCGCCTGCGGCTGCAGCACCGGCGAAGTAGAGGCGGTCGCGCGGCATGACCGACTTCCTCGCCGCGGTCGGATTGGTGTTCGTGATCGAGGGTCTGGTGTTTGCCGCCTTTCCCGGTCAGGCCAAGCGCTCCATGGCAGCCGTCATGCGAACCCCGGACGCGACGTTGCGGGCGATCGGCATCGGATCAGCGGTGGTCGGTCTCTTTCTAGTCTGGCTGGTGCGGCACTAGCCGATCCTATTTGCGCCAGAATCGGCCTCTCATGCTGTTGATCGCGATACCCTTGAATCCCCCTGAGGACGGGGGCAGTGTCAGGCCAAACCTCTCCTAGGAGAAATGACGCCGATGGGCGCGAATTTCAGTCAGGCGACGTATCGCGGCCGCGCGACTTTGGCAACTTTGGCGGTTTTCGCCGCAGCCGCAATTGCTTGGCCGCTGTTCGCGCAACCCGCCGCGGCGCGTGGGCCGGACGGCATCTCCGACGTGGCGGAGGCCGTGATCGATTCGGTTGTCAACATTTCGACCAAACAGACGGTGGATATGAGCGGCGGCGCCATGCCGCAGTTGCCGCCGGGGTCGCCGTTCGAGGAATTCTTCGAGGATTTCTTCAAAAACCGGCGCGGTCCGGGCGGCCAAGGCGGACCGGGCGGAGATACACCGCACCCACGGCGGGTTAATTCGCTGGGTTCCGGCTTTATCATCGACCCGTCCGGCATTGTGGTCACCAACAATCACGTCATCGCCGATTCCGACGAGGTCGACGTCATTTTAAACGACGGCACCAATATCAAGGCCGAGGTGATCGGCAAGGACACGAAAACCGACCTGGCGCTGCTCAGGTTCAAGCCCCCGCATCCGGTCAAGGCGGTGAAATTCGGCGACAGCGACAAGCTGCGGCTGGGCGAATGGGTGATTGCCATCGGCAACCCGTTCAGCCTCGGCGGCACGGTGACCGCGGGCATCGTCTCGGCACGCAACCGCGACATCCAGTCCGGTCCCTACGACAACTACATCCAGACCGATGCTTCGATCAATCGCGGCAATTCCGGCGGGCCACTGTTCAACCTCAACGGCGATGTGGTCGGCGTCAACACGGCGATCATCTCGCCGTCCGGCGGCTCGATCGGTATCGGCTTCTCCATCCCGTCCAAGACGGTCGTCGCGGTGATCGATCAGTTGCGCCAATATGGTGAGACCCGCCGCGGCTGGCTCGGCGTGCGCATTCAGCAGGTGAACGATGAAATTGCCGAATCCTTGAACGTTTCGCCGCCGCGTGGCGCGCTCATCGCGGGCGTCGATGACAAGGGCCCGGCAAAGCCGGCCGGGATCGAAGCCGGCGATGTCGTCGTCAAATTCGACGGCAAGGATGTCAAGGAGATGCGCGATCTGCCGCGCATCGTTGCCGACACGCCGGTCGGCAAGGACGTCGACGTCGTGGTGATCCGCAAGGGCAAGGAAATCACCAAGACGGTCAAGCTCGGCCGGCTCGAAGACGGCGAGAAGCAGGCATCGCTGACGACGAAAAAGGACCAGCCGCCCGCCGATAAGCCGGCGGTGAAAAAGGCGCTCGGCCTCGATCTCGCCAATCTCACCGACGAGTTGCGCAAGAAGCACAAGATCAAGGACAAGGTGAAGGGCGTGCTGATTACCGGCGTTGACGCAGACTCGCCCGCCGCCGACAAGCACCTGATGCCCGGCATGGTGATCGCCGAAGTGCAGCAACAGCCGGTGACGACGGTGGCCGATTTGCAGGCTCGTCTCGACAAGTTGCGCAAGGACGGCAAGAAGGCGGTCGTGCTGCTGGTGGTCAGCCCCGACGGCGACCCGAGCTTCGTGGCGCTGAGTTTGCAGTAACAGCTAGCGCTGAACGAATTCCTCTTGCCGGTACCCCTGCACGTAAAGCAGCGCGCTGAGGTCGGCGTGATCGATGCGCGCCGCCGCCGCCGCCGCGACTTTCGGCTTGGCGTGGAAGGCGACGCCCAATCCGGCTTCCGCGATCATGTCGATGTCGTTGGCGCCATCGCCCGCCGCCATCGTTTCGGATTTTGCGAGGCCGAGCCGATTGCGTAATTCGATGAGCGCGGCGCGCTTGCCGTCGCGCCCGAAGATCGGTTCCGCCACGGTGCCGGCAAGCATTTCGCCATCCAGCAGCAGAGCGTTGGCGCGGCTTTCGTCAAAGCCAATCATTGCGCCGATGCGATCGGTAAACAGCGTAAAGCCGCCGGACACCATGGCAGTATGCGCGCTATTCGCGCGCATGGTGGCGATGAGCGTGCGTCCCCCCGGCGTCAGATGGATGCGTTTTCCGATCACCTCGTCGACGGTCTTGACGGGCAGCCCCTTGAGCAGCGCCACGCGCTCGCGCAGCGCCGGCTCGAAGGCGATCTCGCCGCGCATCGCGCGCTCGGTGATCGCCGCGACATGCGCCTTCAGGCCCGCATAATCGGCCAGTTCGTCGATGCATTCCTGACCGATCATGGTGGAGTCCATGTCGGCGAGAAAAAGCTTCTTGCGGCGGTGCGCCTTTGGTTGAACCACAACATCAACGCCCGGGAGCAGGCCGCGCAGCCGGTTGGCAAGCGCGCGCCGGTCCTCGCCGGCTGTCGCCGCAAACGCGATGTCGGCGGCGGTCGCTTCGGCGAGCCAGCGCACTTCATCGGCTTCCGGCAGCGCCGCGCGTGCCTGCGCGACGGCCGCGGTGGCGAGGCGTCCCGATGCGGCGATCAAGGTCGCTACGTCTCGCATTGGCGCGCTGCTTTCAGTCATTGGACGGGATTTTCACGATCGGATTCACGATGGTTTAGCCAACGTCTGTTAGCACAATGTTCTCTCCAGACGCAGCACAGGGGCGACGTCGAATGCGCCGGATTTTCATCATCACCGCAAGCCTGGTCGGGCTTTTAGCGGTGGTTGTCGCCGCCAATTTTCAATTCCCCCAGATCACTGAAACTGCGCTCAAGATGCAGTGCTCGATGACGGCGCCGAGCGAGAATTGCCAAAAGCGCATGGTGTCCATGGGCCATGTCTGGGCGCTCAAGGACAATTTGGCGCGCGCCGCGATCTGGTACGACCGTGCGGCGCAAGCCGGCGATCCGTTTGCGATGTTCCACCTGGCCTGGGTTTACGAGCGCGCCGGCGACCGCGATTTCAAGATGACCGTGCGCCAAGCGGCCGATAACAACCGGATGAACGCGTTTCATGACGGCCCCGACCTCAGCCCGGCGCTCGCCACCTCCGGGAATTTCAAGTTGGCGGCGGAGTGGTATCGCAAGGCGGCCGACAAGGGATTTGCCCCGGCGATGAACAACCTGGCCGAACTTTATCTGTCGGGTAGGTTGGGCGAGCGTAATCTGCAACAGGCGTTCAACTGGCATTTGGCCGGTGCGCGCGCAGGCAATCCGGTCGCGGCCATGAACCTGGTGCTCACTTACAAGACGGGCATGGGCGTGCCGCGCGATCCAGCGGAAGCCGCGAAATGGGCGAGCTTCATGCCGGCCGATGACGCCGCCAATGCCAGCGACATGACGCTGTCGCGCACCAACGTCTATGGATCGCCAATCGCACCCCAGCAGGTAGCGGTGTTGCGCGCCTCCGCCAAGCAGCATCTTCCCGTGCAAATGGACTATGCGCCATTGAAGCCGGATTCGCGTCTTCCGACCTTTCATGCGGTTGAGACGGGGCTGGGGTCGTCGGGGTCGGATCCGGCGGCGTTGCAGCGGAAATTCTGAAAATCTGCGCGGCAGTTGCATTCGCGAGCGCCGCCGGATAGCCCACGTTGGTGAGCAAACCGTCCGTCATCCTGATCGCAGGTCCAACCGCGAGCGGCAAGTCGGCGCTGGCGGTTGAGCTCGCTGTGCAAATCGGCGGCAGCATCGTCAATGCCGACTCGATGCAGGTCTATCGCGACCTGCGCGTCATCACCGCGCGGCCGTCGCCTGAGGAAGAGGCGCGCGTGCCGCACCGGCTCTACGGCCATGTCGATGCCGGCGTGAATTATTCTACCGGACAATGGCTGCGCGATCTCGCAGCCGTGCTCGATGAAGCCAAACGCCAAGGCCGTGTGCCGATCCTGGTCGGCGGCACCGGGCTTTATTTCAAGGCGGTAACAACGGGGCTTGCTGCGGTGCCACCGGTATCGGCCGAAATACGCAGCCACGTGCGCGCACGGATGCAGAGCGAAGGCGCGGCCGCGCTCTATGCCGAATTGCTGGCGCGCGACGCCGCCACCGCGCATCGCCTCATGCCCAACGACCGTTCGCGCATTTGCCGCGCGCTGGAGGTGCTGGACGCCACCGGGCGATCGTTGAGCGACTGGCACCGCGAGGGGTTGCCGCCGTTGATCGATCCCGCGCATGCGGCACGCGTATTTCTCACCTGCGAGCGCAAGGAATTGGTCGCCCGCATCGAGGCCCGCTTTGCCGCAATGCTCAAAGTCGGCGCGCTGGACGAGGTGCAGGCGCTCCCCGCGCGCAAGCTCGACCCGCTGCTGCCGGCCATGAAAGCCCACGGCGTGCCGTGGCTGATCCGGCATTTACACGGCGAAATATCGCTGGACGAGGCGGCGGCGGGCGCGGTTATGGACACCCGTCGTTACGCCAAGCGCCAGCT
>Ga0208220_1001228_pt1 | contig 10818 bp, 9 predicted proteins | sample NGESurdeep092012_9_FD_184484 | JGI IMG/M metagenome (GOLD analysis project Ga0208220, IMG submission 184484) | Arctic peat soil microbial communities from Barrow, Alaska - NGEE Surface sample F53-1 deep-092012 (SPAdes) | ecosystem: Environmental > Terrestrial > Soil > Wetlands > Peat ... | reverse complement strand
GCGAGGGCGATCTTGCGGCGGGCTTTGGCGGGGTACCCGTTGTCACGTCCCGCCACGGCCAGGCTCGCGGCCAGCCGCTTGACATCCCACTCGAACGGGCCGGGCAGGGTCTCGTCGAAATCGTTGACGTCGAAGACCAGCCGCCGTTCCGGCGACGCGAACGCGCCGAAATTGGACAGGTGCGCATCCCCGCACAGCTGCACCCGAAGCCCCGAAGCGGGCGTGCTGGCCAGGTCCGCCGCCATCGACAGCGCCGCCCCGCGGTAGAACGTGAACGCCGATACCAGCATCCGCCCGTGCCGCACCGGCACCAGTTCCGGTACCCGCGATTCGGCCTGGCCCAGCAGCAGCCAGAGACAGGCGGCGGCGGACCTCTCCCCGCGGGTGGACACGTTCAGCGGCCGGTTCCTTACTCGACTGGCGCGACGGCCAGCTCACCGGCATCGTGATCCTTCACGCCAGCACCATCCTGCCCGCCAACCTCCTCGACCACGCCGAGAGCATCGGCTAGCGCCCATTCCGCAGGGCGCCCGTGACAGAGAAGAGAAGAGCGGATCTGGCGTAGTCGGGTCCGCTTGCCTGACGAGACGGTCGCCCTGGGTTACTGATGGGCGCGACGTTGGCTGGGCGGACGCGTCACTGGATTCCGCTCTCGTGACAGGCAAGCGACCCACGTCGGATCCGCACGAGCAATCACGGAGTGGGAGCGCAACGGGGAGCGCATTTGCTCGCGGTTGCTCGGTGGTGCTCGGCTGTGCTCGCTTCTGACCTGGACCCATGGGACAAGCCGCAGGGTCGGGGGAGTGGTAGTGACAATCCTGACTAGCGAGTGCTCGGTCGGCAAACGTCTGATTGCCGAACGGCCAGGCGATGATGTCCAGTAGAGCAAGTTTCGTGAGATGCGTGGCGCGGCGCACGCGCGGGATGCGGCTCTTCAAGCAGGCGAGAACAGAGGATCGAATGTGCGCTCGCACGCCGAGGCCTGTTCAGCCGGGGTCAACCGTCGATCATTACGTGGGGCAGGCTGCCGGTGGTGGCGGCCAGGGCAGGCGCGCGCTTGCGCGCCGAGCCCGACGCCGGCGATGGCGAGACCGGTCCCGACAGCCAGGAGCCAGCGCAGTGCGCCGGCTCCCAGCGGTCAGGCGGTCGGATCGCAGTGATCAGACCTCATCCGCGTGATTCTTCCTTTCCGGCCGTGTGACGTCAGCTGCAGGAGATCGTGGACGGCGCGCTGTTGGTACCGGTGTACGAACCGGTGAAGCCGACCGTGACCGTGCCGCCGGCGGCGATGCTGCCGTTGTAGGAGGCGTTGTCGACGGTCACCGTCTCACCGGACTGGCTGTACGTGCCGTCCCACAGGCTGCTGATCGCCTGGTTACCGGGGAACGTCCAGCCCAGCTTCCAGCCGTTCTTGGTGCTGGAGCCGGTGTTCGTGACGACGACCTGTCCCTGGAATCCACCTGGCCAGCTGTTGACCACGGAGTAGGTGCCAGTGCAGGTGCCCGTTCCCGACGAGGAGGTCGGGGTGGGAGTGGGGGTGGGGGTCCTGGTCGGGGTGGGCGTCGGGGTACCGCCGCCGCCGGAGATGTTGACCGAGAAGGAGTTGGTCGCCAGGCCGGCACCACCCTGCCATAGCTCGAAACCGGCCTCGACGTCAATGAGGTACCAGCTGCTGTTCGTGTAGCCGCGGCTGACCGCGTCCTGCGTCAGGGTGCCGACGTCCAGGCCGCTCACCGAGGTGTTGGCGGTCGTCATGTCGTAGGTGACCGTGTCCCAGCTCGACTGCGTCCCGTACCAGATGTTGTAGGTGTGGCCGCCGATGCTGACGTTGCTGGCGACCTCGGAGCCGAACGGCTGGACGCTGCCGTTGTGGTTGAGCCAGACCATCAGCTCGGTGCCGTTGGGCTGGCCTGACGTGGTCGGTGTCTGGTTGAACCAGATGTCATAGGCCACGTCGTAGGCGTTGGCGCTGCCGCCCGGCTGGGTGGTGCTCCAGCTCGTGGTGACCTTGCCGGGCGTCAGGGCCGACACCTGGATCGGCGTGGTGCTCAGCCCGCCCGAGCTGCAGTTACCCCAGTGACAGCCTTGGTAGATCGAGGGGTAGGCACCGGGCTCGCCGTTGGTGGCGTTGGCGATCCCGGAGTTCGCCACCGTGAAGTCGGCGTTGCCGTCGGTGGTGACGCACTCGGAGGCGCTGGAGTCGAACTCGTTGTTCTGGACGATGTAGCTCCCGCCGGCCGCGGCGGTCTGCTCCTGGCAGAGCGTGCTGGTCGCGGCATTGGCGTGTGACGCTCCGATGGCGAGGAGCACCGTTGCCGCCAGCGCTGTGGCCACTGCCGTCCCGGCTGTGGCCAGCCGTCTCGATAGTGCCATGCTGGTTCCTTTCTTCTTGGCCCCGCCCCTGGTTCCGGCTGGTGGCGGCCCTGTGTGGGGCCGCGTGTCTGGCCGCCGGGTCGGTCGCGGTCACGCTAACTCCGCGGCCGACACGGTCAATATGGGCTGCGGGAACCCCTGGCCCGGCAGCAGGTCAGCGTCACACACCGGGAATCTCGTTGTGAAAGTTTCAGTAATGTTCCAGGGAGGTTTCAGCCGGGCAAGGGTGATCTGCCCCACGCTGGCCTCATGGTGGAGTCCTGCGGCTCAGCTGTTTCGGAATATGTTTCAATGCTGGGATGGACGTCAGGAAGCTCCGCCACGTGCCCCCGGCCCGGGTGACGATCAGGCAGGTTGCCGAATTGGCCGGCGTTTCGATCGCGACAGTCTCGCGGGTGGTCAACGGCCACCCCGACGTATCGGGCGAGACCAGGGAATCCGTGCAGCGGGTGCTCCGCGAGCGCGGGTACCCGACCAGCGCGCGGCCACGGTCGGCACCGACGGGTCTGGTCGGCGTCACGATGCCGGTGGTGCATCCCGGATACTTCGCCGAGATCCTGTCCGGCGCCGCCGAGGCGCTGTACGAGCACGACATGCGCGTGGTGCTCTGCCCGACCCGGCACTCGCACGCGCGTGAGATGTCGCTCCTCGACAGGTTGGCCGGTGGCGAGACCGACGGCGCGATCGTCGTGCTCCCCGAGGAATCCAGCGCGGAACTCCAGACGCTGGCCAGCCAGGGCCTGCGGTTCGTGATCGTCGACCCGCGCACCGACGTGGCTGAGGGCTTCGCCGTCGTCTGCGCCGCGCACTCCTCCGGAGCGACCCAGGCCACCCGCCACCTGCTGGAACTCGGCCACCGGCGGATCGGAGCGATCGCCGGGCCGGCCGGCTGGATGGCCACCGAGGAGCGGCTGCGCGGGCATCACGCCGCACTGGCGGGCGCGGGCGTGCTGCCCGATCCCGGCCTCGTCCAGCACTCGAACTTCCGGGTCGAGGGTGGCCGCGAGGCAGCACTGCGGCTGCTCGCCCGGCCGCACCCGCCGACCGCGATCTTCGCGTTCAACGACAGCATGGCGATCGGCGCGATGCAGGCGGCATCCGCCCGTGGCCTGCGGGTTCCCGACGACCTGTCGGTCGTCGGGTTCGACGACACCACCGAGGCCGCGATCGCCGTCCCGGCCCTGACGACGGTCCGCCAGCCGCTCGCCGAGCTCGGCCGGACCGCCGTCAGCCTGCTGCTGCGCCAGCTCGAGGACAGGCCTTTCGAGCCGCTCCGCGTCGAGCTCGAGACCAGGCTGGTGTCCAGGGACTCCACGGCCCCGCCCGGCTGAGACCTGGCCGCTGCCGCGCCGCCGGGGAAGGCATTGACCGCCGCCGGGGACGTTGTTACGTTTCTCCCGGAAATATTCCGGTAGCTTTCTCCTTCGTTTCCAGGGGGTGGCCCATGACTCTTCCTTGTTCCCGCCGCCGGCTGCGGTGGGCATCGGTCACGGTCGCCGCGGCGGTGTCCGTTACCGTCGCGTCACTGGCCGCGGCGACTGGTGCCGCAGCCAGCACCGCGACTCCGGCCGGAACCGCGACCCAGCACACTCTGGCGCCCAGCACGCGGTTCTTCCTGCCCGCCCCGTCAGACGGAGCGCCCCAGCAGATTGCTCAGTTGTTCAAGAGCGGCGACCCCAAGGACGCGTCGCTCATCGCGAAGATGGAGGGGATACCTCGAGCGGTGTGGTTCACCAGCGGCACCCCCGCGCAAGTCCAGCAGCAGGTGCACCAGACGATGGTGGCGGCAGCGGTCCAGCACGCGGTGCCCGTGCTCGTTGCCTATGACATTCCCGGGCGTGACTGCGCTCAGTACTCGGCTGGTGGCGCGCTGGACCAGGCCAGCTACCAGGCGTGGATCGACGGATTCGCACACGGAATCGGATACGGGAAGGCGGTCGTCATCCTGGAACCCGATGCCCTGGGCAACATGCCGTCCAACTGCGGCCTGTCCTCGTCGGTATACCCGTTCACCGACAGTGAGCGGATCGCCGAACTGCAGTACGCGGTCAGCGCGCTCGAGCAGGACCCGGGCACCAGCGTTTACCTCGACGGCACGCACAGCGCATGGCAGTCCGTCGGAACGATCACCCAGCGGCTGCTCCAGGCTGACGTGCAGCAGGCGCAGGGGTTCTTCCTCAACGTGTCGAACTACCAGCCGACCGCCGGGCTCCTCGACTACGGAACCTGGATCTCAGACTGCATCGCGATGGTCACCGACCCCTCGAATAGCGATTACAACACTCCCGCTAACTGCGCTAGCCAGTACTACCCGGCGACCCAGAGCGATTTCAGTACCTGGGGCCTCACGACGCAGTGGTACGCGGCCAACATGGGCAACGCCGTCGCGACGACACGTTACGTCATCGACACCAGCCGCAACGGTGACGGCCCGAACAACATGCAGAAGTACGCCAGCGCGCCGTACGATCAGCCGGCTGCCGACATCAGCACTCTCGCCTCGGGAAACTGGTGCAACCCGCCTGATTCCGGGCTCGGGCTCCGGCCAACCGCCAACACCGGCATCCCGCTGCTCGACGCGTACCTGTGGGTGAAGACCCCAGGGCAGTCCGATGGCCAATGCGATGCAGCGGGCGGTGTCCGGGCCTGGGACTACACCGTCTACAGCCAACCTGGATGGCCGACCACGGCCGCTGACCAGGCGCTGTTCGATCCGCTCTGGGGCGTCGACGACCCGACAGCCGGGGCCTGGTTCAGCCAGGAGGCTCTTCGGCTGGCGCAGCTCGCCAGCCCGGCCCTGCCCGGGGCCTGATCCCCGCCACAGGACGCGGTGGGCGTGCGGCGCTGTGACCACCGCAGGCCCACCGTCATGGGGGGCGCAGGCGTAGGCTGCGCCCCCCATGACGGAGGCGGTGGCAGGTTCGACAGCGGGTCCACGACCGTGCAGCATAAGCGCCACGCCGCCAGTACCGTTCATTCCTCGCCTGTGGATGGGGCCGGAGCCTCGCGGTCCGCGAGAGTCCGGCGCCCTTACATCGGCGGTTAGCGAGGGTTCTCGTGACGCTCGGTTAAGTTGTGACGGGATGCGCGTCGGGGCCTTCTTCCTCAAGTGAACGGGTCAGGGCTTGGACGGCCTGTTCGAGGTGGGGGAGGTCTTCGTCGACCGTGGCCTGCAAGATGGCGTGCGCGGTGTCGAAGTAGCGGTGGGCGAGGTGGTCGCGCATTCGGGCGATCTGCCGCCATGGAATCGATGGCTGCGTGGCGAGCAGGTCATCGGGGAGGGCTTTGACGGCTTCGCCGATCTCAAGCAGACGTATCCGGACTGCGTCGAAGATCAGGCCGTCGGACAGGTCGCCGCGCTGCAGGTGGGAACGGATCGCATTGATGGCGGCCTGGATGTCGGCCAGCCGCTGGCGTTCCCGGTAGCTCACAGCGCAACCAGGTCCTGCTCGACTCGTTCCCGGACGCCTGGTTTCAGGTCGGTGGCCGGGATCAGGTCGACGCGGGTGCCGAGGATGGCTTCTAGGTCAGCCTCGAGGCGGCCCAGCCCGAACAGGCTCAGCCCCGGTGGCAGGTCCGCGAGCAGGTCTACATCGCTGCCGGGCCGGTCTTCCCCGCGGGCGACGCTACCGAACACCCGCAGGTTCTGGACCCCATGAGCCGCCGCTGCGGTAATGAGGTCACGCCTGTGCCGCCGCACCCGGCGGCCCACTGGGCCTGACAGCTGGCGCAGGCGGCCTGGCTGCCGCCGCAAGCCCAGCGTTAGCTGACACCCGGCTGCGTCGATCAGCCGCGCGAGAGCTGGGACGGAGGGCTGACGGTACCCAGATTCGTAGGCGCTGATCACGCTCTGCGTGACACCTGCCCGGGCCGCCAGTTCCACCTGGGACAGGCCGGCTCGCTTGCGTGCCTGGCGGAGCAGAGCTCCCGCATTGGCTGGTTCCGGGTCCATGCCTTAAGTATAGCGGATCGTCAATAAATCTTGGTGACGTTCATCTGGGTATTCAAGATCATTCTGAGTGGCAGATCGAGTGGCAAATAGCGCTTGCGCGGGCCTGCCGGATGCCTGTCTGTGCTGGCTTGTGCTCGCGTTCTGGCAGGTCAGGTCACCTAGCTGCGGTGTCAGAACAGGGGAGGGATACATGGTAAGGAGAAGGTCTACGGTTCGATTCCGTAAGGAGGCTCCAGCTCAGAGAGCTTTTTCGTATATGTGATCGACGACTAAGAGGCCCGAAACTGCCCCCTGGGGGGCGGTTTTCGATACGCCCGGGAGCCTAGATCATGGCCATGACCTGCACTGCGGGTCTAACGGGCGACGGGGGAGCGATTCCGGGTTCGGGAAGCGCTCTGACTGGGCGATCGAAGAGCCGCAATATTGCCCTGTGAGGGCGGCTGCGTCTGGGGTCGGCTTGATGGCGGCAGCCCGGATGCGAAGCTCAGCGGGCACGCTAAGCGCCACGCTCACGGCCCTGCGGAATCCAATCCGACCCACGACCCACGATGCACGCCGCGCATGAGCAGAGGGCGTCAGCCGTCGGCCGGATCGCCGCCGGCGTTACCGGCTACTGGCGTCCGTCGCCAGCATCCTGAAAGAGGGAGCAGAGGCACCGGAACTGGCGGGCTAGGACTTATTGGCCGTGGCGGTGGGTGCCGTGCCGGCGCATACTCCCGGTGGTATGCCTCGATAGCTGGGAGGAACGGCTGATGAGTTACGGGAAGGCGGTCAGGGAGGAGTTGCGGGTACCCACGCGCGAGCTGCGCCGCCCTTGATGATGCGCAGGGTGCGCCGGGACAGCCGGATCGCGTCGGGCACCGCCAGCAGGTCCCCGCGGACCAGGGTAAGGTCCGCTGCCTCCATCGCGGCGTCGGTGCCGGTGCCCATGGCCAGGCCCAGGTCGGCCTGGGCCAGGGCGGCGGCGTCGTTGACGCCGTCACCGGCCATGGCCACTACCCGCCCGGCGTCCTGCAGGCGCTTGATGGCCGCGGCTTTCCCGGCTGGCAGCACCCCCGCGATGACCTCACTGATTCCCGCCTGGCCGGCAACCGCCCGGGCGGCGCGGTCGTTGTCTCCGGTGAGCAGCACCGGCTCCAGGCCCATCCGGCGCAGCCTGGCCACCGCCTCCGCCGACGTGGGCTTGATCGTGTCAGCGACCACCAGCAAACCGCGGACCCGCCCGTCCCACCCGGCGAACACGGCAGTCTGCCCGGCCGCCTCCGCCTCGCCTGCCCGCGCGGCCAGGGCCGCGGGGATGGGCTGCGCCCACTCGGTCTTGATCCAGTCCTGGCGGCCGGCCACCACCGCGTGGCCGTCGGCCACCCCGGACACGCCGAGCCCATGATGGCCGGTGAAACCCGCAACGCCGGGCAGGCTGGTGCCGAGCTGGTCGCGGGCGGCGGCCGCGATGGCTGCGGCGATCGGGTGCCCGGAGGCGTCTTCCACCGCCCCGGCCAGGTGGAGCACCTGGGCCGGGTCCTCGCCGGGTGCGGCGGCCACGTCGGCCAGGGTCATCCGCCCGGTGGTGACCGTGCCGGTCTTATCCAGGACCACCGTGTCGATGGTGCGGGTGGACTCCAGCACCTCTGGTCCCTTGATCAGGATGCCGAGCTGGGCGCCCCGGCCGGTGCCGACCAGCAGGGCGGTCGGCGTGGCCAGCCCCATCGCACACGGGCAGGCGATGATCAATACCGCGACCGCGGCCGTGAAGGCCGCGCCTGCGGGCTGCCCGGCGGCCAGCCATCCGATCAGCGTGCTGAGGGCAATACTGAGCACCACGGGGACGAAGACCGCGGAGATCCGGTCAGCAAGCCGCTGTACCGGCGCCTTGCGGGCCTGCGCGTCCGTGACCAGCCGGGTGATCTGGGCCAGCTGCGTGTCGCTGCCGACTCGTGTGGCGCACACAACCAGGCGACCGCTGATGCTGACCGTCGCGCCGGTGACCACGTCCCCGGAGGTCACCTCGGCCGGAACAGGTTCCCCCGTCAGCATCGAGGTGTCGACCGCGGAACTGCCGGATTCCACCACGCCGTCGGTAGCGATCTTCTCACCCGGCCGGACCACGAACCGGTCACCGGCCCGCAGTTGCCGGGCCGGGATCCTGGTCTCGGCGCCGTCCCGCAGCACCGCGACGTCCCTGGCGCCCAATGACAGCAGCGCCCGAAGCGCCGCACCCGCGCGGCGCTTCGCGCGGACCTCGAAATAACGGCCCAGCAGGATCAGCACCGTCACCCCCGTCGCGACATCCAGATAGATGTCGGCACCTGCGGCACCGCGCGCCAGCAGGGCGCCGTCCATGTGCACCCCGGCCCGGCCTGCCGCCCCGAAAAACATTGCGTACAGCGACCACAGGTAGGCTGCGCCGACCCCAACCGAGATCAGGGTGTCCATGGTGGCGGCGCCATGCCTGGCGTTGGTGAACGCGGCGCGGTGGAACGGCCATGCTCCCCACACCGCCACCGGCGAGGCCAGCGCCAGCGAGGCCCACTGCCAGTTCCGGAACTGTGCCGCCGGGACCATCGCCAGCACCACCACCGGGACCGCAAGCGCCAGCGATACCAGCAGCCGCTGCCGCAGCGCGGCCTGCTCGTCCCGGGCATCATCCGGTGGTGTCGCTTCCGGCCCGGCGGCTCCGGGCTCTGCGGGGGGTGGCAGCGCCGCGGTGTACCCGGCCTGCTCCACGGTCAGGACCAGATCGTCCGGGCTGACCGCAGCCGGGAAGCTGACCCGCGCGGTCTCGGTGGCGAAGTTGACGGTCGCGGTGACCCCATCCAGCTTGTTGAGCTTCTTCTCCACCCGCGCCGCACACGACGCGCACGTCATCCCGCCGATCGACAGCTCCACACTGCGCCCGGAACCATCCGGGGTGACAACCTGCTGGTCACTGGCAACCGTGCCCATCGGCTTCCTGCTCCCTCCTGCGTGCGGGCCGCGTCCTGCGGGACCAGCCCGGCTACCTCGCTGCGAGGCAGTAGTCCCCGGCCTCACCCAGCGCGCCGGCCACCGCATGCTCAGCCAGCGGTGCGGCGCTGACCACTGTCACCAGGGACTCCCCGCCCGGGACCAGGTCGACCACCACCGACGACACGCCGCCTAGGGCGGTGAGTTCGCCGGTCACCGCGCCAGTGCAGTGGTGGCACGTCATCCCGGTCACGCGGTACGTCATCGTCGCTGCCACACCGCTCCTCTCCGTCGCGATCTAAACCCTGCGCCCCGCCTACCCGTGGGGGTAGGGACATCGGCCCTCGCGCGGGAGGACGTAAGTCATTACCCCCTGGGGGTATTCGTGGTGAGCCACCTGCCAGCAGATGCTCGCGGACCGCGAGGGCCAGGGCACGGCTGGCCTCAGCATGTTCCGCGGCTCTCGCGCAGGGATTCCAGTGCTGTCCTGAGCCTGGCTGCGGCCTCGTCGGCGACCGGCTGCAGGGCGGGCTGGCCGGTGATGGTCACCATGGCCTGCGGGTCGAGCGCCTCGACGATGGTCTGGCCCGCCTCGGCGCGCACCACCACATTGCACGGCAGCAGCAGGCCGATAGATGAGTCGACGCCGAGTGCCTGGTGGGCCAGGGGCGGGTTGCAGGCACCCAGGATCAGGTAATCGTCCATGTCCTGGCCGAGCTTGTCGCGCAGCGTGGCGCGCATGTCGATCTCGGTCAGCACGCCGAAGCCCTGGGCCTTGAGTGCCTCGCGCACGCGGGCCACGGCCTCGGCGAACGGGGCCTGCGTGCATATGCTGATGCCGTAACTCATGTCTCCCCGTGTGTATCTTGTACTGCGCCTGCGTCAGGAGAGGGTGAGGAACATCTTCTCCATCTGCTCCTCGGTCATCGGCGATTCCCCGTCTTCACCGGCGGCGAGGCACTGGCGCATGCCGCTGGCCACGATCTTGAAGCCGGCCCGGTCCAGCGCCCGGGACACCGCCGCGAGCTGGGTGACCACCTCGGTGCAGTCCCGCCCGGACTCGATCATGGAAATGACCCCGGCCAGCTGGCCCTGGGCGCGGCGCAGCCGGTTGAGTACCTGGCCCTCGGCGTCGTCGTCGATCTTCATCAGCCTCTCCTATGTGATCCAGTATTCATCATATACCCTCAGGGGTATAGGGAAGGGGTGGTGCGGGGTCACGCCAGGCCGGGGAGGCTGCGGACGAGTGTGTACCCGGCCACGAGGATCACCAGCACGGTGAACGCAGCGCTCAGCCGCTGCGGGCTGGCCCGCCCGGCCAGGCTGCCGCCGGCCAGCGCGCCGATCACCGCGCCGGCGGCGAACGCCCCTATCGGCGCCCAGTCCAGGGTCAGGCTGCCGTGACCGGCCCGCGCGGCGGCTGCGCCGACCACCATGAGCGAGGCGGTGGTGGCCCGGTGCGGGCTCTGGCCCAGCAGGTAGACCAGGGCGGGAACGGTCAGGATGGATCCGCCGCCGCCCAGCGCGCCGAGGCTGGCCCCGATCAGCAG
>Ga0208220_1001227_pt1 | contig 10819 bp, 8 predicted proteins | sample NGESurdeep092012_9_FD_184484 | JGI IMG/M metagenome (GOLD analysis project Ga0208220, IMG submission 184484) | Arctic peat soil microbial communities from Barrow, Alaska - NGEE Surface sample F53-1 deep-092012 (SPAdes) | ecosystem: Environmental > Terrestrial > Soil > Wetlands > Peat ... | reverse complement strand
CGTAAGGCACGCCCTTCATCGGTCCCGATTTGTCACTGGTATAACGCACCGGCATGAACTGGCCCCAGGTCCGGGGCGGCGAGGCGTGAAAGCCGATGCCGAAATGCATTCCATCCTGGCGCGCGGCTTTTTCCCAGGTGCCGACAATGTCCACCCTGGGGCCGACATTCACCGAATTCCACGGCTGATATTTTGAATTCCAGTTGTCGAAATTGTCATGATGATTGCCCATCGCCATGAAATATCGCGCGCCCATTTCGACATATAAATCCATCAACTCATTTGGCTTCCAGCGGTCAATCACCCAGTTGTGGGCGATGTCCTTGTAACCATAGACCGACGGATACCCGAAATGATTGGTCTGGTAACGGTATTGCGGGCCGCCCTCCTGATACATGCCGCGCGCATACCAGTCGCCATCCTCCGGCATGGATTGCGGGTCCCAATGCGCCCAGGCGCCGAACTTCGCGTCGCGCCACCATTCCGGCGTCTGGTAAAGCCGGCTCATCGCCTTCCAGTCGGCAGAATAAGGGCCATCAGCCACCGGCAACGGCGGCAAATTCCAAATATCCGGCGGCAACCCCAAATCTCCGTCGCCGACGATGATGCGGTCAATGTTCAACGTCACATCATTCGTCGCCAGACTGATGGTCAACGTGGCTTTGGCGGGAATTGCAATTTCAATAATCGCATTGAGAAAAGAATTGGTGAGCGCACCCGATGAATGAACATTTACTTTGCGTGCCGGTTGGTCGTTGACCATGACGCTGATCGTGCCATTCGTCACCGACGCATAACGAATCGCCAGTTTGCTCGCCGCTGGCAGACCGCTGAACTTCACGCCCTGACCGGGCTGGGTCAAACTGATCAAATAACCGCCTGAAGCCGCGCCATCGGCCACCTTGGACGCGCCGCCGACCAGCCCGGCGGCTTTCTCACCGATCATGTGCCTTTCAGTGGTGGTGCATGAAGTTAAGCCGGCCAAAACCAGCAATAATCCGAACGCAATAATTCGTTTGTCGTGGAAAAATTTGGAAATCATAAACTCATGCTGCCAACCCGATGGCAGGTTGTCGAAATTTATTTTACCCGGCGCTATTATCGAAGCCATGACTTGGCGATTCGGCATCGCTTGCTTTATACCAGCCGTTTTTGCAACCTGTGCGGAAGATCAGCTCCGATTAATCGTTTTATGACGAAGAAAATTATTGGGAACATTCGAAAACTATTTTTCGGATGTTCCCATATGAATAAAGACAAAAAGCGCTTTGTTCAACTCGCGTTGAGTTTCGCCATCGCCGTTGCCACCGCTGACGCCCATGCGCAAATGGCTTTGGAGGGCAAGCTCCTGTTTTCGGACGATTTCAAAACACTGACGAATTACACCGCGCAACCGCAGCCGGTCGCCGATGGCTGGACGGTGAAAATCGCCCACTCGAATTGGAAGAAGACGAGCGACGGCGTCCAAAGCGTCTGGCGGGGCGGCCATATGCCGGTGCTGGAATTTGATTGCGAACAGCCTTTCACCAATGTCGTCATCGAGGTGGATTTTCGTTTTCATCGGGATCCGAGCTCGACCAGCACGAACCAGGGCGCGGCGTGCCGCATTTCGCCGACGAATTTCAAGTTGAATCCGAACGCTTACGCCGCCTCTATCTGGGCGAATCAGAACAGCATGGACCGCCAGCCCGGCATGGTGCTCGAACACGACGAATGGAGACGGAATGGCATCACCACCGTGGATCACAAACCGCTCGCGCTCAAGCCGGACAAATGGTATCGGGTGCGGATGGAATTGATCGGCAACACCGTCCTCGCCAGTTGCAACGGCGTGACGGTGTATGGAACATTTGAGAAATTCGGTTTGCCGAAAACCAGCGTCCCGCTCGGTTCAGGATATTGCGTTCACGATTTTCGGCGTTTCCGCATCTACGAGGCCACACCGAATCCGAAGTGGAGCGCCCCGGCGCGCGATTGAATCCAACATGGTTTTGTGCTCCCACTCGCCGCGCGCAGCGCCTGATCCAACCTTCGTTGCGCACGCTGGGCCTGCGGATTCAATCGCAGCGCATCGCGAAATTCCGCTGCTGCCTCCGCCTCCAGCCTGATGTCATTTCGGCTTGGAGTGGGCACTGCCCCACGTTGACAGCATTTGCCGCTGTGATATTCTTTACAAAGAAATCCCAAGCAGTGCTGTGCTGTTATGTCTTTTGCCACGGGTTGAACTGGCACTGACAAACAGAGAACGGTCTGTTTATGTATTCGCACCCAACCGTTGACGGTGAAGACCTGGACCAGAGTGCCGGCTCGGGACGTTCAGGAGTTTGTCGCGCGCCATCCTCTGCGGGGCGCTCCGCTTTCCGGCGCGCGATGCAGGCTTTCACTCTCATCGAGTTGCTCGTCGTCATCGCCATAATTGCCATTCTGGCGGCGCTGCTGCTGCCGGCGCTGTCCAAGGCCAAAGACCAGGCCCAGTCCCTCAAGTGCAAGAGCAATTTGCGCCAGATCGGCATCGCCTTGGAGACTTACCTGTCGGACCATGAGAAGTATCCCGATCACTTCGGATGGGATTCGTGGGGATTGGTTCCGACGTGGGAGGCTGAGCTTCAACCTTACTTCGGCGTGAGCTGGACCAACCGGGACTTTAATTGCCCGGCTTACAAAGGCCCGCGGGTGGCGGCAACCACCAACGAACCTGATTTTCCTTTCAACCTCTGCAGCTACGCTTACAACTGCAACGGTAGTGCGATAGGACCGGTGCCTTCCCTTCTTCTTGGCTTGGCGTGGCTTAATCCCGGTCCTGGCCTATACGCGGTGCCGGCATCCAGCGTCAAAGCACCGAGCGATATGATCGCCTTTGCTGATACACGGTTGATGAGAGGCGCCGGTGCGGCCCCAGGGTGGCCAAGTTATGACATTTTTCCAAATGACGTTATACGCTTGAGGCCCTTTGGTTTTGGCGAATACGATCCCATCCGGCATGGAAAAAATTACAACGTGCTGTTCTGTGACGGCCACGTCACGGCGATCCCTCGTGAGTATTTCATCACGGTATCGAACATCGCCACGAGCCTGAATATTGATCATCAACCCCATCCGGAAACGTGGTAGCTGGGGCGAACTTTTTTGACGTCATGCGTTGCGCGTGATCAAGGTGGCTCCGGAAAAATGACGCGAGTAATCCGCCATCATCAGCAAGCGCTGCCCCGAAGCTGCTTCGGCGCGAATGCGGCATTTCGACAGCCGCCACCCAACGTCATTTCGCCTTTGGCTCCTGTGCCGCCGCTGGCGGAGAGGATAATGCCTTGAACAAAGCGGGATCATACTCCTCCAGACCGGTTATTCCGTAGAGATGGTTTGCGGAAATCCAAGGCAGCCAGAATCGGTGTCCACTGCTGCCGCGTCCGCCGCCGCCCGGACCCATGCGCCAGCCTTCCTGCTGCCAGCCGATGCCGCGCATGTCATATTGGCGTCCGGGAAGAGCAACCATGGATTTGGTGTCGTGCAACAGGATGCGCGCCACATCGAGGTAGTGCGGATCCTTCGTGAGGTTGTATAGCTTCGCGTAAGAAGGCACAGCCCAATCCAAGTATTCGTCCACGCTGCCGGAGTTCATTGCCGTGATGCCTTGAAATCCGATGGCTGGCGCGCTTTTCTTCCAGCAAAGTTGCGCGTCGGTCGCGTCCAAAGGCATCGGCACGGTCCAAATCCATATCCAGCTTTCGGCGAAGGTCGCCGCAGTCTGTGCGCGGTCAAGCCACTTGGGTTCTTTGGTGGAGTCGTAAAGGCTCAAGAAAGCTTCCATGCTCAACATACCGGCTTCTTTGTCGGTGATGTTCGGATTGTCGCTCGCGCCGCCGACGAAAAATCCGCGTGCTCCGAAATTCTTCCAAATGTATTCAGCCGCGCGAATGGCCGACTCTTTGTATTTCGGGTCGCCCGTTTCTTCGGACATGATGACCAGCAACGGCACGGGACAATAGCTCGCCGTTCCAGTCTGTTCCGCCACCTCGTTGCTGCCGGCCACCCATCGGCGTGGAAACGATCCATCCGCCCTTTGCTGGAGGATCAGCCAGTCCACGTATTGCTTCACCCAGTTGAACCATTCCGGATGTTCCCGGCCTTGCGCCTTCTCGCGACGGTAGGCGCGCATCAATACACGCATATCTTCCGTGGCGTTTCGCAGCCAGGGAGCGACCCACTCCTGATGATCGCCCGTCCATGGTTTTCCCGTGGCAAGATCAAAGCCGGTGCCCTGAAGCGGCACCGTCGGGAGTGCTTTAATTAAGGACGAGATGATGGCCAGGCCGGTCTGGCGCATCTTTTGCCCGCGTTCGGTTTTGTCGCGATCGCCTTCGCGCAACAACTGGTCCGCGCATTCGATGTCCTTGCCCACAAACCCCATCGCCACCATCGTGTAATTCCATTGGACCTGGTTCGTTTCCATGGTGGAAATGACGAACGGCATCGCCGTGCGCCCGTCAATGGTGTTGGCTTGGGCTTCGAGGTGGTCAATCAGCACGCGGCGCATCTGCTCGACATCAATATAGTGGACGGGGGGATTCAAAGTGTTCCATGCCCAGCGCCATGAATTTCGCGTTACGTCACGGAATGACTCATTTTGCCCGAAGCGAAAGCTCACTTGATAGCTGTGAGCCACTCCTTGCTCAATAGGATGATAGCGTCGAATCCATCTCGGTTTCGCCGGGGTATTGGTGGCGAAAGCATAAATGCTCGTCGTGCCAGGAAACGTGAAACCGAATTCGATTGGGCCGTTGTCCGTTTGCCAGGCCTCGAGCGCGCCGAATTGCAGCCGGGCATCGGTGATCACCGGTTTGGCGAGCCGGGTCTCTTCTTCTATCGTGTCGCCGCGCGGCGCGGGATCCAGCATGGTCACGGACGCGCCGGTGCTGAACGAGAGTCCAAACATGGGTGCCGGCAGAATGTCCTCGCGCATGATGAAACGATGGGCCGCATAGTTCAGTGTGCCACCGGCTGAGTTGGTGCCGTCGTAAGTGGGGTCGCCGTAGAGCGCGCCCGGAGCCAGGAAGTTCACGTTGGTCCATTCAACCGAAGGAGAAACCAAGAACTCGATTGAGGAATCAAAACCGCCGGGCGCGTTCCCCGTCACTTCCACCTTCCGGCTTACCGAAACCACCGCTCCGATCAGGCTCCAGTCATCTTGCACATGAAATACGACATTGTTGCTGTAAGCGATTTCAGCACGGGCATCCATTCCAGTCGCGGATTTCTGCACCGTCTTGTAACCGACCGCAAGCTGCCGAATCTCTTGTTCCGAGCGAAAGATTTCCAACCTGGCAGGTTTTGGCTGTTGGATGCGCGGACCTGTTCCTCCAACGATTTCCATTCCCCACTCGCCGCCGGCGTCACGGATGAACGAGACTGTGGCGCCGGTCTGCAATTGTCCAAGGTCAAGCCGTGCGTTTTCCTGCGCAAGCAACGCCGCCCCGGTCAGGCACAGCCAGGCGGTCAAAAGATGTTGTTTCATGGTTTGAAATTATTCTGGCGGATGGCCGCCACAAATGCCAGAGCCTTGTTTCTTTGACACATTTACTCCACCGCCCGTCAATAATACGAGTTGACAGAGAATTCATACGTTTGTATGAATCATACAAACGTATGAATACAACGGGCGCAAGAACGGCATCCAAATCGGAATACGCGGAACACACATTGGCCGGTGCCGGGGGCGGAATTCCCGGCATGGCGAAGCGGCTTTTTGCCGGACGCGGCTTGGGAGCCTCATCAATTCGGGACATCACAGCGGCAACTCGCCTCTTGCTTTTCGCCGCGCTGGCCATCGTCGCATTCGCGGGCTGCAAGCGGTCTGGCGGCGGCGTGCGATACGAAACGGCACCCGTCTCTCGCGGCAAGATCGTGGCCCATGCCACGGCCAGCGGCTCGTTGAGCGCCGTGGTCAGCGTGGACGTGGGCTGCCAGGTTTCGGGCCAGATCAGCACACTCTACGCGGATTACAATTCGACGGTGACCAACGGACAGTTGCTGGCGCAAATTGATCCTCGCACCTACGAAGCGATGGCCAAGCAAGCTGCCGCCCAGCTGGCCAACAGCAAGGCCAACCTGGAATTGCAGCAAGCGCAAATCGCCCGCGACACCCAGATGTTCACCAACAAGCTGATTTCCGGTTCAGACTATGACACCGCCATCGCGACGCTGCACGAGGCCGACGCGGCCGTCGCCATCCAGCAGGGCGCGCTGGACAACGCCCAAGCCAACCTCGGTTACTGCAAAATCACCGCGCCCGTGAGCGGCATCGTGATTTCACGCAAGGTGGACGTGGGCCAGACCGTCAACGCGGCCATGAACACACCGGTGCTGTTCACCATCGTCGAGGACCTCTCTAAAATGAACATCACCGCCGATGTTTCGGAGGCAGACATCGGCCAGGTCAAAGGCAGCCAGCCGGTGGACTTCACCGTGGACGCCTTTCCGGACGATGTGTTTCACGGCACGGTGTCGCAGGTGCGCAAATCGCCCACGACAACACAGAATGTTGTCACCTACGAAACCATTATTTCCGTGGACAACCCGGAGCAAAAATTATTTCCAGGCATGACGGCAGACGTTTCCATCCTGGTTGCCCAGCGCACAAACGTCCTGCAAATTCCAAATGCCGCGCTCCGCTTCACACCGCCAGCCAATGCGGGTTTCGATGGGACGCCTCCCGCAAAATTGCAGCCGGACGAGCGGCTCGTTTATACCACCAGCGCCGATGGCAAAAAACTCAAGCCGGTGATTGTCAAGGCCGGCATTACGGACGGCTTGAACACCGAAATTCTCGACGGTTTGAGCCAGGGCGAGACGGTCGTCACCGCGGCGCTTGGCGCGGCAACCGGGAACGGCTTCGGTCCGCCGCCGCAATAAACCCGGCATGCACGCCATGGACAACGCGCCCATCATCCAACTCCGCAGCCTCACCAAGACCTATCACACCGGCGAAGTCGAGTTGAAGGCCGTGTGCAATGTCACCCTGGAAATCCAGCGGGGCGACTTCGTGGCCGTCATGGGCGCGAGCGGCTCGGGCAAATCCACATTGATGAATGTGCTGGGCTGCCTCGACCAGCCCACCAGCGGAAGTTATTTGCTGGACGGCTCGGCCGTTGCCGGATTGAACCGCCGTCAACTGGCGCGTTTGCGCAACAAGAAGCTCGGTTTTATTTTCCAAAGTTTCAACCTGCTGGCCCGCACGTCAGCCTTGGAAAACGTCGAACTGCCGATGTTTTACAGCAAGCCGCTGATTCCCCTGCGCGCCACCCGTCAACGGGCCGTGCAAGCCCTTGAAAATGTCGGCCTCGGCGACCGGCGGCATCATCATCCGAACCAGCTTTCCGGCGGACAACAGCAGCGCATTGCCATTGCCCGCGCCCTGGTCAACTCGCCCGAACTGCTGCTGGCCGACGAACCGACCGGCAATCTCGACACGCGCACCAGCATCGAAATCATGGGCATTTTCCAGAAATTGAACGACGCGGGCATCACGATCCTGATGGTGACGCACGAACTGGATATTGCCGCCTATTGCAAGCGCATCATCGTCATGCGCGACGGCCAGGTAATCAGCGACACCCGCAACGAAAACCGCCGCCTCGCCCAGGAGCAGCGCGCCGCGCTGGATCAGGCTGAACAAAAAGCCAAACTCGCTTGAGCCATGAATCCCCTGGATTACCTCCGAACACTTTTGCGCCAGTTCCTGCTGACGGCTATGATCGCGTTGCGCGCGTTGCGCCGCAACAAACTGCGCTCCAGCCTCACCGCGCTGGGCATCATCATCGGTGTCGCCTCGGTCGTGGCGATGGTGGCCCTGGGCAACGGCGCGCAGGCGCGCATCGAGTCCCAAATTTCCTCCCTTGGCCAGAATTTGCTGACCATCTTCGCCGGCAGCCGGCGCGCCGGCGGCGTGAACTCCGGCCTCGGCAGCGCCAGCGCGCTTACGTTGGAGGACGCCGACGCCATTCGCCGGGAAGTGCCGGACGTCGTGGCCGTCAGCCCGGAAGACACCACCTCGGCGCAAGCCATCGCCAACGGACGCAACTGGTCCACCACCATTGCGGGCGAAGCGCCTGAATACCTGGAAATCACCGATTGGAAACTCGCCGACGGCTCGATGTTCACCGCACGGGATGTCCGCAGCGCGGCCAAAGTCGCCGTCATCGGCTCCGAAACCGCGCATGAACTTTTCGGCCCGCTCAACCCCATCGGCCAGACCGTGCGCGTCAAGAACATGCCTTTTGTGATCATCGGCCTGCTCGAAAGCAAGGGAACGGGCATGGGCGGCATGAACCAGGATGACCGCATCATTGTTCCCTTCACCACGGCCATGCGCCTTCTCACCGGCGACAAATATCTGCGTTCCGTCAGCGTCCAGATTTCCGGCGCCGACCGGATGGACGCCGCAGAGCAGCAAATCACCAGCCTGCTGCGGCAACGTCATCGCCTGACGGCTGGCCGGGACAATGACTTCAGCATCTTCAATCAAAAGCAAATTGCCGACACCGTGAGTTCCGTAACCACCATTATCACGCTGCTGCTGGGTGCCATTGGCGGCATTTCGTTGTTGGTGGGCGGCATCGGCATTATGAACATCATGCTGGTAAGCGTGACCGAGCGCACGCGGGAGATCGGCATCCGCATCGCGGTCGGCGCGCAACCGGCCGACATCTTGCTGCAATTTCTCATCGAAGCCATCACGTTGAGTCTGTTGGGCGGCACGATCGGTGTGCTGCTCGGCGTTGGCGCTTCCGATCTCGTGGGCCGCCTCACCAATTTCGTTCCGATTGTTTCCACCGGCTCCATCATCCTGGCATTTGGCGTGAGTTGCGCCGTCGGAGTGTTCTTCGGATTTTATCCCGCGCGCAAGGCCGCCCTGCTCAATCCCATTGACGCCCTTCGATACGAATGAAAACGACTCACAGGCGGAATCGTTTTCCGAAACCGGCTGCGCCGCCGGAAAATGCCGAGCACACATTGGCCGCCACCAAGGAGAAAATTCTCGACACGGCGGAACGGCTTTTTGCCGAGCGCGGTTTGGAGGCCGCTTCCATCCGGGACATTACCGTGGCGGCGGAAGTGAACCTGGGCGCCATCAATTATCATTTCGGCACGAAGCAGAAATTGATTGAAGCGGTGTTCAACCGGCGGATCGAGCCGCTGAATCGGCGGCGGCTGGCGTTGCTGGGCGAGGCGGAACGCAAGTCCGGCACCAAATCGCCCACGGTTGAAATTTTGCTTGAGGCGATGATTCGCCCGACGGCCGAAGCGAGTTTTGCCGCCGGGAAAAGGAACACGTCGTTCATGCGGCTCATGGCGCGGTGCCACAGCGAGCCGAACCCGGAGATTGAGCAACTGATCCGGGCGCAATTCCAGGCGATGATGGCTCGTTTTGTGGCGGCCTTCGCGCGCGCACTCCCGGAACTATCGCGAGAGGATTTGTTCTGGCGTCTGAATTTCACTTTCGGCGCATTGATCCATGCTCTGCTCATCTCCAGCAAGGAGGATTCGCTGCCTGGCGGCCTGCAAAAAAAATTGGATGCGGACGGACTCATCCACCGGCTCGTTGCGTATGCCGCGGCAGGAATGAAGTCCCCGGCTTGACAAAATTTCAAACAACTTTTCTTCATGATTCGCGTTCAAAATCTGACCAGGACCTTCGGTGATTTCATTGCGGTCAACGACATCTCGTTTGAAATCCAGCAGGGCGAAATGGTGGCGTTTTTGGGACCGAACGGCGCGGGCAAAACGACCACGATCAAAATGCTTACGACGCTGCTGAAGCCCACCAGCGGCACGATCGAACTGAACGGGCTGAATCCAGAACGCCAGCCGAACGAAGTCCGCAAGCTGTTTGGAATCGTCTTTCAAGACCCAAGCCTCGACGACGAGCTGACGGCGTGGGAAAACATGGAAATGCACGGCGCACTCTACAAGGTTCCCCGGCGGGTTTGTGCTGAACGGACGGAAAAGCTGCTCACCCTGTTTGAACTGTGGGATCGCCGCAAGGAACCGGTGAAGCGGTTTTCCGGCGGCATGAAACGCCGGCTGGAAATCGCCCGCGGACTGCTGCACACGCCGAAGATTTTATTTTTGGACGAACCCACGCTCGGGCTGGATCCGCAAACCCGCAACCAGCTCTGGAATCAGGTCAGGAAACTCAACGCGGAGGAGCGTGTCACCGTGTTTCTGACGACGCATTACATGGAGGAAGCCGAACGTGTGGCCCATCGTGTGGCGATCATTGATCACGGACGCATCGTCGCACAGGGCACGTCGCAGGAACTCAAGCAGCAGACCGGCACGGAATCGTTGGAGCAGGCTTTCCTGAAACTGACCGGCTCGACCATCCGTGAAGAGGAAGCCGGCCCCGCCGACCGGATGCGCCAGATGGCCAGAGCCTGGGGACGGAGATAATTTATGAGCGTGATTTACATCCTTTGGCTGCGGCAATTGAAGCGATACGTCCGCGCCCGCGCGCGAATCGTTTCCTCGCTGGCGCAGCCGCTGATTTACCTGCTCGCGATGGGCTACGGCCTCAGCCCGGTTTTCAAACAAGCCGGCATGGGAAACTATATTCAATTTGTCACGCCCGGTTTGATTGGCATGACCATTTTGTTCACGTCCGTTTTTTCCGGGATTGAACTGCTCATGGACCGGCAGTTCGGTTTCTTGAAGGAAACGCTCGTTGCGCCCGTGCCGCGCGTGTGGATCATCCTGGGCCGCATTTTGGGAAGCGCGACGGTTGCCATGATCCAAGGCACGCTGTTTCTGGGGGTCTGTTTTATCG
>Ga0208220_1001226_pt1 | contig 10823 bp, 11 predicted proteins | sample NGESurdeep092012_9_FD_184484 | JGI IMG/M metagenome (GOLD analysis project Ga0208220, IMG submission 184484) | Arctic peat soil microbial communities from Barrow, Alaska - NGEE Surface sample F53-1 deep-092012 (SPAdes) | ecosystem: Environmental > Terrestrial > Soil > Wetlands > Peat ... | reverse complement strand
GGAACCGGGCCAGCTTCAATGTCCCAGCAACCCTACATGTGGAACCGGAACAATCCGTTCGCATATGCGGATCCGACCGGCTACGACTCACGCGCAAATGAAGAAGCGATTGAAGCCGAACTGCTGTTTGGCGGCATTGAAGAAACGGCGTTGGCACGTGCGCAGTTACGTCTCGCGATCCGCCAAACCGCAGCATCCGAGAAGCTGGCAAACATCGGTAAAGCGCTGTTCCGCGCCGGACCGCAAGCCATCCGCGGCGGCACCCCTGGCGCCATTCGTTATGAGCTCAAGACGGGGAACCAGGTTGGAGGGAAGTATCACCTGGAGAAGGGAGCTACGAACATTCGAGCATTGCGGAGCTGGCTTGTCCAAAATCCGCAAGCGTCGGAAGCCGACCGCGAGCAGGCTGAAAGGTGGTTGAAGGACCTGAAAGATGCATACGGGGGGCAAGATCCCGAGCACTATATCGGCAACAACCGACCGCAGCCTACCGCGCCTGAGACGAAGTAGCGTGGATAGTCCGCTTTGGCGGTCAATCGTCGCCGCGATTCCTGAGTTTCGCCAAGCCGTTGAAACTCTCGGGGCAGACTTTCTCGAAGACTCCGATTACTTCACTGTGACAGCGCTGTATGAATTCGCTGCGGGGGCGTGCAGCAAGGGTGACTTCGACGTCGTCCGACGGATCGCCGAAATCGTGGAGGACGGGTTGACGTCTTCGCATACAAGTCGCGTCGACGCCTTCTCAATTGACTTCATCGAAGCACTATATTTAGAGAGAGACAAGCCTCACTATGAATGCATCAAGCGGGCGCTAAAGGGCGTATCAATCGCCGACCTTAAGGCCAAGTTTGCGTGGTTCGCCGAATTCTCAGTGCCGGGTGACGTTGCGGACGCAAGCGGCAACGACAGCGTAGACGGGTGACGCCGCGGCGACTGCCGACAATCGTGGTTACGACAACTCGAGCTCGACGAGTCTGACGGAGTCTGCCGGCCTGACGTCCAAGGTCGCTGTCTGGGTTCTCCAATTGGCAGCGGGCGCGGCGGGAATGAGGCGTCCTTCGCGCTCAGCGGGTAATCTGCTCTCGGCTCAGCGGAAGTGCAACCAATATGGCTCATTGTTCTGGCGGTTGCCGAACCCCTTATGCTTTGCGAATGCGCCAGATTTGCACTGCTGGCCATCGGCGCGCCCAGTCGGAAGACGAACTCCTTAAGGATGGCCTGATCAATCGAGGAAATCGCCGCATTCTCCGAGATTTTGTAGAGATCAGGTAGCACGGTTGACATTTTTGCTCCTTCCGAAGCCTATCTGCGCTCCAGAAGGTCCTCGAACCGTGCGTCGAGAGACACTACGCCCGTTGCAAGCGTAAAAGCTTGTTGCGCGAGACGAAGAGATTCGAAAGAGCGAACGCGACGAACAGCCGGTTCGCGTTCTTGGCAAGACCGCGATAGCGGACCTTGGGTAAAGCCCCGATCGTGTCCCGCGGAGTGGTGTACGAGTGACTCTCGACGCGGGTTGTGCCTCAGCCCGTAACGACGGCTGAAAGCCGTTGGTTCTGGTTGTCGCTGATCGCGCCGAGTCCTTCGAGCGAGAGGTATCGTCGCTGCAGTTGCCACTCGTCGTTCTGCTCCAAGAGCAGCGCGCCGACGAGGCGGACGATCGCAGCGTCATTCGGGAAGATGCCGACGACGTCGGTGCGCCGCTTGACCTCGGCATTGAGCCGCTCGAGTGGGTTCGTCGATGCGATCTGCTTGCGGTGCGCACGTGGGAAGTCCGTGAACGCGAGGACATCGTTCTCGGCCTCGTCGAGTAGCGTCGCCAGTTTTGGCAACTTGCTTCGAAAGTGATCAGCGACGACGCGCCATTGATCGTGCGCAGCCGCCGGCGTCTCTTGGGCAAAGGCCGTGTTGATCAAGGCGAGAACCATCTGTCGCTGTCCCTTGTTCGCATACGCCAGAGCGTTGCGCATGAAGTGCACACGGCAGCGTTGCCACGTCGCGTTGAAGACCTTCGCGATCGCAGCCTTGAGGCCAAGATGCGCGTCGGAGATCACCAGCTTCACGCCGCGCAAGCCGCGTCGCGTGAGGTCACGCAAGAACTTGAGCCAGAAAGGCTCGGCTTCGCTCGGGCCGACGGCCACGCCGACGATTTCCCTTACGCCGTCAGTGTTTACGGCGACGGCTATTATCACCGCGACGGACACGATGCGGCCGGCTTGACGCACCTTCACGTACGTCGCATCGATCCACAGATACGGCCAGTCGCCTTCGAGCGGACGCGTGAGAAACGCATTCACGCGCTCGTCGATGTCAGCGCAAAGTCGCGACACCTGGCTCTTGGAGATCCCGGTCATGCCCATCGCCTTGACCAGTTCGTCAACCGATCGCGTCGAGACGCCCTGAATGTACGCTTCCTGAATCACCGCCGCGAGCGCCTTCTCGGCGGTCCGACGCGGCTCCAGGAACGCCGGAAAGTACGCGCCGCGACGCAACTTTGGAATCCGTAAGTCCACCGAGCCGACCCGTGTCTCCCAGAGCCGATCGCGGTACCCGTTGCGGCTGTTGCTGCGCTCGGGCGTTCGCTCGCCGTACTCGGCGCCCGTGCGCTGCTCGACCTCAAACTCCATCAGACGCTCGGCGACGTGGGCGAGGAGCTCGCGCACGACTTCGTCCTGAGCCCCCTTCTCAACGAGCTCGGCGAGTGCCATACTGACCTTGGCCATCGTGGGGTCCTTTCGCGGGAAGTTGCTTTGCAAAAACAACCTTCGCCGGGAGCCACGGTGGCCGCCCTCTATCCTACGAGGCGGCCGGGGTTATACACCACGCCCTGGGACACGATCTCTTGTGAAGCCAGCAACGTTGCTGCGCGACCTTCGGCCAATCTAATGGGGCAATTGCGATGAATAGGAGATCGCGGGCGGGAACACAATCTGGTCACCCATAATCTGCGCTAGTCACGTTGCGGTCGCGTTGCACCTAATATGCGGGCAGCAAAGTACGAGGCGATCTCAGGTGGCGGGCCGGGCCCCAAACGGGCGACCCTCGGAACTCCAGACAGAACAATGGCTGAGGTACGATGAAGCGCTCGACACCTGCACCTGTCGAACGTCTGGTGGAACAACTGGCGACCAGGAGGGCACCCACTTCAAGCTCGACACGGTACCGGCGTAGCGACTAGCGGGTCTTGCGGACGCGCCAAATCTGCTCTGCGGGCCATCGACGCGCCCAGTCGTGCGGGACGTATTCGTGGTATGTCGACTCGGCGTCGACCGGCGGCCTTAGCTCGATGAGGTCCTCGATGGTGAATCCATTTCGGCGGAACAGCCGGATCCACTCGCCGTACGGCCGCGAGAAGACGATCGACTCATCGTCGTCAGCGCTCGTTCGCTCGAAATAGTTCGATCGTAGCTGCTCGCCGACGGCATTGGTCGCATCGTCCCAGCAGATGAAATGCAGGGGTGTCTCGGCACTGAAGGCGAGCAGGCCGCCCGGGCGCAATAGGCGAGCCGCTTCCGGAACGGTGAATTGCGGGTCGGCGAACGACATCGCGCCGTGGTCGCAGAAGACGACGTCGAACGACGCGTCGGGCAGCGGTACCGATTCCGCGCTGGCGTGCACGAGTGGGAAGTCGACGCCGGCCTCGGCCATCAGCCGCCGTGCGTGTTCTAACTGGCGCGCCGAGTTGTCGAGCCCGACGCAACGTGCGCCGAGCTGGGACAACGCGATCGACCAGCGCGCGGCGCCGCAGCCGAACTCGAGCACGTCCTTTTCGCGCACGTCGCCGAGGACGTTGAGCTCCGCCTCGGGGATCGACCATACGCCCCACGCGCACGGCGCACGCTCGAGCTGGGCGGCGTGGTGCGCTTCGTAGTCGTCGCTCTCCGCGTCCCAATGGGCGCGGTTCTTCCGAGCGTGCTCGGTTAGCTCGTCGTCCATCGCCGCACCGGCGACGCGGTTAGGCGCGTTCGCGCTGGATGCGGCGCGGGGGGACGGCGAGGCGCTGCAGCATCGCCGGCGTCGGCAGCTTGATGTCTTTGGCGAGCTTCATCCAGGCCAACACCTTGATGGTCCACCAGGTCGCGTCGATCTCGAACCAGCGCAGGCCGTGGCGCGCGCTGAACGGGAACGCGTGGTGGTTGTTGTGCCAGCCTTCGCCCCAGGCCAGGAACGCCACGAACCAGTTGTTGGTCGAGCGGTCGCCGGTGCGGAAGCTCTGGTAGCCGCTGTAGTGGGCGGCGCTGTTGACCAGCCACGTGATGTGATACGTCACGACGATGCGCACGAACAGGCCCCAGATCAGCCACGACCAGCCGCCGATCGCGAACAGCAGGATCCCCAGCCCGACCGTCCACCAGACGGCCGAGGCTTCCATGAACTTGTAGAAGCGATCGTTCGCGAGGTCGGGCGCGAGCCGCATCTGCTCTTCAGGCGAGAGCATCGCTTCGTTGCGCTTGTACAACCACTCCATGTGGCTCCACAGCACGCCCTTGTGAATGTCGTGCGGGTCGCCTTCTTTGTCGGTGTGCGCGTGATGCGCACGGTGCGTCGAGATCCAGTCGATCGGGCCGCCTTGCAGCGCCAACACACCTAAGATCGTCGTCGCCCACTCGATCGGCTTGGCGACCTTGAGGCTGCGATGGGTCAGCAGCCGGTGGTAGCCCAGGCAAATGCCCCACGCGCCGGTCGTGTAATACAGCACCGCGAGCACGATGAGCGCGCTCCAGTGAAAGGTCCCCGGAATGAACGCGCAGAGCGCGCCGAGATGGACGACAGAGAGGCCCGTAAGCGTCGCCCAACGGGGAACCCGCCGCTTGGCGGTAGCGGTTTGCATGACCATTGGAGGTGCGCCCTTTGGGCCAGGAGTCCTGGCGTTCCGACCGCACGGAATGGTTAAGGTTGAGCGCAACCCAGGCGGCCGACGACGGCTCATGGCGGTCGATGCAGACGGCGGCGAGCGCCCGGTGATCGACGTCCACACGCACCTTCACCCGCCGCGGCTGTTCGCCGCTATCCGGCGCTGGTTCGCCGAGCGCAGCCCGTGGATGCTGGAGCATCCGACCGAGCCGGCCGAGGTTGCGCGCGCCCTGCGCGAGCACGGCGTGGAGAAATTTGCTTTCTGCTCCTACGCGCACAAGCCGGGGATGGCGCGCGACCTCAACGCGTGGCTGGCGCAGACGGGCCGCGACCTGGGACCCGGCGCCGTCCCGCTGGCGACCGTCCACGTCGGCGACCCCGACCCGGCCGGAGACATGCGCGACGCGCTGCGCGACGGCTGCGCCGGGCTCAAGGTCCACGAGAACGTGCAGGGCTTCGGGCTCGACGATCCACGCCTCGCCGGCGTGCTCGACGCCGTCGCGAACGCCGAGGGCTTCATCCTCGTGCACGTCGGTGCGATCCCGTGGTCGAACGACACCAACGACGGCCCCACGCGCACCGCGCGCGTGCTCGAGGCGCACCCAACGCTGCGCATCGTGGTCGCGCACTTCGGCCTCCCCGATCAGCTGCGATACCTCGATCTCATGCAGAGCGACGCGCGGTTGTTTCTCGACACCACGATGGCGTTCGCGCCGGATTCACCGATGCGGATCGATGTCGCGCGCGCCGACGTGGAACGCGGTGCGAATCAGATCGTCTACGGCACGGACTGGCCGAACATCCCGCACGCGTACGACGGCGAGTTGCGCGGCCTGCGCGCGCTGGGCCTCACCGATGCGACCTTGCGCGCGATCACCAGCGAAAACGCTCGGCGTCTGACGCCGGCTTTTCGCTGACGGGACGCCGCGCCGCGCTAAGCCGGCGTGCCTGCTGCCGTGCCGTGCATGTTGCGCAGCCGGAACGCAAATCCGATCAACAAGACGCCGGCCAAGATCGCATAGATGCCGATCGTCCATGCCAGCGCGAACACGCCGTAGAGCGGAAACACGAAGATCGCGATCCCCGCGACGATCGAGATCGCGCCGAACAGGATCATCAGGATCTCGTTGGCGATCGCCTGACGAATCCGAAACGCCGTCGCGATCGCGAGGATCCCGGTCAGGATCGCCCACGCGCCGAACAGGAAGACCAGATACAGCGCGATCAGTCCGGGGAAGACGAACGTGAGCACGCCGACGAGAACGCCCAGCACGCCTTCGAGCAACAGCCAGATCCAGTTGTTGTTCGCATGGTTCATCCTGACCGCCGCGATGAGCGCGACGATCCCGTCGACCAGCGCATAGGCGCCGAACAGAATCGCCAGCGTGAGGATCGCGGCCCCCGGGAAGAGCGGTATGAGGATGCCGAGCACCAGCGCGAGGATGCCGCGGATCAGGAACAGCCACCAATGGGACGAGAGTTGGGCGATCATTTGCTGGATCGTACTACCGGAAGACCCTCGGCGTCCAGCGGCGTGCCCACCAGCAGCTTGAGGAAAAAGCCGTACGACGCCACGCCGCCTTTGACGCCGTTGGTGCGCAAGAAGCGGTCGTAGAAGCGCCACTGAATCGCGAACAGGTGGGGCTGATAGTGGCGCAAGAAGCGCTCGCGGCTGGCATCGAAGTCGGCGATCACGCGCGGGTCCAAGCGCAGCCGGCGGCGCTGCGCTTCGGGCAGCTCGCCGTACGTCCAGAACGCGCCCGAATAGCGGATCAGCGGGTCGTTCGAGCGCAGGCACGTCAGCGTACCGATGTAGTTCGCGTCGCCTTCGTCGGTGAATCCGCCGGCGTGCGACCACTCGTGCGCGAGCGCGCGCGGAACCTCGAACGGCAAGAACTCCGCGTTCAAGAGCGTTTCGAACGAGAAGGGAGAGTATTGGCCGCCGATCCCGGCCGCATCGTAGTACGGCTGCAGGATCGTGAACTTGGGCCGCGTCACCGCGACGTCCCAATCATCACCGAGCCGCCGCACGACGGGTTCGAACGCGGCTTGGAGCTTCGTCTGGTCGAGCGTCTCGGCGTGCGCGGCGGCGACGTCGGCGTTCAAGATGCCGACGATGCGCTCGCTGAATGCGGCGACTGCGGCGTCGGTGACGCGTGAGTCTTGAAAGTCCACCCGCGTAGCAACGGTCGTGCGGCGGTAGTTGAAGCCCCAGAGCAGCTCGAAGAGCACGATGCCGAGCGCGGCGTAGCCGATCGTGTGCGCCACGAGGCGGGCCGCGACGCGCAACCGCCGCGGTCGCGGTGTGCGCCGCAACGCGCGGATCCACCAGGCGATCAGCGCGATCACGACGGCCAGCAGCTCGACGTCGCCGACCGCGAACGGCACCAGGTTGGTGAGCGGCACGAACGCGCGGTTCATCAGGGCGAAGACGCCGTTGGCATAGCCGTGCTCGATCCAGCCCGGCGAGATCGCCGCCTTCGCCGCGGCGAACGCGAGCAGAACGGCGAGCACGTCGAGCCCGAGCGCCAGCCCGCTTCGCCGCGGGCGCTGCCGGCGGTCTCTCACGGGAACAACAACGTCGAGAACGTGCCGACGCGCGAAAACCCGAGCCGTTCGTACAGCGAAATCGCCGGTGTGTTGAAGTCGTTGACGTAGAGCGAGAGGCTGGCCTCCGTGGCGAACAGGCGGCGCGCGACGCCGGCGAGCGCCAGCGCGGCATACCCGTTGCGGCGTTGCTCGGGCGGGGTCCAGACGCCTTGCAATTGCGCGGTCGATTCGGTTCGCGGGCCCACGTTCAGCTGAAAACGCAGGCGGCCGTCGACGATCCAGACCCACCACAGCCCGAGCGCGATCGCCCGGCGTACGGCCGAGGTGAAGGCGTGCCGATTTGCTCGCGGATCGTAGCCGAGCTCGCCCAAGATCATCCGGGCGCTGTGATCGGCGATCACGGCCGCGTCCTCGTCCCGAGCGCGCCGCACTCCGACGTCGGCGCCGGCGTAGCGCAACGCCTCGGGCGTCAGGGCGTACACCGGTTGCACCGCGCGCACGATGGAGGGCTGCGGATGCCACTCGCGCACGCATTGCCACAGCGCGTCGACCGCGTCTTTGGGCCCGACGAAGCTGCGCGGTTCGCGGTGCTTGCGCAACTCGACCGCCAGCGCGTCGACGGTGTTCTCGTCGTCGGCGGCGACGACGAGCTGCGCCCCGAAATACGCCAGACCGTTCACGCTTCCGCGCGCGTCGCGGCTGAGCACGAGCTCATCGGACGTGCCGGGGCCGTGGCCGCCCTCGAGCACCCATTGGAGGAAGACGTTGTCGTACGGCCGCCGCGCCACATAGCGGATTGCGTCGCGGCGGGTCGCGTGGGTGACTGGCTCGAGCAGTGTGCGTTTTGTCTTCTAGCTCAATGGGCGGACGAAGGTCGGCGTCGTCGTAGGCGCCTTGCTCCCGCCCTCCGGTTCGACGCTGACCGCCACGGTCCCGACCCGAGTCGCATCGACCGGCAGGGCGACGATCGCGACCCCGTCCGAGTTCGGGGTGAACGTGACGCTCGGAGCCATTGTCGTCGAGCCTCGGGGCGCCGTCCAAGCCTGGTAGACACGCCCCTTGGGCAGCGCGCCGAGCTTCGAGAAGGCGAAGTAGACGCGGTCGCGCCGCACGATGACCGTGCCCGGGGCTACGGCGTAGCGCCGCGCGTCGGGCGCCAGCAAATCGGTCAGCGTCCGGTTCTCGGCGGCGCCGGAGCGTTGGCTTTCGGCGAGCTCGACCGCAAGGGTCGCGGCGCGCCGCTGGGCCGCGGCAAGCTCGCCGCGCGTGTTGACGTCCTGCGCGACCGTGACGACCGAGAAGACGACTGCCGCCGCGGCGGCCAAGCCGGTCCCCCACATCCAGGCGGGATAGGCCGCTGCACCGCGTGCGGCGGTCATCCGCCCCGAGGCCGCGTCGGCCCGAACGCGCGCCATCAGCCGTTCCTTGAGCCGCGCGGAGCGCGCTGAATCGACGGGCTCGTCCGCCGTGTGCGCGAGCGCGGTCGCGGCGGCGCGCAGCTCATCATATTCACGGCGCGCTTCGTCGTCGTTCGCGATGAATGCCGCGACCAGCGCCGTCTCTTCACGGGGAAGTACGCCGAGCGCGTAGAGCGCGACCGACTCGAGCATCGCCTCGCGCATCGATTCGTCCGTCATGGCGCTGCGTGCTCCCCTAGGGCTTGGCGCAGCCGGCGCAGGCCGCTGCGGATGCGGGTCTTCACCGTCCCGAGCGGCGTGTCGGTGCGCCGCGCGAGCTCTTGATGGGTGACACCCCCGAAGAAGCCCATCTCGATCAAGCCGCGCTGTTCGGGCGGCAGTTGTGCGAGCGCGTCGCGCACGCGCTGGGCGTCCAACCTGCTGAGCACGTCGTCGTCGAGCGATCCTTCCAACGGAAGATCGGCGGGGATCTCGATCTCGGGGCGTACGGAACGGGCGCGCAAGACGTCGAGCGCGCGGTTTCGCGCAACCCGGGACACCCACGCCACGAACGAGCCGCCGCGAAACGCTTCGGGCGCTGTCCAAACTTTGAGAAACACCGTTTGCGTGAGGTCTTCAGCCATCGTCGGGTCGCCTAAGATGCGCAGGCCGATCCCGAAGACCAGCCGGTGGTAGCCGTCGTAAAGAGACTCGAACGCCGCGACGTCGCGCGCCTGGACTCTCTCCATCAAGCGGACCCCGGGATCCATCGGGCGGGCCTTCGCGTCGTCGTAGCGGTCACCTCGCCGGGGTAACGGCCTCTGGCGAGGAACGGATGCCGCCGCCGTCGGCCGCTTGGTGAAGATCGGATAAAGAGGAGCACTCATGCAGGACGCAGTCCGGCTCGGCGATCTCGAGGATCGGCTCGACGCGGCCCGTTCGATTTTGGTCCTCACCGGGTCGGGGATCTCCGCCGAGAGCGGCCTGCCGACGTTTCGCGGCGTCGGCGGCTTGTGGCGGACCCATCGGGTCGAGGAGCTCGCGTCGGCGGCCGGATTCGAGCGCGACCCGGTGCTGGTCTGGACGTGGTACAACGAGCGGCGCCTTGCGCACCGAGCCGTCGAACCGTCAGCAGCCCACGTCGCGCTTGCGAAGATCGAGCAGAACGCCGCAGACTTCACCCTGGCGACGCAGAACGTCGACTCGTTGCACCTGCGCGCCGGATCGCGCAACGTGCTCGAGCTGCACGGAAAGCTGCGCGAGGCGAAGTGCACGCGGTGCGACGCGCGCCGTCCCTTCGACGATGCGCTGGATTTGAATGCGCTCGAACACGCGTGCGGCGGGATGTGGCGTCCCGACATCGTGTGGTTCGGCGAAACCCTGCCGGCCGACGTGCTGGAAGCGGCGTTCGAGGCGGCAGGACGTGCCGACCTCATGCTGGTGATCGGAACATCGGGGATGGTGCGGCCGGCGGCGTCATTGGCAACCAAAGCGGTGACGCAGGCGTACGTCGTCGAGATCAACCCCGAGGAAACCGCGCTCACCGCGCACGTCGACCGCTCGATCCGCGCCCGCGCTTCCGACGTGCTGCCGCACCTCGTGACGTAACGCTCGCCGCGCCGGACCGGGCGTGCGGTCCGCCGAACGGCGAGACGATGGAAAGAACGCACATCGACATTCCCGGCAAGACGTTGCCGCCCGGCATTGCGCGCTGGCCGTTCAGCGACGCCGTGCGCGCCGGCGACACATTGTATCTTTCAGGTCGCCTCGGACTCGATCCGGTGACGCGGCGCCCGCCGGCCGACGTTTCCGACGAAGCGCGCACGCTGATGGACGATGTGCGGCGCGTGTTGACGGCCGCCGAGATGACGACCGACGATTTGGTGATGGTCACCATCTTCGCGCCCGATGTCGCCAACTTCGCCGCGTTCAACGCCGTCTATCTCGAGTATTTCAGCGGCCCGCTTCCCGCGCGCGCGTTCATCGGTTCCGGTCCGCTCGTCTTCGGCGCACGCTTCGAGCTAA
>Ga0208220_1001225_pt1 | contig 10826 bp, 15 predicted proteins | sample NGESurdeep092012_9_FD_184484 | JGI IMG/M metagenome (GOLD analysis project Ga0208220, IMG submission 184484) | Arctic peat soil microbial communities from Barrow, Alaska - NGEE Surface sample F53-1 deep-092012 (SPAdes) | ecosystem: Environmental > Terrestrial > Soil > Wetlands > Peat ... | reverse complement strand
AACGCGGAGCTGTTGGCCCAATCAACGCGCAACACGGCCAAGGCCCACGCCCTGTTCCAGCGGGCCTTGATCCGGATCCAGTCCATCATCGGCAAACCGGTTGCCACCACGACGACCACGGACAACGCAACAGGAGGGATCTTCGGGTGACCGAGTCCGAATCACACGACGAATTCGACCGGCACAGCCGGCGGGTGCTCTGGGCGATGCCCACGGGGCTGTATCTCATCGGGAGCCGCTGGGAGGACAAGGTCAACCTCATGACGGCCAACCTGGTGGTCCAGGTCTGCCTCGAGCCCAAACTGGTGGCGGCGGCCATTGAGACGGACTCGGTCACAGCTGATCTGGTCACCCGTTCCGGCAGCTTCGCCCTGTCCCTCCTGGCTCGAGCCGACAAGGCGGTGGTGCGCCGCTTCGTCAAGCCCGTGCGGGAAGTCGAACGCAAGGGCGACGGTCCCGTCGTCGCCCTGTCCGGCCACCCGGTACGCGAGGTGGGGCCGGCCGGACTCCCGGTGCTGAGCGCGGCCGTCGGTTACGTCCTGGCCACCGTGACCGACCGACGATCCCTCGGCAGTCATGTGCTCTTCATCGGCCAGGTAAGCGAGGTGGGCGGTGAACCAGAGGAGGTCCTCCGAATGGAGGACACCCTCATGCACTACGGCGGTTGAGGGCTACGAGGATTCCGGCGGGGTGTCCTTGGGGCGCAGGTCGATCCGGAGGGTGAGAATCCCATCGACCAGCTCGGCGTCGGCGTCACCGATCATGGCGTAGTCGGCGAAGTCCTGTTGCGCTTGCTGGCGGAATCGTTGGCGTTCGGCCCCTTCTATGGGGGGCATGCCCCGGGTGCGCACCGCCTCGGCTCGCTGGCGGAATCGGGCCACCATCTCTTGAGGGTCGAACACGTGGGCCAGCGTAGAGGCTGCCGTGGCCGGTCGGCCTGGATCCACTCGTGAGGGGAAGTGGCGCCGCGCTCACGGAACCGATCGATGCATCGGGGATTGCCAACGGCCCGGTCGGACCGTCGGGCCGTCGCCCCATCGGGGCCAACCGCGCACTGCACCTGACCGGCCCGAGCGGCCGCCGAGGCCCCAGTGACGGGCCGGCCCCGGCCCGGCCAGCCACTACACTGACTTGGCGGTCCGGACCATGAAATTCGGGCCCCTCGGGGCGGGACGCAGTTGTACCGCTCAGCTTTGACAAGGAGTTCTTGTGAAAAAGGGACGCCACCGGCGCTTTGAAGAGGCCCGTAGCTTGAAGCGATCAGCGACGGAGTCCACCGCTCGCTGCGCTGAATGCGGTGCCGAACCCGATGATGTCCACGCCACCTGGTGCCTGGCCGAAGAGGACAAGTACGACCGAATTCTCGGCTCGACGCCCACGCCTTCCTACGCCGAGGAAGATCCGCTCAACGACTAGTTGCTAATTGCGAGCCGAACGGTTCTTGCGCACCGCCGGGTGGGGGAGTGCCACGCGCTCGGCCCGCAGGTGGTCCCGTTGTCGCAGATAGGCCAGGAGCCGACCGAACACCGTGGGGCCAACCATCTCGGTGAGTTCGGCCTCCATTTCCCGGTAGACGGGCTTGGTGCCCACAAACGCATCGGGTGATTCGGTGCACCACCAGTGGAATTCGGCGCCACCGACGCCCCAGTCCTTGCGGTCCCACTGCCGAATGGTGGAGGTGACGTAACCCTCATCGTCCACGTCGTCCTCCCGTCGGAGTGGCAGCTGCCAGCAGACTTCGGGCTTGTATTTGAGCGGGTTCACCCCGCGGTTGACCGCAGCCACGTGCAGGGCACAGCCGGCGCCAGTGGCAAACCCCGGGCGATTCAGAAAGATGCAGGCATCGTCGACCAATTTCGTCGTGTGCTCACCGTCTTTGTTCCTTTGCGTCACCTTCTTCTTGGTGCCGTGGTACTGCCACTCTTTGGGAGTGAGCGTGAGGGCGATCTTCTCGACCCGGCGGGCATCCTCCTTATCGACGAAGTGCGCGCCGTAGCTGCAACAGCCCTGCTCGAGCTCGGGTGCCGGACCGGTGTACACGCCTTGGCAACCCTGGCCGAAGATGCACTTCCAATTGCTGGTCAAGAACGTCACATCGAAGACCCAGGTGCGTTCCTCGTCTTCATCGTCGAAGCTGACCCATTCACGAGAATCAGCTGGAGGTCGCGCCACGACCAGGACGTTACAAGGTCGTGCGCTCGGCCTCGCGTTGAGTCCGGGAGCGGCCCGTTGGCCCCGGACTGCCGCCGGCGGATCGCGGTCATTCCTACCTCCTGCGCCTTCTGCGCCAACTCCCGTCAGATTGCCATGTGGTCTCGGACAAGGAGCGCCAGGCAACGGACTACAGCCGGGTCTGCAGGGACCGGCGCCGAGCCCTCTGACCTGCCGCAAACTGCCGTCGAGCAACCTCGCCCGCCGCTCCGCCGGACGCCGCGCCGCCTGACGCGCCGCCACCTGGGCCCGAGCACCGTAGACTGGCTTCCATGGCCACTACCGCCCAAGATCTGACTGCCGAGACGACCGAAGAGACCTCAGTGGTGTCACTGACTCCCGAGGCCCACCGCATTGTGCGCGAGGCCCTCGACCAGGAGCCCGAGCCGGCGAGCCTGGCTCTCTGGCTCGAAGTGCGAGGGGTGCAGGAAGGGAACTTCGTCTACGACCTCTACTTCCAGGCCACGTCGGATGCGGCAGACGATGATGCAGTGCACCATGACGGTGACATCCCGGTCGTGGTCCCTGCCGGGAGCGTCGACCGTCTGCGCGGGGCGCGACTGGAATGGTCCGAGGACGGGAACGGCGGGCTGGTGCTGGTGAATCCCAACACGCCCACCGTCGAGGAGCGCTCACCGGGTGTCCCGCCGGAGATTCTGGCTGCCGGCATCACCGGCCCCCTGGCCCAGCGCGTCGTCGCCGTCCTTGAACAGGCGGTCAATCCCTCCATTGCCAGTCACGGCGGCCGGGCTGACCTGATCGGGCTCGATGTGCCGCAGGGCTTCGCCTACCTCCGTCTCTCCGGCGGTTGCCAAGGATGCGCCATGTCGCAGATGACGCTGCGGCAGGGCATTGAGACCACGTTGCTCGAAGAGGTGCCCGAGCTGACCAAGGTGATCGATGTCACCGATCACGGTGAAGGTGAGAATCCCTTCTACGCCTGAGTCGCATTCCACCAGGCAAGAAGGGGAGGCATGGTCAAGAGAAAGTCCGGAGCGGGTGACGAGCACTGGCGCGACGAGCCCGAGGATCATGATTACCCCGCCGCGACGGCGTATCTCAGCCTGATCCATCCGCCGGCCGAGGTGAAGCGGGTGGTGGGGGCACTGCAGAAGGCGCCGCTGGAGCGCCGTCAGGCCAAGGACCTGCTCCGGGCCTCTGGATTGGACCTGCTCCCAACTGACAACGCCCACGTGGCGGCCGACCTGGCCAAGGTCAAGCGGGGCGAGAGCCTGTCTCCCGTCCTGTTGGTGCGGGGCGAGATGCGGCGAGGGGTGCCGCTCACCATCGCCGACGGCTATCACCGGGTGTGCGCCAGCTACCACCTCGATGAGAACGCCGACATCCCGTGCCATCTGGCCGATTTGGTGGCCGAGTAGCAATCCGGAGTGTTGCCGCCTCGAGCCGCGCTCGCGCCGAGCACAACACCTCGAACGCCACACTCGATGAAACGTCACACTCGGATAAAGAGCCACGGCAACGGTCCGGTAGCGTGACCACGTGCTGCGTTACCTGACTGCCGGTGAGTCGCACGGCCGTGCCCTGGTCGTCATTGTGGAAGGCCTGCCCGCTGGCCTGCCGGTCCGGGCCGACGACCTCACCGGGGAATTGGCCCGACGCCGGCTCGGCTACGGGCGGGGCCCCCGCATGCGGTTCGAAGCAGACGAGATCACTCTGGTGGGGGGGATCCGCCACGGCCGCACCCTGGGCTCACCGGTGGCCATTGAGATCGCCAATTCCGAGTGGCCCAAGTGGACGGAAGAGATGTCGCCCGATCCCGGTGCGCCGGCCGCCGTCTTGACTCAGCCCCGCCCGGGCCACGCCGACCTGCCGGGCATGCAGAAGTACGGCTTCGACGACGCCCGCGACGTCCTGGAACGGGCCTCGGCCCGGGAAACGGCAGCCCGGGTCGCCGCCGGCACGCTGGCCAAGCTCCTGCTCGGGCAACTGGGCATCACGGTGGTCAGTCACATCATCCGGTTGGGCGACGCGGCCACCAGCGCCGACAGCCCGCGGCCGGGACCGGGCGATCTGGCCCGGGTCGACGAGAGCTCGGTGCGCTGCTTCGACCCGGCCACCGAGGCGGCCATGGTCGAGGCGGTGAAGGCCGCCGCCAAGGACGGTGACTCTCTCGGTGGCGTGGCCGAGGTCCTGGCCTACGGCGTGCCGGTCGGTCTGGGCAGCCATGTGCACTGGGACCGCAAGCTCGATGCGCTGCTGGCCCAGGCGCTCATGAGCATCCAGGCCGTCAAGGCGGTCGAGATCGGCGAAGGGTGGGAGAACGCCGCCCGCCGCGGCTCCGACGCCCATGACGCCATCACGTTCGACGATCACGACGGCTATGTACGCCCGACCTCCCGAGCCGGTGGCATCGAGGGAGGCATCTCGAACGGCGCACTGCTGGTGGCCCGGGTGGCCATGAAGCCGCTGGCCACGCTCAACCGGCCGGTGCTCGAAACGGTCGACGTGGTCACCAAGGAGTCGACGGTCAGCTTCCGGGAGCGCACCGACGTGACCGCGGTGCCGGCCATGGGCGTGGTGGCGGAGACCATGACGGCGCTGGTGCTTGCGTCCGAGGCCCTGCGCAAGTTCGGCGGGGACTCGCTGGCCGAAGTGGTGCGCAACCGCGACGGCTTCATGGCTGCCTTGGCGACCACCCCGTCGAAGGCACCGGGCCCGGCCGAGGGTGCCGCGGCCGCCGGTCAGTGACCCGGCGGATCCTGCTGGTCGGCATGATGGGGGCGGGAAAGACCACCGTGGGACAGCTCACGGCCCGGGAGCTCGGTTGGGACTACCTCGATTCCGACGCGGAAGTCGAGGCGGAGACCGGCGCCACCGTGCCCGAGATCTTCGCCCGCGGCGGCGAGACGGCCTTCCGGGAGGCCGAAGCCCGGGCTCTCCGGGCCGCGTGCGCCCGCGCGTCGAACGTCGTGGTCTCGGTGGCCGGTGGCGCGGTGCTGCGGCCGGAGAACCGAACGCTCATCGCGGCCAGCGGGACCGTCATCTGGTTGCGGGCCCAGGTGGACACCCTGGCCCGCCGGGTCGGGAGCGGTGCCGGTCGTCCACTCCTCGACGGCGACCCCCTGACCGCGCTGGCCGATCTCGAGGCGGTCCGGCGCCCCCTCTACGCCGAGGTGGCCGATCTGACCATCGATGTCGATGGGCTCCCGCCCTCCGCCGTGGCGGCGCGGATTCTCGAAGCGGTGGCCGAGTGACGCGGGAGATCACCGTCGACCTCGGTGCCCGCTCGTACCCGGTGCTCATCGGTCCCGGTGCTCGACACGAGCTGGCCCACGTCATGCCATCCTCGGCCAAGCGCGCCGTGGTGGTCACCCAGGATGCGGTGGCCGGGGCCGGGTGGCTGGACGGTCTCGACCCCGGCCTGCCCTTTGAGGTCTGCACCATCGGCGATGGTGAGACCACTAAGACCCTGGCCACCGTGGAGGAGCTCGGTCGCCAGTTCGCCCGCACCGGCCTCTCCCGGGCCGACGTGGTGGTCGCGCTCGGCGGCGGCGTCGTCACCGATGTGGCCGGCTTCGCCGCCGCCTCGTATCAGCGCGGCACGGCCTACGTGAACGTGGCCACCTCGCTGCTGGCCCAGGTCGACGCCGCCATCGGGGGCAAGACCGGCGTGAATCTGCCCGAGGGCAAGAACCTGATGGGAGCCTTCTGGCAACCCGGTGCCGTCCTATGCGACACCGAGACGCTGGCCACCTTGCCGCCCCGAGAGTGGGCCTGCGGGAAGGGGGAGATGGCCAAGTACGCCTTCCTGGGCGAGCCGTTCCTGGGCAATCCGCGCCTGGGCGATCCCCCTCAACCCGATCAGGAATGGGACGAACAGGTGGCCCGCTGCGTGGCGATCAAGGCCGCCGTGGTCTCGGCCGACGAGCGAGAGGGTGATCAACGTATGGTCCTCAACTACGGCCACACCCTGGCGCACGCCCTGGAAGGCGTGGCCATGTCCGACCATCCGGATTGGGACCTGCGGCACGGCGAAGCCGTGGCCATCGGCCTCATGTTCGCCGCCCTGCTGGCTCAGCGCCTCGGGCGCATCGACGAAGCGCGGGTCCAAGAGCACCGAAGGGTGATCGAAGGGTACGACCTCGCTTCGGACCTACCGCCCGGAGCGGGAGCGTCCGAGCTGCTCACCTTCATGGGTCGGGACAAGAAAGCGCAGCAGGATCTGACCTTTGTGCTCGATGGTCCAGACGGCGTCACCCCGGTCCGTGGTGTGGCCCCGGCCGACGTCGTGGCTACCCTGGCTGGCATGGGAGCCCGCCAGTGAACGACCGAGCCTGTCCGTGAGCATCGTCGTCCTCTTGTCGGGGCCGAATCTCAATCTGCTGGGCGAGCGTGAGCCGGCCATCTACGGCACGGCCACTTTGGCCGAGCACGTGGCCCGGGCCGAGGCCACGGCCACCCGCCACGGCCTGACGCTGGAGCACCGGCAGTCGAATCACGAGGGTGAGCTGGTCGAGGCCGTGCACGCCGCCCGGGGCCGGGCTGCCGCGCTGGTCATCAATGCCGGAGCGCTCAGCCACACGTCGTGGTCCCTGCACGATGCGGTGGCGGCCTTCGACGGGCCGACCGTCGAGCTGCACCTCTCGAATCCGGCCGCCCGCGAGCCGTTCCGCCACACGTCGGTGCTGGCTCCCGTGGCGGCCGGCATGATCGCCGGCTTCGGTGGCCTGGGCTACGAACTGGCCCTCGACGCGGTCGCTCAGCTGTTGAAAGGAACCCCATGACGCCGACACGCCCAATGTCGACTCCGACGTCGACTCCGACGTCGGCTGCGCCCACTCCAGGGTCACTGGCCCCGATATCCGTGGCCGGTCGCCTCGACGCGCTGCGAGCCCGATTCGAGGGTTTCGACGCCCTGCTGGTGACGACCTTGCCCAACGTGCGCTACCTCACGGGTTTTGCCGGCTCGGCCGCCTTGCTCGTCGTCACCCCCGGTGGCGCCCTCCTCACCACCGATGGCCGGTACCGCACCCAGTCGGCCGAGCAGGTGGCTGCCGCCGGCGCCGAGGTCGAGATCACCATTGGCGGTCAGGCCGACCAGCGCAAGGCCGTCACCGACTTCCTCTCCGCCTCGTCGCAGGTCGGCCTGGAGGCCGACAATGTGTCGTGGTCGGCGCAGCGCGTCTGGGCGGGCCTGCTCGACGCGGCCGAGCTGGTGCCCACGTCCAACGCCGTCGAGGCCCTGCGCGAGGTGAAGGACGAGGCCGAGATCGCCCGCATGGAGCGCGCCGCCGCCATCGCCGATGCCGCCCTCTACGAGGTGCTGCCCATGATGTCGGAAGGGGTGACCGAGGAGGAATTCGGCCTGGCGCTCGATACGGCCATGCGCCGTGGGGGGGCCGAGGGCGTGGCCTTCGAGACCATCGTGGCTGCAGGGGAGAACTCGGCCAAGCCACACCACCACCCCGGGTCTCGTGTCATACGCCGGGGTGATCCGGTGGTGGTCGATTTCGGAGCCACGTTCGAGGGCTACCGCTCGGACATGACCCGCACCTTTTGCGTGGACGCCGAGCCGCAGGGGGACATGGCCCGGGTCTTCTCCGTAGTGGGAGCCTCTCAAGCGGCCGGGGCGGCGGCGGTCAAGCCCGGCATCGCCACCAAAGAGGTGGATGACGTGTGCCGGGCCATCATCGCCGACGCCGGCTGGGCCGACCGGTTCGAGCACGGGACCGGCCACGGCGTGGGGTTGGACATCCACGAGGCGCCGACGGTCAGCCAGCTGGGCACTGCTATCCTCGCTCCCGGCTTCGTCGTCACCGTCGAGCCCGGTGTCTACCTCCCCGGCCTGGGTGGCGTCCGTGTGGAGGACACCCTGGTGGTGACCGAAGGCGGGAGCCGACCTCTCACTCGATTCACGAAGGATATTCATGGCAGTCTCGACTAACGATCTGAAAAACGGCATGAGCCTGAACCTGCCCGAGGGCTTGTTCAGCGTCGTCGAGTTCCAGCACGTCAAGCCCGGCAAGGGCGGGGCGTTCGTGCGGACCAAGCTCAAGAACCTGCGCAGCGGCGCGGTGATCGAACGTACCTACCGGGCGGACGAGAAGCTCGATCAGGCCATCATCGACAAGCGGGACATGCAGTTCCTCTACCGGGACGGTTCCGACTACGTGTTCATGGACACATCGAGCTACGAGCAGATGCAGGCCGCACCCGAGCTGCTGGGCACCGCCCCCGACTACCTCAAGGAAGGCGACGAGGCCAACCTGCAGATGTACAACGACGAGATCGTCGGCGTCGACCTCCCGGCCTCGGTCGAGCTCAAGGTGATCGAGACCGAACCAGGGGAGAAGGGCGACCGCGTCTCGGGTGCCCGCAAACCGGCCACCATGGAGACCGGCCTGGTCATTCAGGTGCCGCTGTTCGTCAACATCGGCGACGCCATCAAGGTGGACACCCGCACCGGCGAGTACCTCACCAGGGCTTGAGCTCACCCACGTTGGCGGACACCGGCGCACCCCGCCACCAGCAGAGAGAACGTGCACTCTCCCTTCTCTACGAGGCCGAGCTCAAAGGCGAGAGCCCCCTGCAGGTCCTGGCCGAGCTCTCCGTACCGCCAGATCCCTACGTCTGCCACCTCTTGGAGGGCGCCGTGTCCACCCACGAGGAGGCCGGTACCCGCATCACCGCGGCGTCGGTGGGGTGGCCGCTCGAGCGGATGGCGGTGATCGACCGGCTGGTGCTGCGCTTGGCCGTGGCCGAGCTCCTCGATCCCGGCGGGCCGCCCACGGCGGTGATCCTCGACGAAGCGGTCGAGCTGGCCAAGAACTACTCGACCGACGACTCGGGGTCGTTCGTCAACGGCATCCTCTCGACGATCGCCCCTGAGGTCCGTCCCGGCTGAACACCGCCGCGCCCGGCGCTGGCAGACGGTGCTGACAATGGCCCTCCCGGTTCGGTGGGGTCGGCGGCCGCGGCGCGATAAGGTATCTACCTGACCGTGAAGTGAGTCCCGTGAGGCTCACACGGACAGGAGGAGCAGTGGCCGAACGCGAACGCAGTCACACGCGACCCCTCGGGGGCGTGTTCGTGGCCCACTCCCAGTTGCTTTCCGCCGCTGATGTGCAGCGCGCCCTGACGCGGATGGCCCACGAGATCGTCGAACGAAACGGGGGCATTGAAGACGTGGTCCTGGTCGGCCTCCAGACGGGTGGCATCCCCCTGGCCAACCGCATGGCCGAGGCCCTGAGCCAGATCGAGAACGCCGAGGTCGCTGTGGGCAGCCTCGACGTGGCCTTCTACCGCGATGACATCGGACTGCGGCCCGTCCTTCCCGAAGCGGTCACCAATATCCCCGGCGATCTGGCCGGAAAGGTGGTGGTCCTGGTCGACGACGTGCTCTTCACCGGCCGGACGATCCGGGCCGCCCTCAATGCCCTGAACGACTTCGGACGGGCCCGGGCCGTGCAGCTGGCCGTGATGATCGACCGGGGCCATCGCGAACTCCCCATTCGACCCGACTACGTGGGGAAGAACCTCCCGACCAACCGCGAAGAGATGATCGATGTCGGCGATGACGGCGTGTGGATCGGGACCCTGGAAGACAAGTGACGCAACCCCGACACCTCCTCTCGGTAGCCGACCTGGGCACCGACGGCATCGCCGAGGTCCTCCGAGTGGCCGAGGCGTTCGCCGAAGTGGAGCGCCGGTCCATGCCCAAGGTCCCGACGCTGCGGGGCAAGGTGGTGGCCACGCTCTTCTTCGAGGAGTCGACCCGCACGCGCCTCTCCTTCGAGACGGCGGCCAAGCGGCTCTCCGCCGATGTGCTCTCGCTGACCATGGCCAACTCGTCGGTCAAGAAGGGGGAGTCGCTTCGGGACACGATCGAGACCGTCGAAGCCATGGGCATCGACGCCGTGATCATCCGCCACTCCTCGTCCGGTGCTCCCCATCAGGTGGCCCGCTGGTTGACCCGGGCCAGGGTGATCAATGCCGGCGACGGCTGGCATGAGCATCCGACCCAAGCCCTGTTGGACTGCTTCACCGTGCGCCAGGTACTGGCCGAGCGCAAAGGCGTGGCGCCGGAGGACCTGGGCATCGGCTGCTTCGAGGGGCTGCGGGTGCTGATCGTGGGCGATGTCCGGCACAGCCGGGTGGCCCGCTCCGAAGTCTTGGCCTACACCGCTCTGGGAGCCCACGTCACGCTGGCCGCACCGGGCAGCCTGCTGCCGCCCTCCCTCGAGGGCTGGCCGGTCGAGGTCGCCACCAATTTCGACGCTGCGCTGGCCGACGCCGATGTGGTCTCGCTGCTCCGCCTCCAGGCGGAGCGGGGGAGCGGCTCGTTTGTCCCCAGCTTGCGCGAGTACACGGCCGGGTGGGGTCTCACGGCCCGCCGGGTCCAGCGGCTCAGCGATGCGGCCATCGTGACCCATCCGGGCCCGATGGTGCGCGGCGTCGAGATTGCCTCGGACGTGGCTGACCTTCCCCGCACCGTGGTCACCCAACAGGTCACCAACGGCGTGGCCGTGCGGATGGCCATCCTCTTTCTCCTCCTCGGCGGGGAATGGCCGGGCGGGGACCCGCATGGCTGAGGTCACGCTGGTCATCCGGGGTGGATCGGTGGTCACCCCCGAGGGGCTCCGGCGTCTCGATCT
>Ga0208220_1001223_pt1 | contig 10827 bp, 7 predicted proteins | sample NGESurdeep092012_9_FD_184484 | JGI IMG/M metagenome (GOLD analysis project Ga0208220, IMG submission 184484) | Arctic peat soil microbial communities from Barrow, Alaska - NGEE Surface sample F53-1 deep-092012 (SPAdes) | ecosystem: Environmental > Terrestrial > Soil > Wetlands > Peat ... | reverse complement strand
CCCGCCATTGGCAAAGGTCGCATAGGCAGACACCATTTCGAGCGGCGAAACTTCCGAAGTGCCGAGCGCGATCGAAGCGTTAGGTTCGAGTTTTGATGTGATGCCGAGCCGATAGGCGGTGCGCACCACCGCGTCGGGGCCTTCTTCCAGCGTAAGCCGCACCGAAACCGTATTGAGCGAATTGGCGAGCGCCTGCGTGAGCGTTACCGGCCCGGCATATTGCCGCTCGAAGTTTTCCGGCTTCCAGCCCTTCACCGCAATCGGGGCGTCCTCGCGCACTGTGTCGGGCGTCAAGCCGTGTTCGAGCGCAGTGAGATAAACAAACGGCTTGAACGACGAGCCGGGCTGGCGCTTGGCGTCGATGGCGCGGTTGAACTGGCTCTCGCTGTAATTCCGTCCGCCGACCAGCGCCCGCACTACGCCGTCGGGCGTCATCGCGACCACCGCGCCTTGCGAGATATTCAATCTGTCGCCCTTCAGGTTCAGCGTGTCGACCAGCGCTTGCTCGGCGACGCCCTGCAGCGCGGGATCGATCGTTGTTTGAACGACAATGTCCTGGTCGTACTGGCCGACGAGATCGTCGACCGCGTCCATCACCCAGTCGGCGACATAATTGCCCGAGCCGGCGCCGGCCGGATGGACAACCCGCGCCGGGTGCGCCAGTGCCAGTCTGGCTGAATCCGCGGTGATCATCTTCTGCTCGGCCATGTCGGCGATCACAACCGCAGCGCGGCGTTCGGCGCCATCCGGATTATGGTTCGGCGCGAGCCGTGACGGCGATTGCACGAGGCCGGCGAGCATCGCCGCTTCGGACAGCGTCAATTGCCGTGCCGACTTGCCGAAGTAACGCTGGGCTGCGCCTTCGACGCCGTAGGCGCCGGAGCCGAAATAGACGCGGTTGAGATAAAGTTCGAGAATCTGCGGCTTGCTGAATTTATGTTCGAGCCAGAGCGCGAGTGCGATTTCCTGCAGCTTGCGCGATACCGTGCGTTCCTGAGTGAGGAACAAATTCTTGGCGAGCTGTTGCGTGATGGTCGAGCCGCCTTGCGAGGCGCCGCGGCGCAGCACGTCGGCAACCAAAGCACGCGCGATCCCTAACGGATCGACGCCGTGATGCGAATAGAAGCGGCGGTCCTCGATGGCAACGAAGGCCTTGGGCACATAGTCCGGCAGTTCGGACAGCGGCACCGCCGCGCCACCCATGTCGCCGCGCGTCGCCAATGTGGCACCGTTCGAACCGAGGATCAGCACCGAAGGCGGACGCTTCGGAATTTCCAGCGACTGGATCGGCGGCAAATGGATGCCAACCCAAACCAGCACGGCGATGCCGGCGATGAGCCCCCACAGCGCCAGAACGAAGGCCCAATAGAACAGGCGGCCGAAACCGGATCGGCTTTTACTGCCGCGCTTGCGCTTTTTGGTCTCACGCGGCGGGGCGGCGTCGCGCCGACGGCGGGGGCCGTCAGAGCGCGCTTTGGGTGGACCGCCGACCCGGTCCTGGGGCCGCGCGCGCAGTTCGAAGCCCTCGGCTTCGCCGCTCCGCTTGCGTCCCTCCCGCCACGCCATAGTCCGTCCCCAGTGCGAAAAACGCACTGAAGGTACGGTAGAGAGGTGAATTTAAGGCGCAGTTACCGGTCCACCAAGGCGGAGGTAGGCGCTACCCCGCCATTACCTCTTTGGCCGGCTTTGATTCGACAGCCGGAGCGGTGAATAGCGCGAGCAGCGCCCGCTTGATCGCGGATTGGCGGGTCGGCGCCACGATCTGGGCGCCGGTGAGATCGGTGACATAGAACACGTCGACCACGCGTTCGCCGAAGGTTGCGACATGTGCCGAGGCGATGTTCAGATTGAGCTTAGACAGCGTCGTGGTCAGTTCATAAAGCAGGCCCGGCCGATCGAGGCCGGTTACTTCGACCACGGTATAACGGTTCGACCATTGGTTATTGATGGTGACTTCGGGCTCGATGGCAAAGGCCTTGAGGCGGCCCTTCGGCGGCGCGCGCTTGGCCACCACGTCGGGCAGTTTGAGCTGGCCGCGCACCGCTTTCTCGATGGCGTCGCCGATACGTCCGGCGCGCCGGGCCTCGTCTTCGTCGCGGTCGAATTCGCGCGTGACGGAAATGGTGTCGAGCGCGAGCCCATCGGTCGTCGTGTAGATCTGGGCGTCGACAATGTTGGCGCCGGCCAGCGCGCAGGCGCCGGCGACGATCGACAACAGCCACGGGTGGTCGGGCGCGAACACCGTCAATTCGGTGACGCCGCGCGCCGCGTCGAAGCCGACGCAGGTCGCCAAGCTTTTTCCGGCTGCTTCGATCTCCTGCACGAAGCGCGCATGGGCGAGCTTGTGCGGCAGGTCGACCTTGAGCCAGTAGGCCGGATAGAGGCGCTCCACATAGGCATCGAGCTTGTCGGCCGCCCAATCCTTCACCTCGGCGCGGAATTCGGCCTGCGCGATGGCGACGCGCTGGGCGCGGTTGACCTCGGAGAAGCCGCCGGTGAGTACCGGCTCGGTCTCGTAATAAAGCGTGCGCAGAAGCTGCGCCTTCCAGCCGTTCCACACGCCCGGCCCGACCGCGCGGATGTCGGCGGTGGTGAGGATGGTCAGGAGCTTCAGCCGCTCCAATGACTGCACAACCGCGGCAAAATTTTCGATCGTCTTGCGGTCGGACAAATCACGCGACTGCGCCACCGTCGACATCACTAGGTGTACTTCAATGAGCCAAGCGACCAGTTCGGTCTCGGCGGCATTGAGCCCGAGCCGTGGGCAGAGACGCCGCGCGATGCGCGCGCCGGCGATCGAGTGATCTTCGATGCGGCCCTTGGCGATGTCGTGCAGGAACAGCGTAATGCAAAGCGCGGTGCGATGCTGCGGCTGGATTGTCTTTACCAGATCGCTCGACAGCGTGAATTCCGGCTTGTCGCCGCGCTCGATCTCGCTGAGCACGCCGATGCAGCGCAACAGATGTTCGTCCACCGTATAGTGGTGATACATGTTGAACTGCATCATCGCCACGATGCGGCCGAACGAATGCACGAAGGCGCCGAGCACGCCGGCCTCGTTCATGCGGCGCAGCACGGTTTCGGCGTCGTGCTTCGAGGTCAGGATTTCCAGGAACAGCCGGTTCGCCTCTTTGTCTTCGCGCACCTCCTTGTCGATGAGCTTGAGCGAATGCGTGGCGGCGCGCATGGCTTCGGGGTGGAACGCCAGATTGCTCTTCTGGGCGAGATAAAACATCCGGATCAGGTTGACCGGATCGCGCTTGAACACATCGGCGCGCGCGATGTTGATGCGGTTGTTGTCGACGACAAAATCGTCGGTGCCGGAGAGTTTTTTGCGGCTCGGCGCTGGACGTAAACGCGCCATCATCCGGCTCAAGACCGGCGCCGGCTTGGCCTGCAACTCCTCAAGACCCGTGGACAGGATGGCGGTGAGATCGCCGACATGTTTGGCGGTGAGAAAGTAGTGCTTCATGAAGCGTTCGACATCACGCTGGCCGGGATGCGCGGTGTAGCCGAGCCGCACCGCGATATCGCGCTGGATGTCGAACGACAGTCGCTCCTCGGCGCGGCCGGTGAAAAAATGCATGTTGCAGCGGACCGACCACAGGAAGTCTTCGCAACGGCGGAACATCTGATATTCTTCGCGGTCGAACACGCCGCGTTTGATCAATTCCTCGGGTTCGTGCACGCGGTAGACGTATTTGGCGATCCAGAACAATGTGTGCAGGTCGCGCAAGCCGCCTTTGCCGTCCTTGACGTTGGGCTCGACCAGATAGCGTGACTCGCCGGCGCGGCGGAGGCGCTCCTCGCGCTCGGCAAGCTTGGCGGCGACGAATGCTGGCGCCGTTCCTTGTGCGACCTCTTTGTCGAACCGCGACGTCAGCTCGTTGAACAGTTTGATGTCGCCGAACAGATAGCGCGCTTCGAGCAGCGCGGTGCGGATGGTCATGTCGGCCTTGGCCTGGCGGATGCATTCGCTGACCGTGCGCGTCGCATGGCCGACCTTTAGCCCCATGTCCCACAGGCAATAGAGCAGCGCTTCGGCGACCGACTCGCCCCATGCGGTCTGCTTGTACGGCAACAGAAAAAGCAGATCGATGTCGGAGCCGGGAGCGAGCAGGCCGCGGCCGTAGCCGCCGGTCGCGACCACCGTCATGCTTTCGGCTTCGGATGGCACTGGCGACCTGTACAGCTCGTTGCCGGCGAATTCGAACAGGATGCGGATAATCTCGTCTTGCATCCGGCACAGCCGCTCGGCGCAACGCCGGCCGTGGCGGTCCTTCAGCAGCAATTCCTCGGCATGCGCCCGCGCTTCGGTCAGCGCCGATTTGAGACGCTGCGCCACGGCGGTGCGCAATTCACGCTCGCGGCCGGCATGGGTCTTGGCCAGAATTTTGAGATCGGCGACGATCGCCGCCGGGTCGATCAGGTCGTCGGCTGAACGTTGCGGTTTTTGAGTGTCGAGCATCATCATTTAGGCCATAGCGGAGCCGCTGCGCACTGTCATCGGCAGATCATCGCCGCTTTACGAAAAAGGGCGCAAAATGGGGGCCGGTTTTCGAAATTAAATTCTACTTCTTGTGCGTTACAAGATATTTTATTTCCAATTGACCGCGCATAAACGCTCTCCTAAAGAATAAATGTAACGCCGGCATTGGCCGCCCGATGAGATTCAAAATCCGGAGATCGTCATGCTTTCACGTCGTGGATTGCTTGCCAGCGCCGTTGGCGCAGGTCTGGTGCCGCTCGGCATCGCGCGCGGCGCCCGCGCCGCCGACAAGCCAAGCGAAATCCGTATCGACTGGGCCACCTATAACCCCGTCTCCATGGTGCTGAAGGAGAAGGGTCTGCTGGAAAACGAGTTCTCCAAAGATGGCATCGGCGTCCGCTGGGTGCAGTCGCTCGGTTCCAACAAGGCGCTCGAATTCCTTAATGCCGGCTCGATCGATTTCGGTTCGACTGCCGGATCCGCAGCGCTCCTCGGCAAGATCAACGGCAATCCGATCAAATCGATCTATGTCTACTCGCGTCCGGAATGGACGGCGCTGGTGACGCGCAAGGATACCTCGATCAATAAGATCGAGGACCTCAAAGGCAAGCGCGTCGCGGTGACCCGCGGCACCGACCCGCACATTTTCCTGGTCCGCGCACTGCAGTCGGTGGGCTTGAGCGAAAAGGACATCGTTCCGGTGCTGCTGCAGCATCCCGACGGCAAGACCGCGCTCATTCGCGGCGACGTCGATGCCTGGGCCGGTCTCGATCCGATGATGGCACAGGCGCAGGTCGAGGACGGCGCGCGGCTGTTCTATCGCAACAAGGCGGCCAACACCTACGGCATCCTCAATTCGAGCGAGGACTTTCTCAACAAATATCCCGAGCTGACCAAACGCGTGCTCACGGTCTATGAAGACGCGCGCAAATATTGCCTCGCGCATTACGACGACGAAAAGCGTGTGTTCGTTGGCGTGACCAAGCTGCCCGACGCCGTCGTCGACATTCAGCTTAAGGAGCGCACCGAACTGACCTTCAACCGCATCGGGCCGGAGCAGCGCGACACCATCCTGCAAGCTGGCCTGGCGCTGCAGCAGGCGGGCGTCATTCCGGCCAGCGTCGACGTCAAGAAGTCGCTCGACGACCTGGTCGACGACCGCTTCGTGACGGGAACGTAGCACCGCGCAGCGTCGCGCCTTCCGACCGCATTGCATTTGTGCATGTCACGATGTCTCTTGTGAGTATGACCATTGCCGCGCAAGGCAGCCCGGTGCAGGAGCGGGCGGCGGGACACCGATGGGCGCGCTTGTCGCGGCCGGCGCTCGGGCTGCTCCTGCCCGTCGTCTTGGGTGTGGGATGGGAATTCGTCGTGCGGATGGGCTGGGCCAGCGGCCGGCTGGCGCCGCCGCCGTCCGTCATCTTCGCGACCTTCGTCGACCTCGCCCGCAGCGGTGATTTACAGCGCAACACGCTGGTGACGCTCGGGCGGGTCGCTGCCGGTTTCGGAATAGGCGTCGGTGCCGCCACGATCATCGGCGCCGCGGCCGGCTATTCACCTTTGGTACGGCGGCTCCTTGATCCAAGCCTGCAGGCGTTGCGCGCAATCCCGTCGATCGCCTGGGTGCCGCTGTTCATTCTCTGGCTCGGCATTTTCGAGGCGTCGAAAGTGACGTTGATCGCGGTCGGGGTATTTTTCCCGGTTTATCTTGGCTTATTGGGCGCGATCCAATCGGTCGATCGCAAACTTGTCGAGGTCGGGCGCACGTTCCGGCTGTCTGACATCGCGATGGTGCGCCGGATTCTGCTTCCGGCGGTATTACCGGCCTATGTGCTTTCGCTGCGTTCGGGGCTCGGCCTCGGTTGGATGTTCGTGGTCGCGGCGGAGTTGATGGGCGCATCCGAAGGTCTCGGGTATCTGCTGATCGACGGCCAGCAACTCGGCAAGCCGGCCGAGATTGTTGCCGCCATCGTCGCCTTCGCCATCGTCGGCAAGGCGACCGATTGGCTCATCGTGCTGGTGGCGGCGCCGTTCCTGCGCTGGGAAGACGTGGTGCGGCAGGATTGATCCCATGTTGGTTCTCGACCGCGTCGGCAAAACATATCCCAACGGCGTGCATGCGCTCGGCGGCGTGTCGCTCGATGTCGAGCTCGGCGAACTCGTCGCCGTCATCGGCGGTTCGGGCAGTGGGAAGTCGACGCTGTTGCGCGCCATTGGCGGGCTTGATCCGGCAAGCGAGGGCGCGATCGTGCTCGACGGCGAACGGATCGTCGGGCCGCACCAGAAGATCGGCGTCATTTTTCAGGAGCCGCGGCTTTTGCCGTGGCTCAAGGTTGCCGGCAATGTCGGCTTCGGGCTCGGCGATCGGCCGAAAGCCGAGCGGGCGCAACGCGTCGCGGCAGCGCTTAAGCGCGTGGGTCTGGCCGATAAGGCCAATATGTGGCCGCGCGAATTATCCGGCGGCCAGGCGCAGCGTGTCGCCATTGCTCGTGCGCTGGTGCCGCGGCCCGAAGTGTTGCTGCTCGACGAGCCGTTCTCGGCGCTCGACGCTTTTACTCGCACCGACCTGCAGGACCATCTGCTCGATCTGTGGGCCGACGCCCGGCCGACATTGATTCTGGTCACCCACGATGTCGATGAAGCAATTGTGCTGGCCGATCGGGTGACGGTGATGTCGCCCCGCCCTGGCCGCATTTTCGACGAGATCGAGGTCGACTTGCCGCGGCCGCGCGACCGGCAGTCCGCCGCCTTCGACTTCGTCAAACGCCGCGTGCTGAGCGCGCTGGACCGCTCGCTGCAACGCGCCACGACCGGCGCCGAAAACGAGCCCAAAGCTGACGCTGGTGCGGCTTTGTGGTGGTGAAGCGGGCGGAAACGGTGGGCTCTGATTCGTCATCAACGGGCTTGTCCCGGCGATGACGATTCGTTAGGCACGGCCTCACAACTTAATCGGGATAGCCGGGCATAGGCGAGCGAAGCGACGCCGTCCTTCTGACGGCTATGCTCGGCCATGACGATGAAAGGACTTCTCCATGGACGCCGCCGGATTGCGCGCGCTGCAGGCGCCGATCAAGGAGCGCTACAAGGCCGATCCCAAGGCCGGCTTTATCACGCTCAAAGCCAAAGGCACGCTCGACGACAGCAATATCGCCTGCAAGGTCGAGACCGGGCGCGCGCTCGCGGTCGCGGGGCTGCATCCCGCGACCGGCGGGTCGGGGATGGAATTGTGCTCCGGCGATATGTTGCTCGAAGCTTTGGTCGCCTGCGCCGGCGTGACGCTTAAGGCGGTCGCGACCGCGATCGACATCCCGCTCAAATCCGGCGCGGTCTCCGCGGAAGGCGATCTCGATTTTCGCGGCACGCTTGGCGTCGCCAAGGAGGCGCCGGTCGGCTTCGCGCAGATCAGGCTTCGCTTCGACGTCGACACCGACGCGCCGCAGGACAAGCTCGACCAACTGCTCAAGCTCACCGAACGTTATTGCGTCGTCTATCAGACGATCAAAAGCGGGCCGCCGGTGGAAGTCAGTCTGGCGCGGAAGTGACTTTTCGGATGACGCTCTCTCAACTTGACTCTTGTTTCGCGGCCGCCTATTTGCCGATGAATAAGCCGCCAGCGGTCCTGGCCGTAAGCGTTTGACGTCAAGCAACGCACTCAACGATCCTCGTCGATCGGAGTGCGTTTTTATTTGTGCGCCTCCGTCGATCGAGGAACAGCCGGGAGAATACCCATGGCTTTCCAATCGACACGTGACCCCGCGCAGGGGCGCCTTCTGCTGCTGACGGCCATTCTCTTCATTGCTTATGTTTGCGTCGCCATCTCCCTTCCGATCGTGCCGATCTATGTGACCGAGCAGCTTGGGCTTAGCAATGTCTGGGCGGGGCTTGGCGTCGGCATCGCCTTTCTCGCTACTATCGTCAGCCGGGGACACGCCGGCAGCCTTTCGGACCGTCGTGGGGCCAAGCACGCGGTGACGCTAGGTCTGCTCTTCTACGCTGGCGGGGCGCTGATTTCTTTGGTCGCAGGCCTAACGTTCCACGTACCATTGGTAGCGTACCTGGTTCTCATTGCAGGCCGGCTACTTCTCGGGTTGGGAGAGAGCCTGGTTGGAGTCGGCGTGATCGCTTGGGGGGTCGGCCTCGTCGGTCCAGCGCGATCGGGCAAGGTCCTGGCCTTGATCGGCGCCGCCATCTATGGCGCGTTCGCCGTCGGTGGGCCGATCGGCCTAGCATTACTGGACCGGTTCGGTTTTGCCGGAGCGATGGCGATCAGCGCCGTCCTGCCTAGCCTTGGCTTGTTAGCGATGTGGCCCATTGCCGGCGTCGTCGTGCCTCCCGATGCCGAGCGCCCGTCGTATTGGAGCGTGATCGGCAGGATCTGGTTGCCTGGGTCCATCGTCTGTCTTCAAGGCATCGGCTTCGCCGCGATCGGGGCGTTCTTCGCCCTGTACTTTCTTCACCGGCACTGGAGCTACGCGGGGCTTGGCCTGACGGCCTTCGGCGTCGGATTCGTTCTGATTCGCGTGCGCTTCGGCCATCTGCCAGATCGCATCGGGGGCCTGCCTGTGGCAATCGGATCGCTCGCGGTCGAGGCGATCGGCCAAGTCATGATCTGGAGCGCAACCGATCCGATCGTTGCCCTTGTGGGTGCCTTTCTGACGGGTCTTGGGTGCTCGATGGTTTTTCCGGCCATGGGGCGGGAGGTCGTGCATCTTGTGGATCCGCATCTGCGCGGCACGGCTTTGGGCGGTTATGCGGCATTTCAGGATCTTGCCTACGGCCTGACCGGTCCTTTGGCCGGACTTCTGGCCGATCGGGCCGGGTATGACAGCGTTTTCTTGATCGGCGCGGCTGCGGCGACCGCGGGTCTGCTAATCGCGCTTTGCTTCCGGAGGGCCCAGAACCTCGTGCCTTCCCACCGGAACGTCAATCCGGAGATCGCTGAAAGACAGTCGGCCTCCCGGCGCTAGGGATCGAAGTGCGGAGACCGCTCCGAGTCATTACCTGCCGCGACGCCGTTGTACCGTCGTGTCCACTTTGGATTGGGATCAACCTGAACACGAATGGCCAGCGTGCGCGGACGATGACACCTAGCGACTGCGCTGCGCCGCGTCGCTCACGATCTTATAGGCTTCGGCAAGCGGCGGCTTGCCCTTTGAGATATCGGCGCCGACGCCGGCCATCGTCTTGATCATTTCCGCCTGTTCGTCGGCCGGCAAGTTGACGAATTCGCCGCCGCCGGCCGTCCAGGCCTTGACGGCCGCGCTCTCGATCTCAAGTGCGCGCGGATTGAAGCTGATCGCCGTGCTGGCGGCGTCCCGGTCGACGATCTGCTGCAGATCGGGAGGCAGAGACTCGTACCATGTCTTGCTGATTTCGACGGTGTAGAAAATCGCGGCGTGGTTGGTCATGGTGATGTATTTCGCCGCATCGTAGAAATGCAGGCCGCTGAGGAGCTGAATGCCGGCAACGGAGGCGTCGAGCGATCCCTGCTGGAGGGCGGTCATGACGTCGCTCGGCGACATCGCCACCGGCGTCACGCCCAGCCGCTTGAAGGAGGCCGACTGGAACTCCGAGGCAAAGATGCGCAGCTTCTTGCCCTTGAAATCGTCCAGATGACGAATCGCGTCCTTTGAGATCACCTCCGACGGCTCGGCGAACCCGACGGCAACACCGTGCAGCCCTTTGTTGGCGCCAAGTCCCAGATAAAACTTCAGGACCTCCGGATCGCCGGCGACTTTCTGGCCTTGCGCCGCCGATGTGATGAGGCCGGGAGCGGCCAGTACTTCGAAACGCTCGTCGATGCCGACGAAAAACTCAGGCGGGATAATCGCGCACTGGATCGCGCCGAACTGCGTGCCTTCGATCTGACGCGGGATCGTACCCAACTGGCTCGCCGGATAGAGCTCCGCTTTGATGCGGCCGCCACTGTCTTTTTCGACCGCGGCGCCGAAGACTTTCCCGTATTCATCGAGCACCGCGTGGATGGTGGGCGTCGTCATCTTCATCACAAAGGTTTTATCTTGCGCCTGCGCGACGCCGCACGTCAGCGCCAACACGCCTGCGGCGGCAGTTGCCGCCAGTTGCTTTTGTGCGAAGTTCACGTCGTCCTCCCTGCCGGATCAAGTCTTTTATCGATCTCGTGTTGTTACAGACGGGATTAATATTGTCCAGTTCGCGGTTGCTGGCCTTGGCCGGCGCTCTTTGTCTTCGGCGGACGAGCACCTTTGCTGGCTCGAGCCAACTGCTCGTCTAGTTCGCCGTTACGAACCGTGCGAAGCACATCGTGAAGCTTTGCCGCAGGCTTGGCCGTGCAAGGAAAAGCCTGCGCGCAAAACGTT
>Ga0208220_1001222_pt1 | contig 10828 bp, 8 predicted proteins | sample NGESurdeep092012_9_FD_184484 | JGI IMG/M metagenome (GOLD analysis project Ga0208220, IMG submission 184484) | Arctic peat soil microbial communities from Barrow, Alaska - NGEE Surface sample F53-1 deep-092012 (SPAdes) | ecosystem: Environmental > Terrestrial > Soil > Wetlands > Peat ... | reverse complement strand
CTTGCCGGCAAGGCTTCCGCATGCGCATGCGCCGCCAGCGAAATTTCAGTCGTTTCGGCTCGCCGTTGCGGTTGCGCGGCCTCGCGCGGAGCAATCGACACATCGACTTGTTTCTCGTCGGGCAGCGCGCGGGCGAGATGTTCGGTCACCGGATCGCGCGGCGTCGGCGCACTTGCACTGTGACTTGTACCGGGGCTCGCGTCAGCCATCGGCACGGCGGCAGGCGCGACCGGCAACGGGCCGTCGCGCACCACGATTTTGGTTTCGCTCAGCTTGCGCTTATGCACCAGCGCGAACAGCGTCGCGGCGTGATCGGGACGCAGGCGCACGCAACCGTGCGAGGCGGCGTGGCCGAGATTGTAGGCTTCCATGGTGCCGTGCACCGCGTAGCCGCGGAAGAAGAACATCGCCCACGGCATCGGCGTCAGTTGGTACTGGCGGGAATACCAGTGCCGCTCGAGCCGGATCGGATGGAAGCTGCCGCTCGGCGTTACGTGACCGCGCCGCCCCGTGGACACCGGCCAACGATAAATCTCGCTTCCGTCCACCGCCACGGCGAGCCGCTGCTGGGATTTACTGATGGTGACGAGAATGTCGGCCTTGGCGGGCGCCGACAGACAAACCAACGCGCCCAAGGCAGCAATGCCGATGCCACGCATGACCCAAAGCCCTATTCCACAGCACCACGGCCAAGCATCGCCCACCGGCAGGCCGCTTGTAAAGCTTTGATTAACCATAAAAGTGCTTGGCCGGATTGAGGATTTCGCATCGGTCCGTTATCGCGCGATGGTACCTGTTTACGAGCTGCCTAAACCATCCCACGCATTTAACCTGACAGGCGCGGCCGGAATCGGTAGATCGGGCGGGCCATGGTCATGCGGATTGCGGCTCTCTTCGCTCTGACTTTCATTCTGGTCGCCGGCGGTTTTGCCATCGCCGACCGGTTCGCGGTTGCGCAAACGCCGCCGGCGCAAACGGACCAGCCGGCAGCCGTCGCAGCGCCGGTCCCTTCATCTCCGGCGCCCTCATCGGTTGCCCCAGCCGCCCCAGTTCCTTCGCCCGTTATTTCCGCTCCGGCTGTGACGATGCCGGCGCCGGCGCCCGCGCCCGTCGCCAGTGCGCCAACTCCGCCGGCACCTGCGGCGGCCGTGTCGACGCCCCTGCCGCCGGCAAAGCCGGCAATGGCCGAAGACAAGCAGCCGGCCAAGCAACTCTTCGCGCATGTCGAACTGCCGACGCTCGGCAAGGCCATGGCCATCGGCTACTACCCGCGCGGCTGCCTGCAAGGCGGCGTCGAATTGCCCGTCAACGGACCCAACTGGCAGGTGATGCGGTTATCGCGCAACCGCAACTGGGGTCACCCCGAACTGGTCAAATTCCTCGAACGCTTCGCTCCGCTCGCCGCCAAGGCGACCGGCTGGCATGGCATCCTGATCGGCGACATGGCGCAACCGCGCGGCGGCCCGCTGCCGTTCGGTCACATGAGCCACCAGATCGGCCTCGACGTGGACATCTGGTTCATGCCAGAGCCGGACCACACGCTGAGCAAGGACGAGCGTGAAAAAATCTCCGCCTCCAGTCTCGTCGCCGACGACTGGAAGCACATCAATCCGAAAAACTGGTCGCCCGCCGACGTTGCTTTCATCCGCACTGCTGCGGAACAGCCGGAAGTCGAACGCGTGCTGGTCAATGCCGCGATCAAGAAGGAGCTGTGCCGGGTCAAGGACCCCAAGCACGATAGCTGGATGGATAAAGTGCGCCCTTGGTACGGCCACAACGACCACATCCATGTGCGGCTTAAATGTCCGGCGGATTCACCCAATTGCCGCAAGCAGCCGCCGGTCCCTGGCGGCGACGCCTGCGCGGCCAAGGACCTCGACTACTGGTTTTCGGACAAGGTGCTGCATCCGCACATCACCACGCCAGCGCATCCACCCAAGCCGCTGACGCTCGCCGACCTGCCGCCGGCCTGCAAAACCGTGCTCGATGCCCCGGCCAATCCGAAAGCCGCGCAACGCTGATCGTCGTCTTATTCCCGCCGCGCGCCGTTCGCGCTAGGCTCCCGCTATGACCGATGATCTTGCCGTCTTGCGTGAGCTGGAAAAGAAGGTGCTCTGGCTGGCGAGCTGGACCATCCACAGCGCCAATCACCTGCGCGAAAACGACGACGGCGTGAAGGTCGGCGGCCACCAGGCCTCGTCCGCCTCGCTGGCGACCATCATGACGGCGCTCTATTTCGCCGTGCTGCGGCCGCAGGACCGCGTCGCGGTCAAGCCGCACGCTTCGCCAATTTTTCACGCTATCCAATACTTGCTCGGCAAGCAGACGCGCGAGCGGCTGGAAGCTTTTCGCGGCTACAAGGGCGCGCAGAGCTATCCGTCGCGCACCAAGGACGCCGACGACGTCGATTTTTCCACCGGCTCGGTCGGCCTCGGCGTCGCGCAGACTTTGTTTTCATCGCTGGTGCAGGATTACGTGCGCGCGCACGGCTGGGGCACAAGCCGCCCGGAAGGGCGCATGATCGCGCTGGTCGGCGATGCCGAACTCGACGAGGGCAACATCTTTGAGGCGCTGCTCGAAGGCTGGAAGCAGGGCCTGCGCAATTGCTGGTGGGTGATCGACTATAACCGGCAGAGCCTCGACGCCGTCGTGCGCGAAGGGCTGTGGGAACGCTACGAGCAGCTGTTCAAGAATTTCGGCTGGAACGTGGTGATCCTGAAATACGGCTCGCTGCAACAGGCCGCGTTCAAGGAGCATGGTGGAGAAAAGCTGCGCGAGTGGATCAATAATTGTCCCAACCAGCTTTATTCGGCGCTGGTGTTTGCCGGAGGCAACGCCTGGCGCAAGCGGCTGAACGACGAGATCGGCGATCAGGGCGACGTCACCCGGCTGATCGAAAAGCGCTCGGACGCGGAGCTCGCGGCGCTGATGAACAATCTCGGCGGGCACGATCTGCCCTCGCTGCTGAACGCCTTCCGCGAGGCCGACAGCGATAAACCGACCTGTTTCATTGCCTATACGGTGAAGGGCTTCGGCCTGCCGATGGCCGGTCACAAGGACAATCACGCCGGCCTGATGACGCCGGCGCAGATGGAGACTTTCCGCCAGGCGATGAACGTGCGGCCCGGGCACGAATGGGATGCATTCGAGGGTCTCACGTTGCCGGCCGAGATGCTGCGAGCGTTCCTCGGTCGCGTGCCCTTTGCAGCCCCTGGCGAGCGGCGTCTGAAGGCGCCGCGGATCGAGGTGCCCGGTGAATTGAAAGGTGCAGCGCAGGCGGTCACCTCGACGCAGACCGGCTTCGGCGCGCTGCTCAACGAGATTGGCCGCAGCGACACTGATTTCGCCCGACGCATCGTCACCACCTCGCCGGACGTCACCGTTTCCACCAATCTCGGACCGTGGGTGAACCGCCGCGGATTGTTCGCGCGGCAGGCGATGGCCGACACATTCAAGAGCGAGCACATCCCATCGACCTTCAACTGGGAATTCTCGCCGCAGGGCCAACACATCGAGCTCGGCATTGCGGAGATGAACCTGTTCATCGTGCTGTCGGCGCTCGGCCTGTCGCATACGATCAACGGGGAGCGGCTGCTGCCGATCGGCACGCTGTACGACCCTTTCATCGCGCGCGGGTTCGATGCGCTCAATTATGCCTGCTATCAGGACGCGCGCTTCATGGTGGTCGGGACGCCCTCGGGCATCACGCTTGCCGGCGAAGGCGGCGCGCATCAATCCATCGCCGAGCCACTGATCGGCCTCGCGCAGGACGGGCTCGCCAGCTTCGAGCCGGCTTACGTCGATGAGCTTGCCGCGATCATGGCTTGGGCGTTTGCCTATATGCAAAAGAGCGGCGGCGAAACCTCGGAAAGAAATTGGCTGCGCGACGAGACGGGCGGCTCGGTCTACTTGCGGCTGTCGACGCGGCCGATTGAGCAGATGAAGCGCGAAGTGACGGAAGAGCTTCGCCAGCAGATCGTCGACGGTGCCTATTGGATGCGCAAGCCGGGGCCAAACTGTCAGGTCGTCGTCGCCTATACCGGCGCCATCGCGCCGGAAGCGACCGAAGCCGTCGGCCTGATGGCGGAAGACCGCCGCGATGTCGGGCTGCTCGCCGTCACCTCGGCCGACCGGCTCAACGCCGGCTGGACGGCGGCACAGCGCGCGCGCGAGCGCGGCCTCGTCCATGCGCGCTCGCACATCGAGCGGCTCCTGGCCGATGTGCCACCGCATTGTGGCGTCGTGACAGTGATCGATGCGCACCCGGCGACGCTCGCCTGGCTTGGCGCCGTCGCCGGCCACCGCACGCGCGCGCTCGGCGTCGAGCATTTCGGCCAGACCGGCTCGCTCGCCGAGCTCTACCGGCATTATGGAATCGATGCGAACGCGATCGTTGCCGCCGCCCAGGCAATCGCGCCGGGCCGGCCGATCAGGCATTTGAAGGCGCTGCCGTAGCTTTCCTCGTCATTCCGGGACGGCCCGAAGGGCCGGGCCCGGAATCCATAACCCCATGCTTCGGAGTATGGATTCCGGGTTCGCTCGCTGCGCTCGCGCCCCGGAATGACAAGTTTAATTTTTTCGATCCTCCAAAATCATCTCGGCGCCTTTTTCGGCGATCATCATGGTCGGCGAATTGGTGTTGCCCGAGGTGATCGAGGGCATCACCGAGGCATCCACCACGCGCAAGCCTTCGAGGCCGATGACGCGAAGCCGCGCATCGACCACGGCGTTAGCATCGTCGGTGCGGCCCATGCGCGCGGTGCCAACCGGATGGAAGATCGTGGTGCCAACGTCGCCGGCCGCCTTCACCATTTCCCCTTCATCGCCGTCGCGCACCTGCGGACCCGGTAGAAATTCTTCCGGCGAATACGGTTTGAGCGCAGGCTGCGCGGAAATCTTCCGCGTGATGCGGATTCCCTGCACCGCGACGCGCCGGTCTTCCGGCGTCGCCAGATAATTCGGATTGATCGACGGCGCGGCCGCTGGATCGGCAGACTTCAATTTCAGCCAGCCGCGACTGGTCGGCCGTACGTTGGCAACGCTCGCGGTAAATGCCGGAAACGGATGCAGCGGATCGCCGAACTTGTCGAGCGAGAGCGGCTGGATGTGATACTGCAAATCGGCACGGTCGAGCGACGGATCGGATTTGGTGAAGGCGCCGAGCTGCGACGGCGCCATCGTCAGCGGGCCGCGCCGGAACAGCGCATATTCGACGCCCATCCACGCGCGCTGCGGCAATGACCGATACATCTCGTTCAGCGTGCGGATGCGGCTGACCTTGTAGATCATGCGCATTTGCAAATGATCGTGCAGGTTAGCCCCGACGCCCTGACGGTCGACCACCGAACCGATGCCGAATTGCGCCAAATCTCCGGCGGGACCGACGCCGGACAGCATCATGATCTGCGGTGAGCCGATCGAACCCGCGGCCAGAATGACTTCACCGCGGCATCGCGCGGAGCGCGCCGTCCCGTTTTGGCGGAAGCGGACGCCGTTTGCGCGCCTGCCGTTGAAGGTGAGACCCTCGACCAGACAACCAGTTTCCAGCCGCAGGTTCTGCCGGATCATCACGGGCTTAAGAAAGCCGCGCGCCGCCGACCAGCGCCGCCCGCGCTTCTGATTGACGTGGAAATAGCAGGAACCCTCATTGTCACCGGTGTTGAAGTCGGCAACTTTCGGAATGCCGTATTGCTCGGCGGCGTCGCGCCAGGCGTCGATAATATCCCAGCGCAGGCGCGGGAATTCCACGCGCCATTCGCCGCCGGCGCGATGATGCTCGCTTTCCCCGAGAAAATGGTCGGTCATCTTGCGGAAATATGGCCGCACGTCGTCCCACGACCAGCCGGGCAGACCGAGCTGACGCCAATTGTCGTAGTCGCCGGCCTGCCCGCGCATGTAGACCATGGCGTTGATGGCGGAGGAGCCACCGATCACCTTGCCGCGCGGGTAGGTCAAGCTGCGGCCGTTGAGTCCGGGCTGCGGGTCAGTCTTGAACATCCAGTCCGAGCGCGGATTGCCGATGGCGAACAGATAACCGACGGGAATATGAAACCAGATCCAGTTGTCGCGCCCGCCGGCTTCCAGCAACAGCACGCGGTTCGCTGGATCGGCCGACAGGCGGTTGGCCAGCACACAGCCGGCCGAGCCCGCGCCGACGATGATATAGTCGAATTCGCCTTCGATGATCGTCGTGCCCGCCATTCGCTTTTCCTCACCTCATCCGCACTTTACCTTGGTGCGGGGGACTTGCTAGGCTGCGCCATACGATCCGCGCCCCACCGTGACGTGGGCCGCGAAGACGGAACGGCGGTTCCGGTCAACCCCGACATATTGACGCCAGCCAAGGCGCGCAACTTGCGCCGAGGAGAACCGCCATGTCTGCACGGCTCATCGCCATACTCGCATCCATCATGGCCATCGCCGCCACGCCGCGGCCGGCCTCAGCCACGGACAGCCTCACCGTATTCGCTGCAGCCTCGTTGAAAAACGCGCTTGACGACGCCGATGCCGTCTTCACCAAGGCGACAGGCGTAAAGATAGTCGCAAGCTATGCCGCGAGTTCGGCACTCGCCAAGCAAATCGAACAAGGCGCGCCGGCCGACATCTTTGTGTCCGCGGATTTGAAATGGATGGATTACCTGGCCGAGAAAAAGCTGATCAAGCCGGACACCCGGGTGAACCTGCTCGGCAATCGGCTAGTGCTGATTGCCCCGAAGGAGTCCAAGCTCGACAAGGTTGAGATCGGTAAGGGTTTCGACATCGCCAAACTTGCCGGTGACGGTCGCATCGCGGTTGCCGATACCAAAGCTGTGCCCGCAGGCCTTTATGCCAAGGCGGCGCTGGAGAAGCTGGGCGCCTGGACGGCAGCCGAGCCGAAGCTGGCGCAGGCCGAGAACGTGCGCGCCACTCTCGCCTTCGTCGCGCGTGGTGAGACCCCAATCGGCATAGTCTACGAGACCGATGCAAAGATCGAGCCGAAGGTAAAGATTGTCGGCATGTTTCCCGACGGCAGCTATCCACCGGTCACCTATCCGGTGGCGGAAACCACCTCGAGCAAGGACGCCAATGCCGGCAAGTATCTTTTGTTCCTGCGGACGCTGGCGGCGAAGGCGGTTTTCGAAAAATACGGCTTCAGCTTCCTCGTGCCGCCGAAGGCATCTTAAGGCGTGCTGCATCTGACGCCGGAGGATTGGACCGCGATTGCGCTCTCTCTGCGCATCGCTGTCGTCGCCACGCTGGTCTCTTTGCCCTTCGGCATCGCCATCGCCATATTGTTGGCGCGCGCGCAATTCTGGGGCAAATCGCTTCTCGATGCCGTGGTCTATCTGCCGCTGGTGCTGCCGCCGGTCGTCACCGGCTATCTGCTGCTGATCACGCTCGGCCGCAAGGCGCCCGTCGGCGCCTTTCTCGACCAGCATTTTGGCATTGTCTTTTCCTTCCGCTGGACCGGCGCGGTGATCTCCTGCGGCGTGATGGCATTTCCGCTGATGGTGCGGGCGATCCGCCTGTCGATCGAGGCGATCGACAGGCGCCTGGAAGAGGCCGCGGGGACGCTCGGCGCCAATCGCTTGTGGGTCTTCGCCACGATCACGCTGCCGCTGATGCTGCCCGGCGTCATCGCCGGCGCGATGCTCGCCTTTGCCCGTGCGCTGGGCGAATTCGGCGCCACTATCACTTTCGTCTCCAATATCCCCGGCGAGACGCAGACCATTTCGGCGGCGATCTACACGCTGACGCAGGTGCCGGGTGGCGACCGCGCCGCGCTATCGCTGGTCATCGTTGCCGTGATCATTTCGCTCGCCGCACTCGTCGCCTCCGAATGGCTCGCCCGGCGCGCGTCCGCGCGCGTTCATGGTTTGTGACATGTTGGTCGTCGAAGTCGAAAAAATCCTCGGCGAATTTTCGCTCAATACCCAGTTCGCCGGCGAAACCGGCGTCACAGCGTTGTTCGGCCCTTCCGGCTCCGGCAAGACGAGCCTCGTCAACATGATTGCCGGTCTGGTGCGGCCGGATCGCGGCCGCATCACGCTCGACGATAACGTGCTCTTCGATGATGCCGCGCGCATCGACGTGCCGGCCTGGCGCCGGCGCATCGGCTACGTGTTCCAGGAAGGACGGCTGTTTCCGCACCTCTCGGTGAAGCACAATCTCACCTATGGCCGCTGGATGAGCGGGCAAGCCGCCGACGACAAAGCCTTCGCGCACGTCATTGAGCTGCTCGACATCGCCCCGCTGCTTGGCCGTCGCCCCGGAAAGCTCTCCGGCGGCGAGCGCCAGCGCATCGCGTTTGGCCGCGCGTTGCTGATGCGCCCACGTCTCCTGCTGCTCGACGAGCCGCTCGCTTCCCTCGACGCGCGGCGCAAACAGGAGATATTGCCCTATTTGCAAAGACTACGTGACGACGCAAAAGTGCCGATGGTCTATGTCAGCCACGACGCCGGCGAAGTGAAGCAGATCGCCAGTCGCGTCGTGCGCTTGGACAACGGACGAGTCGTCGGGACCGGCGGGGCGGAATTGCTCAACTAACGCTATACTGCCGCGATGTTCCCGCCCGAGCGAATCGTCTGCCTGACCGAAGAAACCGTGGAGACGCTCTATCTCCTCGGCGAGGAGCGCCGCATCGTCGGCGTTTCCGGCTACGCGGTGCGGCCCGCGCGCGTACGCAAGGAAAAGCCCCGCGTCTCCGCTTTCATCTCCGCCGACGTGCCGAAGATTCTCGCGCTCAAGCCCGACCTGGTGCTGACATTTTCCGATCTGCAGGCCGACATCGTGGCCGCGTTGATCCGCGCCAATGTCGCGGTGCATGCCTTCAACCAGCGCGATGTCGCCGGCATCCTCGATATGATCCGTACGGTGGGCGCTCTCGTTGGCGCGGCCGAGAAAGCAGGGGCGCTGGCGGCCAAGCTCGCCGGCCGCGTCAATGACGTGCATGAACGAGCGCTGCGTTTGCCGCGCCACCCTCGCGTCTATTTCGAGGAATGGGACGAACCAATGATCTCCGGCCTCGGCTGGGTGTCGGAACTCATCGGGGCTTCCGGCGGGATCGAGGTGTTCCCGCAACTTGCCGCGCGCAAGAACGCCAAAGACCGCATTGTCTCCGGCGGCGACGTGATCGCCGCGCGGCCGGACATCATCATCCGCTCCTGGTGCGGCAAGAAATTCGTGCCCACCAAGGTCGCTGACCGCCCCGGCTTTGCTGCCATTCCCGCCGTAGCCAACGGCTTCCTGCGCGAAGTTAAATCGACGCTGATCCTGCAGCCCGGCCCGGCGGCGCTCACCGACGGGCTCGACGCGCTTGTCGCAATCGTCACGGAATGGGTGGAAAGCCGGGCATCCGTTGTGGTAGCGTAACGCCTGCCGCGAACCGCAAGGAACAAACCTCGATGCTTGCCAAACCGCCGACGCCCGCTCGCACTCCCTCCGTCCTATGGACGGATTTATTGCTGGTGGCGTTTCTGATCGGATTCGACGCGGTCGCGCGGCTGCTGCCGCACGCGCCGGGTTTCATGCCGGTCGCGGCAAGCGCGCTGTTCGCCGGACGGATGCTGCGCATTCCTGGCCTTGCGCCGATCGTCCCCGTCGCGGCCATGGCGCTGTCCGGTGTGGCGATGGGCCCGGACGACTGGCGCATTACACTGATCATCTATGCCGCTATCGCGCTGCCGGCCTTTGCCGGCATGGCATCGCGCCGCTGGCGTGGAGCGCCGGTCATTTTCGCGGTGATGCTGCCCTGCTCGCTTTTCTTCTTCGCGCTGTCCAACTTTGCCGTCTGGGCGTTCAGCGGGATGTATGCCCTCGACTGGCAGGGCCTGACCGGATGCTATGTCGCGGCGCTGCCGTTCCTGCAGAACACCGTCGCTGGCGACATGTTCTGGACGGCGGTGCTGTTCGGCGGCGCCTGGGCGGTGCAAAGCCTGCCGGCGCTGGCGCGGCGTTAATTCTGCGCCGTTAACCCAGATATTTCCGGATTCGCTTCCATAGCGCCTTGAGGCGCGCGGATAGAGTAGCATCGGCTTCCGGCTCGGCCAGCCGCAGGCCGACCGTCGTCACCTTCCCCCATTCCACCTTGTGCGCGAGCAGCGCAATCGGGCCGAGCTTGACGATATCGCCTTGGCGCGGCGCATGGCCAAGCTCCTGGGCAAAATGATTGGCGAGCGTGATTTCGGTGTGTTCGGCGGCAATCTGCAATCCGTAGATCTCCGCCAATGCACCCAGCGTTGCATCTCCCGGCACGAAGAAGTCGCCGAGTAGCCGCGGATCGGGCGCAGCCGGCGGCGGCATGTTGACAAAGAAGCGGTCGAGCGCTTGCGCTTTTTCCGGCGGCGCCAGGAGATAGACGTAATCGCCCTCGACGATAGGGTTGGCTTCCGCCGGCGTCAGGATTTTCTCCTTGCGCACGACCAGGGTTGGCCGCGCCCAATTCGGAATAAGACCGCGGCGCAGGAACGGGCTGTTCGACGAAACGGGGTAGCCAACGATTTCCCGCTCCAATTGACCGGGCAAATCGAGCTCGACGCGGCGCGGCAAGGGGTCGTTGCGCGCAAAGGAAATGCCGAGCCTGCGGGCGGCGAGTGCTACCGTCCAGCCCTGCACCAGAAGCGACGACAGCACCACCACGAAGGCAACGTCGAAATAAAGATAGGCCGCCGGAAGACCGACGAGCAGCGGAATAGAGGCAAGGAAAATGCCGACGGCCCCGCGTAAGCCCACCCAGGACAAAAACAGCTTTTCCTTGAACTGAAAGCCGAACGGCGCAAGGCAAAGAAATACGGCGGCCGGCCGGGCGATCAGCATCAGCACCAACGCCACCAGGATGGCGCCGACCATG
>Ga0208220_1001220_pt1 | contig 10849 bp, 11 predicted proteins | sample NGESurdeep092012_9_FD_184484 | JGI IMG/M metagenome (GOLD analysis project Ga0208220, IMG submission 184484) | Arctic peat soil microbial communities from Barrow, Alaska - NGEE Surface sample F53-1 deep-092012 (SPAdes) | ecosystem: Environmental > Terrestrial > Soil > Wetlands > Peat ... | reverse complement strand
GGCGGCTGCGCGCAGGCAGTGGTGGTGCGCGGCGACGGTCTTCTCGGCCGCCTCGCATAGGTTCTTCCGGAGGTGGAAGCGGTCGGCGACCTGGATCGCCTGCGGGGCTCCGGTGCGGATGCCGTCTAATGGCGCCGGCCCTGTCCCTGCACACGGTCTGGACCTCGGGGTGCTCGCGCAGCCAGTCGGCGAGGGTGCCGGCCTCGCGGTCGGGCAGCACGTCCACGGGCTTGCGGGTGCCCATGTCGATCAGGATGGTGTTGTACGACTGGCCTCGGCGGACCGCGAAGTCGTCCACGCCGAGGACCTCGATCTGGCCTGCGCCGGGGATCGGCTGGGCGCGGATGAGGCGGATCAGCACGTCACGGCAGGACGGCATGGCGAGCGCGACCTTGGCCAGGGCCCCGGTCAGCGGCGGGGTGCGGCGGGCGAACGGCTTGGTCAATCCCGGTATCTGCTCGGAGAACGTCGACTGCGGGCACCGGGGGCTGGCGCACTTGAACCTGCGGATGTGCGCGATGACCCGCACCCTGCGGCCGCCGAGCGGAAGGTCGGCGAGCTGACGCTGGTAGCGGGCGTGAACCCGGGATGAGCGCCTGCGGCATCCGGAGCACGCCGCGTCGCCCGCCTTCGCCCGGACCCGGAACGTCACCACGTCCCCGCCCAGCTCGACGCTGTCTACGATCGCGGCAGCGAACTGCGGCAAAAGCGCATCAATAGCCTGTGATGTGCACGCCGGACATCCTGGCCGACCGCTTCCCGACCTCCACGTGCGGCACGCCGGCCAGCAGATGTCACGTGATCATCGCCAGAGCCGAATAACGTGAGCGCCCACAATCTTGTCGCGGATGACGCTGGCGAGCTTGACGTACTGCGGGGTGTAGTCGGCGTCCATGTCATGCAGCATCGGCAGGTCGGAGATCGCCTGCATCGGTCATGCCTCCCTGGTCAGGATTGCGAATACAGCTTTGCCGGAGCAAGAGCCGCCCTAGCGCGCGTCGCCGACTTCGACGCCCAGCTCACCCGCTGCCGGGCCAGCATCGACGCCGGGGGAGACCCGGCAGTGATCGGCCCCTGGATCGCCGAGACCCAGGCCAAGAAGGTAGCCGCGCAAGCCGAGATCCGCACCGCGACCGATCGGCGGCCGATGAGCCGAGACGAGATAGAAGGTGTCGTAACTGCGCTCGGCGACCTCGCCCGGGTGGTCCGAGCGGCCGACCCCGAAGACAAGGCAGACATATACGCCCAACTCAGGCTGACCCTGACCTACCAACCGGAGGAGAAGCTAGTGCAAGCGACCATTAAGCCAGGCTTGAACATGTGCAATGGGTTTGTGTCCGAGGCCTGAGTTGCACCTTACGTACACTGTCCCCATCGCCCTGACCACGGAGTTTACGCTCACCTCGGGCGGCGCGCGATGAACGCGGCGGGCCGGGTCATCCGGTGGTCAACCGCCGTGGCTGTTCTCGGCGTCGCGCTGGTCGCTGCCGTCGTGTCGTAGGAGCACGCGAGCGAACTCGTCCGGGCGCACGGTGAGACCGGCTGGACCGCCGCCTCATCCCGCTGACCGTTGGACGGCTGATCTACGCCAGCTCGTGGTGATGCTCGACTCAGCTCGCCGCAAGACACCGGTTCCCCCGCTCATGAGGTGGCTGCTCGGCCTGGGGGTCGCGGCAACCCTCGCGGCGAACGTCACGCACGGCCTTGGTCACGGGCTGATCGGTGCCGTCGTGGTCGCGTGGTCGGCGATCGCCCTCGTCGGTTCGTATGAGCTACTCATGATGATCATCCGCAGCGCCCACGCACAGACTGAAGTGCCTGGGATGCCTGACCGTCTCTCCTAGCCGAGTCACACGCGATGAGCAGCAATTTTGCGTTTTGAGGCGGAGCTCAGGGCCTCCGCCGTCCGCTATATGTCCATGCGCTCCGGTCCCGGGGCTGGTCCGGGTCACGGCGGGCACGGACGGCGGCGGGGGAGCGGTCCGCAGACCGTGCGGCGTGGCTATCTCCCTGTGAGCTGGGCATTTTGCGGCTCGTCCTCGCCGTATGGTTCCCCGCCGGGCCACGCGGGTCGCACGATCGGGCACGAGGTGATGTCCGCGAGCAGGCTCGGCGCGCCGGAGGCCGCCGGGGCCGATGATGGCTGCCTGGTCCCGGCCGAGTGGCGGAGCAGCTGCCGAGTCCCGGCCTTCGCAGTCAGGCGGTACGTGGACGTTACCGTTCGGCCTGGGTTTCTTCCGCTGCCTCAGCCGATCGCTGGCTAACTAGTGATCATGACGGGGCTCCCCAGGGGAACCCTTGCCAGCGCGCGCAAGGCGGCGGCGGGAACCCGGACGCAGCCGTGGCTGACCGCGTGGCCGAACACGGCCGGGTCCGGCCAGCCGTGCAGGGCTACGGTGCCGGGACCGCCGCCGAAGGTGGTCAGGGTGTCGGAGTGGACGCCGAGGGGGAGGATCAGCGGGCTGTAGGTCGGGTAGCGCGGTGCCAGCAAGGCGATCAGGAACGTGCGCCCTGCCGGGGTGGGCGTACCCGTAGCGCCCTCGGCCACCGTCCAGGATCCCAGGCTGCGGCCGGAGTCGAGGACGGTCAGCCGGAAGGCGGCCAGGTTGATCTCCACCCGATAGGGCGTGTAGGCAGTCTGCAGTCCTCCGCCGCCGAGGTAGATCCAGCCTGTGGACCCGTCCGGCCGGGTCGGCAGCAGGACCCGGTCCCAGCCGGGCTGTGACTGCACGACCGGGACCCAGGTCGGGCTTCCGATCTCCGCGGCAGGCAGTGCCGCCACCGGCCGGCCGCCCGGGAGCGCGTAGACCACCCGGACCGCCGTGGGGTGCAGGACGATCCCCGTCTCCGCCGTGAACGGAGCCGGGTCCCGCGGCGCCCTCGGCGTTGTCCCCGACGTCGTGGCCAGCGGCAGTCCCGCCGCCTGCGCTGGTGAGACGCGCACGGGCAGTACGGGCCTGGGTGTGGCGGCGGCGTGCGGCGCCCCGGACGTCATGGCGGTCCCGCACCCAGCAACCAGGGCGGCGATAGCCATTGCGAAGAGCGGCATTGCCGGAATGTGCAGACTTTCCTTTCCGGCGACCCAGAGGCTTGGCCTTCTGATTCGGGGATGATCGGGCATTGAGGACCTCCGAGACAAAAGTTTAAAGTTCCGCAAACGCCATTTCGGCGGCTCTTTAGCTGGCAATTAGCTGGCAAGATGGCAGAACCGCGCCGCGCGGAATGACGGGTCCGGATTCCACGGCTCTGTGCCTCCGATTGTGCCCCGGAATCCTATCACGGCGGTATCCGCCAGGCAGTCTTCCGGTGCTGCGCGCACGGCTGAACGAATCTGGCAAGGTGCTTGTCCTTCGGGAATTCAATACTTAGTGTCCATATAGTGCGCTCCATTATCCCGGGCGGATGATTCAGTGGCGGAAACGACGCGTCCGCCCGCTGGTCGCCGACGAGTTGGAGTAGCGTGCCCTTTGACCTGGCGAGCCATCGGGCCGGAATGATTAATGATGGGCAGACGGGGATCTCCGCTATGGTTCGGCCGGAATTCCCTGATCTCGCGATACGATTAGAGAAAGGCACCGAATATGACGGATATCGGTCGGCGCGCGCCGCGCAGGCGCGTGGGTTCCTACTGGCTGGCCGCTGGCCCCGTGGTCGCCGGCGTCGTGGCCGTGGTCGCCTTCGTACAGTCATCCGCAGCTGCCGCGGTAGCCCCGGTGGGCCTCGGGACGGCCGGCAGTTTCGGGGTCCTGGCCGGAAGCACGGTCACAAACACCGGCCCGAGCATCATCAACGGAGACCTCGGCGTGAGCCCGGGCAGCGCGGTGACCGGGTTCCCTCCCGGCCTTGTGAACGGTACCGTTCACACGGCCGACGGGGTCGCGGCGGGCGCCCAGGCCGACCTGACCACCGCGTACAACGACGCCGCCGGCCGAAAGCCGGCGACCCATGTCGGGGGCTTTATCGGCGCCGGGCAGACGCTCGGGCCTGGCGTGTACAAGGCCGCGTCCTCGCTGGATGTCGGCGGGGCGCTGACCCTGGACGCGCACGGCGACCCGAACGCGGTCTTCATCTTCCAGGCCGCTTCCACGCTTGTCACCGACTCGTCCACCACCATCGTCCTCGCCGGCGGCGCCCAGGCCTGCGACATCTTCTGGCAGGTGGGCAGTTCCGCGACACTCGGAACCGGCTCCTCCTTCCAGGGCAGCATCCTTGCCCTGACGTCGATCTCGGTGATGACTGGCGACACCATCACAGGCCGCGCGCTGGCCCGCAACGGGGCCGTAACCCTCGACGACGACATCATCACCGTGCCAACCTGCGTGACGGCCCCGCCTACGACGGCCCCGCCGACCACGGCCCCGCCGACCACGGCCCCGCCTACGACAGCCCCGCCTACGACGGCTCCGCCGACCACGGCTCCGCCTACTACAGCCCCGCCTACTACGCCTCCGCCTACTACGCCTCGTCCCAGTCCGACCCCGACGCCGACGCCAACGGGGCCGGGGCCAGCGCCTACCCCTACCCCTGTCACCACGAGTATCTCGGTTACCGGCTGAGGACCCGTCTCATCGGGCGGTCCCGCACCGACGTACAGCGCCTTCCACTGATCGCAGGCACGGCATATGTCCCGGCCGACGACGTCGCCAGCGGCGGCACGAACCCGGTCACGCCAATCGCGGGTGCGACAGTATGGGCCCACACGGGATACCCGCCCTGGCGGAGATGATGGCGGCGGTCAGCCTGCCCATCGCAGAGATGACAGACGAGGATCGCCAGGGGCTAGCCCCAAGGCCGGTCAGTTAAGCGGGTTGGCCGGCTGTCAAGGTGTGTCGGTTGATGCATAGGGAGCGAGGCTCCGGTAAGTGAGGTTTGTCCGCCAAAGACACGCCTCGCCACCAGGAGCCCCGCCGTGGATAAGTCTGGCATTTCCCGTGTCGTGACGGTGGCCGGAGGGCGGTTCGCGCCGGGCCATGTGGGCGAGCTGACGCAGCAGGTGCCGTTCGAGAAGGCGGCATCTACCCAGACCACCGCCCGCAAACGGCGAATGACCTCGCGCCGGAGCGCGGCGGAGTCCAGGCCGGCATAGCAGCGCTCGATGAGCGAGTCCACTCGGCGCTGGACGGGTTCCGGCAGCATGACCCCACGGTACGGAACCGGGGGCTGCATAAACACCCCAGGAAACTGGCATGGTGACCGCCGCGGCCTGGCCACAGGCTGGGACCATGACAACCTTCGGATTGCACCTGACCAGTTACCCAGAGCCCGACACGGGAGGCTCGATCGCCGCCTACGCGCAGCAGGTCGCCACGGCGGCCGAGAACTCCGGCGTGTTCGGGACGCTGTGGCTCACCGACCACCTCCAGAACCGGGGCCCTGCGGGAACGGCCCCGGCACCGGAATCGCATCTTGTCCTGGCCGCCATCGCGGCCCGCACCGAGCGGCTCGACCTAGGCATTCTCGCCGCCTCGGTGGTGTACCGGAATCCCACGCTGCTGGCGAAGATGATCACGACGCTGGACGCGTTGTCCGGTGGCCGCGCGATCCTGGGGATCGGCGCCGGGCACCCGCGTACCCAGGGCGAAGCCGAGTCCTACGGCTACGCCTTCCCGCCGGTCCGCACCCGGATGGACATGCTCGATCGTGCGCTTGAGGTCATCCGGCCCATGATCGGTCCCGAACCGGACGGCGCGCCGCCGAACTGGCCCCGGCCACTGCGCGTCGGCGGCATCCCGGTGCTCGTGGCCGGCAGCGGCGAGCAGCGCCTGCTCCGCATTGCGGCCAAGCACGCCGACATGATCAACCTGTCACTGCCCTCCGGGGACACCCTGGACCGCATCCCGCATAAGCTCGACGTCCTGCGTCAGCATTGCGCGACCGTCGGCCGTGACCCGGCGCTGATCACCGTGACGTACAAGGCCACGATGGCGGTGGCCGAGTCCCGCGAGCAGGCCCGGGCGGCCTGGGACCAGTGGGCACCCTCATTTGGCCTCACCGAGCCCGCCGCTGAAGCAGGAGCCTTCGTCGGGGAGCCTGCCGACATCGCCGGCATGGCGCTGCCCTTCCTCAACGCCGGCGTCGACCACCTCATCGTGGAGTTGGCGGGCAGCGCCGGGCCGGAGTCGATCGCGCTGGCGGCCAAGGCGCTCGCCCCGCTCGCGGCAGCGGGTGACCGCTTACACCCCGGCCGCCCGGCTGAGCTGCCAGCTCAGCACACTCTTACGACCACGGTAAAGGCCCGGGGGCACAGCGGCGAACTAGACGGGGCAGCACCCGATGGCGGACACGAAAGCGTCGTCACTTCCCAATGAGTGCACCTCCGCCGGGCGGGGCTTGGTGAACCGCCCGGTGAACTGCTTGCCGTTGTCGGTCAGCACCTCCGACGGCACCCCGTAAGCACGCATGGCCGCGGTGAACGCGTCGGCGACGGCCCTTCCCGACGGGACCGCGAGTAGCTTGCGCCTGTCGCAGGGGCCGTGGAGGGCGGTGCTTGGGTTATGGTGATGGCCGTGCGGGCTGTGCCGTGGTGGGGCGTGATCTCGTCGGCGGGGGCTCCGGTGCTGCTGATCGGCGGGTGGACTGTCGCCGCCGGGCTGCAGCCACGGTCCTTCAACCCGGTGGCGGACACCATCAGCGCCCTCGCGGCGGAGAACGCCGCTGACCGGTGGGTGATGAGCTTCGCGCTGCTGGGACTGGGAGCCTGCCACGTCGTGACGGCGCTGGCTCTCAGGCCGGGGGCATGGCCTGGGCGCCTCGTCCTTGCGGTAGGCGGCGCGGCCACCATTCTCGTCGCGGTCAACCCCGAGCCTGCCGGGGGCGGCTCGCTGCCGCATACGGCCTGGGCGGCGACCGGCTTCATAGCGCTGGCGGTCTGGCCGGCCGTGAGCTTCGTCCGGGGGCCCTCGGCGCCCGGCGGACTGCGCGTCGCTGTCTGCGTCAGCGCCGCCACGGTGATGCTCGGCCTGCTTGTGTGGTTCTATGTGGAGCTGGCAACGGGGGCCCGTCATCTCGGCCTGGCGGAGCGTGTCCTCGCCGGGGCGGAGGCGGTATGGCCGCTTGCCGTGGTCCTGACCTGTTATCGCGGCCAGTCTCCGCCTCGGCCACGGAGCCCGGGCCCTGCCCGGTCGTGGTTCCGTCGAGGAGAGGGTTGATGCGCGCTTGACGATCGCGGCGCCTCGCTCAATCTGAGGCCCGTGACAAGGAGCGAACGTCGTGTCTCGGCAACACCGGCTTCCCATAGGTTCGTTGGGTCGGGGCCTCGGCGTCCTTTCGACCGGTGGCCTGACCGCCGATGGTGGCGGCACAGGTCGCGTGGCCGTGCTTCTTGGTGGCCCCGCGCATCAGCGTCATCGGCAGCGACTGTTAACCCGTGCTAGCCAAAGCCGAAGATCAAAGGAACAAGCACGGTGTCGAACGGTCGCGTGCTCCGCGTCACCCGCCCACGACACCATGGTCCGTGCGCAGCCGGCCGAGTTGGCTGACCACCACTACGCCGGCCCCGGTTGCCCGGGGATGGGCGTCTGGCGCTGGTCGAGTTCGCCGCAGGACTGCTCGGCCCATTCCGACGCCGTGGCGATCCAGCCCATCCGGCTGGGTAGTACGGCGCCGGTTCAGGTGGCCGGGCCCTCGTGGGTGGACGTGGCGGTGGTCACTGCTTCCTTTCCCTGGCCGATCGGCTGCCCGGCTTTCAGCGAGCGCCTGTGCCGTAGCGCCATCACGCCGAGAGCACCGCACGTGATAAATGACGCGAGCAGTCCGACCACCCCGATGACCGGCGGACTGCCGTCGGTGCTGTGGTGGGTGACGAATACCGTCCCGCCCTGCTGCCTGAACCACACGAACCCCAGCAGAATGATGATGACCGAGACGGCGACACTGATCAGAGAAGCCCCATGCCCGGCGGGCCAGGTCGTCACGACTAACAGAATGCAGGCGCGACCTGGATGCGCCAAGCATGGCGGCACCGATCTCCTGATCGGCGGGGCCGCGCGGCTGACGGACATCCGGGCGATCCCCGTCCCGTACGCGGCGGAACTGCCCGGGCCGCGCGTGCGGGAGCTCCCCGACCTCCAGTTGGGCGACGGCGGGCCGCTCAGCTACGCCCTGTCCAGCTCATCCGCATCAGCCTCCCGCAAGTCACCTGCCAGCCCCTCGGCAGGCCAGTCTGCGAGCCAGATCACCAGCAGTGCCCCGGAAGGGGTCGTTTGGCATGCCGCAGCGCCGTTCCAGCAATCCTGGACAGGGCCCTCGGCGCTGCAGGCTGGGCGGCTGCTGGAGTGGGCGGCGGCGTGGCCGGAACGGGCCTGGGCGGTCGAGGGCGCTGGCGGTCTGGGGCACCTGCTGGCCCAGCAGCTGGTCGCGTCCGGCGGACGGGTCCTGGACGTGCAGCCCAGGCTGGCGGCCCGGGTGCGGCTGCTGGGCGCCGAGGCGTTGAACAAGAACGACCCGAACGACGCCCGCTCGGTGGCTGTCACCGCGCTGCGGTCCCGGTCGCCGCGCGAAGTCGCGGCCGATGACCATTCCACGGTGCTGAAGGTGTGGTCCAGGCGGCACCGGGACCTGGGTCGCAGCCGCACCCAGATCGCCTGCCGCCTCCATTCGGCGCTATGCGAGCTCGTCCCCGGCGGCATCGGCAAGGAGATCACCGCGGCGCAACGCAGCCCGGGTCCTGGAGCAGGCCGCGCCGTCCGGTGCCGTGCAGCGGGCCCGCTGGGAGCTGGCCGCCGACCTGCTCGATGACCTGCGCCGGGCGGACGAACGGCTGCGCGAGACGAACAAGAAGCTGGCAGCCGCGGTGCAGGCCACGGGCACGACCCTCACCGGCATCTTCGGCGTCGGCCCGGTCATCGCCGCCACGCTGATCGGCGAGATCGGCGACGTCTCCCGGTTCGCCAGCCGCGACCACTTCGCCGCCTATAACGGCACCGCCCCGATCGGGGTCTCCTCGGGAAAGCGGAAGGTCCACCGCCTGTCCCGGCGCGGGAACCGGAAACTGAACCACGCGGCCCACATGACCGCGGTCACCCAGGTCCGCTACCAGCACAGCCAGGGCCGCGCCTACTACGACAAGAAACTCGCCGAGGGCAAGACCGCCAAGGAAGCGCTCCGCGCCCTCGAACGCCAGGTCAGCGATGCCTTCTACAAGCGGATGAAAGCCGACGCCGCCCACGCTGCGTCCAGCGCTCAGGGTCCGGGAGGGCAGACGGGGAACGACTCTGTCGCCAGCGCGGCCGGCTCACACCCCGGATGCCGGCTCTTCGGACAGGCCACTCCCGGATCAGAACCCACCCTACGGCCCCGAACCCGGACTAGGGAAAAGAGCACGTCACAGGCTCGCAGGAAAGCCAAGCCAACCCCTTGACACAAAGAGGCTTCGTTCGGCGCGCCAAGAGTCTCTCTGCAGGAGTTCGCCTGTGGCACGCAGAACGTGGCGTTCTGCGCGCGAAAGCCGACGATGCCGACGGGAACGCCCCCCTGCGCTCCAGACCCTGACCGGATCGCAGTCCAGCAGTTGGGCGAACCAGATGTCGCATGCGCGGCCATTGCCGGTATCAGGCCCGGCCGAATACACGCACGCCGCTGATGCCGGCGGGTCAGCCGGCCGGCCCGGCCGCCGCGCCGCGTCGGCGGCACGGCGCGTTACGCCTCAGACCGGACGGACGTTCTCCGCCTGCGGTCCCTTCTGCCCCTGGGTCGCGTCGAACTCGACCTTCTGGTTCTCATCCAGCGACCTGTAACCGGAGCTCGCGATCGCGGAGAAGTGCACGAACACGTCCGCCGTCCCGTCATCGGGGGCGATGAAGCCAAAGCCCTTATCCGCGTTGAACCACTTCACTGTTCCTGTTGCCATCAGTCCACGTCCTCCATCGCATGCATGACGCGACCTCGCCGCGCCGAACGCGAGCTTACCGGCCCCGGCCCCGCTACCGGGTCCACTTTCGGTCCCCGTCTTTCCGCGGCGCTATCCGCCGCGCCAGCCCAACACCCCGCGCCCGCGTCAATGCCCTGCTCCGTCGCCCTCCCCGGCCCCGGTACCGACACAGCAATCCTTGACGACGCCGAGGCCTCACGCTCCAGATCCGTTCTGTCTTCATCCGACCGTCTTGTGTCCAACGGTATGTGCGTCTCCGGAACTGGGCGATCTGTCGCCGCCATGCCGTTGTCCGAGGCAGGACGCTGAGAACCGGGCCACGTCCTCGAATCGGGCATTCAGCTGGCTTCCTGACCGGTTTCCGCGATCGGCGTTTCACTAGTCGCCTACGCCGTAGTGCGCAGTCGTGCGGGGGTCTGGGCAAGAGAGAGCGCTACTCGCTGCGTAACGGCAGCCAAAGCGGATCTTGCTGCCGTCTCCTGCTACTCCCGTCACCTTCAGGGATGAATAGCCACGTCATGGCGACTTACGGAAACCCCACCGCGTCTGGCTGTACGGGGTGCCCTTGCCGAATCCGAAAGCCGTCGAGGGCGCGACCCGGAACACGAGGGCCTCGTTCCGCCGTATAGCGTCACCGAGTCCGGACCAGGTACCCTCGGGCGCCGTGAAATGCGCGCCGTACTTCGCCTCGAATGTGCCGGCGACGCTTCGGAGTTCGGCGGGGTCGCTCACCTTTGCAGCCTGGCCTTCGACGACGAGGTCCAGCCCGTCGAGTCTGTTGCAGCCGGTCGTGAGGACGCAATGCGGGTTGCGGGCGAGGTTCTTGGCTTTGCGCTCGTCTGGGCCGGTGCAGAAGTACAGGGCGCCGTCCAGCCAGATTCCCAGCAGCGGCGTGACATGCGGACGACCGTCCGGACGCACCGTTGACAGCCAGTACACTTCGGCATCCTGCAGCTCACTGCGCCCTTTCCCCCACTCTGT
>Ga0208220_1001219_pt1 | contig 10850 bp, 8 predicted proteins | sample NGESurdeep092012_9_FD_184484 | JGI IMG/M metagenome (GOLD analysis project Ga0208220, IMG submission 184484) | Arctic peat soil microbial communities from Barrow, Alaska - NGEE Surface sample F53-1 deep-092012 (SPAdes) | ecosystem: Environmental > Terrestrial > Soil > Wetlands > Peat ... | reverse complement strand
GCGGACCGAGCTCCCCTACGTGCAGGCGACCGACTGGCCGACGCTGGCGCAGCACGAGGCCCAGCTCGGCCCCATCCTGACGCTGCTGACGGGCAAGACCGCGACCGTCCGGGTGCTCGACTTCTCTGGCGACAAGATCCCGCCGTTCCTGGCCACAGGGGCCTATTGGGGCAGGAGCGAGGTCGAGGCTGAGGGGGTAAGCGGGGCTGGTGGAGTCGTTGGGAGCGGCGGGGCCGGGGAGATTAGCTTGCCGACTGGGGCGGGGCTGGCGGCGCTGCTTACGCATCCGTCGGCGTTGGGCGATCAGCTGCGGGCGATGCTTGAGGCCGGACGGGAGGCTCGCCTGGCGGTGCTGATCCCGATGGTCAGCTCACTGCGCGAGGTCAGCCGGGTGCGCCAGGTGCTGACGGAGACGGCGGCGGAACTCGACGTGGAGGTGCCGCCGCTCGGGATCATGGTGGAGCTCGAGTCGACCGCTAAGAATGCCGCCGTGTTCGCGTCGGCGGTGGACTTCTTCTCGATTGGCACCAACGATCTGACCGGGGACGTGCTCAAGATGGGACGGCGCGATCCGGCCGCGGGGCCGGGGCTGGCCGCCCACCCTCGGGTTCTGGCGCTGGTCAAGGGGGTCGCCAAGGCCGGCCGGGAGGCCGGGATCACGGTCTCCGTGTGCGGGGACGCGGCGGCCGATCCGCGGGTGCTGCCGCTGCTGATCGGCGCCGGGGTGAAGACGGTGAGCGTGCCCGCTGCCAGAGTCGCAACGGTCCGTTCGAAAATATCGAACTTGAATTTCTTGTCGTGCAAGCAACTGACCGAGCGGGCCCTGCTGGCCTCGTCAGCGGCCGAGGTGTGGGACCTGGTGCCCGCGCTGTGAGCGGATCAGCGCAGCGCCGCCAGCACCGCGCCACCGCGCCCGGCCCCGAGGTCGCGGGAGATGGAGCGGGCCGACTCGACCACGGCGCGGGTCAGCTCGGCCTGGGGGGCGCGGTCGAGCATCCGCTCGGCCGGCCCGACCAGGCCGATCGAGCCGACCACGCCGTCGCGGGCCGCGATCGGCGCCGCGATGCCGGCGTCGCCCACGGTCGCTTCCTCGTTCTCTATCGCGTAGCCGCGCCTGCGGACCTGGGCGAGGGCCTGGCCGAGAGCCGCCCGGGTGGTCCGGGTCCGGCCGGTCAGCGGCGTCCGCTCGTCGGCCATCACCCGGGCAGACTCGAGCGCGGGCAGGTAGGCGACGATCGCGTGGCCGAGCGCGCACGCGTACCACGGGATGGCCGCGCCCACCTCGAGGATCTGCACCGTGTTGTCCGGCCGGAACACGTGGTGCAGGACGATCGCCCTGGTCCCGGACAGGGTCGCGACCCACACCGCCTCGTTCGTCCGCTGGGCGAGGGACTCGGCCCACAGCAGCGAGCGGGCGCGCAGTTCGGAGCCGTCGAGGTAGGCGTTGCCGAGCTGCAGCACGCCTGCCCCGAGGCAGTACTTGCCGCTGGCCGGGTCCTGCGCGACCAGGTCGTGCGCGACCAGCGAGCGGAGCAGCCCGTGGGTGGTCGGCTTGGCCAGACCGACCCGCTCCGCAATCTCAGTGACGCCGAGCCGCGGCGTCCCCGACCCGAGCACCGCGAGGATGGCGGCGGCCCGCTCCACAGACTGGATCATAACGTCCTTTTCGGTAATGTCGAACAAGCTCAGGATAGGGCATAGTTCATGGCTGCACGGGTAGGAATCGTCCTCGTTTCGCACAGCGCCGCGCTGGCCGAGGGCACCGCTGAACTCGCCGGCCAGGTCGGCGGGGGAACGGTCACCATTGCCACCGCGGGCGGGACCGACGACGGGCGCCTTGGGACCAGCATCGACAAGGTCTCGTCGGCCATTCGGCGGGCTGACAGCGGCGGCGGCGTGGTGATCCTGCCGGACCTGGGCAGCTCGGTGCTGACCGTGCGGACGCTGCTGGCGGACGAGCTCGACGATCTTCCCGGGCCGCTTGAGGTGGCCGACGCCCCGTTCGTCGAGGGCGCCGTCGCCGCCGCCGTGATGGCCGCCGCGGGCGGTACCCTCAAGGCCGTCCTCGACGCCGCGCAGGAGGCACGCAATGCCAGAAAACTGTGAAGCGACGATCACCCTGACCGGCGACCTGCACGCGCGGCCGGCCGGGGCGCTTTCCGTGGCGGCGGCGGGGTTCTCCTCGGCGGTGCAGCTGGCCGTCGGCGGCGGGGCTTCGGTTGACGCGAAGAGCGTGCTGTCGGTGATGCAGCTGGGGGCGAGCAGCGGGCAGGAAGTCACCGTGCGGGCGGTTGGGCCTGATGCGGTCGAGGCGGTCGAGGCGTTGATCGGGATCTTGGCTGACGCGAGCAAGGTCGGGGACTGAGCTTTCTGCTTGGTGACGACGGAAACGCCATTCGGGCGGCCGGTCGTCAGGGGTTGTTTTTGGGCGCGGAGCTGTTGTCCCGATATGTGGGTTTACGTTATGGTCTTCCGTTACGCTGCAGTTTTAGCGGCCGGGGGGCGATTTCGTTGTCATTTTTCCCTCCGGAAAAGGCCAATCCGTGGGGGGACCATGGCTACATTCGCTCCTGGCGTACGACCGGTGGAAGAGCAGCGGGACAAGGGTCTCAAGCCCGGTGCCCTCGGCCTGGCGTCGAGCATTGTTATCGGGGTCGCGTCGACGGCGCCCGCCTACAGCCTGGCCGCGACGCTGTTCTTCGTCGTGGCCGCCGTCGGGCTGAAGGCACCGCTGATCGCCGTGCTGGCGTTCGTGCCGATGCTGCTGTGCTCGATCGGCTTCAGCGAGCTGAACAAGTCCGACCCTGACTGCGGTACCACCTTCATCTGGGGAACCAGGGCGTTCGGGCCGTCGGTCGGCTGGGCGGGCGGCTGGGCCACCGTGGCGGCCGACCTTCTGGTCATGGGCAGCCTCGCCCAGGTCGCCGGCCAGTACCTGTTCTTCTTGTTCCAGGGACCGAACAGCTCGATCGGAGCCAACGCCTCCGGCGGCTGGGTGCTGCTGGTAGGAATCCTGTGGATCGTCGCGATGACCTACATCTGCTACCGCGGCATCGAGCTGTCGGCCAGGTTCCAGCGGATCCTGCTCACCATCGAAGTCGTCATGCTGATGGTGATGTCGGTGACCGCACTGGTCCGGGTCTACGCTAGCCATCCGGCGGGATCAATCCACCCGAGCCTGTCCTGGCTGTCGCCTGGGCAGCTGCCCCTGTCGGCGTTCGTGACCGGCATCATCTTGATGCTGTTCATCTACTGGGGCTGGGACACCGCCCTATCGGTCAACGAGGAGACGGCGGACAAGGCCAGGACGCCCGGCCGGGCCGGCATCATCTCGACCGTGCTGCTGCTGATCACCTACGCGATCGTGATCATCGCGGTGATGTCGTTCGCCGGGGTCGGCGGCAACGGGGTCGGGCTGACCAACCCGGCCCACCAGTTCGACGTGCTGTCGGTGACCGGCAGCGCGATCTTCGGAACCTCGGGATTCGGCACGGTCCTTTCCCGGCTGCTGATCCTGATGGTGCTCAGCTCGGCTGCCGCGTCCACCCAGACGACGATCCTGCCCGCTGCCAGGACCACGCTCTCCATGGCCGCCTACCGGGCGCTGCCCCAGCAGTTCGCCAAGATCAATCCCCGCTACCTGACCCCGACGGTGTCGACGATCGTGGTCGGGGTCGTCTCCGTCGCGCTGTACATCCCGCTGAACTTCATCTCCGGCGGCAACCCGATCGCCGACGGCGTGACCGCGATCGGGCTCTACATCGCCTTCTACTACGGGCTCACCGCCTTCTCCTGCACCTGGTACTACCGGTCCACGCTGCGCAGCAGCGCCCGTAACCTGTGGATGCGCGGCATCCTGCCGCTGCTTGGCGGTCTGATCATGTTCACGGCCGGCGCCTACAGCCTGCAGAGCGACTGGGTGGCGTCCAACAGCTACACGAGCTGGACGGTGCCCGGCCTGCGGTGGCAGATCGGCGGGATCTTCGTGATCGCCGCGCTGGCCGCGCTGGCCGGACTAGTCAGCTTCGTCTACATGCGCGTCACCGCCCCCGCTTTCTTCCGCCGGCAGACCCTCTCCCGGGCCACCCCGGTGCGAATCCCGGAAATGGAACTCTGAGCGGGGGGCGGACCATGAGCCACGCAGCCCCGTCTGGCGGCGCGGCGGGCGCGGAGCCCGTCCGGTCGCCGTCCTGGCCGGTCCGATCGGGGACCGTCCCGGCCATAGCCGACGGTTACATCGACCGGCTCGAGACGGCTCCCGACCTAGCGGCCGCTCTGCCCCCCGGCACCATGGCCGCGCTGGTCAGCCACCGGGCAGCGGACCCGGGGCAGACGGCCGGCTCCACCGCGCGGGACTGGCTGAGATCATCGGGCAAGACCCAGATCGCGGCTGCCCTGGCCGAGTCGCTATGGCGCTCGCGCGAGCTGGACCTGCTGGTCTGGATCGACGCCAGTAGCCGGGCCTCGGTGCTGTCCGGCTACGCGGCGGCAACGGCCCTGGTGACCGGCCGGGGCCAGGCGACCAGTTGCGAGTCGGTGGCCGCCCAGTTCCTGAGCTGGCTGGCGGAGACCAGCCATTCATGGCTGATCGTCCTGGACGACCTGACCGATGAGGCGGACCTGGACGGCCTGTGCCCGGCCGGCCCGGCCGGCCGGACCCTGGTGACCTGCGCCGAGGCCGCGGCCGTGCCCCGCGGCATGCGGGTCATGCCGATCGGGCCGTTCAACTCGCGCGAGGCCCTCAGCTACCTGACGGAGCGGCTGTCAGCCAACCGGGGCCAGCGACTCGGCGCGATCGACCTGGTCAACGCGATGGGCGTGGAGCCGACCGCGCTGGCTCAGGCGAGCGCGGTGATCGCCGGCTCCGCGATGTCATGCCAGAGCTACCAGGACTATTTCGTCCGCTGGCGTGAGCACCTGGCCAATTCAGCGGGCGCGCTGCCGCTGGCCAGCGCGGTCACCTGGCCGCTCTCGCTCGAGAACGCCACTGCGTTCGCCCCCGGCGGATCGGTCCGCTCGTTGCTGGCCCTGGCCGCGCTGCTTGACGGGCACGGCATTCCCGCGACCGTCCTGACCGCCCCGGCCGCCGTCCGCTACATCACTGGCTTCACTGGCGGCGAGGCGGCCGAGGACGCCGAGCCGGCCCTGGCCGCGCTGGCGGCGCTCGAGCGCGTCGGCTTGCTGACGGTCGAGCGGGCGTCGGCCCCGCCGACGGTGCGGATGAGCCCGGTGCTGCAGGCGGCGTTGCGCGACGCGATACCGGAAGCCGTGCTTGATGCGGCGGCCCAGGTCGCTGCGGACGCGCTGCTGCAGGCCTGGCCTGCACCGGAACCGCTCGGCTGGCCCGCGTCCGGTCTGCGGTCCTGCACCGCGGCCCTCCAGCAGGCGGCGGGAGGCCGGCTGTGGGCCGATGGCTGCCATCCGGTGCTGACACAGGCCGGCGACAGCCTGGATCACGCTCGCCTGACCGGGCCGGCCGCGGAGCACTGGCGTGACCTGGCGACGACCGCCGACCGACTGCTCGGCGCGGGGCACCCGCAGACGATACTGGCCGAGCAGCGGCTGGCCGAGGCCTGCCTGGCGGCCGGCCGCGCGGACGACGCCGTGAGCTGGTTCCGCCGGATCCTTGATACCCAGACCGTGCAGCTCGGGGCCGGTCACCCCGATCTGATCAGAACGCGGCTGCGTTTCTGCCACGCCCTGGTGGCGGCGCGCCAGGCTGACCGGGCGGTCTCCGTCCTCGAGCAGATGCTGTCGGATGCCGAGCGGGACCGCGGGCCCGAGCACGCCGATGCGCTCGGCCCGCGGGACGAGCTCGCCGCCGCCTACCAGGCCGCCGGGCGGCACTCCGACGCCATCTCGCTGTACCGGCGCACGCTGGCCGACCGGGAGCGCATCCAGGGATCCCAGCACCCGGAGACGATGACCACGCGCCACTCCCTGGCCGATTCGTACCTGGCCAGGGGCCTTTCGAAAGAGGCGGTAGCGGCCTATCGGCGGGTGCTGACCGACCGGGAGCGAGCTCTCGGGCCTGATCACCTGGACACCACCCGGGCGCGCTACAGCCTCGGCGCGGCCTATCTGCGGACGGGTAAGGCGGTGGCGGCCGAGCGGGCGTACGAGCAGGCCCAGGCCGGCTTCGAGCTGGTGCTTGGTCCCCGGCATCCTGACACGCTGCGCAACCGTGCGGAGCTGGCCCTTGTCTACCGCCAGCTCGGGCGGTACGGCGACGCTCGCGCGCTACTGCGCGACACCGTCGACCGCCTGGAGCGCATCCTGCCCCGCCACGATCCGCTGATCGTCGAACTACGCGAGGTGCTGGCCGATATCGGCGATGAGTGATCCGGCTTCCGTGCTAAGTTGCGCGATCGTGCGACGCGTTTCGGTAGTCGGGAATTCGGGCTCGGGTAAGTCGACGCTGGCCAAATCGCTGGCCCTTCTCCTCGGCGTGCCGCATGTCGAGCTGGACGGGGTCTTCCACCAGCCGGGCTGGGTGCCGCTGGCCGAAGACGGGTTTCGCGATGCCGTCGCGGCCGCCGCGGCCGGGGACGGCTGGGTGATGGACGGCAACTACTCCGTCGTGCGGCCGCTGGTGTGGGCGCGCGCGGATACGGTCGTGTGGCTCGACCTGCCCAGGCGGACGGTGATGCGGCAGGTCGTCTGGCGGACACTGCGCCGGGCGGTCACCCGGCAGGAGCTGTGGAACGGCAACCGGGAGCCGCTGCGGAACTTCCTGACCTGGGCGCCGGAGGAGTCCGTGATTTCCTGGGCGTGGCACAACCATGCCAAGTACCGCGATCGGTACGGGGCGGCGGCGGCCGATCCGGCTAACGCCCACCTGACGTTCGTGCGCCTCACCAGCCGCCGCGACATCACCCGTTTCCTGGCCGGGCTAGCCGTCCGCCCCGCTTCACGGTAGATCCATGGCGTTACCGGGGTCAGGACACCGGTAACGCCATGGATCTATTTGATCTTGGCCTACGCGCTCGCGTGGCCGAGGGCGGCTTCCTCTTCGGCGGCGGCATTGGGGTCGCTGGCGTCGCCCCAGGTGCCGGCGGCCGCGACGACCTCGGGCTTGCGCATCTTGACGTAGAGGTACGCGATCAGGCCGAGCGCGGTCCAGGCGAGGAAGACGTACGGGAACGTCCACCACGGCCAGGTCAGCGCGGTGAAGATGTGGTTCGGGATGACCGTCGGTATCCAGTTCACGTAGAAGACGAACACCATCGTCACCGCGCCGAGGATGCCGAGCACCCACGCCAGCGGCTTGTTCTCGCCGATCTTGCGCAGGTAGATCGGCATCGCCAGGCAGACGAGGCCGTAGGCGAGCATGAAGCCGTAGGTCGCGATCGTGCCTTCCTCGCCGGTGAGCGTGGTGTCGGTGGAGCCCGCGAGGATGTAGGCGACCGGGACGACGGTCATCGGGATGGCCACCGACCAGATGGCGACCCCCGGCGCGCGGGTGCGCTTGGTGGTGCGGGTGAACACCTTGGGCAGCAGGCCGTCGTGGCCCAGCGAGAGCAGCATCCGCGAGCCAGCCGTCAGGCAGGCCAGCGAGCAGGCGAACATCGAGCAGGTGATGCCGATCGCGACGAAGTGGCCGAGCCAGCCGAGGTCGACCCGCGACGCGAGCTGCGTCAGCGGCGCCGTCGAGTTGCCGAACGCGGCGTCGCCGAACCCGTAGACCTGCGTGTACGCCACGATCAGGTAGAACACCCCGATGATGGCGCAGCTCCACATGATGGCCCGGGGCACCGAGCGGGCCGGGTTCTTCGCCTCCTGGCCGAGCGCGCCGGCCGACTCGAAGCCGACGAAGGCGAAGATCGCCAGCACCATGCCGACGACGATGCCGCCGCCGCTGGCCCCCTTGAGCTGCAACTGGTGGGCGTCGAAGACCCCGCCGTTGTGGACGTAGACGGCGATGCACAGGACCAGGATGATCGTCACCGAGATCGACTCGAGGATGAACGCGAGCCGCTGCGAGAACTTGATGTCGGACACCGCCATCAGCGCCGGGACAGCCCCGCCGACGACGTAGAGGATGGCCTTGACCACGTGGTTGGACGGCGACGAGAGGCCGAACCCGGACAGGAAGTTGTTGCCGTAGATCTCGAATCCGATCACGCAGGCGATCCCGGTGAACACGTAGCCGAGGATCAGGCCCCAGCCGGCGGCGCTGCCCGCGCCGGGGCCGAGCGCCCTGGTCACCCAGACGTAGAACGACCCGGCCGAGTTGATCCGGGTGGCGAACTGGGCGGCGCAGTACGCGACGATCAGCAGCACGACCATGCTGATGCCGAACGACAGCCAGGTGCCGTTGCCTGCCGAGAGGAAGACGAGAAACGGGAGCAGCGCCATCGCCGCGCTCGGGGCCATGTTGGCCACCGACTGGGCGAGCACCTCGGGGGTGGAGAGAACTCGCTTCTGCAGGGTGATACCGCTGTCGACGGTCATTTCTTTGGAGGCAGTCGCCATACGTCCGTTCCTCTAACTATGCTCTTGAATTTTGGCCTTTGACTTGTCAGTGCCGGTGGCAGTGATCGCCGCCGGGCTGGGGGTTGTCGAGCGACGGGTTGCCGACGAAGAAGCCGGCCGGGAGCAGTCGGAAGCCGATCGGGTGGACCGGCATGACCGGCCAGTCCTCCGGGCGGACGACGTGGTTGGCGCCGAAGGTGAACCAGAGCACCACGTCGGTGTCGGTGAGGTTCCGGCCCGCCTCGACGAAGGCGGGCAGGCCGTCGCCGCCCTCGGCCTGGTTCGGGTAGTCGCCGGTGGCGAAGACCTCGTCCCGGTCGTAGGCGGTGACCCAGAGCGGGCTGGCGGTGAAGCCGGCCCGTCGGGCGACGGCGGAGCCGGGGTGGGCGAACGACTTGATGGTGTGCTCGGGGACGAGCTTGTAGGCGACCGGCTGGCCGAGCCCGTTCTTGACGTTCTCGTTGACGACCTTCCAGTAGCGGCCGGCCAGCGGTTCGGCCTCCCGGCGGGCCATCGTCTCGTCTTCGATGAGGACCTCCTCGGCGCGCCAGGCGTTGCCGACGGGGTTGTCCGGGCCTTCTGGGAGCGCAGTCGGGGTGACCTCGTAGACGCGGTTGGCGGTGCCGTCGACCGCCATGTCCAGCCGGACGTTGAAGAAGTGCTGGTGGTGCGGACCGTAGACGCCGGGGGCAACGATCGTGCCGTACTCGGGCTTGACGCCCGCTTCGATCGCGCCGTCGGAGATGACGCCGGAGAGCTTGATCTCGTACTCGATGGAGCCGTCCTGGTAGAGGTACCAGTAGTAGCCGTACTCGTAGTTGCCGACGGTGACGATGCTGCTGATCACCATGCGGCGCATGCGGCGGACTTCGGCGTAGCCGGTGCGGAAGTCGGTATGTTTCCAGGCGATGCCGTGGTCCTCTTCGTGCAGGCAGATGGCGTTCTTCATGCTGATCGGGTGGCCGTCGTTGTCGTTGACGACGCCGTCGAGGTAGACGATCTCGCCGAGGCAGTCGCAGCCGAGTTCGAGGGAGTTGGTGAGCAGGCCGATGCCGTACTCCCCCTCGTCGAGGACCAGCTTGCGGTAGTGGGTCAGGCTCGGGTCGCCGTAGGGGACGAACATCTCGCTGAGGCTCGCGCGGTAGACGATGGAACGGCCGGCGTAGTTGATCTGGTGCAGGACCAGGCCCTCGCGCGGGGTGAAGCCGATCCGGAGGTCCCACTTCTGCCATTCGAGGTGGTTGTCCTTGACGGTGAAGCTGGGGCCCTCGTGCTGGACGATGTCGAACGGCTTGACGTCGGTTCTGGGGCCGTCGGGGAAATAGGGGACGTTGTTCGGGTCGGTGATTTTGTCGGGTGCGTAGTTAGCGGTTTGCCTTGGGATTGGGATGACGCCGTGGTCCTCGACCTTGACCACGGTGAGCGTGTCCAGGTCGACCCGGGTGAACACGTTCTCGACCGGGTGGGCGTAGCCGTTGTCGTCCTTGGACGCTCTGACCCAGGTCAGCGGGGAGACGAAGCGGCCGTCGGTGGGGCCGACGCCGGGCTCGACGTTCGGCGTCGACCACGGGTCGATCATGCACAGGTCGAAGTCGGTGATGCCGCGCTTGCGCATGGCCTGCTGCCAGCGCGGATCCCGGCGGACGATGTCCTCGGCGGCGAGGAACTCCTCGAGCATCACGCTCGGCTGCACCCCGGGGACGCGCCTGAAGTCGACGACCTCGGCGTCGGTCTCGCCGTCGGTCTCGCCGTCGGTCTCGCCGTCGGTCTCGCCGTCGGTCTCGGTCAGACGGACGATGCCTTCGTAGGTCGCGCGCTCCGCGCGTTCGCGCAGCACGACCTTGGCCAGGCGGTCAGGGGCCTGCGTGCGAGTACCGTTGTCGAACGCGATGACGTCGTGCTTGGCGGGCTCGTAGAGGGAGATGTAGACGAACCGGGCCGTCTCCGCGTTCAGGTTCTGGGCTGCCTTGACGGCGGCGGAGGCGGCCTCGATCTCGGCGCCGGTCAGCGGGGAGAGCGGGTGGGGCGCCGCCGCGGATTCGCCTGCGGCGGCGTTCGATGCGTCGACAAGGAAGGCCATGCCTATAGGACAAGGCCGATACGTTTCACGTCAACTGCCAATTTGTTACGCAAACGTGAACCATTTCACATTTACGCTGCTCGCGCTGGGGCGGTGGCGGTGGCGGTCGCGGTCGCGGGGTGGTGGTCTGTCGGCTACGCCAGCGACAGGAATTGGGACCTGTCGGCTACGCCAGCGACATCGCCTAGCGGGGTCGATGGCGTAGGCGACAGGAGGCGTATGGGGTCGATGGCGTAGGCGACAGGGTGCGGGGGCGGGGTGGGGGCGAGAGGGTAGGTGGCGGGTGGGCCGTGGG
>Ga0208220_1001217_pt1 | contig 10872 bp, 14 predicted proteins | sample NGESurdeep092012_9_FD_184484 | JGI IMG/M metagenome (GOLD analysis project Ga0208220, IMG submission 184484) | Arctic peat soil microbial communities from Barrow, Alaska - NGEE Surface sample F53-1 deep-092012 (SPAdes) | ecosystem: Environmental > Terrestrial > Soil > Wetlands > Peat ... | reverse complement strand
GTCATTTCCATGCAATACACCGACCCGTGGGCCAAGGCGGGCGTGATGCTCCGCGAAAATCTTTCGCCCGGCTCGAAACACACGCTCATGGCCGTCACCGGCGTCGGCGGATCGGCGCTCCAGTGGCGCAACGCTGAAAATAATTCCAGCGGCAACAACGACGGCTCGGTCTTCAAAATTCCATACTGGATCAAACTCGTCCGCTCCGGCGACACCTTCACCGGCTACGTTTCAGCCGACGGCGAAAACTGGCGGCGCGTGGACAGCGTGACGATTCCGATGGAGAAAAAAATTTACGTCGGCCTCGCGCTCACCGCGCACAACAATTTCGCCCTGAACTCGTCGCTGTTCGACAATGTTGAAGTTTCAAAATAGCGACGTAATTGCGCGCTTGCAAATTTTTAGCAATGGCGTATTCCGAAGCGTATGAATCGGAAGCAATCAATTTTCTGTGCTGCTATTCTGCTAGTCGCACTGACTTGGAGTAGCTTGGCTTTCAGCGATGAACTTTTTGACGCGGCTGTTAGGAGTGGCGACTTGGGAAAAGTCAAAGCATTGCTCAAGGCAAAGCCTGATGTGGTTTTCAGCACAAACAATGTTGATGGTGCGACTCTTTTGCACCAGGCCGCATCTAGTGACCGTAACGATTTAGCGGAATTGTTACTTGCAAATAAGGCCGAAATTAACGCCAAAGATAAAGGTGGTTGGACGCCATTGCACTTCGCGGCAAATAAAGGTTACAAGGATATGACAGCATTATTGCTGGCAAGCAACGCTGATGTAAACGCCACTGGCACTGATGGAAACACACCCTTGACTTTGGCGGCACTTTGGGGACATGAAGACGTAGTGGCATTGTTGCTGGCCAAAAAGGCTGATGTTAAAGCCAAAGATAAAAAAGGGGAAACGTCATTACATGAGGCGGCAAATTTTGATTATAAAAATATCGCGGAATTGCTTCTTACACATAATGCCGATGTAAATGCCAAAACCGTGAATGGAGAAACACCTTTGCACTACGCAGCTGGACGCGGGTATAAAGACATAGCAGAATTGCTGCTAGACAACAAAGCTGACGTGAATGCCAAAGATAACCAAGGCAGGACGCCATTCCATTTGGCTGTTTTGACAGGCCACATAGAGGTTGCCAATTGGCTGCGCCAGCACGGTGCCACGAACAGTTTTCATTGAACCTTCAACCCATTCTTCGCTCCTCGACAAATCGCCGCAATTTTCTAAATTGATTGCGATGTCAATCCGGTTTCCAAATCGTCAATCATAAATCATAAATCATAAATGAATTCGCCGCTCGTCATCGCAGGACGGATTTTCCGTTCGCGGCTCATCATGGGCACGGGAAAATTTTCGTCGCCGGAAGCCATGCGCGATGCGCTGGCCGCCAGCGGCGCGGAAATGGTCACCGTCGCCCTGCGCCGCGCCGATTTGTCCGGCAAAAATGATCCGTTCGCAAACATCCTCGAATTCATTGACCCCAAAAAATATCTGCTCCTGCCCAACACCAGCGGCGCGATGAACGCCGAGGAAGCCGTCCGCCTCGCGCGCCTCGCCGTCGCCGCCGGATTGCCGAAGTGGGTGAAGCTCGAAATCCATCCCGACCCGCGATTTCTTTTGCCCGACCCGATTGAAACGTTTCGGGCGGCGGAAATTCTGGTGAAGGAAGGTTTCACCGTGCTGCCTTACATCAACGCCGATCCGGTGCTGGCAAAACGGTTGCAGGATATCGGCGTGGCGACAGTGATGCCGCTCGGTTCGCCGATTGGTTCAAATCGCGGAATTCAAACGCGCGACCAGATCCGCATCATCATTGAACAGGCCACCGTGCCCGTTGTCGTAGATGCAGGTCTTGGCGCGCCGAGCCACGCCGCCGAGGCGATGGAAATGGGCGCGGACGCCGCGCTCGTGAACACCGCCATCGCCGTGGCGAGCGACCCGAACAAGATGGCCGTTGCATTCAAGATGGCCGTGGAAGCCGGACGCGCCGCGTTTGAAGCCGGACTCGGCACACAAAATGAAGCCGCCAGCGCAACGAGTCCGTTGACGGCATTTTTGAATTAACTTTTTGAGCCGCAGATTTTCACAGATGAAACACAGATAACTTGCGGCGAAATGTTTTTGTTTTCATCCGTGTTCAATCTGTGTTTCATCTGTGGCTAAAATAAAATGAGTGCAAAACAATTATCCGCTTCGCGCGCCCGGCAAATTCTGGCCGCCGCCGCAAAAACCCGCGTGCTCGTCGTCGGCGACGTGATGCTGGATCAATTCATCTGGGGCGGCGTGTCGCGCATTTCGCCGGAAGCGCCGGTGCCGGTGGTGGATTTTGAGCGAGAAAGCTTCATGCCCGGCGGCGCGGCGAACGTCGCACGTAATCTGGTTTCGCTCGCCACGCCGGCGGAACTTTTCGGCGCGATTGGCACCGACGATGCCGCGCGCCGGCTGTTGAAACTTTTGGGCGAGCAAAACATCGGCTTTGCCGGTCTCGTCAAAAGTTTCGCGCGGCATACCAGCACCAAGACGCGCATCGTGGCGCATCAGCAACAGGTCGTGCGCATTGACCGCGAGACGCGTGGCGCGCTGGATGCCAGAACTACCGCGAAATTGCTTGCCGAGTTCAAAACAAAGCTCGCCAAGGCCGATGCCGTCATCGTGGGCGATTATGGCAAGGGCGTGGTGACGCAGCCGTTGCTGAACGAAATAAAATCGCTGTGTCGCGCGCGCGGCGTCTGGTTGAGCCTCGACCCGAAACCAGTTCACCATTTGAATTTGTCCAACCTTTCGCTCATCACGCCGAATCGCAAAGAGGCATTTGAACTTGCGGATTTGCCGGATGAAACGAAAAATAAAAGTCCGTTCGCCGATAAAAATCTCATGCTCGTTGCGGAACGATTGCTAAAGGAATTGAACCCGGCGCTGCTGCTCATCACGCTTGGCGAGCTGGGAATGTTGCTTTGCCAGCGCGAACAAAAACCTTTTCATATTCCAACCGTTGCGCAGGAAGTTTTCGACGTTTCCGGCGCGGGCGACACGGTCATCGCGAGTTTCACGCTGGCGATTGCGGCGGGCGCATCACCGATTGAAGCCGCGATTTTGTCCAATCACGCCGCCGGCATCGTCGTCGGCAAAGTCGGCACGGCGACGACGACGCAGGAAGAATTGCTGAAAAGTTTTAACCCCGGATAAACACAGATGGACACAGATAAAATAAATACCAATGTAAGACCACAATTAGGATTTGGAGCACAGATTCAAAGAGGCGGATAATTTATGATTGCAGCCAGTGCGGGGTTAAGTGGGATGTTGGATACAAGCAGCGATCAGGACGTTACGGATGATTCCACGGCCTCCTATGAGGTTTCAAGAGTCAAGTGAAGGCGTCTCCGTCCGCGTGGCGCTGGGCGATCACAAGCCAAGGCTCATCCTCTTATCCGTGCGTGTATGTGACAGCACATACAAAACATATTCAATGTTTGGCGGACAGAGCGGGCCGGCTCATTCTAACGAGTTAGTCCTGAAAAATCCACGCCGAAGCCCGCGCCAAACTGTGGTCTTGTCAGGCCTGCCAAACGACTTCGCATAAAGCTGCGCCACCCGGCTGCAGACCATTTCGCGTCCGAACTTGCAGGCGTTTTTACGCATCAAGTGCCGCAGGGGTTCGTCCCGCCGCAATTTCACGACGGCGTCGGTCGCCTCGCGCAGCGCGGGCTTTGGCATTTCTTTCAACTGCTTTTTTCCGGGGCCGTGACAAGCGAATGCTTTTATAGGACGATACTTTCCAAATGAGCCGCATCGGGCGCAACCAGCCGGTGTTCGGAACTTTGCTCGACGGCTTCCCTGGTCAGATTCACGAACACCGTGGAGTCAGGATAACTGATCCGATCCACGTTGCGTGTCGGTATCTGCACCTCTTTGCCGGTGAACCGGTGGCCGGTTTTGATGACCAGTTGACGAATCGCCCAGCTCTGGTCGTCCATCAAAAAATCACAAACATGGCCGATGATGCCATCGGTGGCCTGCAGGTGATAGCCGATCACGACTTGCGTGCTCCGCAGATGCACGTCGGCAGGCTTGCGTTGCGGATCAATCCCCGAAGCTGGTTTGCCCGGCAGAGTTTTTGGCGGCACCGGCAAAATCGGAAATCCGCTCATGCCCCAAATCCCGCCGCCCTGCCAGTAATCGGGCCAGCCGTAATAGCGGTGATACTCCTCTTCATATTGTCGCGACACCGGCTTGTGCGACTCAATCGCCGGGCTGTTCTCAATCTGTTTCCGGGTCAGGTTCACGCGCAGGACTTTTTCGGTTTGCTGAAGGCCGCCAAAGGCATAGGGAGAAATGAGCACCTGCCGTTTGGGCAGCCATGTTCCCGTGTCCGCAATCACATAACGCACCGCCCAGTTCTGATCGTCAAAATAAAAATCCTTCACATGGCCGATGTCGCCATCCGACGCGCCGAGTTTGTTTCCAAACAGCAGTTTGATGCTTCGTAACATAATGGATCTTTCGTTTGGTTTGAGAACCGCCGGTTCAAATTCTGCCGAGTAAAATCAGGACAAGGAGAATCACCGCGACCAAGCCGAGTCCGCCGCTGGGGTAGTAGCCCCAAGTCCGGCTGTGCGGCCACGCCGGGAATGCCCCGACCAACATCAATATGAGCAGCACCAATAAAATAGTTCCTAACATGATGTTCCTTTCAATTTGCGAGTGTGGTTCGCTGGTTATCTTCCGTGATTGTCTCCGCGATCATCGCGTTGATTGCGCGGGTTGGGCTGGCTGCCCCTGTCGTCCTTTTGATTTTCTTTCTGCCCCTGATGCGCGGCGGATGGCGGGTGTCCCGGATATTGCCGGACAATTTCCGCGTGATGGTTTGCCGGGGAGTCGTGGAAATTCATCCGGACCGACGGCGAAGCCAGCAACACATTCACCGAGACACCGCGCGGCGCAGGCCGTGAAACCCACGCGCCGCCATCCAGATAGGCGTATTGATGCCGGCTGCTGCTGTAATAGACTTCATAGTCGGGATAATAAATATAATCGTCTTCCACGACCACCACAGGAGGTGCCACATATACACCGGCGCGCGGCCCGTCAACGTAACCGACGCATCCGGTCAGCGTGGTCAGGAGCGCGGCGCTTAACACGAGGCTTAATTTGTTGGTCTGGAAGAAATGATTCTTGAAATTCATGGAATGAGAATAATCCGACGAGACACCAGGCCGCCATGGGGTGTAACCCTACCGGCGATTTCTTTGGCGGAAAATGGAACCGCGTTTACTCCATCGCGGCCAGCAGTTCATCCAACGAAACGGTGGCGAAACTGGTGGCGGAATCGCTCATCGCATAAGGGACGATAAGTTCGCGGCCGTGCAACAGCGCGCCGCAGGTATAGACCACATTCGGCACATAGCCTTCGCGCTCCGCCTCGTTCGGGCACAGGAATGGTTCGCGCAGGCGGCGTAGAACGCGCGTCGGATCGTTCAAGTCGAGCAGGATTGCGCCGATGCAATACTTCCGCATCGCGCCGACGCCGTGCGTCAACACCAGCCAGCCCGCCTCGGTTTCGATTGGCGAACCGCAGTTGCCCAGCTTGATGAACTCCCACGGCTGTGCGGGAGCGAGCAGGATTTTCGGATCGGCCCAGAAATGGATGTTGTCGGAAAGCATGACCAGGATGTTTTCATCGTCCTGCCGCGAGAGCATGACGTATTGCCCGTTGATCTTGCGCGGAAACAGCGCCATGCCCTTGTTCTGCACGGCGGGGCCGTTGAGCGTGCTGAACTTGAAATGCACGAAGTCCGGCGTTTCCAGCAGTTGCGGCAATGTGATTTTTCCATCGTAAGCGGTGTAAGTCGCGTAGTGTGTGAACGTGCCGTCATCCTTCTGGAAACGGACGAAGCGCGCGTCCTCGATGCCGTTGCTCTGGCTGGGCGCGGATGGAAACAGCACGCGCTGCGAAATCTGGCTGTCCGGCGCGAAGTCCACTTCGTAGTTCGATTCCGCCAACAATAAAATGCCGCGCGCCGCCCACGCCGCCGTGGCGTCGGAAGTGTCCGTCAAGCCGGAGGCCGCCAGCACCGCGTGCAGTTCCTTCAGCGTGAAATCGTCGTGCAACTGGGCCAGCACGCGCTTGCAAAAATCATTCTGCACGCCCGCCTCCTCCAGCTTGTGCGTGAACAGTCCCTTTGTGTAGGCCACGTTCGGCACGCGCTCCGGCTCGGTGACGAACGGCACCGGCGGCGTCATCGTGATGCGGTTGTGTGCGCGAATTTTGCCCTGGCGAAAAGTGATGGAGGAAATGTGACCTTCGCCCGTGGCCCGCAGACTTAAAATAAAACGCAACGCGCCCTTGGGCACGCCGGTCTGGTCCGGGTGCGGCACGATGGATGGATTGAACAGCGCCGCCGACTCCGGCGAATATTCGTGCGTGAAGTAGGCGCCGATCAACAACTGCCGTTCGGACGCTGGTGGCAATTGATCCGCTGATTCAAGGTGGTGTTTCACCTGCACAAAACGAGCGAGAAAAAATTCTTCCATCCGCTCGTGCCGGTCCGCAAATTCGCCAAGCACTTGATGCAGCAGCCTGACGACTTCATCTTCCGGCAACGCCATGACGCGAGCCACGATGCGCCGCGAAATGTCATCGGTGGTGGGACGGAACGGACGCAGCAACACGCGCGAACGATCCGGCGTCAGCGTCGGCCCGATGCGTTTGGCGTGGAGGATGGTGGTGTTTTTCAATCAGGTAAAGTCTCGCCAGCATGGACAGGAAAGCGAGCATTGATTCCGCTGCCTGAATCCGATAATGACCGCGGAAGCCCCGCCCTGCCATGGGGTGTTACCCTACCAACCGCCGATGAACGCGGATTGACGCTGATAATTTTCCCGCGCAAACTCTACGCAAGCGAAAAAACCTGTGCCCGAACAAATCAAAACCAACGAACGTGAATTTGCCAATGAAGTCAGCAAGTGGCTGACCGATTTGATTGTTTCAGCAAATTGCGGGCTTGAAATGGCGGCTTGCGAACCGGGCATCAAAGGCCTGAACTCCACCCGATTTGGCGATGTCGTCATTTGGAAAAAAACGAAATGCAAACAAAGCCGTGGCTCTTGTCGAACTCAAAACCCCGCAAGATTCACCTTACGACCTTGACGAACATATCGCCCGTGGCGTGATACGCCTCGATGCACGCGGAGACCGTCACCTGCGCCTCGATGGGCTGCTGGTCGAAAATGGCGCGTCCGTAGCCGCGCGGGAAAAATCCGTTTGAGCCGACGGGCCGGAACGAGCCGGCGTCCGAGGTCTGGATTTTTATCAGCCAGCGCAGCGTTTTCAAACCGAGTTCGAGCATCTTTTCATTATGCAGGCTGCGTCCGTTGAGAATCATCGCGTGCGCTCAAACGCCAGCCGCCAGATACAATCACTGCGGGCGGCGAGCGCGACGAGTGGATTTTGAAGGGCGGGTGCAAGAATGATTCGTTGCAGCCATTTCGCCCACGCGAGGCGGGGGGCAAATGCCGCATCGCAATCCCGCGCGATTTTTTTCCGGGCTTCATGCCATGATGATTCGCCCCGGCTCCACGTCACGAGCGGCGCCAGCGCCAGTTCCGCCGACTCAAACGCCATGGACATGCCGTTGCCGGTGATCGGCGGAATCATGGTGATGGCGTCACCGACGCAAAGCTCGGCGCGGGTATCGGCTTGTTGTGGCCGCAACGAAAGCCCGGCGACGGCGCAGAAAGAACTTTCATCGAACTCCGCATGGGCGAGCCGCTGGCGCAAAGGTGAACCAGGCTGGCCGCGCAACAGGTCGTGCCGGTTTTTTGCTTCACGGTGGTCGTCAGCACGTTTGCGGAACAGGCCGCAGACGTTCACTTCGCCGCCATTGATCCGGCACAACCCGACGTAGCCGCGCGGTGAAACGTGCATTTCCAGATCGGCGGCCAGCGGAACATTCCGGGCGTGAATTTTCAGGCCGAACCAGCGCGAACCGCCGGCTTCCGTCTGGACGCGGCGACCAGTGGCGCGGACGATGCCTTCGCCAAAATCCCCGGCGAAGCGGTCGCCTTCGCGGAATTCGCCACCGAGTTCACGGAATTTTTTCGCCAGTGCAGCATCGAGCGTAAAGCGTGAAAGGCAAATGGCCGCTGACGGCAACGGGCGCGGAGCCGTTGATTTGGTTGTCGAAAAAAATGCGGCGGTCTGCGCGCTGATGGCACCGGCCCGGTCAATCAATTCACGCAATCCCAGCCGCGCGAGCGTGGTCTGGCCGCGTCCGCTGATGAATTCGCCGCAGACACGATGGCGCGGATAATTTCCCGCTTCGTAAATCGCCGCCCGCACACCGCGTTGCCGCAAACCGATGCCCAGCGTCAAGCCGGCCAGGCCGCCGCCGACAATCGTGATGGATTTTGAGCCAGCCATAATTCAAAGGATTTTCTGCGCGATGAAGAGATGGCTGAAGGCTCCGGCGCGGTGTTCCGCAAGCCGCCAATTTTGGCGATCCGGCCAGAGCGCGGAAAGTTCCTCGCCGGAAAAACCGGCTTGCACGCTCACCACGGCGTCGTGACGGGTGACGGCGTTGCAACCAATCGCCCACAACTGCCGGCTGCAAAACAGCGGCCATGGCGCACGGCGCGGTTCGGTGGCGATGAATAATTCTGCGTGTTGCGAAACAAGGCGGAATAACTCCGCAAGCCGGGCGGCCTCGAAATGGTGTAAAAACAAATTGGTGATGACAACCTTGCCCGCGTCGAAAGTTTGCAGCCAGTCAAAAACGTCGGCCACGATGGGTTTCGCCCGCCAGCCCAGTTCGACGAAAGCCGCGAGCGTTTCAGCAGAAACATTTTTTTGCCGATCGGCGAGCAGGACTTTTACGTCCGGCCATCGGGGCGAAACTTTTCGCGCGACACGGAGGAGAAAAGTTCCGTCGCCCGCGCCCAGTTCGGTGATTTGTCCGGGCGGATGGCGGTGCAACGTCTTTTGCAAGGCGCAGGCCATGATGGCGTGCTGGCGCATCCAGCCGTTCACCCGGCGCAAATCCCGACGCGAATGAACGGCGCGAGGATCGCCCGCCGGCAGCGTGTCGAGGAGTTCGGGCTGGACACAGCGCTTCATGCCGCGCTCACTTCCAAAAATGCGCCATGGCAACTGAAGCCCGCGCCGAACGCGGACATCCACCAGAGGCCGTCGGGCACGGAGTCGTTCAAGGCGCGATCCAGGACAAAATAAACCGTCGGACTGCTGATGTTGCCAAATTCGCGCAACACGGCGGTGCTGTGCCGCACGTCATCTGCGCTCAATTTAAGTTTTTCCCGCAGGGCGAGAATCACGTCGCGTCCGCCGGTGTGCAGAATCCAGCCGGTGACCTGTTCGCGCTCCACGCCGGCCGCCACGAGGGATTCGGAAAATAATTTTTCAGCGAGGTCGCTCGCGATCTGCGGAACCTGCGGCAAAAGGATGTTCCTCAACCTGCCGTTTTGGTGGCCAAAACGGAGCGTGTCGCGTTCGGCGGAGACAAGGCGTGAGTCGGTAAATTTCCATTCAACGCGGCGGCGCGCAGGCAGAGGCTTGTCGGCCAAAATGGCGGCGCCCGCGCCATCGGCAAACAGGCACGCGCTGATCAAAACGCCGGGGTCGTCATCCATAAAAAAGGCGGCGCTGCAAACCTCGACGCAGATGGAGAGAACTTTTTTGGCACGCCCGGCGGTGATGATCGCTTCGCCCGCGCGCATATTTGGCAGGGCCGCGCCGCAGCCCTGGCCGACGAGGTCGAGGGCGAAAACATTTGGGCGCAGACTTAACTGCTCGCTGACATAGCTGGTCAGGCCGGGGCACAGATAGCCGGTGCAGGTGCTGATGAGCACGGCGTCAATTTGTTCAGCCGCGCAACCTGCATTTTTCAATGCGCTCCGCGCGGCTTCGACCGCCAGGGCCGGTGCGTGCGTGGTGAAGCGGGCTTGCAGTCCGTCCGGCGTGGAGTCGAATACGTCGGCGAGAGCGGGCAAAGCCAGATGCCGCGTTTCAATGCCATTGTCGCCGCAAAGGACTTTTTTGAGGATGGCCTGTGATCGGGGTTTGAGCTGTGGAAACTGCGGCCATTTTTGCAGCTCGTCCCAGGATTCGCGCAGGTTCCCGCCGACGGGCAGCTCGCGCTCCACTCGATGATGTGGTCCATGGGATCAGGGGCGCTCGCAACGTTCAAGAATCTCCTCAGCGCGGTCAACTCGGGCGACTACGCGACGGCCGCGGCGCAGAGTCACATGCACGGCGACGGCATCGACATGCGAAACCTCGCCAACAAGCTCCTGCTGACGAACGCGAGCAAACCCGGTATCGACCCGGACCACCTCTACTACCTCGAAGGGTTGACGGGTCTCGCAATGTCCTTGCCCGGCGGAGGACCAGCCGTGGCCGTCATGAACGTCAGCTCGTCGATGATGACGAAGTGGAGCGCGCTGCCGACGTGGCAGAAGGCGCTCCTCGGCATCGGCGCGGTGGTGGTGGTCGGCGGCGCAATCTACGGCGTCGTCGCTATCGTCACGGACGACTAGAGGCGCGCGAGCACCTCGACAAGCGACGTGACGAGCTTGTCGTTGTAGGCGACGTCGCGCTCGTAGTCCTCGGTCATCTCGGCCCACTCGCCCAAGGCGTACCCGTACACGCACTCGGCTTCGGTGTCCGGCGGCTTGAACGCCGTCCGCAGGAGCCCCTCCTTCTGCAGCCACGTGCGAGCGATGTCGACCAGTTCGTCCGCGGTCGTCATGTCTTGATCCGCGAGAGGCGATCCTGCATCTTCCGCCACACGACGATTCCGAGCGGGCTGCACGCGTCCGCGGCGCGCCCGAGAGCGATGTCTCCGG
>Ga0208220_1001215_pt1 | contig 10887 bp, 14 predicted proteins | sample NGESurdeep092012_9_FD_184484 | JGI IMG/M metagenome (GOLD analysis project Ga0208220, IMG submission 184484) | Arctic peat soil microbial communities from Barrow, Alaska - NGEE Surface sample F53-1 deep-092012 (SPAdes) | ecosystem: Environmental > Terrestrial > Soil > Wetlands > Peat ... | reverse complement strand
GCTGGCGGCGGAGCTGCCCGACCAGGCGGTGGTCTATCCCACGCACGGGTTCGGCAGCTTCTGCGCGGGCGGGCCTTCGGGCGCGGGCGGCGCGGGCGGGCCTTCCGGCGCGGGCGGCGCGGGCGGCGCGGACGGCTCGACGATCGGCGGGGAGCGGCGCGCCAACCCGGCGTTCAGCCTCGACGCCGACTCGTACGTGGCGGGCCTGCTGGCCGGGCTGGATGACTATCCGGCCTAATACGCCCAGATGGGCCCGGCCAACGCGGCCGGGCCGACCGCTTCCGACCTGGTGCCGCCCGCCCTGTCCGGGGTCGCGCAGATCAGGCGGCGCATCGCCGAGGGCGAGTGGGTCGTGGATCTGCGCAGCCGGCGGGCGTTCGCGGCCGGACACCTGCCCGGTTCGCTCAGCTTCGAGTACGGCGACAACCTGGTGGCCAACCTCGGCTGGCTGCTGCCGCCCGGCACCCCGCTGACGCTGATCGGCGAGAGCCCCGGTCAGGTCGCCGACGCCCAGCGCGACCTGACCAGGATCGGCATCGACCGGATCGCGGGCATGGCCGGACCGCCCCACGAGTGGCGCGACGAGGCGCCGCACCTGGCGTCCTATCCAGTCTCCGACTTCTCGGCACTGGCGGCTATGTTGCGGGAGCAGCCGGTCGCCGTGCTCGACGTCCGGCGCAGGCTGGAGTGGTCAGCCGGTCATATCGAGGGGGCGCTGCACGTGCCCCTGCACCAGCTGCCCGGCCGCCTGCCCGACCTGCCCCCGGACCCCGTCTGGGTGCACTGCCAGGCTGGGTACCGCGCCAGCGTCGCCGCGTCGATCCTGCACGCGGCCGGGCACGTCGTCACCGCCATCGACGACGACTTCAGCAACGCGGAGCGGGCCGGGCTGCCGCTCACCACCGCCCCGGCCGCCGCCGCGGCGTAAGGTCAGCGGTCTACGGGCGCTACGTTACGCGCGGCTCCAATGGGGCCACCGTGAGCAGGAAGGCTGGACTTCGGCAGCACGCGCGGCCGTGGTCGCGACGCCGGAGGGCTCGTCGCCGGGTAGCGTGGCGATCGTGGAACTTGTTGAGCCCACGGAGCGGGAACTCGACGCGGAGTCGGCCGACTGGGTGCGCCGCCTGTCGGCGGGCGACGGCACGCGACGGCGGGAAGCCGAGGGCGAGCTGCATGCCCGGCTGGTGCGCATCGCGCTGGCGGAGGTGAACCGCCGATCGGGCAGTACCCCGGTCACCGGCCCGGAGCTCACCGACGTGGCGCACCAGGCGGCCGACGACGCGATGCTCGCGATTCTGGCCAAGCTCAAGGATTTCCGGGGCGAGAGCCGCTTCTTCACCTGGGCGTACCGGTTCGTCATCCTGGAGGTTTCGGGAAAACTCGGCCGCCATTACTGGCGTAACCCGCCGGTCGCGCTCGACGCCGGGCAGTGGGAGAACCTCCCCGACAGGCTGGGGATCAACCCGCAGCAGCACGCCGAGGCGGCGGGCATCCTGGCCGAGGTGGGCCGCGTCGTGCAAGACGAGCTGACCGCGCACCAGCGACGGATCTTCGTCGCGATCGTGGTCGACGGGATACCGCTCGACGCGCTGGCCGCGAGGCTGGGCCTGCAGCGCAACGCGGTGTACAAGGTGATTTTCGACGCGAGGCGTAAGATCCGCCGAGCGCTCGTCGCTAAAGGTTATTTGGACGATCAGGGCTTGGAGCAACGATGAGCGAACTGGAGCGGCTGGACCGGTTCCTGCAAACCGATCCGCGCGACGTTGGCTGCGAGGAGGCGATGGCCGTTTTGAATATCTACGTCGACCACACCGTGACCGGCGGGGACGCGGCCGAGCGCTACCCGGGCGTCGCCGCGCACCTGGCGGCGTGCGGCCCGTGCGGCGAGGACTTCACCGGACTCCTGCTCGCCGTCACCGGTGCGTAGCGCCGCGACCGATCCGGGTGATCTCGAGGTACTGGCCTTCGACCTGTACGGAACGCTGGTTGACCCGATCGCCATCTCCACCGAGCTCGATCAGGTTCTCGGCGCCTGCGACGGCCGCGAAACAGCGCGGCTGTGGCGGCTCAAGCAGCTGGAATACTCATTCCGGCTCACCGCGATGGGGCAGTACGAGGACTTCCGGTGGGTGACGTCGCGCGCGCTCGACTTCGCGCTCGCCTCGGTCGGTGCCAGCCTGCCCGACGGGCAGGCCCGGCGGCTGGTCGAGCTTTATGACCGGCTGCCGGCTTTCCCGGACGCAGTCCCGGCGCTGCGGGCGCTTGCGGACAGCGGGTATGAGCTGACCGTGCTCTCGAACGGCAGCCCCGCCATGATCGAGAACTGCCTTGGCAACAGCGGCCTCGGGGACTTCTTCGGCCAGCGGATAAGCGCCGATGGGGTGCGGGTGTTCAAACCGTCGCCCGTCGTGTACCGGCACGCGGCCGAGCGGCTGGCCCGGCCGATGGGGCGGATCCGGCTGGTCACCTGCAACCCGTTCGACAGCGTCGGGGCGAGCGCGGCTGGCATGCTCACGGCCTGGGTGAACCGCTCGGCCACTGCGTTCGACACGATAGGCCGGCCGCCCGATCTCACCGTGCCCGCCCTCGACCGGCTGCCTGCGGCGCTGGCCAGCGCCACGCAGAGCAGGACGTTAGGCCCCCACGGGGGCGGTGCTGACGTCCCAGATGGCCCCGGTGTCGTCGCCGGCCAGGTGCGCAAGCAGCGCCGCGGCCGAGTGCTCCGGGGTGATCAGGGCGCCCTCGGCGAAGTTCTTGTTGAACCGCTCGTGCAGGGCGCCGATGCGCTCGGGGTCCTGGCCGCGGATCCAGGCCTGCATGGCGGTGTCGACCCCGCCGGGCCGATAGGCGTTGACGGTCACGCCGGTGCCGGCCAGCTCGGCGGCAAGGTTCACGGTATGCGCCTCGAGCGCGGCCTTGGTGGTGGCGTAGGCGTTGCCCCGGACCATGCCCGCCGGGTGGGCGACAATCGCGCTGGAGACGTTCACGACGCGGCCCCAGCCGGCGTCGAGCATGCCGGGCAGAACAGCGGCGGTGAGCTCGGCCGGCGCGACTACGTTGACCTCGAAGGCCAGCCGCAGGTCGGCGGCCGCGATGCCGATGGTGGGTCCCAGCGGCTCAACCGTGGCCGCGTTGTTGACCAGGATGTCGACGCCGCCCGCCGTCAGCGCGGCCGCCGCGGCACGGCCGCGGTCTCGGTCATCGGCCAAATCAGCGGGCAGCACGCTGATCCGCCCGGCGGGCACGCCTTGCTCGCGCAGCAGGGCGCTGGTCTCGTCGAGTTGCCCGGCAGTGCGGGCGAGCAGGATAACGCCGGCGCCGCCGTCGGCCAGCCCGAGCGCGATGGCCCGGCCGATGCCGCGGCCGGCCCCGGTGATGAGCGCGGTCTTTCCGGTGAAGTCAGCTGCCACTGCGGTCTCCTTAAAGGTTGACGGTGCGGCCGGACGACCCAGAGCCGGCCGGGTCCGTTCGGACGAATGCGGTTGAACTTCTTGAGCGCATTGGTTAGCGGCGCGCGGCGGCGGCTTCTTACCAGCCGGCGCCCCGGCGAAGTCCATCGGTAAGACGCGCGGACGGGCGCGACGCATACAGGCGAGACGGCTCTCCCCCCAACGCCGTCGCGACCATCCGTGAAGGAGAAGCACAGTGCCTCTGCTCAACCCCGGCGACCCGTTCCCCCGGCTGACGATCACCACTTCCGACGACCAGATGCTCACCATCCCGGACGCGTTCGCCGGCGACTTCGGCGTCGTGCTGATCTACCGGGGCTCCTGGTGCCCGTACTGCAACGCGCAGCTGCGGGCGTTCGAGCGGTCCGGTCCGGCGCTGGCGGAGGCGGGCATCCGGGTCGCCGCCCTCTCGGTCGACGACCGGCAGGCCACCGCCGCCCTGGTCGCCAAGCTCAACCTGACCTTCCCGGTCGGCTACGGCGCGGACGCCCCGGCCGTGGCCTCCGTTACCGGTGCCTTCGTCAACCCCGACCCGGTGTACCTGCAGTCCACTGGCTTCGTGCTCGACCCCGCGGGTAACGTCATCGTCAGCGTGTACTCGAGCAGCGCCATCGGGCGGCTCGTCCCCGACGATGTCATCGGCCTCGTCCGCTATCTGCGCGAGCACTCGCCCGCCGCGACGGCCTGACCAGACACGGAGGCAGCATGAGCGACGCCGACATCCGCTTCTACTTCGACCCGGTGTGCCCGTTCGCCTGGATGACCAGCAAGTGGGTGCGGATGGTGGCCGCGCGGCGGGACTACACCGTCGACTGGCGGTTCATCTCGCTGCGGTTGATCAACTCCGCGATCGACTACGACAGCCACTTCCCGGCCGGCTACGACGAGGGGCACACCTCCGGGCTGCGGCTGCTGCGGGTCGCGGCGCGGGCGCGCGCCGAGCACGGGCGCGACGCCGTCGGGCCGTTCTACGAGGCGGTCAGCAGCCAGATCTTCGACTCGCCGGGTGCCGCCGCGCTGACGCCGGCCACCCGCGGCAGCCGGGCCTTCGTGTCGCCGCTGCTCGCCACGGCGGCCTTGCCCGCCGACCTGGCGGACGCGCTCGACGACACCCGATGGGACGACGAGATCCGGGCCGAAGGCGACGAGGCGCTCGCGCTGACCGGACGGGATGTCGGAACGCCGATCATCCAGTTCGGCCCGCCGGACGGGACGGCCTTCTTCGGCCCGGTCATCAGCCGCCTCCCGGACCCCGACGACGCCGTCCGGCTCTGGGACTACGTGACCGGCCTGGCCGGCTTTCCCGGCTTCGCCGAGCTCAAGCGGAGCCTGCGCGAGCGCCCGCAGCTGCGCAGCTTCGGCGTGGACGCCGGCGCGGCCGGGACGGAAGAGGACTGGCACGCCGGCAGCCGCAAGACGGTGTCGTAGCGCGCGCTCCGCGCGCAGCGCGCGGAGCCAGGGCTTACCGGCGGAACACCGGATTTTTCATCGGCATCGTGAATGACGTCAGCGCTGGCTTTCTCAGGGTCGCGCGACAATCACCCCGCGACTATTTGCCATGCCTATGCGAGCTTGATCAAATGGCGAAAACAAAATACGCGAATATTGAATCAGCCAACCGCGTAACGGGCCGGTTTGCGCCTGGGACTAAGGGGTGTGGGAGCGGTTCTGTATCTCTCGATACTGGAGGAACAATGAAGATCCCGAATAAGTGGCTGCCGGCGTCCCGCTGGCGGGTCCCGGTCGCGCTCAGCGTGCTCGCGGCCGGGGCCGTGCTGGCCGCTCCGGCGGTGGCGTCGGCGTCGCCCCTTCCGTCTCGGGTTACCGGGCATGTCTACCTCGATGACAACACTGCGGGCGCGAACACGATCGCGGCGTTCGACCGGCACGCTGACGGGTCGCTGACCCCGTTGCCCGGCTCCCCCTTCAGCGCCGGCGGCGCTGGCAGCGGGACGGGCCTGGCTTCCGAGGGCGCGGTGCAGATCGCGGACGGCGGCCGGTTCCTGCTGGCCGTCGACGCGGGCAGCGACCAGGTCTCGGCGCTGCGCATCGAGCCGGACGGGTCGCTGCGCCTGGCGAGCGTGGTGTCCTCGAACGGCGCGCTGCCGGTCAGCATCGCGGTCCACGGCAGCCTGGTCTACGTCGCCAACGCAGGCCCGGCCGACAGCAACTACACCGGCTTCCGGCTCGGTTTCTTCGGAAACCTGAGTCCGGTGCCCGGGTCGACGGTAGCTCTGCCCGCCGCCGCCCAGCCAGGAGACGTGCTGTTCAACGGCACCGGCAGCAGGCTGATCGGCACGCGGGTGGGCACCTCCCAGATCGACAGCTTCACCGTCGGCCTGGGAGGGCGGCTGACGGCGGCCCCGGGGTCGCCGTTCACCGCCCAGGGAGTGGGCCCGTTCGGCAGCCAGTTCCGGCCGACCGACCCCGGCCAGCTGTTCGTGTCCAACGCCCACAACGGCACCGGGCTCGGCACGGTCTCCGCGTTCACCGACTCGCGAGCCGGGGTGCTCAACTCGATCGGAAGCTCCCCGGTCGCCGACCAGCAGACGGCACCGTGCTGGGTCACGATCACCCCGGACGGCCGTTACCTGTTCGCGGTGAACACCGGGTCCGGCACCATCTCGCGCTACTCGATCGCCCCGGGTGGCGCTCTGACGCTGCTCGGCAGCACCACGGTCTCGGCCACCGGCGGCGTCGGCGCGGTCGACCCCGGCGTGAGCCCGGACGGCCGGTACCTGTACGTCAACGAGAACCGCGTCGGGTCGGTCGGTGCCTTCGCCATCAGCAGCGGCGGCAACCTGACCGAGCTGCCCGGCTCGCCTGCCCCCCTGCCTGCGGGGGCCACCCCGGCCGGCATCGCGGTGAGCTAGCCAGGAATCCGCTGGGGGCGGTGCAGATGGCCGGCGGCCGGAGTACCCGGTCGCCGGCCATCTGTGCCCGGTTACTTGACCGCGACGATGTCGACCGGCCGGATCGACGGCTCGCTCGCCAGCAGCTCGCCGGCGACCCCGGCCAGCGCCTGGGGGATGGGGCCGTTGAGGTGCGCGGCCCGGGCGTCTTCGGTCTCGAAGGTGTCGAAAATCCCGTAATGGGTCTCATCGATCCGGAACGCGTACCAGGTGACCGTGCCGTCCTCCGTAAGCGCGAGCTCGCGGCCCGCCTGCAGGAACGCGCCGAGATCGCCGCCCTTCCCCTCCTTGGCCTCAAGCGTTGCCAGGAACGCCAGCTTTACGCCCATGATGGATCCTCCTCGATCGGCTGTTAACACGGGCAGCGAACAACCGCCCGTCTGTAAGCGGTGTTGGAGCGCACCTATTTTACTAGTGACAGGGGGCGGCCTCGAAGCGGTCTGTTTCACTCACGGGACGGTCTGTTTCACTCACGGGATGGTCTGTTTCACTCACGGGATGGATGCCGCTAGCGGTGGTCACGGAGACGAACGCACGGTCCGCGTGACGCCATTGCCCGGTGACGTGCAGGCCGGCGTCCGCGGCGGCGCGCCGCAAGGCCGCCGCGCCCAGGCGAGCCCAGGGGAAGACCGGGCCGCGCCGGCTGTCTGGGTGTTCCAGCCATCCGGTCAGCTGCTCATCGACGTCGCCGGGCTCGGCTTCGATGAGGATCCGGCCGCCTGGCGCCAGGAGCTCGGCGCAGCGCAGCAGGAGCCGGGTGGGCAGGCCGCCGATGCCGATGTTGCCGTCCGCGAGCAGTACCGTGGCCCACCGGCCGCGCCCGGGCAGCGGGTCGAATACCGAACGGTGCAAGGCGGGCGCCCCGGCCCGGCGCACCCGGTCCACCGCAGTCCGCGAGATGTCCACTCCCAGCGCCGGAATCCCCCGCTCGGTCAGCGCCATGGTCAGCCGCCCGGGGCCGCAGCCCACGTCGAGGACGGGGCCGCGGCAGCGCCGGAGCAGTTCCTCGTCGGCCGCGTCGGGCGGACCGCACCAGCGGGAGACCGGCAGCGGCAGCGCGCGGCCGTCGGCGGTCCGCAGGACCAGCGCCTCCGTCTGCTCGCGCAAGGCCTCTTCGTATAGAGCGATCGCGCCTGTCCTCACGCCGCTCCCCCCAGGGCGCTTGCGCCGAGGGCGGCTTTCCCCGTGCGGACCGGGCTCAGGACCACGGCTAGCTCGCGCGCCCGCGCGGCGAACCGGCTCTGCGGCGCGTCGCGGGCCACCGCCAGGGCATCCGCCGCCGTGTCCACGTCGCGCAGCTGCGGCAGCTCGGTCACGCGCAGGCCGGCCGCGACAAGCCGGGCCCGCTGGATGGCGCCGGTGGCCGAGGTTGACATGGGGACGCCGCGCAGCAGGGCGGGATCGGGCTCGCGCAGGCCGAGCGCCCAGAAGCCCCCGTCGGCGGCCGGCCCGAACACGGCGTCGGCAGCCTCCCAGTCGACGGCCAGCAGACCAGGCGTGACCTGCGGTGTGTCCATCCCGATGAGCAGCGCCGGGCCGCGAACGGCGGCGAAGGCAGCGGCCAGGCGCTCGTCGAGCGGGCCGCCGCACTGCGGCACGACCTCGAACCCAGGGGGGAGCCACGGGCCCGGCTCGCCGTCGAGCACCAGGACCCGTCGCGCGGCCGGAGCCATCAGGACGGTGCGCAGCGTGTCGGCCAGCGCGGCCTCGGCCAGCGCGGCGGCCTGCTCGTAGGTGCACGGCGGCACCAGGCGGGTCTTGACCCGGCCGGGCACCGGCTGCTTGGCGATGACGAGCAGGGTGGTAGCTGGTTTCGGTGCCGTGGCCGTCACCGGGCGAGTACCTGGCTCATGTCGTGCACGGTCCGCACGCAGCCGCCGACGGTCCCTGTCACCTTGGACTTTCCAACGCGGGGGAGGTAGGCCACCTGGACCTCTGACACGCGCCAGCCGGCCGCGGCCGCGTTCATGACCATCTCAAGCGGGTACCCGAACCGCCGGTCGGCCAGGTTCAGGCCGAGCAGCGCCTCGCGGCCTGCCGCGCGCATCGGTCCCAGGTCGCGGATGCCCAGTCCGGTGCGCCTGCGGACCCGCCGTGCCAGTTCCCAGTTGGCCATCCGCGCGGGCAGCGGCCACGCGTCCGGCTGCTCCGGGCGGCGGCGGCCGAGGACCAGGTCGGCCTGGCCGGCTTCCAGCGGGCCGGTCAGCAGCGGAAGCTGCCGCGGGTCGAGGCTGCCGTCGCAGTCGCAGAAGCACACCAGGTCGGCCGTCGCCGCCAGCAGCCCGGCGTGGGCGGCTGCCCCGAAGCCCCGGGCCGGCTCGCGCACGACCGTCGCGCCGAGCGACCGGGCGACCTCGCCCGACCCGTCGGTGGAGCCGTTGTCGACGACGATCGGCCGGAAGCCGGCCGGCATCCTGTCGAGAATCCAAGGCAACGCCAGCGCCTCGTTCAGGCACGGCAAGATCACGTCAGCTATCACGGCTGCGACGCTATTACTTATGCCGGGCCGGCACTGTCGATAGAGCCTTACAATCCGGAGAACTCAAGCTCCCGAGCTACCGCACCAGGGCCGGGCCGGGGATTTATGACAATCCGAGGAATATTGGTGCGGCAATGCTTGATGAGCGCCCGACCGCTCCTGGTTGCTGCCGGGCGTTCTTACACTTAGCTTGTGGATACGCGCATTCTCCTTGTGGAAGACGACTTCACCGTGGCGGAGGTCGTGGCGGACTACCTCCGCCACGCCGGCCTCGAGCCCCGGCACGCGGTGGACGGCCAGACCGCCCTCGAGATCGCCGCCGTCTGGCGGCCCGACCTGGTGGTGCTCGACCTGATGCTGCCGGGAGTCAGCGGCCTGGAGGTCTGCCGCCGCCTGCGGGAGGGAGGGGACGCGCGGACGCCGCTGCCGGTGATCATGCTGACCGCGCTCAGCGAGGAGAGCGACCGCGTGCTGGGGCTCGAGAACGGCGCCGACGACTACGTGACCAAGCCGTTCAGCCCGCGGGAGCTCACCCTGCGCGTGCAGGCGGTGCTGCGCCGGGCACGCGCGGCCAACGCGGCGGCAACGGCCGCTCAGCAGCCCGTGCGCTCGGGACGGCTGGAGGTCGACGTCGCCGCCCGGCGCGCGCGCAGTGACGGCCGGGAACTGGACCTGACGGTGCGCGAGTTCGACCTGCTCGCCTTCTTCGTCTGCCACCCGGGCAAGGCGTTCACCCGGGCCGAGCTGCTTGAGCAGGTATGGGGCTGGTCGTTCGGCGACCAGTCGACCATCACCGTGTACGTTCGCAGGCTGCGGGACAAGGTCGAGCGGGATCCCGCCTCGCCGGCCCAGCTTCAGACGGTCTGGGGCGTCGGCTACCGCTGGGAGGCGAGTTCGTCATGACCGCGCAGATCCAGATCGTCCTGATCGCGGTCGGCTGCACCAGCGCCGTCGGCCTGGCGGGCATGGGGCTCATCGGGCTGCTGCGCCGGGCCTCGCTGCGCCTGTCCATCCAGGCGAGCAGCGTCGTGCCGGTGCTCGCGATCGCGGCCGGCACGCTCGGCACGGCCGAGGCGATGTTCCTGTCCCAGCACGATCTCGGTGTTGTCGTGATGGTGTGCGTCATCGCCGGCATTGTCGCCTGCGCCTTCAGCTGGCTGCTGGGACGGCAGGTCGCGTCCGGCAGCGCGGCGCTGCGGCAGGCCGCGCGGTCCCTCGGCGAGGAGGCCGACCAGTTCAGCCCCCCTGGCCTGCCGCTGTCGGCCGAGTTCGCGGCCCTCTCCCGGGAGCTGGCGGATACCAGCGCGAAGCTGGCTAGGTCGCGGGCGCGCGAGCGCGCGCTCGAGCAGTCCCGCCGACAGCTCGTGGCCTGGGTCTCGCATGACCTGCGGACCCCGCTGGCCGGACTGCGGGCCATGGCCGAGGCGCTGGAGGACGGCCTGGCGACCGATCCCCCTCGTTACCACAAGCAAATGCGGGTCGACGCCGAACGGCTGGCAGCCATGGTCGACGACCTGTTCGAGCTGTCCAGGATCCAGGCGGGAACCCTGCACCTGTCGAGCGACGAGATCGCGCTCGATGACCTGGTCAGTGACGTGCTGGCCAGCACGGAAGCGCTGGCGCGGGAGCGCGGAGTCTGGCTGGACGGCCGGGCGGCCGGGCGTCCCACCGTCCGCGCCGACTCGCGCGAGCTGTCCCGCGCGCTCATGAACCTGCTGAACAACGCGATCCGGCACACTCCGCCGGGCGGCCGCGTGCACGTCGAGGCGAGACGAGAGGGCGGGGACGCCCTGCTGGCGGTCGCCGACAGCTGCGGCGGCATCCCGGAAGCCGACCTTGCGCATGTATTCGAGCTGGCCTGGCGCGGCACCGACGCGCGCAGCCCCGAGCCCGACAGCGGGGCCGGCCTCGGCCTCGCCATCGTGCGCGGCGTCGCGGAAGCTCACCGGGGCAGCGTGCGCGTCGTGAACACCGAGGGCGGCTGCTGCTTCGAGATGAGGCTGCCCGGCTGCCCCTGAACGGCCCGCCGTCAGGCCGACACCCGGCC